>WNGH01007148.1_pt1 | contig 10645 bp, 10 predicted proteins | sample 5400631 | NCBI WGS metagenome assembly WNGH01 (sample SAMN13153373, study PRJNA577476) | soil metagenome | isolation source: 115 cm soil or saprolite under Garry oak tree replicate 1 | place: USA:California | collected 2016-06-15 | reverse complement strand
ACAACGGCATACTGCTCCTGCCACACCGGCAAGTACATCGCCGCCCGCGCCCTCCTCGCCCGCTCCGACTCCGCCCGCCCCCACTCCGCCCACACCCTCGCCGCCCACGCCCTCGCCCAGCCAAACGCCGGGCCAGGGCAGCCGCTCCGCGGCATACCGGCCTCGTTCAGACGCGATGCCGTCGGTCCAGACCGTGGCCGCCCGACGGCTGCCAGCGTCGGCCAGTATCCGGCCGCCCAAGATCGCACCTGGCAATGCGAGGGCACGCACAAGCAGGTACCAGAACTGTATTCCCACGTCCGTTTTGAACGCTTTCACGACGATGGCCAAGGTTCCGCTCATACGTGCGGAGCCGCTGTACCGGGACGTGGCCGGCCACACTGGAATCCGGTGGGAGCTGCTGGCTGCTTGCGACTGGATGCAGTGCCAGGCTCAGCAGCGCTATTCACCGGTCCATGGTGAGAAGCTAGGCGCGGTAAATCCCGACGGCACGATCTACCGGACGAAGTCGGCGGCGCTGCAGCAGTGCGCCGAGGACCTGGTAACGCTAGCCCGGGCAGTCTACGGGATCGACCTCACCGCGCCGGGAGATCTCTCCGTTCGGCAGCTGGCGAACGTCTTCGCGGCGTTCCGCTGGGGAGGACTGCTCAGGCTGCACCACACCTCGGCGATGGAATTCCCGTACTCCGTGGCAGGCCTAACCGTGCAGCACATTAACATGCGCTGGCCCAACATAGCCGAGCCGAATACGCCGGATAGGCCGGGCAGGCGTTTCCGCATGCCCTTCGGGGCCGTGCCCATCGTGCTGGGCCTCAACTACCCGGCGACGGTCTAGTCACCCGGGCCGAGCATAGAAGGAAGGTGGATCGCGTGGTTCGTTTGTCGCCGCCTAGATCACGATCACCGTGGCATCCTCATGCGGCCGGCCCGGCCGGCCCGCAGATCCCGGGCGGGAGCTGGCGCGATCCCGGCCCGCACCGTCGCCGTATCTTGCCCTTGGTCAAGTGGGCTGCCGTGCTGGCCGCGGTGGGCCTGATATTCCGCCGGGCGATCGAGTCCGTGGTGCTGATCGCGCTTTCGGCAGTGCTGCACCTGGTGGGCATCAACGTCCATCTGCCGAGCATCAAGTTCGCCTGGCCGTGGCAAACGATCACCGCAGGGACCACGAGCAACATCGATCTGGGACCGTGGGTTCTGCAGAAAATTGAGGGAATATCCAAGCCAGCCCTCGGCCGGGCGAACTTCAACTTCTTCTTCACGCACAAGGTTTCCAAGGACATTGGCCCGTGGCCGTGCTGGTATGCCAGTACGTTCTACGCCGTGGGCCATGCTGCCGCCACCGTCAACCTCAATCCAGGTCCGGCTTGGTGGACGCCGGCAACCGGCCACTACCGGTTGCAGGTCCTAAGCCACCCCGCCGGCGGCAAGCCCGGTCATGTCATGGTCGCGATGACGCTGCCGCGGCCGCAGCTTCCGCAGTCTGTGCACGACATTACAATTGACAACATCCCGTCAAAACCGATAGACACGCAGCATAGCTGGACATATCCCGGATTCGGCTGCGGTGCGCTGATACGGCCGCAGTTCTCCGAGTCGGTGCTATATTCGACGGCCCAGCATATCGCCTTCTACAAGGCGCAATACGCCCGGCAGGTCACGGGCGCGCTGATCAGCACCGCCGAGACCGAAGCGGTACAGACCGTTCGAGACAACTTCATCCAGCCCACGGTGAATGCGCTCGGCTACACGCTGGATCGATTCACCATTCGCTGGGCCACCGCACCATAGTCAGCTATGGCCAGTCCCGCCGGGCCAGGATGGGGCGGCGTGGCGGCAGTGGTCCTGGCCATCCGTTTCAAATCCTGGTGGATCTCCACCCCGGCTGCCTGTGCCAGCGTGGATCCGGCGGAAGCCGGCCGGCCACCTACTGCGGGAATTCAGTCAGTCATCGATTCTGCGGCGGCGCCAGGCCGGGAGTCCTGGCGAATCGAGAGCCGGCCCTTGCTCATCACGCCGACTCGCTTTGCGCCTCGGCTCCGCCGGTGGCGGGGCATACGGCTCCGCCGGTGGCTGAGCCCACGGGGTAAGCGGTGATAGGGGTCGGGTATGTCGTTGACCAGGGTCACCTGCGCGATGCCGTCGGGCTCGATGAACTCCGGCCGCGGTGATGTGCCGCTGGCGAACTCCAGTGACACGACCCCGCACCGCTTCGCGCCCACCGGCGGCTGCATCTCGTCGGGCAGAACCGCCCATGTGGTGGGCACCCACAGGTGATCGGTGCCATCGAGGTGGAGCAGCCGGTGCTGGTGCACGTGGCCGCTCATGACGAGCGCTGGCGGCTTGTCCTTGAGCAGGCCGCCGAGACGATCGCGGGCCTGCTGCGGGAGAAACCGGCTGGGCGGCGAGACAGCTATTTCCGCGCCGGTCGCGGTCACCGGCTTGTGCGAGATGAGCGCGGTCAGCTGTTGGCTGCTGCGCTCGCCGAGCTGCCCTTCGAGCCATGACCACTGGCTGGCCTCGGCCGCCAGGCCAGATCCGAGAAGTTGCGCGTTGACCGCGAGCAGGGTCCAGTCGTTCATCGTCAGCGACCAGTGGTCGGCGCCGACGATGTCGAGCCACTGCTGGCGCCGGCCGGCGTCCACCGTCGACTCGGCTGGCCCGCCCGGCAACGGGTTGTCTCCGACGTCGTGATTGCCGGGAACCGCGTGCCATGCCACCGGCAGGCGGTCGAGCTGCCGACGGCCATAGCGCAGGTCGGCCGGGCTGTGTGCTCCGTCGAGGGTGAGATCGCCAAGGTGGATGACCAGGTCAGGGGCGGCCAGGCCGACGTAGCGAAGCACCGCGTCCCAGTTCGCCTCGGCCTCCGGCGCAGCCCGCGACAGATGAGTGTCCGACACGAGGATCACGCGCACAGCGCTCACAACCGAACCGTATAGACAACGTGGTGAGCTGACGCGGCGGGAGGATCGCCAGTTCACCCAGAGTTCACCGCCGGTCTGGTCCCCGTACCCATGCAGGCCGTCAGGAGTTATCTGAACTCGTAACCATCGGCAACGACGATCTTCGGCCGCGGCGAACGTCGCGGGCCGCCGGATACGATGCGGCGTATGCGGTTCGCGATCTCGATCCCCCAGTTTTACGCCGACGGTGAGTTTGACCCGGCGGCGTTCCGCGCCTACTTCGCCCGTGCTGAAGAGCTGGGTTTCGACAGCGCGTGGGCGCAGGAACAGGTGCTGGGGGCGGCACCGCAGCTGGGGCCGATCGAGACGATGACCTATGCGGCGGCGTGCACTCAGCGGCTGCGGCTGGGGTGCGTGGTTTTCGTGTCCACCTTGCACAGCCCGGTGCACCTGGCGAAGAGCCTGAGCACGCTGGACCAGCTCAGCCGCGGCCGGATCGAGATCGGCGTCGGCACCGGCGGCAAGGTACGGCCGTTCGCCGCCTTCGGTGTGGACCCCGAACGGTACGTCGCGCGGTTCACCGAGGGGCTCGCGTTGATGAAGGCGCTGTGGACAGATTCTCGCGTCACCTTCGACGGGGAGTTCTGGCAGCTGCAGGATGCGGCGATGGATCCCAAGCCGTTCCAGAAGCCGTTCCCTCCGGTCTGGTTCGGCGGGGCCGGGCCGGCCGCTCTGCGGCGTGCCGTCCGGCTGGGCAACGGCTTCTTCGGAGCGGGGTCCTCCCCCACCGCGAAGTTCGCCGACCAGGTCCGGATCGTGCGGGCGGCACTCGGCGAATCGGGCCGGCCGGCCGGGGACTTTCCCATCGCCAAGCGCGTGTACATCGCGATAGACCAGAACACCGAGCGCGCGCGCAAGCGGATCAACGCCGAGCTGGAGCGGCTCTACGGGCGCCGTTCGCCGGACATCGAGGCCGCCGCGATCGCGGGCACGCCGGCCGACTGCGCCCGCCAGCTGCGCGAGGTCGCCGAGGCCGGCGCGGAACTGATCCTGTGCACGCCGATGTTCGAGCAAGCCGAGCACGCCGAGCAGCTGGCCGCGGAGGTCATCCCCCAGCTCAGGTAGCCGCCGCGAGCCGCCGCCTGGCGATGAGCCACCGCAGCGCCCGCCGACCGGCGCTCCATCAAGGACGCATGCCCTGAGGTCCGCCGCGACTAGCCGCATCGCGAACGGAATGTTGCCAGCAGCGTTCTCGGCACGATCGACGCACCGCCGCGGCGACCGCCCTGGCGCGGGCGGCATGTTCGCCGGACCATTCGTAAATCAGGCTCTTGATCTTTTCTGCTCGGCTGATCCCGCTGGTAGCGGGCAGGACAGGCTTCCGTAACCGCTGTCAACCACCCGGCCGGTCTGGCGGTCTCATATACAGACGGTCACGCCCCCCGCACAAGCCGGTGACCGGGAACATCCGCCGGGCGGGCCGACGGGGGAAGCGGGACGTCATGAGCCATATCAAGCGCGCGGGCATGCTGACTGCCGCGGCGACCGCCGTACTGGCCGCCGCGGCGACTGCGGTACTCATACCCGCATCGGCCACGACGGCGGCGGCAGCAGCGAGATCTCCCGCCTCGGCGTGCGCGAGCTGGACGACCGTGCCGTCCCCGAGCCCCGGCATCTCCAACAACGCCCTCGCCGGCGTGACCGTGCTCTCGTCGCGTAACGCCTGGGCGGTTGGCTCCTACTACGACCTCAGCATGCACCAGACCCTGGCCCTCATCGAGCACTGGAACGGCACAGCCTGGCAGCAGGTGGCAAGCCCGAACCCTAGTTCCAACAACAACTTCCTGACCGGCGTCGCGGCCGTCTCGGCCCGCAACATCTGGGCAGTGGGCTGGTACACCGATGCGGCCGGCAGCCCGCAAACCTTTATCCTGCACTGGAACGGCATCTTGTGGACGCAGCTGCCCACCCCGGATCCGGCCGGCCCCACTGGGTACAACGCCCTTGCCGGAGTGGCTGCCGTCTCCGCCACCAGGGCCTGGGCCGTAGGCACCTACGACACCGCTACCAGGACTAAGACCCTCCTGCTGCGCTGGAACGGCACATCGTGGAAGCGCGCGCGGACCCCCAGCCCGAGCTCAATCAGCAACCTCCTTTCTGGCGTGGCCGCCGTCTCCGGCCGCAACGCCTGGGCGGTGGGCTACACCGTGCGCAGCAACGACAGGCCGTTCATCCTGCACTGGAACGGCACCAGGTGGAAGCGCATGACAAGCCCGAACCCGGACGGAGCCGCCCACGGTGACCTGCTCACCGGCGTGGCGGCCGTCACCGCCCGCAAGGTCTGGGCCGTGGGCTACGACAACATCAGCGGCGGCAAGTCCCTCATCCTGCGCTGGAACGGCACGAGGTGGCGGCGGGTGGCAAGCCCGAACCCGAGCTCAACCGGCGACATCCTGTCCGGTGTGGCCGCCGTTTCCGCCCGCAACATCTGGGCAGTGGGCTACCTCTGGAATGGCGCCGCCGACCAGACCCTTATCGAGCACTGGAACGGCACCCGGTGGCGGCACGTGCAGAGCCCGGATCCGGCGGACACCGTCAACAGCAACTTGCTTTCCGGCGTGGCCGCATCCGCTGCTACCAACCTGTGGGCGGTGGGTTCTTACGAAATTCCGCCTGCCAGCAACACGCTCGCCGTGCACCGCTGCTGACCAGACGCCGGAAGGCCGTGCTTGCCGCGCTGCGCACGGCGCGTCAGGCGCGCGCGCTCGGGTCGACGAAGTCGAAGCAGTGCACACCGCCGAAGTCGCCCATAAGTAGCGCGCCGCCAGCCGACGCCCGCACGCATTCGAGCGCGCCCTCCGCCAGCGCGGTCATGCCAAGAGCGGCCAGCGTCAGCTCCACGTCTCCTCCGTTGACTGCCAGCGCGACTATTGCATCATGGCGGCCACCCGTGATTTGATCTCGTCGATTCGTTGGCAGCCGACCGGCGCGATTGGATTCCCGTTCTCGCCGGGCACGGTCGCCCCGCAACGGGGGAAGCTGAAATGGTGTCGGGCGGTATTGAACTCGCTGGCTCTAGGCTGCGTAGGACCCGGATATGAGACCCAAGACGCCCCACATCACGCTGCTGACCGGTGGCGCACTTGGCGTCATCCTGCTGGTCGCCAGCATGTCGGCGACCACCAAGCCGCCGGCGGGCGGTTCAGGCGGCGGATCAGCCGCCGCCGGTACGGCGCCCGGCGGCACCACCGCCGCGCCGGCGATCCCCGGGTGCGGCCCGGCAACGGCGTCAGCCAAATCGCTGAGCCACGTCAGACGCTCCGCGGTCGGGCTGGGCGGGAGGCCATTCGCCGTCATCAAGACCCCGGACCGAAGGTTCTCGTTCGTCACGCGCGGCGACTCGCTCGCGGTGCTCAGCAACGGCTCCGGGCTGGCGCCCGCGCTGGTGCACACCCTCCAGGTGCCCGGCGCGAACAAGGGCGAGGCGATCACCAAGGATGGTAAGTACCTGCTGCTGGCGACCGGCGGCGGCGCGAAGGTGCTCAGCGCCGGAGATGCTGAGCAGGGCAAGGTCGTCGTCCTCGGGACGCTCGACAGCCCCAAGGGCGGCGGTGCCGTGCAGGTCACGCTGTCCCCGGATGACCAGTTCGCCTTCGTGACGCTGCAGAGCAGCGGCGGGGTGGCGGTCTTCAACCTGCGGCAGGCTCTGGCCAACGGCTTCGCCGCAGCCAGCTTCGTGGGGATCGTGCCGACCGGGAAGGAGTCGGTCGGGGTCGCCGTGTCCGCCGACCCCGGCCACAAGTGGCTGTACGTGACGGACTGGGGTCCGCCCGGGACGATCAGCGTCGTCAACATGCACCTCGCGGAGACCGACCCGGGCAAAGCACTGCCCGCGGGGCATCCTCTTCCGGCCGGATGTCAGCCATCGCGGGTGGTGACCTCATCGCACGGCCGCTACGTATGGGTCACCGCCCAAGCGAGCAACGCGCTGCTCGCCTTCAGCGCCGCCAGGCTGCGCACGGACCCGGCGCACGCGCTGATCGCGACGGTGCCTGTGGGCAAGAATCCGATCGGGGAGAAGGCCATCAACCACGACAGGCAGATCGTCGTCGCGAACTCCGGCCGCCCGCACAGCCTGATGGTCATCGACACCCAGAAGGCTCTGTGCCGGGAAGGGAAACGGGCCCTGGTGGGGTCGATCGCCACGGGCAAAGGGCCGCGCGAGTTCGACCTGGCGGACGGCAGGACCCTGCTGGTCACCAACCTGGGCTCGGGCCGGCTGGCGGCAGTCAGCATCAACGACATTCCGCTGACCAGCCAGTCAACGCCGCCTGGGCAATGCCGTAACGGCGGATGACGAAAACGGAGACGACCATGACCGTACAACCGGACGCGTCCGCGCCGTTGCCGCCGGATCGCGCCAGCTCGGGCGCGGCCATGCTCGTGGTGCCCAGCCTGATCGGCGCGCTGGTCGCGCTGACCCTGGGTATCTACGGCCACCTCCATCACCCGACCGGCATAGCGATCAACATCGCGGGTTTCTCCAGTCCTGGCTCGGTGAAGTCATGGCTCGCCACCGGCGCGACCGTGTTCGCAGTCGTCCAGGTGGGCTCGGCCCTGGTGATGTACGGAAAGGTCCCGCGCATCGCCGCGCCCTCGTGGATCGGCGGGTTGCACCGCTGGTCAGGCCGGACCGCGTTTCTGCTGGCCGTGCCGGTCGCGGTGCACTGCCTCTATGCGCTTGGGTTCCAGAGCTACAGCTCCCGGGTGCTCGTTCACTCGCTGCTTGGCTGTGCGTTCTTCGGCGCGTTTACGGTCAAGATGCTGATCCTGCCCAAACGCGAACTGCCCAGCTGGATGCTGCCGACCTGGGGCGCGCTGGTGTTCACCGCGCTGACCGGTGTGTGGCTCACCTCCGCCTACTGGTTCTTCTCCACCTTCGGCATCAAGCGCTGAGGAGTCACGTCATGACAGAGCCCAACGTCCCCGCCGCCAGTCGCCGCACCCTGCTGGCCTGTGCCGGCGCCGCCTGTGTCGCCGCGCTTGCCGGATGCTCTCGCTACAACTCCAACAACGGCGGAATAGCCGCCAGCCAGCCCGCCCCGAGCAGCTCCCCGCCGGCGGCGTCGAATAACCCGAGCTCGGGCGCGACCGCCTCGAACGGCCCCCCCGTGCTAGCCATGACCGCCGACATCCCGGTCGGCGGCGGTAAGATCCTGGGCAACAAGAAGATCGTGATCACCCAGCCGAAGGCCGGCTCGTTCGATGCGTTCACTGCGGTGTGCACTCATGCGGGCTGCACCGTCGGCACCGTGGCTGGCGGCACCATCAACTGCCTGTGTCACGGCAGCAAGTTCAGCATCGCCAACGGCTCGGTCGTCAACGGCCCGGCCACGTCCCCGCTGGCCCCGGTCAGCATCAAGGTTCATGGCACCTCAATTGTCCAGGCGTAACCGGCCCCAGGGACGGAGCAGCGGATGGCGCAGATCGTGCTCGACCGGGTGGACAAGGTCTACCCGGGTGGCGTGAAGGGGATCGACGGGCTGAGCCTGGAAGTTCCCGACGGGGAGTTCATGGTGCTTGTCGGGCCCTCAGGTTGCGGCAAGTCGACCGCGCTGCGGTCGATCGCCGGACTGGAGGAGATCACCTCGGGCACGATTTCCATCGGCGGCCGGGTGGTCAACGATCTGCCGCCAAAGGACCGTGACATCGCGATGGTCTTCCAGAACTACGCGCTCTACCCGCATATGACCGTGGACCAGAACCTCGCTTTCGGGCTGCAGCAGCGCAAGACGCCGAAGGACGAGATCAGGCGCCGGGTAACCGATGTGGCGCGGATGCTGGGCCTGGAGGAGTACCTGAGGCGCAAGCCTGCCGCGCTGTCCGGGGGGCAGCGGCAGCGGGTCGCGATGGGCCGCGCGATCGTCCGTGAGCCGCAGGCGTTCCTGATGGACGAGCCGCTGTCTAACCTGGACGCCAAGCTGCGGGTCTCGATGCGCGCCTCGTTGTCTCAGCTGCACGAGCGGCTCGGCGTTACCACCGTCTACGTGACCCATGACCAGATCGAGGCCATGACCCTCGGTCAGCGGGTCTGCGTGCTGCGTGACGGACAGCTGCAGCAGGCGGACAGCCCGCAGGCGCTCTTCAACGCGCCGGTGAACCTGTTCGTGGCCGGCTTCATCGGCTCGCCCGCGATGAACTTCGTCACGGCGCGGCTGGTTCGTGACGACGGTCCCGCTGTGACCTTCGCAGGCCACCGGCTCCGCGTGCCGGCTGATCTCCTCAGCGCGCGGCCAGGCCTGGAGGGCTACTTCGGCCGCGAGCTGATCCTGGGCATCAGGCCGTCAGACTTTGAGGACGGCAGCCTCGCCGATGCGGGCTGGGGACGCATATCGGTGACCGCCGGCGTGACGGAACTGCTCGGCAGTGAGATCCACGTGCTGTTCAGCATTGACGCGCCCCCGGTCGAGCACGCCAGCCTCAGCGAGGCGGTGACGGATAACGGTGACGACGCGACGATCCCGCTGGCCGACAGCGGGATGCTGTGGACCGCCCGGGTCGCGGCGCGCAGCCAGGCGCACCCAGGGCAGCCAATCGACCTCGCGGTCGACACCTCCAACCTGCAGTTCTTCGATCCAGGCAGCGGGCTGTCGATCGGACATCCCGAGGCCAGCAAGGGCCAACCACCGCCGGAGGGCCCGGCTATATAGGGACCTGATCGCCAGTCGCCGCGCCGCGGTGCAGGACTCGATCAGCTGAGTCGTCAGCTCCGGGCTGGCCCCGGTTTCGTGTGCCGGACGAGGAGTGCAGACCTCACGGAAGACCTGGACCGGGCCTGCCACCCTCTCCGGCAAAACCCTGACGATCTTGGCTAGCGCGCTGCCCACCAGGTCCGTGGGGTTAGCCGCGTTCCGGTGGCCTTCCAGCACGGCCATGACCAGGCCCATCGCCTCAGCGGCAGTGAACATCAACGGCGGGAGCCGCAAGCCACGCCCCACCCGATAGCCCCCGTGGGGACCGCTGACCGATTCGATCGGCAGATCCGCCTCCCGCAAGATCGCGACGTAGCGACGGGCAGCCCGGTCTGTGATTCCAAGTCTGTCCCCCAGCCTGTGCGCCGTGATGCCGGGGTTGTTCTGGATCACCTCCAGTGCAAGCAATGCCCTCGCGGTGGGGCTCACATCGTGCGCCATATTCTTCCCATCCCGGAACCAGATCGTCCGGAACCGACGCTAGCGTGCCTCTCATGGACAGTGACAGCGACGCGATCCTGCGCGAGCCGCCGCCGGCCGGCAATGAGCTCGACACGCTGCTGGGTGCCCTGGAACGTCAGCGCGGGTATGTGGCATGGAAGTGCGGGAACCTGGACTCAGCCGGGCTGGGGGCGACCCTCGGACCGTCGACCATGACCCTGGGTGGCCTGCTCAAGCATCTGGCCGCAGTCGAGGACGACGTGTTCTCTGTCAAGCTGCACGGCCGGGACCGGCACCCACCCTGGGACACCGTCGACTTCGGCGCCGACCCGGACTGGGAGTGGCACTCGGCTGCCGAGGACAGCCCCGGGCAGCTCGTGTCGCTGTGGCCGGAAGCCGTGAGCCGCTCCCGCGCCCTGGTAGCCGAGGCGATCGCCGACGGCGGCCTGGACCGGCTCGCGTCCTACACCTGGCCCGACGGCCGGACCCCCAGCCTGCGACGGCTCCTCATTGACATGATCGAGGAGTACGCACGCCACGTGGGTCATGCCG
>WNGH01021245.1_pt1 | contig 10646 bp, 7 predicted proteins | sample 5400631 | NCBI WGS metagenome assembly WNGH01 (sample SAMN13153373, study PRJNA577476) | soil metagenome | isolation source: 115 cm soil or saprolite under Garry oak tree replicate 1 | place: USA:California | collected 2016-06-15 | reverse complement strand
CAGCTTGTCGTGCGGGCGCCTTTGCGCAGTCCGAAAGATATTGCATCGCCGCGCGAACACCTTCCCGCTTGACCGGTACACCGGCGATCTCCAACCCCATCTCGACCCCAGCAAGGGTGCCCATCAGCATGAGGTCATTGAAATCGCCGAGGTGGCCGATGCGGAACATCTTGCCGCCGAGCTTGGTGAGCCCGGTGCCGAGCGACAGGTCGAAAGCTTCCAGAATGAGCTTGCGCACGCGGTCGGCGTCGTGGCCTGCGGGCATCAGGACACCGGTGAGCGAGGCGGAATATTCGCGCGGGTCGAGCGCGAAGACTTCGAGCCCCCACGCGCGCACTGCGCGCCGGGTCGCCTCGGCATGCCGCTGGTGGCGCGCGAACACCGCGTCGAGCCCCTCCTCGTCGAGCAGCATGGTGAGCGACTCGCGCAACCCGTATAGGAGATTGGTGGCGGGCGTATAGGGGAAGTAACCCGTCTTGCCGTTGGCGATCATCTCGTCCCACGCCCAGTAGCTTCGCGGCAGGCGCGCCGTCTTCGACGCCGCCAGCGCCTTCGGCGAGATGCAGTTGAACGACAGGCCCGGCGGCAGCATCAAGCCTTTCTGCGAGCCGGCAACGGTTACGTCCACGCCCCACTCGTCGTGACGGTAATCCATCGAGGCGAGCGACGAGATGGTATCGACCATGAAAAGCGCCGGGTGACGGGCGGCGTCGATGGCGCGGCGCACATCGGCGATCCGCGAAACGACGCCCGTCGAGGTCTCGTTGTGGACCGCGCACACCGCGCGGATGCGTTTATCGGCGTCGGCGCGCAGGCGCTTCTCGATCGCATCGGGATCGGCGCCATGGCGCCAGTCGCCGGGCAGGAAATCAACTTCGAGCCCGAGCCGCGCCGCCATTTTCTGCCACAGGGTGGCGAAGTGCCCGGTCTCGGCCATCAGGACGCGGTCACCGGCCGACAGGCTGTTGACCAGCGCAGCTTCCCAGGCCCCGGTTCCGGACGCGGGATAGATCACGACCTCGCCCTGGGTGCTCTTGAAGACGCGCTTCATTCCCGAGAGAACGTTCTTGCCGAGTTCCGCGAACCCGGGGCCGCGGTGATCCATGGTCGGGAAATCAATCGCGCGCAGTACGCGGTCCGGCACGTTGGTCGGACCGGGAATCTGCAGGAAGTGGCGTCCGGCGTTTCTGGGCATGCGGTATTCTACCTTCGCCCCTCCTATGGATGCCCCATCGGTTCCGGTCCGTTTCGTGAAGGCAGGCGACTCGGCGCTCGCCGCGCGCCTGCGCAAGGAAGTCGACGGCGAGGTGCTGTTCGATGCCGCGAGCCGCGGCCGCTACTCGACCGATGCCTCGATCTACCAGGTCGAGCCCGTCGGCGTAGTGGTGCCGCGCTCGGAGGAAGCCGCGCGCGCAGCCATTGCGATCGCCGCGCAGGCGGGCGTCCCGGTCCTGCCGCGCGGCGCCGGCAGCTCGCAGTGCGGCCAGGCGGTCGGCGCGGCGCTCGTCATCGATCACAGCAAATACCTGAACAAGGTCCTGGAGGTCGACCCGCAAGCGCGCACGGCGCTCGTGCAGCCCGGCGTGGTGCTCGACGCGCTCAACGCGCGCCTGCGCGAGCACGGCCTGTGGTTTCCGGTGGACGTGTCGACGAGCGCTCAAGCGACCCTCGGCGGCATGGCGGGCAACAATTCCTGCGGCTCGCGCTCGATCGCGTACGGCAACATGGTGCACAACGTGCTCGCCATCGACGCCGTCACGGCGAGCGGCGAGCGCTGGCGCTTTGGTCCGATGCGAGACGCTTCCGGACCGCCCGCATATCAGGATTTTCTTTCAAAGCTGAAAAAGCTTTACGAGCGCGAGAAGGCGGAGATCGAGACGCGCTTTCCGAAGCTGCTGCGCAAGGTGGCGGGCTACAACCTCGACCACCTCGGCCTGCCGCATGCCAACGCGGCGCACCTCCTGGTCGGCTCCGAAGGCACGCTCGCCTATTCGGAGCGGATTCACCTCAAGCTCTCCGCGGTCCCGCCGGCGCGCGCGCTGGGCGTTTGTCACTTCGCGAAGTTTTACACCGCGATGGATCTCACCCAGCACATCGTCAAGCTCGGGCCTTCGGCGGTCGAGCTCGTCGACCGCACGATGATCGGCCTTGCGCGCGAGATCCCGGCGTTCCGCAGCACGCTGGAGAGGTTGATCGGGGGCGACCCGGACGCGATCCTGCTGGTCGAGTTTTGCGGAGAAGACTCCGTTCTGCAGCAAAAGAAATTGGCGGATTTAGTACAGCTGATGGCCGACCTCGGCTTTCCGGGGAGCGTGGTCGAGATCACCGACGCGCGGCTGCAAAGGGAAGTCTGGGAAGTGCGCAAGGCCGGACTCAACATCATGATGTCGATGAAAGGCGACGGCAAGCCGGTGTCCTTCATCGAAGACTGCGCGGTGCCGCTCGAGCACCTCGCCGAATACACCGAGCGCCTGACAGCTGTTTTCGAAAGGCACGGTGCGCGGGGCACCTGGTACGCGCATGCCTCGGTCGGCACGCTGCATGTGCGGCCGGTGCTCGACATGCGGCGCGACGGCGCAACCAAGATGCGCGCCATCGCCGAAGAAGCCTGTGCGATGGTGAAGCAGTACAAGGGCGCCTACTCCGGCGAGCACGGCGACGGCCTGGTGCGCTCGGAGTGGATCGCGCCGTTCTTCGGCCCGCGGCTGACGGCCTGTCTGGCAGAGATCAAGTCCTGGCTCGACCCGCAGGGATTGATGAATCCGGGAAAGATCGTGAATCCGTCGCGCATGGACGACAGGACCCTGTTCCGCTTCAAGCCCGGCTACGCGGCTTCGGTCCCGCCAACGGTCCTCGACTGGAGCGAGTGGGGCGGCTACGACAAGGCCGTCGAGATGTGCAACAACAACGGCCACTGCCGCAAGTTCGACGCCGGCACCATGTGCCCATCGTACCGGGCAACGCTCGATGAAGCGCACCTCACGCGTGGGCGCGCCAACACGCTGCGGCTGGCACTTTCAGGCCAATTGGGCCCGGACGCCGATTCCATGGTCAACGAAGCCCTGGACTTGTGCGTGTCATGCAAGGGATGCAAGCGCGAGTGCCCGACTGGCGTCGACATGACGCGCATGAAGATCGAACACCTCGCGCACTACAAGGCGAAACATGGGTGGACGGCGCGCGATCGCGCGATCGCCTATCTGCCGCGCTATGCGCCATGGGCCGCCAGGCTTGCTCCGTTGTCGAACCTGATTTCAGCTGCGGCCAAGGGAACGCTCGGCTTCTCCCGACATCGCCAACTGCCCAGATGGCGCAGCGATGCTTTCGGCGAAAGCGGAAGCGCCGACTGCGACGTAGTGCTTTTCGTCGACACCTTCAATCGTTATTTCGAGCCCGAGAACGCGCGCGCCGCGCTGAAGGTGCTGCAGGCCGCCGGCAATCGAGTCTATGCGCCGCAAGGCCTGTGCTGCGGGCGTACGTTTCTTTCCGTCGGGCTGGTCGATGAGGCGAAGCGCGAGGCGCGCAAGCTGCTCCACGCGCTTGCGCCGTATGTGGAGCGCGCAATTCCGGTGGTCGGGCTCGAACCCTCGTGTCTGTTGTCGCTGCGCGACGAGTTCCCCGTGCTGCTGCCGGGCGCCGACAATCTCGCGAAGAGCGCGTTACTTCTTGAGGAATTCCTCGCCCGCAACCCTGGACGATTGACGTTCAAAGAAACAAACAGACAAGTTCTCTTGCACGGCCACTGCCATCAGAAGGCGTTCGACTCCATGCCCGCGGTGGAAAAGGTATTGCGCTCGATTCCAGGCATCGGGCTGAAGACAATCCAGGCGAGCTGCTGCGGGATGGCCGGGAGCTTCGGCTATGAGGCCGAGCACTACGACATATCGATGAAGATGGCCGAGGCGAGCGTGCTTCCGGAAATCAGGAAATCTCCGGATGCGATCGTGGTTGCCGACGGCACGAGCTGCCGCCATCAGATCGCGGACGGCACCGGCCGGGTCGCCTGGCACGTGGCGCGCGTGCTGGAGATGGCGCTAGCGTCGACTCCAAGCGAATAGCCACGCCCCGCCGGCGATCATCGGCACGCACAGCCATTGGCCAATGGTCATGCCGAACGCGAGCGTACCGAGGAAGGCGTCGGGCTCCCGGGCGAATTCCGCGAGGAAGCGGAATGCCCCGTAACCGATCAGAAACACGGCCGACACCTGGCCGCGCGGGCGTGGCCTGGAGGAAAACCACCACAGCAGCGCGAACAACGCGAGACCCTCGAGGGCGAACTGGTAGAGCTGCGAAGGGTGCCGGGGCGCATCGCCCGCGCCGCGGAACACCATGCCCCATGGCAGATCGGTGACGCGACCCCAGAGCTCGCCGTTGATGAAGTTCCCGAGGCGCCCGGCTGCGATACCGGGCGGCACCAGCGGCACGACGAAATCCATCAGGCGCAGGTAATCGACGCCGTGGCGCCGGGCGGCGAACAGCATCGCCGCCATTACGCCCAGCAGCCCGCCATGGAACGACATGCCGCCCCGCCACAGCGCGAGGATCTCGAGCGGATCCGAAGCGTAGCGACACCGGTGCGGCGCCGCGCTTGATGCGGCTCATGCCGAGCCACCAGCCGGCAGCGAACCCAGCCAGGTACATCAGGCCGTACCAGCGCACGGCGAGCGGGCCGATCGCGAAGGCGATCGGGTCGATGTCGGGATGCGCCAGCATGGCCGGGTGCTAGGGCGCGATGCGTCGCGCGTGCGCCAGAAATTCGCGGCCTGCCGCGCCGGGTGCGCCGCGACGCCAGGCGAGCCACAACTCCAGCGCCGGGTGCCTGTCGGCGAGCTCGCGGTAGACCACCCCGTGCCTGCCGAGGTTGGCGATCGAGGCCGGGACGATCGCTGCGCCCAGCCCGCTCGACACCAGGCTCACTATTGTCTGCATCTGTATTGCCTCTTGGGCGATGTTCAGGGAGAAGCCCGCCCGCGTGGCGAGGCCGGTCACGATATCGTACAGGCCGGGCGCGATCTCGCGCGGCACCATGACGAAGCTTTCGCCGGCGAGCGCGCTCATGGCGAGCCGGCCTCGCGCGGATGCGAGGGGATGCCGGGAGGGAAGTGCGGCGACGAAGCGCTCACGCTGCACGACCACATGATCCAGGCCGGAGGTGCCACGCACTGGCGGCAGGAGCAGGCCGAAGTCGAGCTCGCCTGCCGCGAGGGCGGCCGCCTGCTCCGGGGAGAGCATCTCCCGCAATGCCAGAGCAACGCCGGGCCGGGCGACTTTGTAGGCCTTCAGCAGCCCGGGAAGCACGCCGTAGTCGGCCAGCGACACGAAGCCGATGCGCAGGCGGCCGTGCTCGCCGGAGGCCATGGCGCGCAGCTCGCTCACCGCGCGCCCGAGCTGGTCCGCCACGCGCCGCGCCGCGCCGAGGAAGCGCAGGCCTTCGGGGGTGAGCTCGACGCGCCGGCGGGAGCGCGTGAACAACGCCACGCCGACCCGCTCCTCCAGGGCAAGGATGGCGCGCGACAGCGGCGGCTGCGAGATGTGCAGTGCCGCGGCGGCACGGCCGAAGTGCAGGCACTCGGCGACGGCGATGAAATACCGCAACTGTCGCATTTCAGGCAGATTCATACCCATAGGGTATTACAGCAGGACTCAGATTGCACTGGATGAGACGCCGGACGCCGGCGCAGAATATCGGTCCGCACTCCGGAGGAACTCATGGCGTCCACACCGCTTAACCGGCGCTCAAGGCTCATCACCCATGGTGTCGCGCGCTCGCCGAACCGGGCGATGCTGCGCGCCGTGGGCTTCGGCGACGGCGATTTCGACAAGCCGATCGTCGGCGTGGCGAACGGGCACTCCACTATGAACCCCTGCAACGCCGGCATCCAGCCGCTCGTCGAGCGCGCGGTCGCGGCGCTCGAGCAGGCGGGCGCGAAGCCGCAGACCTTCGGTTTTCCAACCGTCACCGACGGCATCGGCATGGGCACCGAAGGGATGAAATATTCGCTGGTGTCGCGCGAAGTGATCGCCGATTCGATCGAGACCGCGGTCAACGGCCAGCTCATGGACGGCGTGGTCTGCATCGGGGGATGCGACAAGAACATGCCGGGCAGCATGATGGCGATGGCGCGCATCAACGTACCTGGGATTTTCATTTATGCGGGCACGATCAAGCCGGGGGTCTGGAAGGGGCAGAAGCTCACCATCGTCAGTCCCTTCGAAGCCGTCGGGGCCTTCTGCGCCGGCAAGATGTCGCAGGAGGACTTCGACGGCATCGAGAAGAACGCCTGCCCCAGCGTCGGGGCCTGCGGCGGCCAGTACACCGCGAACACCATGAGCTCTTCGTTTGAAGCGCTCGGCATGAGCCTGCTCGGCTCTTCGCAGATCGCTTCGCCAGACCCCGGAAAGGCCGACTCCGCCGCGCAGTCGGCGCGCGTGCTGTTCGAGGCTGTGAAGAACGACCTCAAGCCGCTCGACATCATCACGCGCAAGTCGATCGAGAATGCCGTCGCCCTGGTAATGGCGACCGGCGGTTCGACCAACGCAGTGCTGCACTACCTCGCGATCGCGCACGCCGCGGGCGTGCGATGGACCATCGACGACTTCGAGCGCGTGCGAAGGAAAGTACCAGTGCTCTGCGCGCTCAAGCCCTCGGGTCCCTACGTCGCCACCGATTTCCATGCCGCCGGAGGCGTGCCGCAGGTGCTGAAGATGCTGCTCGAGGCAGGCATGGTGCAAGGCGAGTGCCTCACCATCACCGGCAAGACCCTTGCCGAAGAGCTGAAAGGCGTGCCCGCGGCGCCGCGTACGGACCAGGACGTGATCCGGCCCATCGACAAGCCGCTCTATCCGCAAGGCCACCTCGCCATCCTCAAGGGCAACCTCGCCACCGAGGGTTGCGTGGCGAAGGTCACCGGGCTGAAGAGACTGTCGATCACCGGGCCGGCGCGCGTGTTCGACTCCGAGCCCGCTGCGATGAAGGCGATCATGGCGAAGCGCATCAAGCCGGGCGACGTCATCGTGATCCGCTACGAAGGCCCGAAAGGCGGGCCGGGAATGCAGGAGATGCTCGCGCCGACCTCCGCACTCATCGGCCAAGGGCTGGGCGAGTCGGTCGGGCTGCTCACCGACGGCCGGTTCTCGGGCGGCACCTGGGGAATGGTGGTCGGCCACGTCGCGCCCGAGGCTTACGTCGGCGGGACCATCGCGCTCGTCAGGGAAGGCGACTCGGTCACCATCGACGCCCAAAAGCGCCTTATCCAGCTCAACGTCGCGGCGAAGGAGCTCGCCGCGCGGCGCAAGAAATGGAAGCCGCCGAAACCGCGCTACACCAAAGGGCTGCTCGCGAAATACATGAAGCTGGTCTCGACCGCTTCGCTCGGAGCCGTGACCGACGTCGACTGATCAGAAGCCCGAACCCGGGATTTTCAGGAACTCGATCTCCTCGGCCGTGTTGACGCGGCCGAGTGCCGCATTGCGGTGCGGAAAGCGACCGAAGCGGCGGATGATGTCGCGGTGCGCGAGCGCGTAGCGATGTACGTCGGCGGTCTCGGCAAATGCCGCGAGCGGCAGCGTGAGCTCGCAGGCGAGCAGCTGGTCTTCGAGCGACTCGCTGTGCTCGAAGGGCAGATACGCGAACATTTTTTCCACCGGAAGCATGGCGCGATCGTCGGCGCGCGCCAAGGCGTGGCGCGCGGCCTCGAGGGCGAGCGGATCGCCGGCGAATGCGCGTGGCGAGCCGCGGAACATATTGCGCGGAAACTGGTCGAACACGATGATGCGCGCGAGGCAGTCGGCAGGGTGCGCGAGCCACTCGCGCCGCGCGCCGCTGATCAGTTCCTCGCAAAGCGGCAGAAAGCGCTTTCGGATCTCGGCGTCGAATGCCGCGTCCTTTTCGAACCAGCGCTTGTGACGCTTTCCGTAGTCGGGCCCCTCGCCGAACCAGAACAGCAACACGTCCGAGGGGGTGCGATAGTTGCTCACGTAACACGATGGTAAGCTGCCCACCCTAAACCACGGAGACCTGCATGATTACGCGCGATCAACGCTTCGTCGCCGGCCTGCTCATCGTATCGCTCACCAGCCTCGGTTTGCCGCCGCCCGTGTACGCGGGCATGGTGCCCACCGATGCCGTCGCTACGTCCGCCGTCGCAGCCACCGGTGATCGCGGCCGGGTGGCCAGCTTCCTGGATCGGGCGGAGGTGCGCGCTCAACTCGAGGCGAACGGTGTCAATCCGGCGCAGCTCAAGGCGCGCGTCGCCGCGCTTACCGACGATGAGGCGGCGCAGCTTGCCGCGCAGCTCGATACCCTGCCCGCCGGCGGCGACGGCGTCGGCGGCATCCTGTTCCTCGCCGTCTTCGTATTCCTGGTGCTGCTGGTCACCGATATCCTGGGTTTTACGAAGATCTTTCCGTTCACGCGCCCGGTGCGCTAGGCGCGAAGCGCCTCTCACTATCCCCCGCTTTGGCGGGGGTTGTTTTTTGGACATGCCGAACCGACTCGCCCGCGAGACATCCCCCTATCTTCAGCAGCACGCCGCGAACCCCGTCGACTGGTATCCCTGGGGGCCTGAGGCGCTTGAGCGCGCGCGCCGCGAGGACAGGCCGATCCTGCTTTCGGTCGGCTACTCGGCCTGCCACTGGTGCCACGTCATGGCGCACGAGAGCTTCGAGGATGCTGCGGTCGCCGAGGTGATGAACCGCCTGTTCGTCAACGTGAAAGTCGACCGCGAAGAGCGGCCCGACCTCGACCAGATCTACCAGAGCGCGCACCAGATGCTGTCGCAGCGCTCCGGCGGCTGGCCACTCACGATGTTCCTTTCGCCTGACGGCGCGCCGTTCTTCGGTGGCACCTACTTCCCAAAGGACGCGCGTCACGGCCTGCCGGCTTTCCCCGATCTGTGCGAGCGCATCGCGGCGCTCTGGCGCGAGAAGCGGGCTGACATCGCGGCGCAGAACTCGGAAGTGCTGAATGCGCTCGCGCGCACGCTGCCGCAGCGCGGCGTTGCGCGCCCTGATTTTTCCGCCGATGTGGTGCGCGCGATGCTGGACAACCTGCGCGCCAATTTCGATGCGCGTCTCGGCGGCTTCGGCGCCGCGCCGAAGTTTCCGCATCCGAGCGACCTCGAGCTGTGCCTGCGCGATGGCGAGGTCGAGATGGCGCATACGACACTGAAGCGCATGTGCGAAGGCGGCATCTATGACCAGCTCGGCGGCGGATTCTGCCGCTACAGCGTCGACGCGCAATGGATGATTCCGCATTTCGAGAAGATGCTCTACGACAACGGCCCGCTGCTCGCGCTGCTCGCCGACACCTGGCTTGTCACGCACGACGCACTCTACGCGCGCTGCGCCGCTGAGACCGCGGGGTGGATCATGCGCGAGATGCAATCTCCGGAAGGCGGCTACTACTCCTCGCTCGATGCGGATAGCGAGCACGAGGAGGGCAAGTTCTACGTCTGGAGCCGCGAAGAGGCGCAGCGGCCTCTGACCGAGAAGGAATACCTGGCGTTCTCTGCGCGCTTCGGCTTGGACCGGGCGCCGAATTTCGAAAACCGGCATTGGCACTTGTACGCTTCGCGCCCCCTCGAGCCGGGCACCGAGACGCTCGTCAACGACGCCAGGCGAAAACTGCTGGCGGCGCGTGAGAAGCGGGTGCGCCCTGGCCGCGACGAAAAAGTGCTGGTGTCGTGGAACGCGCTCGCGATCCGCGGCATGGCGCGAGCCGGGCGCGTGTTTGGTCGGCCCGAGTGGATCGCGTCGGCGCGCCGCGCGTTCGATTTTATTCGCGAGCGCATGTGGCGCGACGGGCGGCTGCTCGCCACCTACAAGGATGGACGCGCGCACCTCAACGCCTACCTCGACGACTACGCCTTTCTGATCGCCGCAGTGCTGGAGCTCATGCAGGCGGATTTCGCGACCGCGGACCTCGAGTTTGCGCGCCAGCTTGCCGGGGTGCTGCTGGAACAGTTCGAGGACCGCGAGGGCGGCGGATTCTTCTTCACAGCCCGCGACCACGAGCCCCTCATCCACCGGCCGAAGCCCGGCCATGACCACGCGACGCCGTCCGGAAACGCGGTCGCGTCCTGGGCGCTCGCGCGGCTCGCCGCGCTCACCGGCGAGGAGCGTTACACGCGCGCGGCGCAGCGAACTCTCGAGCTGTTCTACCCGGTAATGCGCGACTACCCCGCTGGGTTCGCCGCCATGGCGATCGCGCTCGAAGAGCAACTCCGTCCGCCGGCGACGCTGATCCTGCGCGGCACCCACGAAGCGCTCAGCGGCTGGCAGACCGAGCTCGCCCGCGAGTATCTTCCTGAGACCCTGGTGCTCGCCATCCCCGACGGTATGCCCGGCCTCCCCCCGGTGCTGGACAAGCCGCAGCGCGCCGGGGCGGTCAACGGCTGGCTGTGCCGCGGCGTTACCTGCCTGGAACCCATAGGTGACCTGTCGGTCCTGAAAAACACCTGCAAGGAGAAATGATGAAACGCTTCATAGTTGCACTTGGCGCGGCCGGGCTGGCCGCGTTCCTTCCGGCGAAGGCGAACGAGGAGCTCGCCAAAAAGCACGGCTGCTTCGCCTGCCACACCGTGGACCAGAAGCTGGTCGGCCCGTCGTACAAGGATGTCGCCGCCAAATACGGCGGCGACAAGACG
>WNGH01010143.1_pt1 | contig 10646 bp, 15 predicted proteins | sample 5400631 | NCBI WGS metagenome assembly WNGH01 (sample SAMN13153373, study PRJNA577476) | soil metagenome | isolation source: 115 cm soil or saprolite under Garry oak tree replicate 1 | place: USA:California | collected 2016-06-15 | reverse complement strand
TACCGACGCCCGGCAGGGACAACACGATCTGCATCTGCTGCTCGGAGAGAGTAGCCCTGCGCCGCCCTACCGCAGGGCCGTGAGTCGCATGCCCGATCTGGCACTGTTTTGCTGCCGCATAGACCAGCTGCGCAGAATCTTCCGGTCCGCTGCTGGGCAGGATGGGCACGCGCAGGACAGCGGTGATGTAGGTCAGCGCCCCGCGGATGCTTTCAGGGCGCATCTGGGAGTGACCGACGCGCAGTGGGTCCCCCTCCAGCAATAAGATGGGCGCGAAGCGGCTTTTCCGCAACGCGATGAGTTGCGCGAATAAGCGTCCCTGCGCCAGACTGCTGAGAAAGTCACTCCCCGTCTTGCGCTCGAACACCCGGCGCGGATCGCCGCCCACGTCATAATCGCCAGTGCGCAGTGGGATCACCTCAATGTGCACCTGCGGCATGGCGGCCAGCAGATCGGGGATGCCAGAACGCTGTTCTTGCGTGTCGATGCGAATATGGATCTGATCTGGCAGGCTTTTCGGCATAGCAGATGTCTCATTTCTTGTTGGCTGACTCTTCACCTGAAATGTCCGGGCACGGCTCTAGGCCTGGAGCATGTCGCAACCGTACCGAACTGTTTGAGCGCATCGCCACGCATGCGCCTTTCTCAGCCTATGATAGCAGGCGGGCCTCTTCCTCACCTCACGAGCTTTCACGGTATTCTCACGAACATTCTGCGACGTCCATCGTAACGTGAGGATCTCGTGAAAGTTCGTGAGCCAGGGCTGAGTTCGGTCTGCTATCATTGCTGCAGAGGGCGAGGCGAAAGTCTGGTTTCCCTTTTTCACGCCTTGCCAGAGAATAGCGCTGTGGAAGATAGTTGAGCTGAACAGTACTCCCGAACGGAAGGAGCTACAAAATAGTTGAGCTGAACAGTACTCCCGAACGGAAGGAGAGAGGCATGCCGCACTTCACGGAAGACAACCTGCAGCGGATCATTATCAATCCGTTCTACCAAAAAGTGACAAGAGGGCCTCTGGCTTCTAGCCATGTGGGTGAATTGTCGCACTGGCAATTTCTAATGGTTTATAATGGAATATCTGCATGAGAACATTTGAGTATCGCCTGTTCGTGAATAGGGAACAAACTCATGTGCTCATGGAGTGCTTGAAAGAGACTCGCCTGATCTATAACGAGATGCTCGAGGCTGTCAAGGCACAGTTCGAGGAAAAAGGCACCTTCCCAAGCAAGTATGACCTGGAAGTTGCTTTCAAGGGACAAGGCGAATATGTTCCTGCGACCACCGTGCAAATGCTGGCTGATCGTCTCTCTAAGTCGCTCAAGCGCTTACTTGCCGCCAAGCAGAATAACATCCCAGGTGTAGGCTTCCCTCGCTTCAAGAAGCCAAATCGCTGGCATAGTATTCAATTGCGACAATACGGAAAAGACTGCTATCTGCATGAGGACAAAAAACATCTGATTGTCCCCAAGAAGTTGGGGCATTTCCTCAAGATCAAGTTGCATCGCCCGATAGAGGGGACACCCAAAACCGTTCACTTGGCGCATCGGGCTGATGGGCATTGGTATGCGCTCATCGTGTGTGAGACTGATCCTCACACGCAACATACCCTCTCTACGTGCTCTCACCCTGACATCGGTATTGATGTAGGCTTGCAATCCTTCCTGACTGACAGCGAGGGCCACACGGTTGAGAACCCCCGCTTCTATCGCACCTCGCAACGCACTTTATGCCCAGGGCTATCAGCGTATTGTTGTGGAAGACCTTCAGATCACCTGTATGGTGAAAAACCATCATTTGTCGAAGTCCATCCTGGACGCCAGTTGGGGCGCGTTTCTCGATATCCTGACTGCCAAGGCTGAAAGCGCCGGACATGAAGTCATCCGAGTGAACCCCCGCTTCACCACACAGAAGTGCTTCCACTGTGGTGAACTGGTCCAGAAGAGCCTGTCGGTGCGTACCCATGTGTGCCCTTTCTGTGGCTATGTGACCGATAGGGACGTCAACGCCGCCAAGAACATTTTACAGGCCGGGGCACGGCCATCAGGCGCTAAGCACTCCGATGGGGGTGTTGGCCTGAGAAGCCCCCAGCTTTAGCTGTGGGGAGTTGTCACGCCATCACCGTTGCCCCTCACTTGACCGAGGAGCATGAGCCAGCCACGAGCGAGGCCGAGTGGGTGCAGGCCAATGCCTCTCTGATGAGGGAGATGGGAAGCGAGCGGTGGCTTAGGCAACTGCTGGACATGTTGGAGGGCAAGGTTGGCGCTCCAGAGCAGCCGATCAATCCGTCCCGGGCCGTCAACATCGACCCGGTTTTTGCCGCCGAGCATCCCCCTCTCATCGAACAGGAGATGTGGGTCGATGTCAACGTTATGCAGATACGCAACATGGGGGCGGAGGGATGGCTCAGGCAGCTGCTGGACGTGCTCAACGGCGACATCGTGACGGCAGAGGAGGTTGGGTTAGCGCCCCCAGGGAGCACGTTCGGTTACGGCGCGCCCGGCACACCTAAACCGCAGCGGCGGGGAAAAAAGAAACGGAAAAAGAGGCACCACAAGTAAGACGTGAGTGTGGCTGCCGCATCACGTAGTTTGAGTCCTCAGAACGGCTCGTCGGGAAGGCCTGGGCGAGCACACGCAAGGGACGCGCGACGAGCACGCCTAGCACACCTTCCGTGCTTGGAACCGGAGGAGCGATGAGGAGGAATACACGATGAAAAGTTTGGCCTTTTTAGAGCAAGTGGCACACGACCGCAAGGCAGCGATTTATGCGGCGCAGCACGACGGCAAAGTGAGGAATTTCGTCTATCTCGAGGGACTTGGCGAGTGCCGAGAGACGTTTTCCCGATTGCTTCAGGATGTGCAAAAAGGTGAGATCGGGGTGATTCTGACGCCTGACGCCGCCTGCCTGGCGATTGAGACGGCGCCGGGCTGGATGGAGGCGTTCATCCAGGCCGTCAAGCAACACGAGGTCCTCATTGGCGACCACAGCCACGACCTGGTCTATGATCTGCGCGATGAAGAGGACGAGGCGCAGTTTCGCAGCCTTTCTCCGCAAGGGGAATACGAGCAAGCGAGGAGCGTGCGGGGCGCGCTCCTCGATGCCATCGCGCAGAGTCCTTTCGCGGGCGCCTACATCGAGCGGGGAGAGAATTGGTTCCTCGTCACCCGCTTCGAGGGCAAGGACCCGGACGCTCCCGTGTATAGTCTTTCCAGCGGGGCAAGAGGGCAAGACGTGGACATCCTTGTGTTGGGGCGCTGGAAAGAGCTCCTGGATATCCTCGCCCCCTATGGCATTAGCGAGGAGGGGGGCTGGTGCCCGGTTCCTCCGGAACGCAATGACTGGCTCTCCCGCACGCAGCAGCAAGAGGACGCCATGGCTGCGCAAACAGCCGCCGCGATGAAGCCGCATCGGGCTTCCCTGCCCAAGGGCGCGCACGTGAGAGTGATCCTGCCGGGAAGCGGTAGGGCGCGGGGCAAGAAAAGGCGGAAACGGGGAGGAAGAAATACATGAGAGAGCATACTGACTTGACGCGCGAAGAATACGAACTGACGAAAGTCGCTCTCGCCCACGAGGACGTCCCGGCCGAGGCCCTCGCCCTCCTCTCTACCTGGATCGAAGGGGAAGGCCTGCTGGTGGATGACCGGGAGGGCGTGGGAGGGATCAATTTTTGCCGCATGGATTCAAGGATCATGGCACCTCTCCCTCACATCGCCGCTTCTTTTTTCGCTCGCCGTCCCTACAAGCGCAAGGCCGGGCACTACCCCAACTGGAACGGCTTCTATCTGCTCCTGTATCGGGATGTCGAGGAGGGCTGGAAGCTGGTGCGGATAGGAAGGAATACTTCCTACGCTCAGTTTGTCCCGCTGTTCGCATCGAGAATCAAGGCGGAAGAGGAGATCAAAAAGCTGCGCGGCAAGGAATAGTATGAATAAGCTGTTTGAGCCAATGGCTTCCGAATCGGATACAAGCGGAAATGAGCGAAAGGAGAGGCAACGAACAGATGCCAGGGCAGCATTCCTTAACGATCAATGTCAACAATCGGTTCACCATTGACGCGGGGTACTGGCAGGAGTGCGCTGAAGAGGATCAAATGCCCTATCGGCCTGTCTCGTCCCCCCGAATCACGATGTACCAGCAGTCCTTGTCATATTTGGAGGAAGCAACCCGAGGCCAGAAAGTTCCACCTAAGTTTCAGGTACACTTTGGTGAAGTAGCGATCGCGACCGTCGCAGTATGTATCCGCTGGGGATCGTACTTCGCCGTGCTAGCCGATCATAACCTGCCCCAGTGGGGGGCCGCGTACGACCCAGAGGTCAGCTGCATCAGCGACGGGGAGATGGCCCGCATCAACATCGAAGCATCTGCGGCCCTCTCCGACTGGATCGACCTCATGCGGGCAGACCAGCAGCACTTCCGCAAGCTGGTCAAGGCCGCCGTCCAACTCCTCCCTTTCCCCATCACGCAGCTCGACGGGTCGACGTACTACCACCGCTTCCGGGCGTTGAGCGCCATTCATTCTGTCACTGGAAGGCGCTCCCTGATGGAGGCTTTTGCGCGAGACTTCGGCCCGCAGTGGTTGGAACGGGAGAAAGCGCGCCTTAGTGTCAATCCCACACGCGCCCTGGCCAATGGCATCCTCGATGAGCACTGGCGTAACGGCTCAGGCATCGAGGACGTCCACGCTGGCAGCGTCGCTCCCTCGCAGCCACTGACCCAGTGCCGCCTCACGAGAGCGCGGGAAACGCTGCTGATGCAGGAAACGGCGGAGCTGTTTGTGCCGACCATGCGCGCCCTCTATCATGTCGTCAGCAAACCGAGCGAGGAAAGCTGGCCGGAAAAGGCCCTCACCTACGCGATTGCCTTCAAGCCCCCCACGGATTGGTCGCTGGATGAGCAGACGCGTGAGATCGCCTTACCAGGTGCGGAGCCACGGTAGCAGAAACGCCCTCATATTGAAGGCGGGAGCCAGGCGTTTGTTGTGCTGGATGCTCTTCACCCTGGGACCTGTGCCTGGTTCATCCCGCGCGGCGCACTGACTGTCCCCGGGATCGGCGGCGGGGCGGGTGGTACCGGTAGGAGGATGGCGTTTGGCCTCCGTGCGAGAGAGCAGCGGTGGTGGTCAGCCGAACTCGTTTCACGCCGAAACCGTCCCCGTGGTCTCTCGACAGGGCATCCTGCCATGACAGTGACAGCGTCCCTACTCTCCCCGGAGCGCTGTAGCGCTCTCTCCGCTCCCGCAAGACGAGTCCCTGCCGGATGCGTCGCGCGAGCTCGCGGGTGTAGATGGCGGGCTCCGCCTGCTCCTGCTGGAGCACATCCTGGGTGTACTGGTAGAGCTGGAGCGCCTCCTGCCGCCTCTCTTGCTCCACCAGCAGGATCATCAGGCGGCACAAGGCGTCCTCGTCGGCCGGGTCCTCCTCCAGCGCGGCGAAGAGCAGCTCCTCGGCCAGGCTCACCCGCTCGTCTTTGCGGTAGAGGTCGGCCAGCTTGAAGAGCACGCGGTGCCGCGCGCCGTTGATCGTGTACCTTCGTGGCTGCGCCCATGCAGCATACAGGTCGTCCTCGAGAAACTCGCCCCTGAGGAGGGCATGCGCCTCCTCCAGCAGGGGGAGCGGGTTCTGCCCCTGGCACTCCGCCCGCAGCGCCTGCGACACAAGTGAGAGCAACGCGTCGGCGTCGACCCACAGGCGCTGCTGGCCGGCCAGTTTGAAGATCGTCTCCCCGCCGCTGCGCAGGGTGAGCAGTAGGCTTCCCACCTCGCCCGTGCGCAGGATGTGCCGGCGGAGGACGGACGCCGCCGAGTCGAGCGCGTGAGCGGCGTTGATCGTCTCATGGTCGGGCCAGATGGCCTCGATGAGTTCATCGCGCGCTGCCCGGCGGTTCGCCCGGCACAAGAGCACCTTCAGCAGAGCCACCGCCGGTCCCCGATTGCTCCACTCGCTCCGAGCCACGCGCGCGTAACACGGCGGCTCGTCCTGTGGCTGCGAGGGAGTACGAACCAGCCGCTCGAGGGCGAATTCCCCCAGCGTGGTGATCCGCATCAGCGGAGGCTCTGTATGGTCGTGCTCAGCTCTGCTGTACATCACCTGTATACCTCCTCTCCCACGCGCCTTGCCTCGACCTGCAAGGCGCGTGCAGCACCCGCCAGTGAGACCCTGACCGGCAGGCACAGGCTATTCTCTCCCCGTCCGCCGATTATAGCACAAGCTCCCGTGGGCTGAACGAGAAAGCCGTGATTCTTCGTGAGCTGTTCGTGAAGCGAAGCTCCTGCTCTCGTTCCCCGCCCGTCTGTGCTCCCTCCCCATCTCTGGCTTATTCTTTCCGGCCTGCCGAAGAGTGGAAAGGAACCTTCTACGCACATCACTTCACCGGTCACGGAGAGTGCGCGTATCCCCTCCTGGCCAAACGCCGTGAGGGCGTCGTGAGCAGGCGTGTGCGCCTGGTGAACGCTGATGAGGAGCGCATGAGGGAAGCATGCTATGGTAGGTGTGGAGACCGGGAATGGCGGCGGGAGCAAAAAGAGTCTTGAACGGCATGGAACTCAGATCACCGTCACGGGTGGCGAGACATTCTCTCCACAAGAAGAACTGGTCCGGGATTTGATCGCCATTGTGACCGTGTTCTCAGCGCGGCTTCCTGGCCTGCGTTCCCACAAAAACCTGATTCGAGCAGGGGCTCTGGGAAAGGAAATCAAGGATGATCAAGGCACACAAGATCAGACTCCAGCCCACGCCTGAGCAAGCCAGCTACTTTGCCAAAGCCGCAGGGACCGCACGATTTGTGTGGAATTGGGCGTTGGCTGAGTGGAATCGGCACTATGAAGCCGGCGAGAAGCCTACCGCACTGGGTCTCAAGAAGCAATTCAATGCGATCAGGCGGGAACAATTTCCCTGGACCTGGGAGGTGACGAAGAATGCTTCTGATCAGCCGATTCTGGACCTGGGCAAAGCGTTTACGGCGTTTTTTGAGGGCCGTGCCCGCCGCCCACGCTTTAAAAGCAAGAAGCGAAGTAAACCGTGATGGGCGCACGGATCACCAAAACGGCGGACTGGTGGTTTGTGTCCATCCAGGTCGAAATCCCTGATGCGGTTCGGGTGAACAAACCCGAAGCTTGCGGCATCGATGTGGGACTGAACCGACTGGCCACCTTGAGTACGGGAGAGGGAGTCGAGAACCAAGCCTTCCTCAAAACGGCCCTCAAGAAACTTCGTCAGGCGAACAAACGACTGCATCGCAGAAAGCTTGGATCAAACAATCGGGAGAAAGCCCGCAAACAGGTGGCCCGCCTGCACTACCGCATCACCTGTATGCGCGATGATATGCTCCACAAGCTGACCACTAGGCTCGCTACCTGTTACGGGATCATTGGCATTGAAGACCTCAACCTCAAAGGGCTGCTCAAGAATCGGCGCTTGTCGCGCGCGTTCTCAGATGCCGCCCTTGGCAAGCTGTTGAACCTGCTCGAGGTGAAGGTGGAGCAGAGCGGTGGGCAGATCATCAAGGTGGGGCGCTTCTTTCCTTCGAGTAAGACCTGCCATTGACGTTAACTTGGCTGTGGACGCGGGGTAAGACCGAAAATGCGCCTGTCGCATTGAGGCTCCTACGGATGAATCAGCAACAACGAAAGATGCAGTAGAGCTATGCTCGCATACGTTTTACTCCATTAATCGGAGCAGCTGAGAAGGAGGGAAGAGCTTGCAGCGGCAACTGCGGATCATGGTGCTGGACGCCTCACCGACCTCGCGCAAGATCCTCGAGGTCATCCTCCGTCGCGAGGGCCATCAGGTCGCGTGTTTCGATGATCCGCTGGCGGCGCTGCGCTTTCTCTGTCGGCAGGGCCCTGCCGACCTGCTCTTCCTCGGCCTGGATCTCCCTAAGATGGATGGCTTCGAGGTGCTGAGGCGCCTGAGAGACAAGCCGCGTTTCCGCTCGATGGCTTTCGTCGCCCTCCTTGATGAGCACGACGGAGTCCTGGTCCGCTTGAAAGCCCGCCTGGCGGGTGCGCAGCAGGTCGTGACGAAGCCGCTTGTGCGTCAGCAGATCTCCGCCCTGGTGTCCGAATATCCGTGGAGGAGGGCTTCTGACCAAGGAGCAGACCAACGCACAAGGGGCCCAGCCCGGGATGACGGTGGGGCGGCTTCCTGCCTGGGAAGGGGATGGCAAACGGTTGACAGTATCGAGGGTTTGTAGCGCCAGAACAAGGCTTGACGATTGCCTCTACCAGGGTAGCAGGCCAGGCCCAAAAACCTGACCTGGCTCATCAGATCAAGGCGCTTGAAACCTACTGCCAGCAGCAAGGCACCCGGGTCGATGAGTGGATGTCAGATATCGCTAGTGGGCTCAACTACAAGCGCAAGCAGTTTAACCAGCGTATGGAAATGATTGAACTCGGTCAGTTAAGACGCCTTCTCATTGCCCACCGTGATCGGTTGGTACGCTTTGGCTATGACTACTTTGAAGCCTTCTGTGAGCGACACCATACTGAACTGGTGGTAATCAACGGTGAGGCCATGTCACCTGAGCAAGAGTTCGTTCGGGACTTGATAGCCATCGTTACCGTTTTCTCGGCTCGATGGCACGGCTTGCGCTCCTATCGGAAAGTGTTCAAAGACGCCGCGTTGCGAAAGGTGAGCGGGTCAAGATGAAAGACCTCAAGCGCGAGTACAACCAAATCAAGGGTGAGCAATTTCCCTGGGTCTACGAAGTGACGAAATGCGCTCCAGAGCAGGCATTTGCTGATCTTGGGCAAGCCTTCGCCAACTACTGGCGCATGAAAGAGGAAGCAACCCAGCCCAAGCTCAAACATCCACGGAAGGATGGCGAAGAGGCAGGCTTCCCGCACTTCAAAAGCAAAAAGCATGATCGATTGAGCTTCTACCTTGCCAACGATAAGTTCTCGGTCGATGGGCATACGCTCCACGTTCCAAAGTTGGGCGCTGTCAACATGACTGAAGCGCTCCGGTTTCAAGGCAAGATCATGAGTGCCACTATTTCCTATCGGGCGGGCTGGTGGTTCGTTGCTATCGCGGTTGAGGTGGAATGTGAGATGCCACCTCATCACGGCGGAACTGTTGGGATAGACCTGGGCATTAAGACGCTGGCAACCTTAAGCGACGGTGAGAAGTTTGAGAACCAAAAACACTATCGTGCGCTTATTGGCCTGGAAAACCTCAACGTGAAAGGCATGCTGGCTAACCATTGCTTAGCGCAAGCAGTAAGCGATGCCAGTTTCTTTGAGGTCAAGCGTCAGCTTTTCTACAAGTCTGAGCAGTACGGCAGCTCTGTGCAACTGGTCGACCGATGGTTTCCCTCATCGAAGACCTGTCACTCCTGTGGCTGGGTCAAGGAAGATTTAACGCTTGCCGACCGTGTCTGGGTGTGCGCACAGTGCGGTACCGTTCATGACCGCGATTTGAACGCCGCCATCATGGTCGAAAGTGAAGCTCTCCGGAAGGTTCCGGACGTTCCGGCAGTGGCTTCGCCGGAACGTAAAATCGCCTGTGGAGCGGAACGCTCTGGCCCAGCAATGGGTGAAACGGTCTGCGGTGAAGCAGGTACGACGATGCTGTAAACACGTTTTACTACATTTGAGAAAGCAGCGAGCGTGATGCGACGGCCAGGGTACACACCATCTGAACTCCCATTGTGGGCGGTCGAGCGCATCCCCTGGTTGCGCAGGCGGCTCCTCTCCTGGTTCAAGCAGAGCGGCCGGTCCTTCCCCTGGCGCGACCCAGAGAGGACACCCTACGAGGTGGTTGTCGCGGAAATCCTGTTGCAGAGGACGACCGCGGTCGGGGTTGCGCGGGTCTACGCCGGGTTCGTCGAGCGCTATCCCTCTTGGGACGCTCTCGCGCAAGCGCCATTGGAGGGGCTCGAGAACGCGATCAGACCCCTCGGGCTCTGGCGGCAAAAGGGGCTGGCGTTCAAGCACCTCGCGCAGTCGATCGAGGAATATGGGGGGCTCGTTCCCCGCACGCGCGCGGAGTTGGAGCGCCTGCCGGGGATCGGCCCCTACACAGCGAGCGCGGTCCTGGCCATCGTGTACGGGCGAGCCGAACCGCTCCTTGATGTGAACATGGCCAGGTGCCTTTGGCGGTTCTTTGGATCACTTGAGCCGACTACGGAGGGGCCCAGACGTTCGCTGCACGCGCTCGCTCTTCGTCTGGTGAGCGGCAAGCGCAGTCTCGAGGTCAACTGGGCCGTGCTCGATTTCGGGGCGCTCGTGTGCCAGGCCAGGCGACCGCGCTGCCAGGAGTGCCCGCTGCGAACCAGGTGCCAGTACGCCGGGTCGCGGCGGCCGCGACCTACTCCCACTTCAAATGTCCTTTCAGGCTCACGAAGCGCTGGTGGCCGATGATGATGTGGTCGACCAGCTCGATGTCGAGAATGCGGCCGGCCTCCACCAGCTGCAAGGTCGCTTCGATGTCCTCCGGTGACGGAGTCGGGTCGCCGCTGGGGTGGTTGTGGCAGAGGATGAGGCCCGGGCAGTTGCGGATGATGGCCGGCCGGAAGACCTCGGCGGCGCGCAGGGCCGTGCTGTTGGCGGTGCCCTGGTAGAGGTTGGACTTCTCGACCAGCTGGCCCTTGCCGTCCAGGAGCAGGATGCGCATCTGCTCGGTGTCCAGGTAGGCCAGGTCCAGCATCAC
>WNGH01011050.1_pt1 | contig 10649 bp, 8 predicted proteins | sample 5400631 | NCBI WGS metagenome assembly WNGH01 (sample SAMN13153373, study PRJNA577476) | soil metagenome | isolation source: 115 cm soil or saprolite under Garry oak tree replicate 1 | place: USA:California | collected 2016-06-15 | reverse complement strand
CCGGCAATGCGAATGCCACCAGCAAAAACGTGCCCAGCCTGATCGGTGCAGACCACTGCTTGCTCATGACGAAACCTCAAACCCTGGATTTGGGAACCTTGTGTCAGTTGGATGAGAAAAGCGGCAGAAACGCTGCTTCTGGGAAACTCGAAAACCGTTTTGGCAAGACGATAAGTGGTCCATTCTTATCAATCTCAGCTTCTACTTTGAAACTTTTCCATCATAAAGTGCGTCCAAGATTGTAGAGCCCTTACCATCAGGGCCAGGAAACTATGCGCAAGTGGTTTTTGCCAGTGACCGTCTTCGGCTTGGGAGGCATAGCGGCGCTGTTTCTGAGCAACCGCGGCCGGCAGACTTTTTGGTCGCTGTTTGAAAATATGGAAAAGGCGCCGGATGCGCTCCTGAATTTCAACGACTTCGCACAGCGCGAGCTTGACCGCATCCAATTGGCGCTGGATCAGGTTGCCGAATCCCTGGAGATGGCCCGCTGATCGGTTGAATAGCGCGCCCTTCCGAGATTCCCGATCTTCTCAGGCTAATCCCTTTTCAAATCACGTTCGCCTCCCCAGTTTCTTCTTTACCTTGCCAGCTCATCGATCTTTCTCGCCAATTTGATATCGCGGCTCGTGACACCGCCGGCATCATGCGAGCTCAGCTTGATCACCACTTTGGTGTAGCGGATGTCAACATCGGGGTGATGGTCGGCGGTCTCGGCGGCCTGCGCCACCAGATTCACGAATTCAATGCCGCGCATGAAGGAAGGGAATTCAAAGGTACGCTCAATACTATTGCCGCTGCGCTTCCAATCGCTCAGTTCGCCCGGGCTCCGGAGAATTTCCGCATCGGAAAGTCTGGCCATTCGGTTCTCCATTCCTCCAGATTTCTCAGGCCTCTCTACTCGGGATCGGTCTCAGGTTTGGAACCCATCGTGGGACCGCGCGGCAGTATTCTTGATATTTTGTCCCAAATTTTCTGCCTAAGGTTGGCTCTTCATAATAAATGACGAACAGGTTAATAATGGCCAGCCAGGCCAAGCTGAAAAGCAGAATCGAAAACGAGCGCTGATACAGCGCTAATCCCGTGAATACCAACAAGGCTCCGATATACATGGGATTGCGGACGTACCTATAGGGGCCAGCTGCGACAAACTCTTTGGGTGGATCGAAGGGAGCGGGAGTTCCGCGTCCGATTGCGATAAATGTGCCAACGCAAAACATGGCCAGGGCAGCGCCTATCGCCATTAAAAAGATTCCGGGTGTTCTGGTCCATGGCGGCAACACCATACCCAGGCTCGGATCGTATCGCCGGACACTTAATGCGATCCAAGCCCAGAACAGAACAAATCCCGCCATAAAAGTGAGGGCCCTGAGTGCGATAAAAACCTTTTTCATGAACTCGGGCACTGTTTTCCAGCTAGATGCTATTTGCCGGCTTTTTGAGCGTATGTGAAGCGGTAGAGCTGGGAGTCAATTTCCTTGCGCAGGTCCTGCCAAATGCTTTCCGGCATGGAGTGAAAGGTCTGCACCACCTCCGGATCGAACTGCTTGCCTGACCAGCGGATGACTTCCGCTCGGGCCGCTGTGAAAGGCTGTGCCGAGCGGTAAGGACGGTCGGAGGTAATGGCATCCAGAGTATCGGCTACCGAGAATATGCGCGCTCCCAGCGGAATCTGTTCGCCACGCAGCCCGCGCGGATAGCCGCTGCCGTCATATCTTTCCTGGTGCGAATACACAATCTCTGCGGCCTCATAGAGAAATGGGATTTTGCGCAGCATGTAGTAGCCGCGATAGCAATGCTCGCGCATGATCTCGGTTTCCTCATTGGTCAGCTTGCCGGGTTTGCGCAGGATCGCGTCCGGAATGGCCATCTTGCCGATATCGTGCAAAAAAGCTCCGCGAGCGATCACGCGAATTTTTTCCGCACTCAACCTCATTGCCCGTGCCATGGCGATGGTGAACGCCGTCACTCGTTTGGAGTGGCCTTCGGTCTCCGCATCCTTCAAATCAAGCGCGTCTCCCAATGCCTCCAGGGTAATGTCGTAGGAGCGCTCCAGGTCCGTCATGGTCTGGCGCAACTGCTCGGTACGGGCTCCCACCAGAGTTTCAAGATTGGTCTGATAAGCGCGATTTTCCAGCTTGAGGCGGCGGTTTTCCATCGCCCGCCTTACCGTGGCCAGGAGCTGCTCGCGCTCAAATGGTTTCAGCAGGTAGTCATATGCGCCGTTGCGCAGGGCGGCTAGCGCCACCGAAATATCATGCACCGCCGTAACCAGCACCACCGGCATATCTGGATAGCGTTCTTTAGTGCGCTCCAGCAGCGCAATACCATCCAGCTCCGCCATCATCAGGTCCGAGAGCATGAGCTCGAATTCCTCGCCGGATTGCAGCAGCGCCAGTGCTTCCAAGCCGGAGCCTGCCTGCTTACATTTGTAGCCGGACGAGGACAGCATCGAGGAGACGATTTCCCGGATGGCTTCTTCGTCGTCAACAACGAGAATGCGTTCAAATGCCATTTTTCGCGTGGAAACACTTCTCGGGGGGAGCCTATTGTACCCGCAGTTCCTGAAAAGACAATCCCTCAAACGCTTGAAATCTCAATGATTTCGCGGTCTGCCGTGATATACACAGCCTGATTTCTCTTGCCATTGCGATGAACCCAGCACTTTGTTGCGCCTTGGTTTTGGTGCAAAAATTCGCCGCAACCGGGTTGCTGGCGGCGATTTCCAGCGCCCTTGTTTTGTTCGCGGCATCCTGCCTGGTTTACCGCACCTTCCGTGAACGATATCTGCTCATTTGGATCCTTGGTTGGGCGTTTTATCTCCTTTATAAAGTGTCCATGCTGGTCGGAGAGCGACTTCCCAATTTACGCGCTTTTATGGGGATTTCTCATGCTGCCTTCGCGGTTGCCCTCTCCTTATTTGTTGCGGCCGTGTTTTATTACACCAACTCTCGCCGGCAAGTGCTGGTGGTGGCAGCCGCTGGGGCGACGGCCCTAGATACTGCCATGGTGCGTGCCTTGTGGTTTCCCGAGTCGCTGGGATTTCTAGTTGCGCTCTATGTCATTCTTGCTGGATTAGCAATCGGCGCTGTTGTGCAACTTGCTAGGTCGAGCCGCGGACGCCGCCAGGTTGGTCCCTGGCTGCTGGCCGGCGGTTTAATCCTGCTGCACATGCACCCCAACGCGCACAGCGTCCATCTGCTGCCCGGAATTGACCTGGGCATTGAAATCCTGCTGGGAATGAGCATGCTGCTCATTGCCCTGGACGACTCCAAAGTCCGTGACCGCCGTTTGCAAGTCGTGAATGCAATCACCACCGCGGTCTCCCAGGCGCGGGAACACGCTCCCATGATGGTGATCGCACTTCGCGAGTTGAAGCAACTGATGGGGGCAAGTTCGGCTTGGTTTCGGATACTCGCAGGCGACCGCCTGGTCTTGGGGCAACACATGGGCCTGACCGAAAACTTTGTTCGTGAACGCTTTTCTATACCCACCACCAGCGTGGGGGTGCGGCTAATCGATCAGGGCAAACCCATGCTCATCCGCTCCCGTTCTCACCAGCGCGAGCTGGCGGAGTTTTATTTGCGGGAGGGCCTAGAGCACGCGCTCCTGATCCCGGTGCGAGGCAGGAATTCGGTTATGGGACTAATCGGGTTAGGCAGTAATCATCGCCGCTCCTACCGGCCCGACGAATTGAGGTTCCTGGAGATCACGGCCAATCATCTCGGGACGGCCGTGGAGAACCTGCGGCTATTCGAGCAGATCGTGCAATCGCAGCGGCAATGGGTCGCCACCTTCGATTCCATCGAAGATTTGCTTCTGGTGCATGACTCCGATTTCCGCATCATGAGGCTCAACCGCGCCCTTGGAACCCGCTTGGGCGTCCGCCTGCCAGAGGTAATCCACCAGAGCTGCGAATCGGTTTTGCCGGGGGCTGGCACTCGCTGGCAGGGCTGTCCCTACTGCTCGCCCGACTCTACCATGGCAGAAAGTGCCGACCGATGCCTGGGCGGTTTTTCCATTGTTTCCAGTTCGTCCTATAGCGAGGAGGGAAGCGAGCGCCGCGGCATTGTTCACGTGATTAAAGACACCAGCGAGCGGCGCGCCGCCGAAGAGAAATATCGTCTGCTCTTCGAACAGGTGCAGGAAGGCGTGTTCATCTCCTCTCCCCAAGGCAAACTCATCGATTGCAACCATGCATTCGTGCAGATGCTGGGATACAGCAGCCGTGAGGAGCTGCTGGTGGTCGAGGACATCGCCGAACAGCTCTATCCCAGCCCCGAACACCGGCAAACCTTTCAGCGCGACATGGAGAGCCGCGGATTTCTCCACAACTACGAAGTCAGGTTGCGAAAGAAAGATGGCACCTATATCGATGCTCTGGAAACCAGCTTTGCCACTCGCAATGTAGAGGGCAAGATCGAGCGTTATCAAGGCTTTATTCTCGACGTCACCCAAAAGAGGGGGACCGAAGAAGAAATCCGCCGTCGCAACCGCGAATTGAATTCACTGAATGCCATCGCCGTAATGGCCACCCATTCATCTGACCTAGATGAAATCTTGAAAATGGCGCTCCAGCATCTGATCGAACTATTTTCTGCCGATACCGGCGCTGTTTACCTGTTTGATCCCGATAACCGGCGTTTGCAACGGCGAGCGGCCTACGGTCACAAGACTGACTTGGGGAAAAATTTCTCCGACTTTGAAATCCCTACGGATTTGTGGGAGACCATACGTGCCTCACGCGCGGAAGTGCTCACTCACCTACACGTCCCCCAATTGCCTCGGTTTATCTCTCAGTTCATCGCGATGGAGGGCCTGATTTCTTGGATATGGGTAATTATGTGGACGCGGGACAAAGCCGTCGGACTGATCGGCCTGAGCAGCCGCACCCAGCGCGAGTTCAGCGTGACCGATGAAAATTTGATGGTGGCGGTTGGCCGCCAGCTCGGCACCACTATTGATAAAGTCCGGCTCTACGAGGAAACTACCCGCGCATATGAAAACTTGCGCCGTACCCAGGAGCAATTGTTGCAAAGCGAAAAAATGTCGGCGGTGGGGCAGTTAATTTCGGGCGTCGCCCATGAACTCAACAATCCTTTGACCGCAATTCTTGGGTACGCACAGCTTCTGGAAAACGAGGAGCTCAGCGACCGCTCCAAGGATTTTGTGCAGAAACTCTTCAAGCAGGCGAAACGCACGCAGCGCGTGGTCCAAAATCTGTTGTCCTTTGCCCGGCAGCGCAAGCCGCAAAAGCAGCAGGTGGATATCCGCCGCGTGTTGGAAGACACCCTCTCGCTGCGCGATTACGACCTCAAGCTAAGCAATATTACGGTGGAGAGGGACTTTGCGGCTGAGCTCCCCATGGTGATCGCCGATGCCCACCAGATGGAACAGGTCTTCCTCAACATTATCAACAATGCGGTGGACGCCATGCTCGAAGTGGCACGCGGCGGTATCTTGCGGGTTCGAATTTTCGCGCTCGACCATCAGGTCATCACCGAGCTGCGCGATACCGGACCGGGTATCCGCGAGAGCAAACGCATCTTTGACCCTTTCTACACGACCAAAGGGATAGGCAAGGGAACGGGCCTGGGACTGAGCATCTGCTATGGAATCGTGAAGGAGCATGGCGGAGAGATCACCACCTACAACCATCCCCGAGGTGGGGCAGTCTTTCAGATTACGCTTGCGGCCAGCGGCCGAGAGCAAAAGCTGACGCTGAAGGGCCTCGCGCCGGCTTCCCATGCTGTCTTGGAGGGCCGCGTGATGGTGGTGGATGATGAAGAAGCCGTGCTGGAATTCGAGCGCGAAGTGCTGCTGGGTGCCGGCGCTGAGGTGGTGGCGCTCACCGATGCTGAGGCCGCCATCGCGCGCCTGCAGAGCGGGCACTTCGATGCCATCATCATCGATGGGAAGATGCCCGGCGGATGGACTGGAATCGATGTTTATAACTGGGTGGCCGAAAACCGGCCTGGATTGGAAAAAAAGATTGTGTTCACGGCTTCCAACGTTTCAGACCCGCCGACACGTGCTTTTCTGGCTCGTAACGCTATACCCTGCATCGTCAAACCCTTTGATTCGGGCGACTTGATCGCGGTGATCCGACGCGTGTTGCAAAAAGCAATTGCTGCAGGCACCTAAAAGCTTTGTGCGGCTACTTGGAAATTTTACCTACCCGTCCATAGTTGGGTAGCTGGATGCCACTTTCAGGAAATCCCCTCCCCTATTACCCAATTTGCAACCGAGCAATCCCAACCGTCCTAGACCGTGGCAAAGATCTTTTTTGGCGAATTAGTAGGAGTTGGCTTGCTCTGAAAACTAAGAACTTAGCAATTTCCACAAGAAATCCGGCGATAAGGTAGCTTTCACCGGGGCGACCCGATTGCACCTCCTGCCGCCCTGGGATGGCCGCCAAATAAGAGTGGCGGAACAAATGCAGGTATGGACAGCGTAGACGACTTAGAAGCGACCCCCATCAGGGCAAACGGAAAGGGGCAGAAATGGCGAGCAGTATCCAGGAAACAAAGATTTCCGGCTTTGCTACCTATTTACCCGCAGTTGCACAAAGCGGGCTGCAAGTTTACCAGCGCACCTTCGAAGAGAACCGTCACAGAATTTATTCCCTGGCATTTTGGATGATGGATAACGAGCTCGCGGCCGAAGAGCTAATGGGCAGTACCTTCCGCCGTGTGTTTTGCTTCGCCGCCCAACCCAGCGCAGAGCAGGTCGATCGCGCACTGGTCTCCGAACTGCGGGAGATCATGCCGCTGGGAACCTTGACTCTGGAATGCAGTCCCTGCGAACAAGTGTATGAGGTTCGGCGCAATACCATGCGCGTGGATCTGGAGCGCGCGCTTGTCCGCCTCGAAGCTACCGAAAGATTGATCTTCCTGATGCACGATGTCGAGAACTACGACCACGCCCGCATTGGCCGTACGCTGGGCGTCACCGAAGAAGAATCGCGCAATGGCCTGCACCAGGCCCGCTTGCGCATGCGCGAATTGCTGGCATCTTCATAGCTGATTGGTTGCTCTCTCCTTAACTCTCGCCCGTCGAAAGACGGGCTTTTTTGTTGTCCGCCGCAGCAGACGGCTATACTCACTTGTTTTATTCGAACCCCGCTCACTAAGGGCCATTATGATATCGCGCTGCTTACTTCTGTTTTTACTTGCCGCTGCCACGCTTCCGTTGCTGGCGCAAACTTCCGCGCCAAGCAGGAACAAGAACGATTTGTCGCAGAGATTCGCCAAACTCAGCGATCAATTCATGAAAGAGTCCCTGGTGCTATCGCCGGTGAACGCATCGCAAGCCGGGTATCACCTCCATCGCGATCCCCGCACTGAGAAGACGATCGCTCTCGATGCTGAGCTCGATGACCTATGCCCGCAGGCATTTGTCAGACAGGTGGCCTTCAACCGTGCCTGGCGCGACCGCTTTCACAAAGAGACGCCGTTGACCTCGCTGGGAGCCCAGGACGCCGCCGATTGGCAACTGATGGATGATCAGATTGCGCTCGTCCTGCTGGAACTGCAGCGGATTCAGAGCTACCGTCACAATCCCACCGGTTACGTGGAGTTGCTCGGCAATGCGCTTTTTGTTCCCCTCACCGAGAGTTACGCGGCCAAGGAGGTCCGGCTGGGTCACATCCTCTCCCGCATCGGCGCCATCCCGCGCGCCCTCACCCAGGCCAGGCAAAATCTGGCGGATTCCGACCCGATTTTTTCCAAAGTCGCGATAGAAGAAAACGCCGGCAATGTGGATCTGATCGAGAGCACGATTGCCGCCGAGATACCGGTTGGATCGCCATTGCGTGGCCAGTACGATAAAGTCGCGCCTGGCGCGATTGCCGCGCTCAAGGAATTCTCCGGTTGGCTGGCGCAGGGCCTTGGCAAGGCCCCCGCAGGAAGCTGGCGCCTGGGCAAACCGCTATACGCAGAGAAATTCCGCTACGTCATGCGGACGCCAGTAACCCCTGAGCAGGTTTTGGCCGATGCCGAGCGCGATATGAAACGAGTCCGCGCCGAGATGCTCGAAATGGCTTTGCCGATGCACCAACAATGGTTTGCTGAGCATGGCGGCCACTCCGACCTTCAAGGACGCGACCGCGAGAACCGCATCATCAGTGAAGTACTGGAAAGAATCTCGCTCGACCATCCCCGCCGCGACCAGCTGGTGGACGCCGTCAAAAATACGCTGGAGGAGATCAAGCAATTCATCCGCGAAAAAAAGATTGTTGCCCTCAGTAGTCGCGACAATCTCAAGGTAATCCCCACGCCCAAATTCATGCGCGGCATCTATTCGGTCGCGGGCTTCCACAGTGCGCCTCCACTGGAACCGCAGGCAGAAGCCCAGTACTGGGTCACGCCTATTGACCCCAAGATGCCGGCCGATAAAGCCGAATCCAAGCTGCGCGAATACAACAAACTGGGCGCTCAAATGGCTCACCATTCATGAAGCCCTGCCCGGCCACTACATCCAGTTCGAACACGCTAACAATGTGCAGCCGGAAACCCGGCGCCTGTTGCGCAATCTGTTTAGCAACGGGTGCTATGTCGAAGGCTGGGCCGAATACATCGCCGAGGTCATGACAGACGCGGGCTTCGCTAATCGTGATCCGCGCTACCGCATCATGAGGCGCAAGCTTTCGCTACGCGTAATCTCAAATGCCATCCTCGACGTGCGCATGCAAACCATGGGGATGACCGACGGGCAGGCCATGGAACTGATGACCGGCGAAGCATTCCAAACTCAGGCAGAGGCGGAAGGCAAGCTGCAACGGGCAAAACTGAGCTCCGCCCAGCTACCCACCTACTACGTTGGCCTGCGCGACTGGATGGCGCTGCGGAAGAAGTATGAGGATGCAGTGGGCCCCAACTTCAACCTGATGCAGTTCCATAACCTCGTCCTCGGTCAGGGTGCGCTGCCGATTATGCTGCTGGAGAAGATTGTGATGCCGGCGGGAAGCAGGTAAAGACTAAACTAAGTTTGCTTGCCTGGTAGCAAGCTGGCCATCAGCGTACTATGCTCTCAGGATTGTTGGTATGTCGAATTGAAAGTTTTGGAGGTAATGATGATAACCAAGATCGCGATCGTCTCTTTTGCGTTGTTTGTCTTTGTCGGCTTTGCCGGATTAGCTACTGCGAAAACTAAAACCACTCACCAGAGCACGCGTACGCTTACCGGATGTCTTCAGCGAGGCGACAACGCCAATGATTACAATTTCACTGCGAAGAACGGCAGCACCTGGGAGCTCAAGAGCGACAGCGTTCAACTCGACCCTCATGTCGGGCACACGGTGACGATCACCGGCGCTGTCTCCCATCCCACCGCGCACGGGATGAAAGAAGACGTAAAACAGGAAGCCAAAGAGCATGGCATGGCTAAGAAATCCACCGAGCACGGTCACATAACAGTCACGAACTTGAAAATGGTAAGCAGCACCTGCCAGTAGTAACCGTTATCGCGGGCTGGAGAAAGGCAATGTCGAGCAACGTCGACGCTGTGAGCACCAAGAAGTGTTGCTCACGGCGTCAGCATTACGAGGTTCGTCCGGCTGCGTGGCAGGAATGGATGCGATGTAATCTGGCCTTCGAACCCAACTGCCCATCGGCCCGGCGCCGTGGTTCCGCACGAGGGACAGCATCCATTGCGGGTAATGTGATAACCCGTAATCAGGTATCCATAGCGCTCCACCAGCAGCGCTCGGCAACGGGAGCAGCGCGTGTTTTCCAGGTCGCCGACTTGGCCAGGCAGATTCCCCGCATAGATAAACTTTAGGCTGGCATTTCGCCCGATCTCCGCCGCCTGTATGAGCATTTCCGGAGTGGTGTTTTCGGTGTCGCTCATTTTGTAGTCGGAGTGGAAGGCGGTCACGTGCCATGGAATTTCAGGCGAGACACTGGCCACGAATTCCGTCAGCCGCGTGATTTCATCCGCAGAATCGTTGAATCCCCGGATGAGGAGCGTCACAATTTCCACCCACAATCCCATTTCGTGCAGCCGGCGAATGGTCTCCAGGATAGGCTGCAAACGTCCGCCAAGCTGGTGATAGTGGCGGTCATCGAAGCTCTTGAGGTCAACCTTGTAAAGATCAATCCAGGGGCGCAGATATTCGAGCACCTGCGGTGTCGCGTTCCCATTGGAGACGAAGGCGGTCAATAGTCTGGCCGCGCGCGCCTCTTTGAATACCGCGACCGCCCACTCGGAAGTGATCAGCGGCTCGTTGTATGTGCTTACCAATACCTTCGCGCCCAGACTCAAGGCTTCGCGCACCAGGTTTTCCGGAGTCACTCGGATTGGAGGAGCCACGGCGGCGGGGTCGCGCAGCGCCTGCGATGTCACCCAGTTCTGGCAGTATCCGCAGTGCAGGTCGCAGCCCAGCATGCCAAAGCTGTAGGCCAGTGCGCCGGGGTAGGCGTGGAAGAAAGGCTTTTTCTCGATAGGATCGCACTGCACCCCCCCTACATATCCCCAGGGGACGTACAAAGTGCCGCCACGGTTATAGCGCACCTTGCAGACGCCAGCCTGGCCCTCGGGAATCGGGCAGCAATGTCCGCACGAATAGCAGCGCACCCGGTTGCGGTCGAGCTTTTCGTAAAGCTCGCTGGCGCCCTCGCAAACCTGTTCGTGGATGATCTCTCGCAGGGTCG
>WNGH01034303.1_pt1 | contig 10650 bp, 8 predicted proteins | sample 5400631 | NCBI WGS metagenome assembly WNGH01 (sample SAMN13153373, study PRJNA577476) | soil metagenome | isolation source: 115 cm soil or saprolite under Garry oak tree replicate 1 | place: USA:California | collected 2016-06-15 | reverse complement strand
GAGATACTGCTCCAGCATACGCAAGACCGCGGCGCCCTTCTGATAGGTGAGCACGTCGAACATGCCGGCAGCCTCTTCCGGCCGCTGCACCGGGAACTCGATGGGTCGCGTGCTCTTGAGCCCATCGACGAGCAGCGCCGCCGCCCGTGACACCGCGAAACTGGTCCAGCGGTGCCACTCCGGCTTCCAGTCATCCACGGCCAGCATCTCCATGAACGTGGCAAACGCTTCGTTCAACCACAGACCATTCCACCAGCGCATGGTGACAAGATCGCCGAACCACATATGCGCGTTCTCGTGGGAGACGACGTCTGCCACCCGTTCTAGCTCGCTGCGCGTCGCGGTCTGTGCGTCCACCAGCAGCGCCGTCTCACGGAAGGTGATTGCACCCAGGTTCTCCATCGCCCCCGCGGCGAAGTCGGGAACCGCAATGAGGTCTAACTTGTCTCCCGGATACCGTCTCCCGTAGTAGCGGCTGAAGAAGGACAGGGAAGCGGCCCCGATTTCCTGGGCAAACTTCGCCAGGTGATGCTTCCCCGGCACGGCCCAGACGCGCAGGGGCGTGCCATCGACCAGGACTGGCTCTGTGCTGGCGAATTCGCCGACGATAAACGCCACCAGGTAGGTGGACATCTTGATGGTGTCGGCGAAGACGACCTCTTTTTTCCCAGTCTCGGGCAGTACGGTCTCGCGTGCGATGGCCGTGTTCGAGATCGCCGTGAGTCCTTTGTCGATCACCAAGGTGACCTGGAAGACTGCCTTAAGCGCCGGTTCGTCCCAGCAGGGAAACGCGCGCCGGGCGTCGGTAGATTCGAATTGGGTGCACGCGAGCACCTTATCCTGCCCACGTGCGTCCTTGTAGGTGCTGCGGTAGAAGCCGTGCAGTTTGTCGTTGAGGATGCCGGAGAAGGTGAGGCGTAACTGCCAGGGACCAGGGGTCAGGGTCCGGGGAAACCTCAGCACCGCCCGTTCATTAGGCTCATCCAGGGTGGCTGTGCCCGGCAGCGTGCTGCCATCCGCAGCAACGGCGGACACCGTGTGGATCGTGAGCTCACAGGCGTTGAGCACAATGTCTGTGACCGGCTCGCCCACCTGCAGGACTACGGTCTCCTCGCCGGCAAACGTACAGGCCGTGAGATCGGGGGTGAGCCGGAGCTGATATCGCTGCGGGCGAACCGTTTCGGGTAGCTTGTAGGCTTGTGTGTCTGGCATAATGGCTCCTTGAGGAAAGCGGTTAGCAATGAGCGCTGAGCTTTTAGCGAAAGCAAAAGGATACCAGAAAGGCTCCCTGCTGCCAAACCAAAGGCTTGACCGTCCAGGTGATTTTCTCCTGTCGTGCTGATGGCTACCAGCTCATAGCTCAGGGCACGAAATTGACCCTGCGTCTCGATCGCGCTATGGAGACATAGAAAGGGGAGAGCGCTGCTCTGCCCCTACGCAGTGAGGACGTTATGAACAACCGATACGACAACGACACTGATCTTGATCGCGGGGTCGTTACCGAAACCGAGAAGAAGCTCAAAAAGCCACCGCTGTACAAGGTGTTGCTGCACAACGACGACTACACCACCATGGAGTTCGTCGTTTACGTCTTGCAGTCGGTGTTTCACCACCCACCCACGAAAGCGACGCAGATCATGCTGCACGTCCATCGCCGAGGGGTCGGGGTGGCCGGGGTCTACACCTATGAGGTGGCCGAAACCAAGGTGGCCCAGGTGCACGAGTTGGCCCAGCAGCACGAATTCCCGTTGAAGTGCAGTATGGAAGAAGCCTAAGGAGTCTAGAGTCTAGAGTCTGGGAGTCTAGGGTCCTGAAAAAAGAGAAGTTTAAGAAAGGGCTCAAGAAGGAGTCTAGAGTCTGGGAGTCTAGGGTCGTGAAAAAAGAGAAGCTTAAGAAAGGGCTCAAGGATGCGAATTAGCCGAGAGCTTGAGATTACCCTCACGCTGGCGATCAAAGAGGCCAGACGCCGCCGCCACGAGTTTCTGTGCCTGGAGCATGTGCTGTACGCGCTGCTCTTCGACGAGACCGTGGCCAATATCATCCGCCAGTGCGGCGGGGACGTCAAAGCGCTGCAGCGTGACTTGGAGAAGTTCTTCAAGGAGAACCTGGAACAATTGCCTACAGGGGTCGAAGCTGAGCCGCAGCAGACCCTGGGGTTCCAGCGCGTCCTGCAACGCGCCGCCGCCCACGTACAGTCCAGTGGCAAGGAGGTGATCGAAGGGAGCAATCTCCTCGTTGCCATGTTCCGTGAGGAGAACAGCCACGCGCTCTATCTGCTGCGCAAGCAGGGCATCACTCGGCTGGACGTTCTGAACTATATCTCCCACGGGATCTCGAAGATCCCGACTGAAGAGGAAGAGCCGCCTGCACACACTGACGGTGGCCCCGCTGAGGACGAGGACGAGCCCCGTCCGGTGCGGAACCCCCTCGAGGCGTTTGCCGCCAACCTGGTGCAGCGCGCCAAAGATGGGCACATCGACCCGCTGATCGGTCGGGCCATTGAGCTCGAACGCACCATCCATGTGCTGTGCCGGCGGCGCAAAAACAACCCGGTCTACGTGGGTGACTCGGGGGTGGGCAAGACCGCCATTGTCGATGGCCTTGCCCTACGGATCGCGAAAGGCGAAGTGCCGGACGTGTTGAAGAACGCCACGATTTACTCCCTCGACATTGCTGAACGCCCTCAAGAAACAACCCGGCGCCGTTCTGTTCATCGATGAGATCCACACCATCGTCGGCGCAGGCGCGACCAGCGGCGGTTCGATGGACGCCTCGAACATCCTCAAACCCGCCCTCGCTTCCGGCACGTTGCGTTGCATCGGCGCGACCACCTATCACGAGTATCGCAGCTATTTTGAGCGGGACCGGGCCCTGGCGCGGCGCTTCCAGAAGATCGAGATCGCAGAACCCAGTGTCGAAGAGACGGTCCAGATTCTGGAGGGACTCAAGTCTTACTACGAAGAGCATCATGGGGTGACGTACACCCCCGAAGCCCTGCGTGCCGCCGCCGAACTGTCGGCCAAGTACATCAACGACCGGTTCCTGCCGGACAAAGCGATTGACGTGATCGACGAGGTGGGCGCGTCGTTTAAGATCCAGCCGGCGACGGAGGAGAAGAAAATCGTCCGGGATATAGACATCGAGACGGTTGTGGCGAAGATCGCCCGCATCCCGCCGCGCAGCGTGTCGGTCCCAGACAAGGAGCGGCTGCAGAACCTGAACGCAGACTTGAAGCGGGTGGTGTTTGGACAGGACAAGGCCATCGAGACCGTAGTTACGGCCATCCGGCTGGCGCGAGCTGGGCTTGGCCACCCGGAGAAGCCCGTTGGCTCATTGCTGTTTACTGGGCCGACCGGGGTGGGGAAGACCGAAGTGGCAAAGCAACTGGCGGCTACCCTCGGCTTGCAATTCCTGCGGTTTGACATGAGCGAATACATGGAGAAGCACACCGTCTCGCGACTGATCGGCGCGCCGCCGGGGTACGTGGGCTTCGATCAGGGCGGGCTGTTGACCGAGGCGATTAACCGTAACCCGCATGCCGTGCTGTTACTTGATGAGATCGAAAAGGCCCATCCAGACCTGTTCAACATCCTGCTCCAAGTGATGGACCACGCCACGCTCACCGACAACAACGGCAAGAAAGCGGATTTCCGCCACGTTATCCTGATCATGACCAGCAACGCCGGTGCGCGAGAAATAGCGGCGGCGGCGATCGGCTTTGGCGAGCGGTCGAACGCTAGCAAGGGCCAGCAGGCGCTGGAAAAGCTCTTCAGCCCGGAGTTTCGCAACCGCCTGGACGCGACCGTCACCTTTGGCGCGCTCACGCCCGAAGCGGTCGAGCGGGTGGTGGACAAGTTCATGAACGAGCTGGTCCAGCAACTCGCTGAAAAGAAGGTCTCTATCACCCTCACGCCCGCGGCCCGCCGCTACCTGGCCGAAAAAGGCTATGACGCGACCTTCGGCGCGCGGCCCATGGCCCGCCTGATCCAGCAAGAGGTAAAACAGGTCCTGGCCGACGAGATTCTCTTCGGCAAGCTACAGGATGGGGGCAAGGTGGAGATTGACCTGGGTGAGGACGGGCTGGTGTTTGGGTATAAATAAAGAAGCCAGAAGTCAGGAGCCAGAAGCCAGAATGAAGGCAGAAGCAGAAGCCAGAATGAAGGCAGAAGCAGAAGCCAGAATGAAGGCAGAAGCAGAAGCCAGAATGAAGGCAGGAGTCAGGAGTTAGGAGTTAGAAGCCAGAATGGTGCGGCTATAAGCCTCTAGCAGGCGACTTACTTCCTCTAGTTGACTCAGCAAGGTATGGCTATCCAGGTAGCCAAGGTCTCTCGCCAAGATCAGATAGTAGCGCGTTTCTTCTAAAGATCCCTGGGCAATATTCATGAAGCGCGCTTTGTCGGCCTTGCCCCGCTTCTTGAAGCCTTCGGCGATGTTGGCCGGAGTAGAAACTGCCGCCCGACGTATCTGTAAAGTCAACCCATACAACTCATTCTTCGGAAACATCGCCGAGAACCGGTAGATTGCAAGGACGAGTGCATGACTCTTCTGCCATACGACCAAGTCCTCGAAGGTCCTTGCCGGTTGTCTTTCCATTCTGACTTCTGGCTTCTGCCTTCTGCCTTCTTCTCGTCCTCTTCTGGCTCCTGACTTCTGGCTCCTGACTTCTGACTTCTGACTTCTTCTTCACCTGACCCTGACAAACTTCTGCAATGCGTGACAATCCAGCGGCACCAGGCCGCGTCTGCCCCCCGCGCTATAGGTCACTTCACTCACATACAGATCGCCGCGCGAGTCGGCCCAGATGCCGTGGGGCGCAAAGAAATTCCCCGGTGCGCAACTGTCTTCCCCGCCAAAACGAGTCTGGACCTCACCGTCTAACGTCAAGATGCTCACCCGAGCATGGGGCGCATGCGGCGGGACCGCGGCCCCAGGCATAACCCCTGCCCGGAAGCCCAGCTCAGCGACAAACAGGTTCTCGTCTGCGTCGATATAGAGGTCGTCTGGCCGGTGCACGTGTGTCCACTCGGTGAGGTACTCTCCCTGGCCGGTGAAGACCTGAATGCGCGAGTTCTCGCGGTCGGCCACGTAGACTGTGCCGCGGCGGTCCACGGCGATGGCGTGCGGAAGGTAGAATTGCCCAGGCCCGTTGCCGGGCTCACCCCAGGAGAAGAGCAGTTCCCCTGTAGCCGAGAATACATGTACCCGGGCGTTGCCGTATCCATCAGCGATGTACAGGTTCCCGTTCGGGGCGAGCGCCACGTTGGTCACCATGTTGAACGGTCCAGCCGCGCGCTGCACTGGCACACTCCAGGCTTTGAAGCCAGTGTCCGAGGGCTGACCTTTCTTGCCCAGAGTTTGCAGTAGGGTGCCGTCCGGAGTGAAGATCCGCACCGTGTGGTCAAAGTTGTCCGCGCAGTAGATGCGATCGTCCGGTCCGATGAAAATGCCATGGGCGTTGGTGAACACTCCCTCGCCCCAGGCGTTCAAGAATTTCCCCTCACGATCAAAAACAATGACTGGATGGGCACCGCGGTTAAAGGCATACACCCGATCGTGTGAATCGGTAGCCACGCCCGCCACCTCAACAAAATTCCAGCCCTCAGGCAGGTGTTCCCACCCTTCGAGGACCTCGTATTCGAGCTTGTTTCTCCCTAATGCCATGGTGCAGACCCTCCTTTGGATGAAAGCAGTCAGCCGTCAGCAATCAGCTCTAAAACCGGAGTCCAGACTCTAAATCAGGCCGCAAAAGATTGGCACAGCAGGTCTGTCTCCCTGAGCGAAGCGAAGGGTCTCGCGGTCAGATTCTTCGCTGCGCTCAGAATGACACTTCTGAACGGTTGCGTCGCAAAGTGTACTAATGTCAGGCATTTTGGTTTAGACTGTAGACGCTAGACGCTAGACGCTAGACCCTAGACGCTAGACGCTAGACTCATTATTTCCCCGCCCACTTCGGTTTTCTCTTCTGTAAAAATGCCACTCAAGCGCCGCCTCATTTTCAACCAAAATGGCAGTATCGATGTCCACGTCGCGACTGCGAGCGAAACATTTTTTCACCAGAGACACGGCCATGGGACCGCGGCTGATGAGCTTCTTAACCAACTCCTCGGCCTTGCTCTGCAAGGCCGCAGGTTCCACCACCGCGTTGACCAAGCCAATCCTCTCTGCTTCCTCGGCATCAAGAAGGTCACCCGTCATGCCCAGTTCCTTGGCCTTGCCTTCGCCAATCAAGCGCGACAGCAGATACGTTGACCCGTTGGTCATCGGCTGATTAATCCTGACCTCAGCCGACCCGATGCGGGCTGACTTTGCCGCGATACGAAAATCACAGACCAATGTCAATTCAAACCCTGCGCCGACGACCACGCCGTTAATGGCGGCAATGGTCGGCTTCGGAAAGGTCCGGATAACAGTCCAGACGTCGGTGAGCAAGGTAAGGAAATCGCGAAAATTCTCCAGCGTGGCATTATCCATGAGGCGAATGTCCGCCCCCGCGCAGAAGGCGCGCCCCGCTCCGGTGATGACCAAGGCCCTGACCGTGTCGTCATCTCGCGCATCTTCAGCGGCCAGCCCGAGACTGCGCATCATTTCTGCGGTCAGGGCGTTGAGAGCGTGGGGCCGATTTAAGGTCACCCAAGCGATACGCTCGCGTTTCTCATACAGCACGTCTTTCAGCTCCATAGAGTTCCCCTCCTCACGGAAAGGCTTTAATCTAGTGCGCTCGAACTCCCACCAGCAGGCAAGCATAATACCACGGTTACCCAATTTCCAGGTTTACTTGCCAGGTTTATGGGCGTGTTGTGCCTACGAGGGGGAGGGGACAGGGAAGAAGACGGCCGGGTGAGGAGAGGAGGTTCTCGACCGCCTGCGGGGGACAGGCTAAGATGCCGCGCGATGCCGCATCACAATCAGGTCGCCGGGCGCGACCGTTGAGGCTGTATTGACCAGGTCTGATCGTCTCAGTAGCAAGGGCAGCCCCGCAGGGCCGCCCCTATACCCGCTCACCCTATCGGCAGCTTCATCAGGAGCGCCAGGGTTTCGTCCTCAATGACTTCGTTGATCTGCGGAGCAAACTTCTGCATCTCCGGGTCCGACAGGGCAGCTTGGAGTGCATTAGGATCGGGCAGTTCCCAGAGGTCAACGACCGTGTTGAGGCGGCCAATGGCACTGGCATAGCTCCCCAGGAGCTTCCAGCCATGCTTCCCCACTAGAGGAGTGAGTTGGTTCAGCAGGGAGACAAATTGGGGCAACGTCCCTGGCCGTAGCTTGATTGAAGCTTGTAGGTACACCATAGCAAATCCTCCTTTCTTGTCAGATGGGTTCAGTTAGCACCTTGCAGAGCAGGCCGTCAAGCTTGATGTTACTCGCCCGGCTCTGTACACACGCGCAGAAACGCGAAGGGGGATGACCCGTGGACCTAGGGCTGAAAGGGGGGAAAGCCATTTTGTTCACAACGTCTCGCTTTCCTTGGCCTTGGCCTTGGCAGGCATTATCATCATGTGTATGCACCGCACCCCTCCCGCACATTTTAGCGCAGCGCTGTTCTTTTTGGCCTGTGTGACCGCACCCGACCTGACGCAAACTGTGCCGGAAATCAGCGCCAACGACCTGCGTCGCCATATCACTGCGCTGGCGTCAGAGGCGATGGATGGCCGTCTCACAGGCACGGAGGGTGAGCGGCGGGCTACGGACTACGTGGCAGCGGTGTTTGCATCGCTCGGCCTCGAGCCAGCGGGTGACAAGGGAACGTTCTTTCAGCCTTTTGAGTTTACCGCCGGGGTGTCACTGGGTACCGCAAACCGGTTGGTCCTCCACAAGGACGTGACCCACGGCACGCAGGAGTATGCGGTTAATCAGGAGTGGCGACCGTTAGCGTTTTCCAAAACCGGTGTGTTCGATCCAGCCGAGGTGGTGTTTGCGGGATACGGCATTGTCGCCCCGGCGGCGGATGGATACGACGCGTACGATTCCTATGCCCATCTCGAGGTGACGAATAAATGGGTGCTGGTTTTCCGTTATCTCCCCGAAGGGATTACCCCGGAATTGCGCCAGCACCTCAACCGCTACGCCAACCTGCGCTACAAGGCGATGGTGGCCCGTGACCGTGGCGCGCGCGGTCTCATTGTGATGAGCGGTCCTAACTCGCAAGTCAAAGACCAACTGGCCCCTCTCTCTTCCGATGCCTCGCTCGCGAGCACCAGCATTGCGGCCCTCTCGGTCACCGACGCCCTGGCTGAGCAACTGTTACACCCCGCCGGGAGGCGGCTCAAGGACTTGCAAGATGCGCTCGACACCGGGAAGCCGATGATGGGATTCCCCATTCCGGACCTCGCGCTTGAGGCGACCATTGATATTCAGCAAGAGAAGCGCACGGGTCGCAACGTCCTGGCGCGCCTCAACGCGGCTGAAAACGCAGTGCAGACGGTGGTCGTCATCGGTGCCCATGTGGACCATCTCGGACACGGGCTGGGGACCGGCTCCCTGGCTCGTGATGATGAGAAGGGCCTGATCCATTACGGTGCTGATGACAATGCCTCGGGGGTTGCGGGAGTGCTGGAGGTCGCCCAGTATCTGGCCGAGCAAAAGGCCGAAGGCAAACTGCCCCTGCGGCGGGATGTGGTGTTTGCGGCTTGGTCGGGTGAGGAGATTGGTCTACTAGGTTCCAGTCATTTCACCCGCACTTTTGGCGGTGGAGGAACGGAGCCGTCTACCCTAGCTCCGAGTATTGCCGCCTACCTGAACATGGACATGATTGGACGGCTCAATAAGACTCTGATTCTCCAGGGCGTGGGGTCAAGTGCGATCTGGCCAAGCGAGATCGAGCGCCACAATGTGCCCATTGGGCTGTCTCTCACGCTGCAGAACGACAGTTATCTGCCGACTGACGCGACCTCCTTCTATCTCAAAGGCGTGCCGATTCTCAACGCGTTTACGGGCGCGCACGCGGATTATCACACGCCACGCGACACCGCAGACAAAATCAACTACGTGGGAGCCGAGAAGATCACGCGCCTGATGGCGGCACTGACCCGTTCCCTGGCCACCCGTGAAGAGGCGCCCGATTATCGGGTCATGGAAAAGCCGGGCGGCGCCATTGGACGCGTCAACTTGCGTGCGTACCTGGGCACGATCCCTGATTACGCCCAGGGGGATGTCGTCGGTGTCAAATTGTCAGGCGTGGTCAAGGGAGGACCGGCCGAGCGGGCAGGGGTGCAGGGTGGTGATATTATTGTTGCGCTTGCCGGCAAGAAGATCGAAAACATTTACGACTACACCTATGCCCTTGAGGCCTTGAAGATTGGGGACTCGGTAGAAATGGTTGTCCTGCGGGGGGATCAGCGCCTCACACTCACGGTTACACCGGGATCCCGTGAGTGAGAAGTGGGTCAGAGACAAACCCTCACCCTGACCCTCTCCCTCCCTGCGAAAAGTTGGAGCGTCGGCTTCTAGCCTGTCCGCCGACAGGATGTCGATGCTACGTGCACCACGTTGAGGTTCCTTCGGCTCAGAACACGAATGACACCTTCACCGCGCCCGAGGTTTTCTTGCTCGCGGCCTCGATCAGGGCTTGGTGGTAACGGTCGAGCGGATACTTGCGTGGCCGGATCGGGGTCAGATCCGCCCGGCGGCGGGCGAGGAAGTCAATAGCTCGAGCGAAGGTATCGGCCCTTTTGCCCTTGAACACTTCGGCCCCATACGTGAGGCTGCCGATAACCGTGAGCTCTTTGAGCCAGATCGGCGTCCAGTCTACCCCCTCAGGTAGGGCGGCCAAGCCCAGGATCACGAGCGTTCCCTTCCCGCACAGCATACGCAGCGATTGATTCAGCGTGGTAGCGTTGGTCACGGTATCATAGACCAGTCGTACGCCGCCAGCCAGGAGCGCACCGCCGCTAGAGAGTTTGTAAACCTTGGTCTGGGCTAGCTCGCCAACGCGCTCCATGACATCGTCGTTCTGTGAGTCGATGAGGTGCTCGGCGCCGAGCGCGCGCGCCAGTGCGGCCTGAAACGGGTACTTAGCCACGCAGGCGACCCGGCAGCTGGGCTCCACCGCTTTGAGGGCGGCGACGTTCATCAGACCGATGGTGCCGGCACCACTCACCACCACCAACTCTTTTTTCTGTGGCGGGTGGTTCAGCACAGCACGCAGACAGACCGAGAATGGCTCTAGTAACGAGGCTTCATCGTCGCCGATCTTATCAAGCAGGGGGAAGAGCCGATGAGCGGGCGCGACGAAGTATTCCCCCCAGCCGCCACCGGTGTCACGGCAGGTGCCAATGAGAATGCCGGGACTGAGGATGCCTTCGGCGAGACGTTCACAGATCCCCGGATTACCAGAGCGGCACTGCGGGCAGGGCGTCCTGAAGCCCCGCTCCTTACAACCCAGGGTCGGGTCGATCGACACCCGCTGGCCGACGCTGAACCCACGGACCTTCTTGCCAAGGGCAGCAATCTCACCGAACAATTCGTGACCAGGAATGATAGGGAGCCGGAAGTACGGTTCCGCCGCTGGCATCGGTTTCCCTTGCAGAAAGCCGAGGTCGCTACCGCAGATGCCAGCGATCTTGCTCTTAATGACGACCCAGTGCTCATTAGGTAAGTCGGGCACGGGCACATCCATGAGCTGGAGATGCGACAGGCCAGGAAGGTATACAG
>WNGH01020350.1_pt1 | contig 10650 bp, 6 predicted proteins | sample 5400631 | NCBI WGS metagenome assembly WNGH01 (sample SAMN13153373, study PRJNA577476) | soil metagenome | isolation source: 115 cm soil or saprolite under Garry oak tree replicate 1 | place: USA:California | collected 2016-06-15 | reverse complement strand
GCTGCGCCACCGAACCCCGCTACAGTAACCGTGAAAGCAATCTCGGTAGCCGATCCCAGCAAGTCTGGATCGGTAACAGTGAAGATTGTCCACATTTCCGTCACTGTGTTGCCCACTGCGACGACAGTCGCTTTGACTGGTACCCAGCAGTTCACTCCGCAAGTGAGTCCTCAGACCAGCGTTACCTGGAGCGTGACAGGAACAGGTTGCAGTGGCTCTGCTTGCGGAACGGTGGACAACAACGGGCTGTACACCGCACCCAGCAGCTTGCCCGGCCCTGCCGCCGTAAAAGTGATAGCGACGTCCAGCGTCGACCCAGTGGGAATGGGTTCGGCCAACGTAGCGCTGGTTGCATCTTTCGACAGCCGCCTGAAAGGCACGTATGCTTTTCGCTTCAGTGGATTTGATGGCTCCGGAGCTGTCTACTCGGCGGGAAATTTCCAAGCTGATGGCAGCGGAAATATTACCAATGGCATTCAAGACGTAAACCGCACTTCTGGAGTGCAGACTCTGTCTTTTACTGGAAGCTACTCGGTGGGCTCGGACAACCGCGGCACCATGACCCTGACCACGGTTTCGGGAACCGCAACTTATAAACTTGCCATAGCAGCCAACGGCGAGATCGAGTTTATCGAGTTCGATAACAGCGGAACCCGCGGCGCCGGGATCATCAATAAAGCGACTACACCATTCTCGGTGGCACAGATCTCTGGGCCGTATGTAATGCTCCTGTTTGGCAGCGACTCGGCCGGTAATCGGATCGGCTTTGCCGGCTTGTTCCAGAGTAATGCAGGTACCCTGACCGGTGGGACTGCTGATCTCAACGATAACGGGGCAGCTTCCGGTAGTTCAGCCATTAGCGGCGCCTTCACTGTAGCCCCCAGCGGCCGTGGCACCATGCAATTTGTAGCTCCTGGAGCAGGAACCTTCAACTTCAGCTTCTACATCGTCGACAAGGATAAACTCTACTTCGTCTCTACCGACGCGGCCGCTGGCAGTGATCGTCTAGGAGGGCTCGTTGTAAGTCAGGACACGGGAATATCCTTCAGTACTGCCACTTTCAAGGGCAATGCGGTTCTCAGTCTTTCCAGCGTCGAACATTCCACGCTGTCGAATGTGTCGGCTGTTGGGATACTCAATACCGACGGCGCTGGTGTTCTAGCCAGCGGCAGTATGTGCGACGAGAATAATGCAGGAGTGATCATTTCCCATCAGGCGCTCTCCGGAACTTACACCGTGGGGAGTAATGGCCGCGGCACCATTTCGTTGTCTGGAAGCGTGCCGGCTGCGTCCTTTGCGATGTACGCAGTGACCCAGAACAAGGCTTTCCTGCTCGATATAAGCAGCCCTGCTGGGCTCACGGGCTTCCTTGAGCCGCAGGTCGGCGCCAACTTGGGCCCATCTACAATTCAAGGGGTTTTTGTCACAGGCACGATCGCGACGGCGAACAATATCACCGGGGTTTGGACGATGAATGGCGTGAACGGGTTGGTCGGTATCCAGGATGAGAGCACGCCTTTAGGTAATATCGCAGCAGAATCGGTTACCGGTTCGTACACGGTTGCGCCCAATGGCCGCGGCACGATAAGTCTCACGTCGCCAACTATGACCAACCGCGTGTTCTACATAGTTAACAACTCGGAATTCAAAGCCGTCGGAGTGGATAGCGGAGATTTAAAATCGACGCTAGTTGTTTCGCAGAGATAGATACGGAGTCAGCCGCTCAGAAAGAGATCAGAATCGCGCGACAAAGTTTTCGAAAAAAGATAGGGAGGATGTTTCAAGTCCTACCCCTTTTTGCAAGTGTTTTTTCAAAACCGTGGATTTCCGCTGATTTGCGGTTCCCTCGATTCAGAAGCAAATTTGCCGTCTTGAAGGCTTCGTCTGACCAGCAACCGACTATGTGGCGCGCCGTCGGTATCTAACGAGACGATGGTAAGCTCGATACGTTCCGCCGAAGAGGTGAGGAAAATACTTCACCCCCAAAATGGCAACTTGTAATTTCCAGCTATTCACCGCGGTCACCGCGCGTCGCGCCGCTTGCAATGCCCCATCATACTCCCGTGCCAACAGAGATTTTTTCGCAATCTCGACGTCCAGTCTAGCCTGACACGCTGCAATTCGTCTGGCGATTATCTCTCTTTGCGCCAAGGAAATAGGTTGCGAAGCAACTTTCTCGTATACTGCGATCTGGGCATGCATCATAGCTTCTGGATCTGCTGACAGTCCGCTACTGTTCCGGCGATAATAGATCTGCACTCCAGGATCGTAGTCCATCCGTAAGCCACGATAAGACATTCTCAGCCAAAGGTCGAAGTCTTCGCAGCGCCTAAATGTGACATCAAACAGCCCGGTATCCAGAATCGCTTGTCGCCATGCCACAACACTGGAAGTAACAATTTGACATTCCTCGGCAAGTAATGCCTCGAAGGTCACTGGATGCTTGCTGTTTCCGTTCGCCCGGAATGCTTTCCTAATGGGGACGTCACCTTCAACCCATAGATTATTTGAGTGAACCAGCGATAAGGATCGGTCGGCTTGGAGTAGGTTCACCTGATTTTGTAGATGGTGCGGCAGCCAAAAGTCATCGCTGTCCAGGAAAGCGACGTACTCTCCGCGAGCTTCCAGAATCGCCGCATTGCGGGCCGCGCCAGGACCTCGATTTTCCTGCATTATGTAACGAACTGTTGCAGCATACGGCTTAAGAAGTCGCTCTAAAATCTCAGTATCAGGGGAACCGTCATTCACAACTATTATCTCGTAGTGTGAAAAAGTTTGCGCCAAGACAGAATTGAGGGCATGGACGATGAATGAGGGAGACTGATAAACAGGGATAACCACGCTTACAAGGGGTTCGAGGGCTATCTTGGACACTCTAATCTCCGAAAGGCCCATTTCCTGTAGTGTGGCCCGGCAGCTGAACGTCGGTTGGATGCATCAACGGAACACGTAAAGTTAGCCGCGTTGTCTTTAATCCAACTTAACTAAGCAGCCCCGTTACCATATCACAAAAACCTTAAATAAACCTTGCTCTTCGCGCACTTTCGTGGACGGCAACGTGCTCTACGATACGCTGGTATTACTTCTTATTGGTCATTACACTAGTACCAGCTTGAACACCAATGGTTATGGAAAGCGGTGCATCCGTGAAATTCTCCATCGTGATCCCGACGTATAACCGTGCCTCGGAACTACGGCAAACGCTGGCCAGCCTGGCCAAGCTCAAGGCGTCTGCTCCTTGGGAAGTGATCGTTGTGGACAACAATTCGTCCGACGACACTCGCCAACTTGTGCAGCAGGCGGTAGATACTTTTCCCGCTACGCTACGCTATTTGTTCGAATCAAATGTCGGCCGTAGCTCTGCGCTTAACACCGGCATTCGAGCTGCCAATGGCAAGATAATTGCTACGACTGATGATGATGTTCGGGTTGAGTCCGACTGGCTTGATCAGGCTGAGCAGGGGTTGGAGCAAGAAAAGTGCGATTTCGTCGGGGGGAAAGTCCTTCCAATTTGGCTTGGCCCAAGACCGGCCTGGATATCAAATTATGGGGGGCGGCATTGGTCGGTGATCGCACTACTGGATTACGGGCCAAAACCAGTGGAATTCGGCAACCGCTATCCGCCACTCGGAGTGAATCTGGCGTTTCGGAAGCATGCCTTCGAGCGGGCGGGCCTTTGGGATTCCAAGATCGGCCGAAAAGCTGGCACCCTTCTCGGCCAGGAAGTCCGCGAGTGGGGTATGCGGGCGCGCGAGGCTGGGCTTAGAGGTATGTATGTGCCCGGGATGGTTGTGCATCACGTTATTCCACAGGATCGACTGAACAAACGCTATTTTCGCCGTTGGTTCTATTGGCATGGGGTAAGCCGCGCAATGCTGTACCAGCAACGTAAGATAGACATGCTTGCACCTGAGGAAACCGGCCTGGATTTTTCGAAAGTTCCCCACATTCTCGGTGTTCCTCGATATATGTACAGGAAACTTCTTCGCTCGCTTGGCGGAATTCTCGGGGCGAAATTAGCGGGTAAAAGTGGAGAAAGTTTTGACCACGAGCTCTGGGTGTGGTTCTTTCTCGGAATGTTCCGGCAGCGTTGGAAAGATCGCCATTTGACAGGACCACAAAGCGAGCCTTCCGATGTTTTGGAGTTGCGGACCTGAGTGCGGACGCGAAAATGAGGGCAATCTTACTGGCGGCCGGCAAAGGTACTCGGTTGGAACGAGGCGCTGGAGAACGAGCCAAGTGTTTATTGAAGCTAGGGGAACTGACAATCATCGAGCGTCAGATCTTTTATTTAAGGCAAAGCGACATTGAGGACATCGTGGTCGTCGTGGGATTTCAGTCCCAGCAGGTTCGGCAAGTTTGCGGTGCCGGCGTTCAATATATTGAGAATCCAATTTATCAGGAGACAAACAGCCTCTACTCGCTATGGCTGGCGAGACATTTTTTTCTGGATGGCTTCGTGGTGATGAATACAGATGTATTTTTCCATCCGCAGCTTTTGTTGGATCTTCTCACCGCAAGATATGAGGACGCGCTTCTGGTTGGTTATCGCGAGGATAATTCTTATGGCGATGAAGAAATGAAGGTCAAGATAAGCCGCGGCCAGGTGATAGAGATTTCCAAGGAAATGGATCCGAACCAGGCCGATGGCGAGAATGTGGGCATCGTGAAATTCGGGGTCTCAGGGGCACGAATACTGACCGAACAACTGGGTACCCTTATCAAAGATGGTGGATTGCGAAGTTGGGCGCCCAGGGCATTTCAACACTTTGCGAAACTACGTCCCTTGCATGCAATCGGAACGCGGGGCTATCCATGGATTGAGATTGATTTCGCGGCTGACTACGAACGAGCCCTTAAAGTCATTCTGCCGCAGCTCCCGATTCTTCCTCCAAAGGCTTTCCAAACAATACCTACGCTAAACCACAAGGGACGAGGTTCATCCGGGAGCGATGACACGGAATCAAATTATCGGACGGGCACGCCAGATTGATACTTACTGGCGACGTAGCTGGAACCCCGACCTCCGATGTGTGCTGTTAAACGCGAGATTGCCGATGGAGTACGCCATGATGGCTCCTTTGCATCAGCGCATGCGCAAGGACCTGCGAGTAAAGTTCTACTGCTCTTCTCCAACGGAGGTTGGTGATCCGAGCATCGTTTTCGCGGAAGCAGATGATGGAATCCAGCGCATCAGCCCGTTCCGCGCGGCACTTATGAAATTTGATGCTTATGTTGCCGCCGATTTCGTTTGGGCCACCCTGCCGCGAGGTACACGGCGAGTCCAGATGTTCCATGGAGTGGCGGGGAAATACGGCAAGATCTATGATCGGCCGGAGCGCTCGGTGCGAGAGTGGGATCGACTGTTTTTCATCAATCGACGGCGTTTGGATAATTTTATTAGCAGCGGCGCTATCGACCACGACAGCCCAGCCTCTCGGCTGGTGGGTATGCCGAAAGCAGATTGTCTGGTAGATGGTTCACTCGACCGCGACAAGATCTTAACCTCGTTGGGCTTGGATCCTTCGCGTCCGACTCTGCTCTATGCCCCGACCTGGACTCCTTACTCGTCCCTGAACGTCATGGGGGAGGAATTAGTGGCGGAACTAATGCGGCGCGGGTTCAACTTGATCGTCAAACTGCACGATAACTCTCTCGATCTCGATCCCAGAAATTCAGGCGGCGTGGATTGGCCAGGCAGGCTTACACCGATTCTGCGTGCAGGGCGCGGACACTTAGCAGGACGCGAAACCATTGCGCCCTATTTGGCAGCCGCCGATGTCATGATTAGTGACCACAGCTCAGCGGGCTTTGAATATTTGCTGCTGGATCGCCCCCTAATAAGACTCGAGATACCCGAATTGATTGTCCGGACCAGCATCCATCCAGAATATGTGGCGCTCCTGGCCGAGGCATCCACTAGTGTTCGAAACGTAACACAGGCCGTTGAGGCGGTGGAGCGTGAGTTGGCTGATCCAGGGCGCTTGTCGGAGTGTATCCTGTTAATCGCTTGCGCCCGATGTCTCCCCTTTAAAACCTGCTCGCTGCGCTGTCAACTAACACCCGAGGCCCTATGACGCCAAAAATATTCAGCACCATATTTCTCCTGCCTATATTGTTTCTATTTCTCGCGTCGAGTTCCCACGCCGCGGAGCGGTTATGTGACACGTCTTTTGAAGATTGCCGTGCGCCTCTGCTCGCCCTAATAAACAACGAGACGGTGGCAATCGATGTGGCGTTCTGGTTTACGGACGATACAACGTTTTCTAACGCCCTGATTGCCGCGAAAAATCGAGGAGTGCAGATCAGAGTCCTGATGGACACGCGAGCCGAGGACGCCCATCCCCAGAATGCGACGATCCTCCAGCAGCTTGTCAATGCTGGTATACCAATGCGAGAAAGATTCGCAACCGGGATTTTGCACTGGAAGATGATGATGTTCGCTAGTCAAGGTACAGTTGAATTCAGTGGAGCAAATTTCACGGTTTCGGAATTTAAGCCCTACACTCCTTATTTGAACTATACCGACGAAGCGATTTACTTTTCAGATGATCCTGCTGTGGTCAACAGTTTCAAAAGCAAATATGACGACTGGTGGATCGACACAGTGAGCTACCGCGACTACAACCCCAACCCTATGGTGCCGCCACCGACTCGGTCTTGGGGGCCCGCGATTACCTTAAATCCGGAGTTGAATTTTCCTCCTTCCACAATCGCGGCGCATAATTACGGGCAGCGCGCGATTAACGCCATCAATGCAGAGAAGGTGAAGCTCGATATCGACATGTTTCGTATTACGAATGCGCCAGAGGCCGACGCCGTGATAAACGCCTTCAAGCGGGGAGTTGCCGTGCGGATGGTTGTTGATACCGCGGAATATCGAAATCCCGCTCGAGTATGGGACTCGTACAATGTGGACCGTCTGTACATGGCAGGCATTCCGATCAAAACTGACAACCATCAGGGAATAAACCACGAGAAGGCCTTACTGTTTTACGGGCAGCCTGGGACGCCGCTGCAGAAGATGGCAGTTTTCGGGTCATCGAACTGGAGTTTTCAATCCGCCAATAGTCAGCAGGAGCATAACTATTTCACCAAGACGAAACCATGGTTTTTTCAGTGGTTTGTGAATTCGTTTGAGCGGCGATGGAACTCGACGTTCACGAACCCCCCGGAATACAAGCCTTTTGTGCCTCTCGGACCTACCACTCCGGTATATAAAAAGCCTCTGAATGCTGCCACTACGCAGCCCCTCAGCCTTACGCTCACGTGGGACGGCGGCCCTTGGGGGCAAAGATATGACGTGTACTTTGGCACTACCTCGAATCCGCCACTCTTTCCGCCGCTTTTGGCTTCCGATGTGATCACCGGAGACCCCGCCCCACCCACACTTGAAACCTACAAAGTTTCCAATCTGGCCCCGGGCACGACGTATTACTGGCGGATCGTTGGGAAAACCATGGCGAACATCATTGCTGGCGGCCCGATCTGGTCGTTTACGACTACAACGCCGACCACTCCCGGCCCCGGCGCAACGGTCACTGCAGTTAGTCCTAATACTGGTCCTGTCAGCGGCGGGACAATTCTGACTATCACGGGCACCAATTTCGCAACTGGCGCAACAGCTAGTTTTGGCCAATCTACCGCCACCAAGACTGTGGTTGTAAATAGCACAACTATCACGGCCACTACGCCTTCGCACGCGGCTGCGACGCTAAATGTCACCGTAACTAACAAAGGGGGCGACAATGGCACCCTTCCCGGCAGCTTCACTTACCAACCCCCCACCCCAGTTTCTACCGCGCCAAAGATCAATGTTGTGTCGCCGAATACAGGATCTCCGAGTGGCGGAGATACGGTTACGATTACTGGCAGAAATTTTGTGTCGGGTCTAACGGTGACCTTCGGTGGCGCCCCTGCCGTAGTCAACAGCACCAGCCGCTTTGTGATCAACGTTACGACGCCGGGCGGGTCTGGACCGGTGGCCGTGGTGGTGAAAAATCCGGATAACCAGACCGCCACAGGCGCTTTTAACTACGCTGCGCCGGTGGGACCTCCGAGCGTAGGCTCGGTGTCGCCTTCCAGCGGATCCTCGGCCGGTGGTACAGCCATCACTATCGCAGGGAGCGGATTTGTTGCAGGCGATGTCGTGAGTGTAGGAGGGAAGAATGCGACCACCTCTGTCGTGGTAGATAGCTCCACGATTACTGCAAATACTCCACCTAACCCTCTTGGCCTGGCCGATGTAGTAGTGACCAGGGGATGTTATCCGGCCCCTTGTCCAAGCAGTACTCTCAGCGGCGGGTTCAATTACACGACTCCACCGCCACCCAGCATTACGAGTGTGTCTCCGAATTCTGGGACAGCGAACGGAGGAACGAGCATCACGATCAATGGCGCAAACTTTCAGTACGGAGCGACTGTCACGATTGGTGGACGTCCAGCGACGGTACAGACCTGGACGGGTAGTTATATTTATGCGACCACCCCGACCGGACAGTCCACCGGAACCGTCGACGTGGTGATCACGAACCCGGATAACCAGAGCGTTACGCTAACAGGTGGGTACACTTACAACTAAATTCACCCGGGCACACGCAGAGAAAGGGTAGCCTTCTGGCGCGTGCCTGGGCCTGGTCGGATGAAAATGGTTGCTGCAACGGCACGCCTGCTCATTTGGGTGTCCAAAGACGAGGAACTTCTGATTCATGAGGGGCTACTCCTCCCCATCAGTTCAGCGACTTGCCGATAGGCGTTTGTACCGGACCGAATCTGTTTCTCCGCCGACGCGAGTAGGGATGGCTTCAAATCCTGAGCCGTGCTCCAAGCGCGCTCGAGTGCAGCAGTCAATTTTTCTTCGAACCGGTTATCATCTGGTGCAATGACTTGGCAGCCGTCGCCGAATTGGTCTCTGAGGCCCAGGAATTTATTGAGGTAATATTGCGATCGCGCCAGGGCCACAGCTGGTATTCCTTGTCCCACTGCCAATACTGCCCCATGATAACTGCCCGTCACAACCAGCCGGCAGCGAGAGACTTGTGCGATGACTTTTGACGGCGTGTCAGGCCGCACGTCGTCGTCGACATAATGGTCGCAGCCGGAAAGCAGCGATCGAATGGCCTTAAGGTCGGAATCCTCTCGACAGAGGATCGGGATCGCAACAAAAGGCGAGCCATACTTTGCGGCTGAATGCTGCAAGGCGGCACGCACCGATTCAAGCATCGCCGAGTCAATTTGCGAGTATTCGGCAATTCGAAGGTTCACACCGATAGCGTTGCCGAGGTTGTGAACGCGATGGTTAAATGCCAGCTCCAAGGCGTCGTCCCCGGCCGTAAGAATCCGATTGGACGGAACTCCTACCGATTCCAACAGCTGTGGCGTTATGAGATTCTCCCGAACGGCGATCAACCGGATTGCCGGCAAAACTGCCTTCATTTTCGCCAAGAGTCTTGGGTCGGTAACTGGACCGAGACCTTGGCTGAACATCGCGGTGGGAATGCCTAGGCGGTTAGCCATATCCAAGGTATCGAGTAGCTCGACAGCTCTTTCATGGAAATGATCCGTGATCATGCCTGTGCCGGCCGCAATAACCAGATCGGCGTTCAGAATTTCTTCGAGAAATGCTTTCATGCCGCTGAATTCCTGGCGCCTGAGTTTCATCCTGAATGCGAGGAGAGAAGCAACCAGGGTTGGCATGCGCCAACGACAAGCCAGTTCGGCGGCTTCGACAATGGCTGACAAAGGCGAAGGCAGCTTATGTCGTAAACGTCCAGAGATATGGCCCTGAAACCAAGCTCGTTTTCCAGCTTCGAGCACAGGGATGGCCGCCGGGCAATGAGAGCGGAGGCGCTCCGCATCCTGCGTCACGATACCTATGCGAGCGTCTGGCCAGAGCGCGGTGAGGCGGGAGACAGCGACTTGCAACATGGCGACGTCGCCCATGTTCAGGCACGTGTAGCTGCCAGGCTCGACGAGAATCCGCATTGGCCGAGAGGGACGGCGAGAAAAAGGATATGCTGCCGACTTCTTGATTAGACACTAACACGATGTCAGGTGCGGCAGACGAGATTCTCGGATGGATCTAGTGGATAGTGGTTGAAAAGTGATTGTGCAGGGGTTGAGTTTTCTGCGAGGGGCAACGAATGTTGCCCCTGTTGCTGAAGCGGCACGGTTCCTAGTAGACCGTAAAATCTACTGTCATAAAGTTATGGTCTGAGGGTCTTACTCCTTTATCGTCACTCGTTCCTATCTTTATGACTGGCGCAATCGCGAGGTTCCGTGTGTCTGGCACCTTTCCGGCAGTGACCGACAGGTTAGTGGCTCCCTTGGAATAAAAGACGTGGTCAATCCTGCTTTTGCGAGTCCGGGTGTACTGGTCAGGCGGATTATCGGAATAGGCGACCGCAGTGTTATGGCTTAGCGCTGTATTCCACCCGCTCAGATACTTCAGCTCGACTATATTGATCTCCGGCGTGCCATCTTGCGCATTAAAATCACCGGCGATGATACGGGGCTCGGCGAACTTGCTAGTGAAGGAAAGCACTTGGTTGGCCTCCGCCTGGCGTTGTGAACTGGCGCTCGCTGGCCACTGGAAATGGGTGGAGAAGAAGTTGACGCGCTTCCCGCCCACGCTAAGAGTCGCTTGGGCTA
>WNGH01008572.1_pt1 | contig 10652 bp, 8 predicted proteins | sample 5400631 | NCBI WGS metagenome assembly WNGH01 (sample SAMN13153373, study PRJNA577476) | soil metagenome | isolation source: 115 cm soil or saprolite under Garry oak tree replicate 1 | place: USA:California | collected 2016-06-15 | reverse complement strand
CGGTATCGAATACGAAGGGATATCCTTTTGAAAGAGCGGAGCGGCCTTGACTCTGATTACCCCGAACCGGTTGCAACGACCTGGTCTCTCTCCTTTGAGAAGATCGAACAGGCCAACCCGGCCTCAGCCGATCTGCTACGGTTGTGTGCCTTTCTCCAGCCAGATGCCATCCCTGAAGAGATCATAAGTAAAGGTTCACCAGAACTTAGTCAAGCTCTTCAGTTGGTTGCTGCCAATATATTCGAGTTGGATAGGACCATTGAAGAACTTCTGAGATACTCTCTCGTGCGCCGCAACTCAAATGCCACACTTACCATTCATCGCCTAGTACAGGTTGTGCTCAAGGACGGAATGAGCACAGATATACAACGTCAATGGGCAGAGCGGACTGTGCGAGCAGTTAACCAGGTATTTCCACATGTTGAATTTAATGCATGGCAACTCTGCCAACGTTTACTCCCACAAGTACAGGTTTGTGCAGAACTGATAGAAGAATGGAACTTTGAGCATGAAGTATCAGCACGCTTACTTGATGAAGCAGGGGACTACTTACGAGAACGGGCTCAGTATTCAGAGTCCGAAACTCTCTTGAAGAAAGCAATAACAATACGCGAGAAGGCCCTGAAACAGGACCACCCCGATGTAGCACGAAGTCTCCACAACCTAGCACGATTATATGTTGATCAGGGGAAGTATATTCAAGCAGAGTCACTTTATCAGCGAGCTTTGACTATCCGTGAACAAGCCCTAGGAGCCGAGCATCCTGATGTTGCTACTACTCTCAATTATCTTGGCCTGCTTTATACCCACTTGGATAAATATGATCAAGCTGAGATGCTTCATAAGCGAGCACTCATCATCCGTGAAAAATTGCTAGGAGCCGAGCATTTAGATACAGCCTATAGCCTCTCAAACCTTGCAGATATCCACAGAGAAAGGAATGAATTTGGTAAAGCCGAACTGCTTTTCCAACGTTCATTAGACATTTGTGAGAAAGTTCTGGAGCCCGGGGACCCTGTCATAGCTATTTGTCTTGACAATTTGGCTTCGGTTTATGTTAGACTGGACAAATTAGCCCAAGCCGAAGCACTTTTTCAACGATCATCAATGATCTTTAAGAAAGCTCTGGGGGCTGATCATCCAAGTGTAGCTTATAATCTCAACGATATCGCAGCACTCTACTACAAACAAGGTAATTATAGCCAAGCTATTTCTCTCTTACAGCAGTCACTAACAATTCTTGAGAGATTTCACATATCTGATAGTAAACTTATAGCTATTCGTCTCCTCAACCTTACGGATGCTTATTATAAGTTGGGTAAGTTTGAGACGGCCAAGCCTCTCTTAAGACGAGCTTTGGCAATCTACGAGAAGACATTTGGGCCCGATCATATCCGGGTGGCAAGTACCTTGGAGCGATTGGCAATTGCTCTGAGAATGACAAAACAGAGCAAAGAAGCCATAAAGCTGGAGGAACGTGCAAAAGCGATACGATCCCATTACGAAAAGGATAATCCTATGGATGGTTAAGATTCGGCCAGCATATACCAACCATCGTACCCACTTGCAATGACAACAGTCCTGGTTCTCCCACAACCTGATGTTGGTGGCGAATTCAAAAATCGAGCTTGAACGATGCAGAGGGGAGCTAAAAATCACGCTTAGGCAAGGTTCAATTTGAGCAAATCGAACTTGACAGTTTGAACAGCCTCAAATTAATTTTTCACCGCATCAGGTGCGGCTCGGCAATTATTGAGCTATGTGAAACTGACAAGTGCATTTGAACCAGCCTGAATCAGGAAATGCTCTCTTCATGGCGTATAATAATGACTAACGCAACAATCTTCGCTACCATTTAAAATTCACAAGAAGGAGTGGGAGATGGAACCTTCGATCCTCTTCAATGGCAGTCATGATCATGATGACCCCGATTACCTCGCGTGGTTGGATGCCAACCCGGAGGGCTTTGTAGCCAATGTACCTCACCCCCATACGCCCTACGATAATTTTCCAGTCGTTATGCATCGGGCCTCGTGTCCAGATGCGCGTAATGGGGGGCAAGATGGTAAACTCACCTCGAATACTCAGTGGAAAGTGTGTGCCTTATCCAGGGATATAGCAGAGCAGGGCGCTCGCCGGTATACGCAGGTGCCTTTAAGGTACTGTCAGAGCAATAAAATCGGTGGCTGTGGTAGGTACTGGACGCCAGAAGGCAATAGACGCCAGGAGAAACTGGCATGAATTATGTAGGGAAAGTAGACCCGGGCAGCAAAGTCAGGCTGAAGGATTACGATCCTGGCTATACAGCTAAGCATAGCGACCGCGCTTCAGCAGATAAAGAGTTGCAAGAACTCAGCGACGAACTCAGTGAGTTACAGGAGTTGTTGGCGGCAGCGCAACATCATGGTATGCTCATTGTGCTGCAGGGAATGGATACCAGTGGCAAGGATGGCACAATTCGGCATGTACTTTCGCATGTTAATCCACAGGGGTGCTATGTCGTTTCGTTTAAGGTTCCCACGGCTGAAGAACTGGCACACGATTTTCTGTGGCGCGTTCATAAAGTTACACCGGCGAAAGGTGTGATGGGCGTCTTTAATCGTTCGCATTACGAGGATGTGCTGATTGCTCGTGCGCACAATCTTGTGCCGGAAAAGGTCTGGAGTGAGCGCTACGCCGAAATTAACCACTTCGAGCATGTGCTTGCCAGCAGCAGCGTGATCATTCTCAAGTTCTTTTTGTATATCAGTAAAGACGAGCAAGAACGCCGTCTACTGGCGCGCGAGCAGGACCTGGACAAAGCGTGGAAGGTCTCCGCTGCCGATTGGGTCGAGCGAAAGTATTGGGACGATTACCAGCAGGCGTACGAGGATGCCCTTTCAAAGTGCAGCACGGATGAAGCGCCCTGGTATATTGTGCCTGCCGATCACAAGTGGTATCGCAACCTGGCAGTGGCGCATACGATTGTACACGAGATGCGCAAATACAGGGATGAATGGAAGGCAGATCTAGAAGAGCGCGGCCGGAAACAACTTGAGCTTCTCAAGAAGCTCAGAAGCTCACAAGGGTCTATCAACGAAGAGTGATCACGTTGAAAGTCGATAGGCAATGGGTTATACTCCTGGAGAGAGCTAGTTGAAAGGAACCTCTCATCATGGAGTATACGATCGTTCACCGGGATCCTCAAGCGTTCCAACAAGCCGTTTCCCTTGAACACATGAAGGCCATGTGCGAAAGAGCCTTTGGTCAGGGAACGCCGGTCGACTCGGTGAGAGAGCTGGACGGTGGCCAGTTCAACAACACCTACCTGATCGAGCTGGCCGGACGTGATCCCATTATTTTGCGCGTTGCTCCGCCGCCCGAGCGCTGCATCTTCTGGCATGAAAGGTTCTTAATGCGCCGTGAACTGGCGACGCGGCCCTTTCTGGCTCCCATTGCTCCGCTGCTTCCCAGCATCATCATGGCCGATTTCACCCATCAGGTCCTTGATCGAGACTACATGTTCCAGAGCTGGATGCCCGGAGCGGTCTGGTCGGAAGTCAATAAAGACCTGACACCTGGAGAGCATGAGGACCTCTGGCGCCAGTTTGGCCGGCTGGTGAAAGCGATCTCCAGCGTCCAGGGAGAGGCCTTCGGACTGGTGCAGTATGGTTCGCAGTTTCCCACGTGGAGCCTCACGCTGATCGATTGGCTGGAAAGCACGATCAACGATGCAGAAAGCAGTTCCCTTGATACTGCGCTTCTGTGCAGGCTGCTCGAGATCGTCCGCGACAACACCGCCTTCCTCGACGAGATTACGCGCCCGCGACTGCTGCACGGGGATTTGTGGTTGTTCAACCTGCTGATCCAGCGAACAAAGGATGGGCCGCGCATCGTCGGGGTGCTGGATGCAGACCGTGGATCATGGGGCGATCCCCTGGCGGATTGGACTTTTTTCCTGCTTTCACGGCGTGCCTCTCCGCAGGAACAGGCGCTCTTCTGGCAGGAATATGGGCAACCGGCAGATGATCCCGGGACGCTGTTCAGGGCGCAGGTCTATAAAGGACTGCACCAGGGCAAAATCCTGTCGGTAGCCAGGCGAGACGGCAAAGAGCGAGCGGTCAATAGAGCCTATCGCGCCCTGGCAGAAGCGGTGAGCGCTCTCGAGATCCCGCGAGCGCCGCTCTCCCCATCTCTATGAGGCGCCCGCACAATGTTGGGATTTACAGGCCCCTTCACCCGACTTATCCAAAATGCATAGGCGCAAACGAAGGGAAACCTCCACCAGTACGACTTGAATCGGCTCGTACATGCAGAAAATACTGATTTTCAACGTCCGGGCGTTTCAGCAGCAAGAACAAACCCTGCCACTGCTCGTGCTCCTCATCCTCAACACTCCAACTATTCCAAGCGACCGGCCCGCTCTCCCCTTCATTGGTACGGGTCCAACCAGCCTTCTCAAGCTGTGCTGTATAATGTCGCACAAGCATCTCCATGCCAATATCTGCCTGCACAGAGGCCGAGGAGGACGTTTCATCGACATTAAAGCTCATCCCTCTCACCGTCTGCTGCGCTCCCTCTGGCGGAACCAGTTTGGGGAGAAAGGCACGCGTCACCGCACCCATAGCCATACCCTGCATTTTTCGCATATGTGCTTGTTGAGCACAAGGAGATGATTCGCCCATATCCAGGCTCAAACGCACATCTGTCCCCCCTTCTTTCCCTGGCAATGGCATAATACGCAAGCCGGGACCACGAGTTCCGCGACAGAATTGCATACTGTTCTCCAGACCCAAAACAGCCGTAGCCGTAAAACCACCTCGCATAGCCCTCGGCGGCCAATCAAGTTCACTCCACCCAAGAGTACTCAAACGCTCTTTATAGAAAGCAGTCACATCCTCTGGCTTAAGCTCACTATCGAGTACAATCTCAAGCTGTTGAGGATTGCGTGCCAGCGAGCCAAGCACACGGCTGTTCTCAGGTAAAGGAATCTCTACAGGTAAACCCTGAGGAAGCTCTCCCACAAATAGTTGTGGATTCATGACACGTGGGTCACCAGGAAAGGTCGCCAGCCGCAGAGCCAGTTCCCGTAACAATTCCTCATTCTGGCTTGAAGAGAATTTCTTTTCGCTCATCTGCTGTCCTCCGCTTATTTTTCTGCCATTGTCAACGTGCTTACACGCTTTTTGTAGACCTACGATGGTAATACGCATCAGACGATCAAAGCGTAAACACATAGAGCTAGGATTAGAGCTAAAAGCGGCATCGCATCTCATCGGCATTTCCGATTACTTGACCGGTGCTCTAGCGGTTCAGGTACGCCAAGAACAGGCGCAGACTCACTTCATATACGGCAACACAATCCCCAACACATCATCTACCGAGAATGGCTTGGGCATGGTTGCATCGACATTCTTGATGAGGGACGAGACCTCGGCCAGTTTATCTACGGCCGACATGAGAACGATGACGTGGCGGCTGCGCAGGTGCGGCTCGGCTTCGAGGATAGCGCATACCTCTTTGCCATCCAGGACGGGCATCATTACATCGAGGAAGACCAGGTAGCTTTCCTCGCCGCGCAGTATCTCCATGGCTTCAAGACCATGACGTGCAGTGTCTATATGATACCCTTCGAAGCTGAGGATATCCACCATCATGTCGCGAATAATCGGATCGTCATCTACTACTAAAATCTTACGAGTTTTGTTGTTCTGGTTCATCCCGTTTATCCTGCTTATCCTGTTTATCCTGCTCATTCGTGCTCGTTTCCAGGGGCGCATCCATATACGGCAAATAAAAACTGAAGGCAGAACCTTCACCGGGAATGCTATGCTGAAGCCACAGCCTACCTCCCATGGCTTCGATGTAGCGGCGACAGATATAGAGCCCCAGTCCAGTTCCACGTACCGGCGTGGTCAAGGAACGCGTTGCGCGCACAAACTTCTCAAAGATTTTCTGTTGATCTTCGGGCGCAATACCCTCGCCTTCGTCATAGACCTGCACTAACACCACGAGCATGTTGGGGTCACTTTCGATATCGACCTGCTCATCGGGCAACGGTACTTTTGCTAATGAAGTAACAGCGGCTAAAATCTCTATACGGCCGTCCGGCGGCGAGTATTTAGCGGCATTATCGAGGAGATTGCTTATCACCTGGCGCACACGCAGCGGATCGCCTTTCATCCAGAGATTAGCCTCAACTTGCGACACGATCTTCTGCTCGATGTTGACGCTGATCATGTTGATGGCCATTTCCACCGCCGAGAGCAATTGGACCGGGCCCATCTGCAATTCCAGCTTCTTGTCCACCGTGCCAATCCTGGCGGCCTCGGTCATACTCGACACCAGGTCTGTCAGTTGCTGAGCGGCGCCGGTAATCTTGCTGGCAAAACGCAGGATATGCTGCGGGGTAATGCGGTTACTCTGCCGCTTGAGCAGCGTAGAATAGCCGCTAATAGCACTGAGCGGCGTGCGGAGTTCATGCGAGGCGGTCACAAGGAACTCATCTTTGAGCTTATCCAGGCGTTGTTGTTCCGCGTAGGCTTCTTGTATCTCTTCGAAAAGTTGCGCATTGCGGAGTGCGCCGGCTGCCTGTGAACAGATAGCCAGGAGCATGCCAATATCCGACGGGCGGAAGTTGCGGCTCGCCTGGGGAGTATGTACCCCAAGGATACCTAGCAGTTCTGTCTGGAACAATACCGGAATCATCAGCATCTTTTGGATGCCTGTCTCGCGGAGAAAAATAGCTCCCGCTTCTTCACTGACCTGGGCGAGTTCTTCGGCCATCTGGGCATCGAGATAGAAAAAACCGGCGCTCACTAAATGCTCCAGATCTGAACCTTTGAAGGGGATACGTATCTTTTCGATCAGGTCGTTATGCTCTTCCGTGAAAGGTGTAGGCGGTGGCGAGGTAAGGCTGTTCCCATCATTTTGTAGCGGTGCTGGGTTCGATGGTTCATAGGCCGCCTGGGCAATCAGGTGCTGCTTGTCACGAGTGAGTTGGAAGAAGATGCTCATCTCCACCTGTATCAGCCTTGCCGCCGACTCGACGAATTTGTGCAGGAGTTCAGTGGTATTCAATACTGTACTGATGGATTGTAATGCGCTATTCATTGCTGCCAGGAGTTCCTCGCGCTGTTTCGCCTCACGCAATGACTGGCGGGAGCGCTCATAGAGCTTGGCATTCTCGATGCTGACGGTGATAATCTGCACCATGGTCTCTAACACCTGGATCTCGTCAGGCTTGTAGGCATGCAAGTGCATACTGGTGAGAGCCAGGGAGCCAGTGACACGGTTAAACATCTTCATAGGCAAGAGCAGAAATGATTCTGCTTTGCGTTGATCACCCCATGTGCCGGTCAAGAGTTCGTCGTAGTCTTTTTGCTTTAGACGGGTCGGCTCCAGCTCCAGCTTTCGTTTTTCCTCGTGGATCACCCGCCACCACACTGGACGCTCTTCTTGAGATGCGATTGAGGGCCGGTCAGTTATACCTTCCACGCGGCTCCCGTTCTCAATGGCAAAGACATCGTAAATCTTGCGTGTATCACGGTCATAGAAGGTGATCAGCATCGACGAGGCATCGACAAGATTTGAAACAAAATCGTGCACCTTTTCTAACAGTGTGGCTAACTGTACCGAGGCGGGGAAAGCAGTGCTGATTTCTTGCAATTCTTGTAAATAGTCGCTTATATGGTGTTGCCGGCGACGCAGTTGATCATTCTGTAGATAGAGCGCGATCCGCTCGGCAAAGTGGAGCGCCTCGGAACGCTGCTTCTGCTGAAAGACTGCTCCGGGTACGGTCTGGTAGAGGATAACGATACCCAGTATCTGAGGATGTTTTTTCTTGCCGTGTACCTCGTCGACGAGCGTTGGCTCTTGAATAGGGGCGACAAGATACCAGGTAGGAACTATATCAGCCTGCATGGGTTGCGGCCCACTATAAAAGAAAGAGAGATAGTCCTCGTGACGCATGATGTATGTTTCGTTTTTCTGCCAGACATAGCCAATGAGGTCTTTCTCGTTGGGATAGGCGGTTCCGACAGGAAAGAGGTCACTCTTCTGGGGGGTTACCTCTTCTAGTTCATCCGGCGACGACCCCTGAGAGGCGCGCTTCAGTCGTACTAAAGCCGACGTGGAAGGGTCTGTCCCTAGAGGTGTGGTAGCGTAAGGATTAGACGCATTTACACCGTCGGTACCTGTCCCTCCGCTGGGTGTGACTGGAGGCGTTGTATTACTGCTGTGTACGCGCACATGGAGGCGGATCTCCATGCGGTTAATGCTCTCGTTATACAGTGCAATGCATGCCCCTGTGGCACCAAATTGCACCATCATCTGTTGCAAGAGCTGTTTCAGCAATAGCGATGGATGAAGCTCGTCAGACTGTGATTCGGGCTCTCCCCAAATTGCGGTAGACATGAATTTCTCCTCACCTCTCTAGTAGAGCAGCCTGGTGAGCCAGCCCCTACGGGAAGCGTGGAATATCGCCGGATGGTGAAGATTGGCAAATTCTACAAAACACTTATGGAGAGTAGCATATCACACGTCTCTACTATATTCAACTCTACCTGAACGATCGAACAGGGCTTCTCAAAAGTTGCGTTGGTGCAGAGGCTCTGCCTCTGCACGATTCTCTTTTGCAGTTTCTGCGCCTTTTGCCTTCCCGAAGGGAAGGCAAAAGGCGCAGAAACTGCAAAAAATCTTGTCGGTCGCCGCAGGCGACCATGCTTACAGGCCAGTATGCTCAGCTGAAAGTGACTTTTGAGAAGCCCTGAACGATCGAACGATCTTCGAGGTGATGCTGGACTCGACTTCCAATTTGACAACATCCACATCGTAGGGCTATCATGCTAGAAAGAAGATGTAACTGTTCAGGACTTCTCGCCGCCTCCGGCGACTCGCAACTAACAAAAAACTGGTGCGAACTGCCGGAGGCAGTGAGGAATAAACAAGAGAGGAGACCTGAAGAGTTACAATATGACCTAGACATCGGAGGAACACTACATGACCACAGCCAAAAATGGTACTGTGTTTCATACCCATACTCTTAGTAACGGCCTGCAGATTGTCGGTCAGCCCATGCCTGACTTTGAATCGGTGGCCACCTCATTTTACGTACGTACCGGGTCGCGTGATGAGCCAGACCCCAGTATCGCAGGCGTCTCCCACTTCTTAGAGCACATGGTTTTCAAGGGCACCAAAACGCTGGATTGGCAGGAGATCACCCTGGAGTTCAATAAAATTGGTGCCGAGCTTAACGCTTTTACCTCGCATGAAGCCACCGTGTACTATGCCCGTGTGTTGGGCGAGTACCTGGATCGGGCCGTCGGGCTTTTGAGCGATATGATGTACCCGCGCCTGGCCGAGAGCGATTTTGAGACGGAAAAAGAGGTTATCGTCAACGAGATTGCGCGCTCGGAGGATCAGCCTTACAACTCTACCTACCGGCGTATGATGCAAACCTACTTTGGCAGCCATCCCCAATAATATGATCCTGTCAGTTGCAGGCAATTTTGATTGGGATCATATTATCTCCCTGGCCGAGCAGCATTGTAACAACTGGCGCACAGGCGATGCCTCACGCCACGTCGAACCCTATGAACCGGCACAATCAGTTAACGACATCGTCGTTGATAAAAAGCTCAAACAGCAGATTATGATCCTGGCCATGCCAGCGGTAGACCTGAAGGATCCTGATTACTATGCTGCCGTGTTGGGGGGAAGTATCCTGGGCGACAGCGATGGTTCTCGCCTCTACTGGAACATCTATCAGAAAGGTCTGGCGGAGTCAGCCAGTGCGAGTATCTGGGCTATGGAGGGTACGGGTATCCTGCTGATGCAAGCCAACTCGACCCCCGAAGAGGCTCCCCGCGTTCTCAAGTTGTTGCGTGCAGAACTGGACAGCTTCTTGAATGATGGTGTGTACGAGGACGAAGTGCGACGTGCCAAAGATAAATGGATCAGTAGCATCGTCCTGAGCAGCGAGTCAACGTTTTCCCGTATGTTCTCTCTCGCCTCCGACTGGGTGACCGAAGGCCGCCTGGTGAGTGTCGATGAAGAGATTGAGCGTGTCGAAAAGGTAACCTCGGAAGATATTATGCGTGCGCTGAAGCGTTTCCCCGTACGGGAAAAGCAAGTTCTGACGACCCTGGGGCCCTTAAGCGAAGCGGAACTACTGGCGTAGCATAGCAGAAGTTTGAGGGAATAGGAAAGAGAGCAGCTTTTGCCCTCAATTCGACCTGATCGCGGCGACTGCGAACGTCTCCAATGCGGCCGGGACTGACCAGCATGTTTAGATACGACTTTTAAGGCTAGATACTCTATGATCGTACTACAAATCATTGTATTTTCGCTCGGCTTCTTGATTGCCGTGAGCACCCTCTTTTCAGCCACCAAGCAGACAGTACTTCCAGGGCGCAAAAAAGTGCGACTCTCTCGAATGGTGTTTCGCACGAGCTTCCTCCTGTTTCGATTGGTGATCGTTCGAATACCATCTGAGCAGGTACGTGGCACTCTCTCGGCTTTAAATGCGCCAATGTCTGTGATGCTGTTGCCGCTTACTTGGGTCATCCTGCTGATGATTGGCTTCACCATGATGTTTTGGGGGGTGAGTGAGCCGTCTTTGGGAACGGCGCTTTCGTTGAGTGGGGCCGCCATCACCACCGAGGGGTTCCTGG
>WNGH01007144.1_pt1 | contig 10653 bp, 8 predicted proteins | sample 5400631 | NCBI WGS metagenome assembly WNGH01 (sample SAMN13153373, study PRJNA577476) | soil metagenome | isolation source: 115 cm soil or saprolite under Garry oak tree replicate 1 | place: USA:California | collected 2016-06-15 | reverse complement strand
CGTTGTTGAATCGAATCGACTGGCACGTCATCACCTCGCCTCGGGCCGACAGCGTGGACACGTGGCGCCGCACGTTCTCGAGCGGGATTCCCGTGGCCGTCGCGATCTCCGAGTCGAGCTGTTCGCCGCGGTCTTTCAGGTAGTTCAGGATTTGCTGCAAGCCGGATACTCCTCGTTCTCTGTCTCGGGATGCCTGGGCATCCCAGGCGGAGCCGTATGTTACGGCAAAGCCGCCGACCCTTCACGGATTCTTTCACCCGGTCCCCGGCTTTACCGGCAAGGTCTTGATCGGCCAGCGATCCGCATTGCCATAGGGAGGGCGAAGCAGGGCGCCGCCGCGGGAATACAGCCGGGTGCGCGCGATAGAATGCCCCATGTGCGGCCGTTTCGTCAGCCCCGAGGAAGCCACGATCGAGCGCTACTGGCACATCGGCCGCCGCAACTGGAAGACGCCCTTCGGCAAGCCGCGCTACAACGTCGCGCCGACGATGCGCGTCATCATGCTGCGGCGCGACGCCGCTTCCCCCGGGATCGAGCTCGCGCACGCGCGCTGGGGATTCGTGCCGTACTGGTGGCGTGAAGCCGAGCCCCCGCGCGGCCGGTTCAACGCGAAGGTCGAGACCGCCGCCGCGAACGGCATGTGGCGCGAGGCGCTTTCGCGCGCGCGGTGCCTGCTGCCCGCGCTCGGCTGGTACGAATGGCGCGAGGAGGAGCGGATCGACAAGGCGACGGGCGAGGTCGTCAAGGTCAATCAGCCCTATTACATATTCCGCAGGGATCGCCGGCCGATCTGCTTCGCAGGGCTCATGTCCAGTTGGAGGGGCGATCCCGAGGCGACGCTGACCTGCGTCGTGCTGACCCGGCCGGGCGCGGGACGCGCGGGCGAGATCCACGAGCGCATGCCGGTGGTGCTGCCCGATGAGGTCCACCCTCAATGGCTCGACCCGGCGCGGCTCGATCCAGCCGAGGCGACCGCGCTGATCGAGCGGCATTCGCAGGTCGATTTCGAGCTCGTCCGCGTGGGGCGCGGGATCAACCGCACCGAGGAAGACAGCGAGAAGCTGATCGAGCCGGTCGAGCCGGATTGACCGCCGCGTGCCGGGGCGTCGCCCTGCTTCAGCTCCGGCCCGGCATAGGGATAGAATGCGGCTGGCTGCGCGAGGTTCCCGAAGATAGGAGGAGATCATGTTCCGCAACGTCTCGTTGACCCGCCTACTGGCCGCATCCGCCCTGCCGGCTGCGGCCCTTGCGTTCATTCCGGGCGCGGCATTGGCCCAGGACGCCGCGGGCGTGCTGCAGCGCGCGGCGAGCGCGATGGGCGACCCGAAGTCGATCCGCTACGCCGGGGAGGGCACCGGCTGGACCTACGGCCAGGCCTACAGGCCCGGCATGCGCTGGCCGAAGATCACCGTGCACAGCGAGATCAGGACGATCAATTACGAGACCGCCTCGATGCGCGACGAGATCACGTTGAGCCGCGCCGAGCCCAAAGGCGGCGGCGGGTATCCCCCCGTCGCGCAGCAGAAGAACGACCAGTTCGTGAGCGGGGACTACGCCTGGAACCAGGCCGCCAGCGGGCCGGTGCCGGGCCCGAGGTTCGTGACCGATCGCGTGCACCAGCTGTGGATCACGCCGCACGGCGCGATCAAGGCCGCGATGAAGAACAAGGCCGTGCTGAAGAAGGGCGGCGGCAAAGGCCCGCTGACCGCCGTTTCCTTCACCGAGCCGGGCAAGTTCGCCGCCACGGTGTTCCTCGACAAGGGCGGCCTGGTCGAGCGGGTCGAGTCGCGGATCCCCGATCCGGTGCTCGGCGAGACGACCGCCGTCACGCGCTACTCGGATTACCGCGACTACGGCGGAGTGAAATTCCCGTCGCGGATCCGCCAGTCATTGGGCGGCTTTCCGGTTCTCGACCTCGCCGTGAAGGAAGTGCAGCCGAACGCGCCGGCCGACATCGCGTTGCCCGACGCGGTGCGCAACGCCGCGGAGCGGGTGACCGCGGAAAAAGTGGCCGAGGGGGTCTGGTTCGTCGCAGGCGGCTCGCACAACAGCGTCGCGATCGAGATGAAGGACCACATCGTGCTCGTGGAAGCGCCGTTGAACGACGCGCGCTCGGGCGCGGTGTTCGAGGAAGTCAAGAAGCTCGCCCCGGGCAAGCCGATCCGCTACGCGATCAATACGCACGGTCATTTCGACCACGCGGGCGGGGTGCGCACGGCCGCGGCCGAGGGCGCCACCGTCATCACCCAGGCGGGGAACAAGGCGTACTACGACCGCGTTTTCGCGACGCAGGACAAGCTCAACCCGGACCGGTTCGCCAAATCGGGCAAGAAGCCGAAGTTCCGGACAGTGGGCGAGAAGCTCGTGCTGAGCGACGGCTCGCGCTCGATCGAGATCCACCGCATCACCGGCGGCGACCACAACGACAACTTCCTGTTGGCGTACCTGCCCAAGGAGAAGCTCTTGATCGAAGCGGACGTGTTCACGCCCGGCCCGCCGAACTCGCCGCCGCCCGCGCAGGCGAATCCGAACCATCTCACCCTGGTCGCCAACCTCAAGCGCCTGAAGCTTCCGATCGACAGGATCCTGCCCCTGCACGGACGCGTCGTGCCGCTCGGCGATCTCTATGCCGCGGTGAAGCAGCCGGTGCCGCAGTAAGGCCGGAGGCCGGCAGCAGGAAGAATGCGCGCCCGGCGCGAGCCGCGCCGGGGCGCGTCGCGGGCGCTCGAGGCTTACCTCGACACGCGAACGCGGCGCGGATCCCCTTTGCCGGATTTTTTTGCCCTGAATGCGAAAAAAATGACATTGTCATTCATTACCGGTTGACACGCCGGCTCCCCTCACGAAGAATTCACACCGACCGCGCCATAAGGCAGCCGGAAGCACCGGCAGGATAGGACAGGCGCGGGTTCCCGAGATTTCGAAACAATAATTTTCAGCGACCGCCGGGCACCGGGTTCAGTTTCCGGGAGTCCCTGGCGAAGAAGGAGTGGCTATGAAAAAGCTCGTCATCGCGCTGCTCTTGGCGCTTGCGTTCATCGGGTTTTTCCTTTTGCGCGATGAAATTCCGTCCTTGGACGATTCGTCAGCCCGGGACCCCGGGGTGCGCGGCGGAGCCGCGGGCGCAGGCGCGCCCATCGCGGGACTGACCAAGACCGAGCTCGCGTTTTTCAACGCCGGCAAGGATGAGTTCGCACAGGAAGAAGAAGGCGCCGACGGCCTTGGACCGACGATGAACCTCGACGGCTGCGGCGGTTGCCATCTGCAGCCGGCAGTCGGCGGAACCAGCCCTGCGGTGAATCCCCAGGTTGCATTCGCCACCGCGAACGGCGCGACCAACGCCGTTCCATCATTCATAACGCCGAGAGGGCCGGTGCGCGAGGCGAGGTTCGTGAAGAACGCCGACGGAACGGCGGACGGCGGAGTCCACGATCTGTTCACGATTGCCGGCCGGGCGGACGCGCCGGGATGCGTGCTCGCGCAGCCGGACTTCGAGCGCGAGCTCGCGCGCCGCAACGTGATCTTCCGCATTCCCACCCCGGTGTTCGGCGCAGGCCTGATCGAACAGATCCCGGACAAGGCGATCCTTGCGAACCAAGTCAAGGACGCGCCCAGGAAGAAAGAGCTCAAGATCTACGGCCGGCCCAATATCGTCCTCGCCGGCCATGCGATCTCCGGCCAGGCGAACGAGAACGGCAACGACGGCACGGTCGCGCGGTTTGGCTGGAAGGCCCAGAACAAATCGCTGCTGCTGTTCTCCGGCGAGGCGTACAACGTGGAAATGGGGATCACCAACGAGCTGTTTCAGACCGAGCGCGATGAAACCCCGACCTGCCAGTTCGCGGAGCTTCCCAACGACGTCACCAAGACCGACGGCAAGACGCTCGTCGAGGGGATCGGCGCGATCGAAAAGTTCGCCTTCTTCGCGCGCTTCCTGGCGGCGCCGGCGCCTTCGCCCGATACGCCGGGAGGGGCTGAATCCATCGCCAGGGGCCGAAAGCTGTTCACCGATACCGGGTGCGCGCTCTGCCATACGCCCACGCTCGATACAGGCGATGCCGCCGTCGCCGCGTTGCGCAATCAGCCGGTGAATCTCTTCTCCGACCTGCTGGTCCACGACATGGGCCCGGGGCTGGCCGACGGGGTCACTCAGGGACAGGCGGGCCCCAGGGAGTTTCGCACCGCCCCGCTGTGGGGCCTGGGACAGCGGCTGTTCTTCCTGCACGACGGGCGAACGTCCGACTTGCGGGAGGCGATCCGGGCGCATCGCAGCGGGAGTTTCCTTACCTTCAACGCATCCGAGGCGAACGCGGTAGTCAGGAGCTTCGACAGGCTCCGGGATGACCAGAAGCAGGACGTTCTCAACTTCCTGCGTTCGTTGTAGCGAAGGCTGGCGTCTTCAATCGAAGCCGACGATCTCGACCCAGTTCGAGCCTTTCCCGGTCGGATATTTCTGCAGCAGCTTGAGCGCGCCGCCCGCCGGGTCGATCGCGTAGACGGAGATCGTCTCCGATTTTTCCCCGGAGGCGACGAGGAACCTCCCCCTGGGATCGATCGCGAATCCGCGCGGCTGGCGCTCGGTGGGCGTGCTCGAGAGATAAGTCAGCTTGCCGCTTGCCGCATCGACGCCGAACGCGGCGAGCGTGCTCGTCGTGCGCTCCGAGGCGTACAGGAATTTTCCGTCCGGGGTCATGTGCAGGTCCGCGGCCCAGATGTCGTTGTCGGTGTTGCGCGGCGGCGGGCCGCCGGGCGCGCCGACCGCGCCGCGCGGCGCGCCGGGCTGGAGCTTCGCATCCGGCGGCACGGCGGACGCGGAGCTCACTTCGGTCAGGAGGCCCGTCTTGCGGTCAAGCGACAGGGTCGTGACCGTGCCGACCAGCTCCGAGAGCAGGTACACGAACTTGTTGTCGGGCGAGAAGATGAAATGGCGCGGGCCCGTCCCCTGTTTCATCTGGAGGATCGCGGGCGTGTTCGACGCGAGGCGCCCGGTCTTCGCGTCGAAGACGAACTGGAAGATCTGGTCCGTGCCGAGATTCGGGACGTAGACGAATCTATTGGTCGCGTCGGCGCGGATCGAGTGGGCGTTGCGGCCCACCGGGATCACCTGCAGCGGCTTGTCGGCGACGCGCCCGTCCTTGGCGACCGCGTTGACGCTCACCAGGTGACCGCCGTAGGACGCGCCGAAGAGGAAGCGCCCGGTCCGGTCGAGCGAGATGTACGGGAAGCTCTCCGCGAGGGGCGCGGTGGACAAGGGCTTCAGCGCGCCCGAGCCCGAGTCGATGGCATAGACGTGCACCGTATAGGGCTTCGCGCGCGAGGCCGCGTAGAGAAGGCGCCGGTTCGGGCTCACCGCCATCGGCATGACCAGTTTCGCCACCGGCACGCGCGCGAGGGCTTCCAGCGCCCCGTCCGCCTGCATGGCGTAGGCGCCGATGTCGCCGTCCTCGGCGTTCGAGACGTAGACGAATGTTCCCGCGGACGCGTTTGCGGCGAGCGACACCAGTGCCGACATGGCGATTCCCTTGGTCAATTGTGCGAGGGGTTTCATAGCGAGCCTCCTTTTATCACCGATGCGGATCAAGTGTAAACAAAAAATAAGGCAGTGGGCGCGTCTATCGCCTGTGGCATTGGTTTTGCATGTGGTCGGGTGGAACGCTTGAATCGGGCTACGGGTTTTCCCGCTCAGCCGTTCGATTTGCTGAGCGCCCCCACGCGCACGCCCAGGAGCCGGATGCGCCGCTCGAGCGGCACGCGCTTCAGGCACTCGCCCGCGGCGCGGCGGATGGCGGCCGCGTCGCGCGTCGGCGCATCGAGCGTGCAATCGCGGGTGAGCGTCTTGAAGTTGTCGTAGCGCAGCTTCAGTCCTATCGTCCGCCCGGCGTAGCCTTTTCTCTCGAGGTCGGCCGCGAGCCGCGCGCACAGCTCGGTGAAGATGTCCGAGAGCGCGTCGCGGTCGCGCACCGGGTGCAGGTCGTCCTCGAAGGTCGTTTCGCGGCTGATCGATTTCGGCTCGCTGTAGGTGAGGACCGGCCGGTCGTCGAGACCGTTCGCGGCCTCGTGCATCCAGGCGCCATGCTTTTCGCCGAAGCGCTCGATCAAGAGCATGCGGTCGGCCTGCGCGAGCTCGCCGATCGTGCGGATGCCGAGCGATTCGAGCCGCGCACCCGCCTTGGGGCCGACGCCGGTGATCTTGCGCGCCGGCAGCGGCCAGATGCGCGCGGGGATGTCCGCTTCGCGCAGCACGGTGAGGCCGCCGGGCTTCTCGAGATCGGAGGCGATCTTCGCGAGCAGCTTGTTCGGCGCGATTCCGATCGAGCACGAGAGCCCGGTCGCCTCGCGCACCGCGCGCTGGATCGATCGGGCGAGCTCGCGTGCGCGTGCCCAGGCGTCGGGAGTATCGGTCGGGGGCGAGACGAGGTCGGTGAGATCGACGTAGATCTCGTCGATGCCGCGGTCTTCGACTCGCGGGGCCACCGCGCGCACGGCATCCTTGAACATCCTGGAGTAGCGCCGGTACTCGTCGAAGTCCGCCGGGAGCAGGAGCGCGTCGGGCGCGAGCTTCGCCGCTCTCATCAGCGCCATGCCCGAGTGCAGGCCGAAGGCGCGCGCTTCGTAGGTGGCGGTGGTGATCACGCCGCGGCCTTTGTAGTCGCGCAGCGCCGGGAAGGCGGTCCCGCCCGACTCGTCCTGAGCGAGGCGGCGCCGGCCGCCGATCACGAGCGGCTGCCCGCGCAGCTCCGGGTAGCGCAGCAGCTCCACCGACGCGTAGAACGCGTCCATGTCCACGTGGATGATGCGGCGCGGCGCCTCGGGCATGAGGAAAGTGTAGCGCGTGGGCGAGTCGCCGCGCTTCCTCGCCGGCTGCCTTGCGCTCCTCGTCGAAAATGTCCTGCGCGCGGCGCGCAAGCGCGCCGGCTAGCTCGAACCGGGGGTCCCGGTTTCCTCGAGCGACCGGGCGATCCAGAGCTGCACCAGCGTAAGCCCGACTGCCAGGACCGGCGGGCCGATGAAGATGCCGATGAAACCGAAGGCGAACACGCCGCCGAATACGCCGAGCACGATCAGAAGCAGAGGCAAGTCGCTGCTGCGGCTGATGAGATACGGTTTGACGAAATTGTCGATGCTGCTGATCGCCAACAGCCCCCACAGCGCCATGAAAATCGCCCACCCTATTTGCCCCTGGGAGGCAAGCCACAGGGTGGCCCCGCCCCACACCAGCGGCGGCCCGATCGGAAGGACGGAGAGAAAGAAAGTCGCCACCGCAAGCAAAAAGGCCGCGGGAACGCCGGCGATGAGAAAGCCGACCAGGGCGGCGGCCGCCTGCGCCAGCGCCGTCCCGAAAATGCCGTGCACGACGCCGGTCACGGTGGCATGGATCGTTTGCAGCAGCTCGCGGCCCAGCCCGCCGGCGAGCCTGTCCAGCGCCGTGCGAAGGGCCAGCGCCAGCGCTTCGCCATCGCGGTAGAAAAAGAAACCGATGAACATCGCAAGGGCCAGTTGCAGCAAGCCCTGGCCTACGGTCTTTCCCGCGCCAACCAGAAAGTCGCGCACGGGCGCGAGCAGCCCTTGCGCCTGCGCGGCCAGGCCTTCACCGCTTGAGACCAGGCGTTGCCAGTAGTCCGCGAGCATTTCTCCCACCGTCGGAATCTCTCGTAACCATGCGGGCGGCTGAATGGGGCCGCCTCCGAGCGCTGCTTTGCCCGCCTCGACGGCGGCGGTTACGTTGTCCGCGAGGCTCGCGGCCAGCAACACGGAGGGACCGATCACGAGCGCGATCAGCAGCAGCGTCATCACCAGCGCCGCGAGCGTGGACCGGCCCCACAGCGCTTTTCGCAGGCGCACGTAAAGCGGCCAGGTGGCCGAGCACACCACTGCGGAAAACAAGATGGCGGGAACGAACGGATGGAGAACCAGGTAACTGCCAACGACGATGATGACCACCGCGGCCAGCTGCGCGTATTGGTGCAGGCGGTGTTCCGCGGGTCTGCGCGTCTCGCCGATCGGGTCGGTCATCGCGGGATTATAGGCAGGGGTCGGGTTGGGATTATTTTAAACCGACCCGCCCCGTTCCCCGTGCGGGCGCGCGATAGAATGCCGGCGTGTGCGGCCGTTTCGTCACACCTGGGAGCAGCCATGTCGCTCGGCGCAATGGACGAAAATGGAAATCCGGTCGATTGGTGGTTCATGTACAAGGTGGCCGGCAAGGCTACGACCAGCGACGGGAGCAAGGTCTCCGGGACCGAGTACGTCTACTTCGACGCCAATACGCCGGACAGCGGCAAGCTTGCCCTTTCACCCCATCATGTGGACCGGGACGGCGCGCTGCCCAACACGCTGGCGCAGGTGTACGGCGCGGCGGCGGCGGCCGACAAGCACCTGGGCTGGTTTTTCTACAACGACGAAAATCCCATCAACGGCCAGGTGGTCGGTTCGCGCGGTCACACCAAGGGCGTGCTCGCTTTCGATCTGGGAAGCGACGCGGCATTCTGGCTGGTGCAGTCCACGCCGAAATTTCCGCCGAAGGGCAGCTACGGCTTTCCGAAAACGGGCATGCCCAACGCGCAGACGCTCCTCTGCATCACCCTGGAGAACGCCGGCGTCGCGCAGACCCTCGCCAAGCAGATGTTCACGGCGCAGCAGCCCAACGTGTACCTCGCCTCGGCGATTCCCGTCGATCTCGCCAACGAACCCAACGATGCGCGGGCCAAGCTGATGCAGGACCAGGTGGCGAGCGGCAGCACGCCCGTCCAGGTGGTCATACCGTTCAGATCCAGGGGCGGCCAGAAATTCATGGCGATGGCCAAGAACAAGACCTGGGGCCTCGATTTCTACAACGATCTGGTGGGGCCGGCGCTGCACGAAAACCTCGACGTGGAAACCTGGGAGCACGACCCCACGCCGCCGTCCCTGCAGAGCGACAAGATACACACGGTCGTGGACATGAAGGCGGTCGATCTCGGTCCGCTCGGAATTCCCATCGCCTGGCCCGAGCCGGACGACCACGCCAAGCTGGCGATCTCCGCGAGGAGCGAGCAGGTTCACTTCGTGTGCGTGGGCGACATCAACTTCACCATCGCGCAGCGCAAGCGGGGCGGAGGGACGGTGGCGTTTCAGTGCGAGGCGCTGTGGCGCAGCATATCGGCGATTCTCCAGGGCGTGACCACGCACCCGAAGAAAGGCGGCGGAGCGGGCGGGACGAAGGCGAAAAAAAGGAAGAAGTGACCGATCAGTAGGCCACGTAGGGCCCCGTGCCCCCGGGGGTGCTCATCGTCTCAATGGCGACGAAGACGGTGCGGCCGAAGAAGAACGGCAGTCCCCAGTCGAAGCCCGCTGCCGTGAAGCGATTTTCTGCGGCGAGATTGTTGAAGGCGGTCATCTGAGGAGTTTGGCCGAACAATGTCGCCGCGTCGCCCACGATCAAGCTCGTCGACGCCATCGTCGGGTTGGTTCCCTGATTCGTGGCGGATAGCGTCACCGGCGTGGGCGGGCACAGGAAAAATCCAATCTGCAGCGCGCCGGTACATCTGGTGATAGGCACAGTGTCGATGACGCCGGTGGGCAGGAGGTAAATGTTGGAGCCGGCGTCGATGACGCTGGCGGGAAAGAGAGTCCCGCCGGACGTCGTGGTGAAGACGCCCGAGGTCGGGTCGACATCGATGATCGTGGCCAGGCCCAGCCCGTTGTTCATCTGGGTGCCGATGCCGAAAATCAGCGATCCCCGTGCGCTCGCAGCGCCGGAGCTCGGGACTGCCGGGAGCTGGATCATGACTCCGTTGTTGTCGGTGGCGAACGCCGCCACCGGATGGGCGACCTGCAGGTTCGTCGCCAGCAGGGTCTGCGTGCAGGTCGCGGCGTTCGGGCAGGCGTAGTACAAGCCGATTGCGGCATTGGTTGCGCATCCGGCGCCGCAGTCCTGCAGAAAGTATCCGACTCCCAGAATCCCGTTGGCGCCGAGCGCGGCGACCGTGTCTTCCGGGGCGCCGACGTTGGCGCAGGCCGTGGGTATGGTCGGAAAAGCGGGATCGCCGATGATCTGTACGGGAAGGGACGAGGCGGTTTCGCCCCCGATCTTGACGTCGGCAAGCTTGACCGAGCCCCAGGAAAAGCCGTCGGCGAACTGCATGCATTCGGCCAAAGGGCTATTCGTCGCCGGATCCATCTGCGCGGGCAAGCTCAGAGTCAGAGCGGGCGAAAGCACGCTCGATACGATGCGCAGCCCGCTCGAGCCGGTGTCCAGCGCCACGTGGTCGATTGTCTGGCAACGGATGGCGCTCCCGGGCGCGCACAGGGTCACGGTGACAAAAGCGACGTTGAATGAGTTCGCCGGTCCCGCATCGACGCTGAGGTTGACCACATTCGCATCCGGGGCGCCTCTGCACGCGCCGAGCAGCAGGCAGACGAGAAGCCCTCCCGGGAAGAAAAGCCGCCTGGATTTCATGACGTTTATCACCGGATGTCGCTCTCGGTGACTCCCGCGGGCAGCAAGGCCGGAACATAAGCCATGCCGCGAAATGCCCGCACTCGGCCGCTCGAATGAATCACCAGGTCCGGCTGCTGGACGACGCGGTGGCTGCGCGAAATCCGCGGAGAAAGCTCGCGGTTCGTGTAGCGCTGAAAGGTGGCATCGCCCAGGATCTGCCGCAAGTCGGGCAG
>WNGH01007138.1_pt1 | contig 10654 bp, 8 predicted proteins | sample 5400631 | NCBI WGS metagenome assembly WNGH01 (sample SAMN13153373, study PRJNA577476) | soil metagenome | isolation source: 115 cm soil or saprolite under Garry oak tree replicate 1 | place: USA:California | collected 2016-06-15 | reverse complement strand
GGCACCGAGCCGCAGAAGCAACAATTCCTGCCGCGGTTCGCGTCGGGCGAACTGCGCGGCGGCCTGGCGCTCACCGAGCCGGATTGCGGCACCGACCTGCAGGCGATCCGCACCGGCGCGCGGCGCGCGGGCGATCATTACGTGGTCGACCGCACCAAGACCTGGATCTCGAACGGCATTCATGGGCAGTGCTTTGCGCTGCTGGTCAAGACCGATCCGCAGGCACAGCCGCGCCACCGCGGCATGAGCCTGTTCCTCGCCGAGAAGGGCGACGGCTTCACCGTGAGCCGCAAGCTCGAGAAGCTCGGCTACAAGGGCATCGATACGGCCGAGCTGGTGTTCGAAAATTATCGCATTCCGGCCGACCGGCTGATCGGCGGCGAGGAGGGATCGGGCCTCAAGCAAGCGCTCGGCGCGCTCGAGCTCGGCCGCATCAACGTCGCCGCGCGCGGCGTGGGATTGGCGCAAGCGGCGCTCGACCAGGCGCTCGCCTACAGCCAGGTCCGCAAGACCTTCGGCAAGCCGATCTGTCGGCATCAGGCCATCCAGTTGAAGCTTGCCGACATGGCGACGCAGGTCCACGCCGCGCGGCTGCTGACCGAGGACGCCGCCAGAACCTACGACCGCGGCCAGCGCTGCGACCTGGAAGCCGGGATGGCCAAGCTGTTCGCGACCGAGGCGGCGCTCGATGTCGCGCTCGAAGCCATGCGCATCCACGGCGCCTACGGCTATTCCAAGGAATTCGTGATCGAGCGGCTCTACCGCGACGCGCCGCTGCTGGTGATCGGCGAGGGCACGAACGAACTGCAGCGGATCATCATCGCTCGGCAGCTGATCGAGCGCAATCCGGCGTGAGAACGTCCGCTTGTTAGCTTGAGCGTGGCGGCTGGCTCGGAACACCTCCCCCTGAAAGGGGGAGGTCGACCGCGCAGCGGTCGGGAGGGGGTCGCGATCCCCACCCCATCCCTCCCCTTTGCAAGGGGGAGGGAGGAGATTGCGGCTCGCTCGGAGTAGATGTTTGGTGGTCTCAGCGGGGCCGGTCGCCGGCGAGCGTGACGCGGTGCATGACGCGGCGGTAGCCGTGATAATCGTTGATCGGATTGTGCTGGGTGCAGCGATTGTCCCACAGCGCGACCGAGCCCGCCTGCCAGCGAAAGCGGCAGGTGAATTCCGGGCGTGCCGTGTGCTGGAACAGATAGTTGAGAATCGGCGCGCTCTCCTCCTCGGTCATGTCCTTGAAGCGCACGGTGTGACCGAAGTTCACGTATAGCGCCTTGCGGCCGGTTTCCGGGTGGGTGCGGACCACGGGATGCTCGGCCGCATATTGCTGCTTTGCGTCCTGCTTGGCGCCGTCGCGCACCCGATCCTCGCGCGTCCTGGTGACGTCGGCCTTCGCGGAGCTGTTCACCGCGACGAGCCCGTCGAGCATGCGCCGCATCCCCTCCGACAACGTCTCGTAGGCGAGATACATGTTGGCGAACAATGTGTCGCCGCCGAACGGAGGCACTTCGCGGGCGATCAGCATGGTGGCCATCGGCGGCTGATCGAGATAGGCCGTGTCGGAGTGCCACAGCCCGCCGAAATTCGTCTTCTCGCTCTCCAGCTTGATAACCGGCGTGATCTCCGGAAATCCCTCGATGCCCTTGACGAAGGGATATTCGATCACCTCGCCGAAACGTCGGGCAAATTGCAGGAAAAGCTGCGGCGCGAGCGTCTGGTCGCGGAAGAACACGACGAGATGCTCGAGCCAGGCGCGCCGGATCGCGTCGATCGCCTCGTCGCCCGGATCATGCGCGAGATCGATGTTCACAATCTCGGCCCCCAAGGCGCCCGCCACGGGGCGGACCTCGATGCGGTCGTTTCTCATGCTGCCGTGCCTTTCCCGCAAGCCGGCGCCGCATCGTCGGCGCAACGCCGCCGAGCCGCGATCTCCATCGAATTTGACGCCAGGAACCCGAACCATGCAAGACACGGTGCGGGAGGTCAGCCCATGCGCATCGCCGTCGGCGGCTTCATGCACGAGACCAACACCTTCGTCGCCGTGCCCACCATTTGGGACGACTTCGTGCGCGCCGGTCCGTGGCCGACGGTCACGCAGGGCGAGGCGATCCGCTCGGTCTTCCGCGGCCTCAACCTCGGCATCGCGCATTTCATGGAGAAAGCGCAGGCGGCCGGTCACGCGATCGTGCCGTTGGCCTGGGCCGGCGCTCAGCCCGGCGGCAGGGTGACGGACGATGCGTTCGAGCGCATGGCGGGAAAGCTGATCCCGGCACTCGCGCGCGAACATCCGGATGCGGTCTATCTCGAGCTCCACGGCGCCATGGTCACCGAGAGCCATGACGATGGCGAAGCCGAGCTGCTGCGCCGGGTTCGCTCCGCGATCGGTCCTGCCGCGCCGATCCTCGTCTCGCTCGATCTGCACGCCAATGTATCGCCGCAGATGGTGGAGCTCGCGGACTTCATCTCGTCCTACCGCACCTATCCGCATACGGACTGGGGCTTGGCCGGCGCGCGTTGCGCCGAATGGCTCGGCCGCGTGCTGGCATGGAAACCGCACCCGGCACGGGCGCTGCGGCAAGGTCCGTTCTTGATCCCGATCACGACGGGCTGCACCTACGTCGAGCCGGCCGGGGGGCTGTACCGGCATTTGTCGGCGATCGAGCAGGAAACCGGTGTGCACCTTTCCCTGAACATGGGGTTCCCGCCGGCGGATATCCGCGACGCAGGCCCGAGCGTCACGGCCTACGGCGAAACCCAAGCTGCCGCGGATGCGGCCGCGGACGCGCTGTTCTCGGCACTGCTCGCCGCAGAGCGGGAGTTCGCGGCGCATCGCCCCCTGCCTGCGGCCGAGGCGGTGGCGAAGGCGATCCGGATTTCAGCATCGGCATCGCGCCCCGTCGTCTTATCGGACACGCAGGACAATCCGGGTGCCGGCGCTCCCTCGAATACGACCGGCCTGATCGCCGAGCTGCTGCGGCAGGGGGCGGAGCGCACCGCGGTCGGCATCCTGCATGACCCGGCCGCCGCCGCGGCGGCGCACCGATCCGGCACGGGCGGAACATTGGCAACCCTGGGGGGAGGGGGAACCGGTCCGGGCCAGGCGCCGCTGCCGGGACCCTGGCGCGTCGCCGCGCTGAGCGACGGCCGGTTCCGCGGCACCTCGCCGATGCTGCGCGCGGCGGAAACCAGGATGGGCCCTACGGCCCTGCTGGCACAAGACGGGGTCGAAGTCCTGGTCGCCAGCATCCGGCAGCAACCGATCCACCGCGAGGTGTTTACGCACATCGGCGTCGATCTTGCCTCGCGCGCCATCGTGGCGCTCAAGAGCTCGGCCCACTTTCGCGCCAGTTTTCAGGAAATCGCCGAGGCCGTGATCGTCTGCCTTTCGCCGGGCCTAAACCTCGAGGACCCCGGCTGCTTCGCCTTCGCGAAAATCAGGCCCGGCGTGCGCCTGCGCCCCGCGCCCGGCTGAGTTTGCCGTCCGGCTCGAGCAGGGCCATCGCGACGAGGCGAGCCCGGTTCCGTCGGGCACCCCGAACCGCTCGCCATTTTTTGCTGGTTGGTGCCGGAAAACGCCGGCGGCCCGACTATTCGCCGCTCTTCTGCATCCCGACCATTGGCGAATGCGTATCGGGCGCGGTTTTCCAGCCGCTGATGATCTTATCGGAGATGATCGCCTCCGGCGGCGCCATGAACGCCTCGACAATGGTGATGATGCCGAACACCAGGGCCATGACGACGCCCAACTGCTTGCCGGTCTCCTGCGTCAGCAACAGGCTGTTCTGCGAGGTCCCCAGCAGCGCAATGATCGCCGCCAGGAACGCGATGCAGGCAAGCACGATCTTGAAGATCATGAAAGATTTTCGAACGTAGAGGAACATGCCGACCTCCCTTGGCACCCGTGTCGCATCATAGCGGCGAATCGCCCCGGCGGCCATGCGTTTCGGCCATTACCCGTCGCTTGGCGTCGACCGGAAAACCGTGGCGCGGCAGCTACGGGCTTCCCTGGGGAGCTTGGGTAACGGCAACGCTGCAGTCCCGGCACTCGAAGATGAGTTGTTCGCAATGATATCCGCCCCGCGGGATCACGCGGATGAGCTCCATTGCGGCGCCGCAGGCGGGACACAGCGGCGAAATGGGCCGGGGCCGGCGCTGGGATGGTGTGCGCTCGTCGCGAATCATGCCCGCTCATAGCCCAATTGCCGGGCGAGCCCCTGTGACATTCGTCACCAGCACCAGGCGATGCCTACGGCCGCCGGTTACCAGGGCCGGGACGGTATAAGGTCGCGGTCGCAAATCCAGGCGAGGCAAATCATGTCGACCGGACAGGTTCGACGCTGAGCGACTTGCCTTGGGTCGTGCCAGTTCCGGAACCTATGAGCGAGATCTGGTGACCACATCTACCAACGGAAGTTCTCCCGCGACTGTAATCAATCCAACACTATCCGGGTCGCGGGCCGCAGCAGCGATTTTCCAGCAGGCTAGAAGATAGTCGAGGCCCATCGCCCCCTCGCGGCAGCCCGCATTCGGTATGTGAGCGAGCGATGGATCCCGCCCCCGGAACGCATGGAACCGCCGAGATAGCCGCCGGTTAGGCCTCTAAACCGGGTGTATCCACATTCCGAGGCGGCTGGCCGCTCCGCTTGGCCGCAGAGGAGGTTCCATGCCCAATGCCACCTTCCATTCCGTGGCGACCAGTGTCGCGGGATGGAGCCGACGTATGTTCCTGACCGCATCGGCGACGTCCCTGGCAGTCCCGTTATTCGCCAGGACGTCGCGCGCGGAAGCAATGGATCCGCAGACGGCGCGCGCAAAAGATCCGCGCGATCCCGCGAATCTCGCGCTGACCGTCAACGGTCGCAAGCATCAGCTGGCACTGGACGCGCGCACGACTTTGCTCGATGCGCTGCGCGAGCGGCTTGGCCTCACCGGAGCCAAGAAGGGCTGCGACCACGGCCAATGCGGCGCCTGCACGGTACTGATCGACGGTCGTCGCGTGCTGTCATGCCTGACGCTCGCGCTCGTTGCCGAAGGCCGCGCGGTCACCACGATCGAAGGGTTGGCCAAGCCCGACGGAACCCTGCATCCGATGCAGCAGGCGTTCATCGACCAGGATGCATTTCAGTGCGGTTATTGCACGCCCGGGCAGATTCTTTCGGCGGTGAGCTGCGTGGAGGAGGGACACGCGGCAAACGACGCCGAAATCCGTGAATACATGAGCGGCAATCTGTGCCGCTGCGCGGCGTATCCGAACATCGTTGCCGCGATCAAGCAAGCCAAGCACTCGATGCGGGAGGGCTGAGATGCGGCCGTTCACCTATGAGCGCGTCGACAGCGCGACGGCGGCAATCGCCGCCTTCGGTCCGGGGGCGGTCGGTGCAGCCTCCGAGCGCCAATATCTTGCCGGCGGCACCACGCTGATCGATCTGATGAAGCTCGACGTGATGCGGCCGCAGACCGTGATCGATATCAATGCGCTTGACCGCACGGCGCTGGGGCGCGTCGAGACAAACGACCAAGGCCTCCGGCTCGGCGCTTTGGCGCACATGTCCGAGGTTGCGGACCATCCCGTGATCAAACGCGACTACCCGATGATCGCGCAATCGCTGGAACTCGCGGCCAGCCCGCAGATCCGCAACATGGCCACACTCGGCGGCAACGTGCTGCAGCGGACGCGATGTCCGTATTTTCGCGACGTCTCCTATGCGGAGTGCAACAAACGCATTCCCGGCTCGGGTTGCGCGGCGCTCGACGGTTTCAACCGTTCGCATGCCGTGCTGGGCGTCAGCGACGCCTGCATCGCGACCTATCCGGGCGACTTCGGCCAGGCACTGATCGCGCTCGACGCCATGGTCGAGCTTCGTGGCAGAAACGGCGATCGAAAGCTGCCGTTCGGGGCCCTGCACCGTCCGCCCGGCGGGAATCCCGAGATCGAAACCGCGCTGCTTCCTGGCGAGATCATAACCGGGTTTGCGATAGCCGCCGCCCCGTGGCTGCGCCGTTCCCTGTATCTCAAGATCCGCGACCGGCAATCCTACGAATTCGCGCTCGCCTCCGCGGCGATCGCCCTCGACATGGGGGAAAACCAGATCGTTCAGGAGGTGCGCATCGCGCTCGGTGGGGTGGCAAGTGTGCCTTGGCGCGCGCGATCCGCGGAGCGCGCGTTGCAAGGACGGCAGCTCAACGAGCAGACGGCCCGCGCCGCGGCGGACACGGCTTTTGCCGATGCCAACCCGCACGAGCACAATCTTTTCAAGGTCGGCCTAGGCAAGCGTACGCTGGTCCGCGCGCTGCTCCAGGCAGCGACCATGGAGCTGTGACATGGCCGCCGATGCAGCACCCGAACCCAAAGCCAATATGGGACAGCCGGTCCCCCGGCTGGACGCCCGGCTCAAGGTCACCGGCGAGGCGCGTTATGCCGCCGATTTCCCGGTCGGCAATCCGGCCTACGCCTTCCTCGTGACCAGCGCGATCGCCAAGGGCCGGATCATTCGCCTGGATACCGAGTCGGCGCGCGCAGTACCCGGTGTGCTCGATATACTGACGCAGGACAACACCGCCGAGTTGAAGGAGGTCAAGTTCGGCAGCGGCGGTGCGTCGACATCGATCCAGAAGCTCGGCCCCGAGATTGCGCATGACGGGCAGATCATCGCCATGGTGGTGGCCGACACGTTCGAAGCCGCGCGCGAAGCGGCCTACAAGGTGAAGGCCACCTATGCCGAGGACAAACCGAGTGCGACGTTCGGTGACGAGGGCCTGAAGGAAGAGGACGCGACCAAGGTTTCCGAACGGCATAAGCATGTGCCGAAGGTCGGCGACGCGGATGCGGCGCTCGCCTCGGCCGATGTTCTGGTCGACGCCGAATACGGCACGCCGACCCAGCACCACAACCCGATCGAATTGTTCGCGACCACGTGCGTTTGGAATGGCGGGCAGCTCACCATCTATGAGCCGACCCAGTTCGTCTACGGGCTCAAGAACAGTCTGGCCAAGAAGATGGACGTCGCGCCCGAAAACGTGCGTGCGATATCGCCCTATGTGGGCGGCGCGTTCGGGTCGAAAGGCCAGTTCACCCCGCGCACCGGGCTCGTCGCACTCGCCGCCAAGAAGCTCAACCGTCCCGTCAAGCTTGTGGTAACGCGCGATCAGGGCTTTACCACTGCGACCTATCGCGCCGAGACGCGGCACCACATCCGCCTCGGTGCCCGACGCGACGGTAAGATCACCGGCTACAGCCATGAAGGTTGGGAGATCACCTCTCGCCCGGATGCCTACGTCGTGGCCGGAGTCGAGGACAGCGCGCGGATTTACGGCTTCGGCGCGGTTCAAACAAAAGTAAACGCAGTGCATGCCGACCGCAACACGCCGGGCTTCATGCGCTCGCCGCCGGTCGTGCCGTACATCTACGCGCTCGAAAGCGCGATGGACGAACTGGCGGCCAGGCTCGCCATCGATCCGGTCGAGTTGCGCCGTATCAACGACACGATGCACGACCCGATCACGGGCAAGCCCTATTCGAGCCGGTCCTTGATGAGGTGCTATGACGAGGCGGCCAAAGCGTTCGACTGGTCGCGCCGCAACCCCGAACCACGCTCGATGCGCGACGGCGATTGGTTCATCGGCTTAGGCTGTGCGACCGCCGTCTACCCGACCCATGTCGGTCCCGCCGCCGCACGGGTGCGGATGCTGGCGAATGGCGAAGTGCAGGTGCAAATCGCCGCCCACGAGATCGGCAACGGCGCGTACACGGTGATCGGCCAGATGGCGGCGGAGCGCCTGGGTGTGCCGCTCTCGTCGGTGAAGGTCGAGCTTGGCGACAGCAGTCTCCCGCCAGCGCCGGTGGCCGGGGGCTCGAACACCACGGCGAGTGCCTGCTCGGCCGTGCTCAAGGCCTGCGACGCGATTCGCGTGAGGCTTGCACGCTCCGTAGCGACGGCCGATCGGGGCCGGGCCGCCGGTTTTGCCGCCGACAACGGACAAGAAATGCGCGCGGACCTGTTCCGACGCCTCGGCGTGGGAGCCATCGAGGAATATGCGGAATTCATTCCACGCGGCGGCAAGCCGGACGCGGTCAAGCAGCTCTACGCCGGTCAGGTCGCCATGACCGGCGGGCCGAACGGCGAAAAGCTCATGTACGCGTTCGGGGCGGAGTTTGTGGAAGTGCGCATCAACGCGCTTACGCGCGAAATCCGTGTGCCGCGGATTGTCGGCGCGTTCGCCGCGGGCCGTCTCATGAATACCCGCACCGCACGCAGCCAATACATGGGCGGCATGATCTGGGGCATCAGTTCCGCGCTGCACGAAGCAACCGAGATCGACAAAGCCAGGGCACGCTACGTCAACGACAATCTGGCCGACTATCTCGTGCCGGTGAACGCGGATATCGACCAGGTCGAAGTCATCCTGGTCCCGGAGGAGGACCACGAAGTCAATCCAGCCGGCGTGAAGGGTATCGGCGAGCTCGCCAATGTCGGTACGGCCGCTGCCGTCGCCAATGCCGTCTACCACGCAATCGGCATCCGCATTCGCGAATTGCCGATCAGGATCGAAAAGCTGCTCGACGCCTAGTGACAGTACGCCGGCAATCCTCTTCTTCGCCCCGGCCGGGCATGCGACGCGCCCGGTAAGCCTAACCGGGCCGACATTGAGATCAAGCGGACAGTCAAATACCCTTAGTTACCTCATATCGCCTTCGGCAAACCGGGGGATATTGCATCGCACGGGTCGTTGTGGTCGCCCTTGAGTTTTGCTGACAGGCGGTCTTGAGGGCGGAATTAATATCTGAAGGCGAAAGCCACATTCGAACCCCCAAGGTAAAGGAGTGGGATCAAACTGCCGGAGGCCCTGGTAAACTCAGCACGGTGGTGGTGCCCGACGCAGCGCGACAACGGAGTGCTACATGACCGATCCCCCCATTGAGAACTATGATGCTTTGGACGCAGGTGCCCAGATCGGTGATCGAGGCGCAAAGGGGGTTATCACAGTGCTCACTGAGCGAGGGCTCGTCGCGATCTCGATGAAGCGCCCTGTCATGGAACAACTGCGCCATAGTATCGAGCGTGAGCTGAACGAAAACCCCATTCCCAGCACAGATGCCGAGAGAGAGATATCGTGAAATCGAGCCATCAGGACGAAGAGTGTAGGGGTCGCCGTGACAACCCGACGATGGGGGATGGAGCGGGAGGGAAGTAGGAGCCATGACAACAACGGAGATGCATGCCGTAGATCGCCACAAACACGCTTCAGTGCCCCCATTTTTGCCCATATTTGCCACTAGAGAATCAGCGTAGTGCTCGGGATGCTCAGGGCGGTTTCGCAATGACGAAAGACCCCACTCGACCCGACGATCTGGAATTGGATGACTTGCTACGCCGATTGCATTTGTTCGGGCAGGTACCATCCCGAGAGTATATCGCAGCCGTCTTTTCGGGTCAGAGCGTGACACAGACCCGTAACCGATCAGAACGTTGATCGGCTCCCGCGTCAGGGAAGCGGACGTCTTCAGGAGGGAGCGGCATGTTCGAAATGACAAATGAGAATTTTACAAGACTGCTCAATGGCCTAACCATCGCCGTGGGGAATCGGAAGAACCGCATACTGTTCTACCAGTTTCTTGCGGCGGAAATCAGGGCGTTGCACTACTCGTATGGAGTTGGAGATGGTGAGTCCTACAAAAGAGCCCTGACGTTCTTGGAAGAATGCGAGAGGCTTACGCTGCGCAGTTTGGTGCGTAAATCAGCCGAGCGCCATGTTGAGGTGACGGTTGATCATGCCAAGACGCTTTTTTTGCGCGCTTTAAAAAAACTCAATGCTCCACCTGCACCGGCCACCGACCTGGAACCAAGCGTCTTCGCCGTTCCACCCACAAAATGAGGAGTATTGGACAGAGCAGGGCAGGATCGCTCCTCTCTCCCCGGTCGGCTCTATAGCCCTGGAGCCATCGCTGGACGCGGGTGCAGGGCAGAACGGGGGGGCATGCCCGGGAACGCGTTCTCGGGGAGCGTCCGATGTGCTGTCTGTTCCGTGCAGCACCTGTCGGGCAACCTGTCGGGGTAACGATTGCCTATTTTCAGAAAGCGTTGATTTTATTGGTCGGAGTGGCAGGATTTGAACCTGCGACCCCCTCGTCCCGAACGAGGTGCGCTACCAGGCTGCGCTACACTCCGATATTTGCCAGAGGCGCCTATATAGCCTCTCGCCCCCGGCGCCCGCAAGCGCAAGGGGCGTTGATCGGTCCGGCCCTCGTCGCTATCGTCCGGCCGCGATCGCGGGCCCTGCGATGGGGCGTAGCCAAGCGGTAAGGCAGCGGATTTTGATTCCGCCATTCCCAGGTTCGAATCCTGGCGCCCCAGCCACCGATTTCGATTCCGCGGCAGCGGTCCGGCCGGCGCCCGGCTGGCTCTTTGGTGGCCGTTCCGAAGCGGATTTGGACTTCATTCCGAAACTCCATTCGCGGCGCGTTTGCAGGCTGGTGCGGGACCCCCCGGGGCCGGTGACGGCGGCGGCACCGGCGGGTTAGGTTAAAGTGCTCGCGGCGGGCCCGCAGAACGCGACAAGGGGGTATGCGAGCGATGGCAATCGTGCTGGAAACGCTGGGCTTGCAAAAGCAGTTCGGCGGGATCGCCGCGGTCCGCGACGTGTCGTTGCGCATCGA
>WNGH01025457.1_pt1 | contig 10655 bp, 8 predicted proteins | sample 5400631 | NCBI WGS metagenome assembly WNGH01 (sample SAMN13153373, study PRJNA577476) | soil metagenome | isolation source: 115 cm soil or saprolite under Garry oak tree replicate 1 | place: USA:California | collected 2016-06-15 | reverse complement strand
CGGCAACCACGTGCGCCCCTGGACCGACAGTCAGCCGAAAACCCCCAATTGAAACCAGCCCCTCGACCTTACTGTCCAGTTTGAGGTCCTCGTTACCTGTAATTTCTCCTTTAATCTGCAAACCCGGGCCCAGGTAAGAAATAGTGCCTCCCATCGAACTTGGAACAGTGGGAGCTGCTGACGGACCACGCTGCGCATCCTTGTTAGTCTGCATGATGCCTTCCCAGGGCTCAGCCCAATCTAGCTGGTCCAGAAAAAACGCGTTCTTAGCTTAGAATAGATATTCAGACTGAGGCAAGGAAAGCATCCTGCCCGGTTGCCAGTTCTGCACTCCTGCCATTACCATATTCTGAGAAGAGAACTTCTCGGGCCAAACCAATCATCATGTCTCGCCGTTACCCGGAGATCCTCGTTTATATATTTTGGTTGAATAGAATTAGAGGCATCTTTCAAGTAGAATCACGCGGCGTAACGGATCATCCTACGGGTACTGGAAACAGCGGTTCGCTTCATTTGTCAATTCCAAATACCCATTGCATTTGTGGTGTTTCTGATGATGAGGACAAAAGTATCGGTTAGTCCTTATGCGGCAGCCGTCCTATTGGCATTCCTGATCGGATGCGGGGGTGCCGGCGTAACTCAACGAGAGCGCAGTGCATGCTTCATCCGTTGCGAGAAATCCAGGCCAGAGGAGGCGAATGTGCGCAAAAACGCTCTACCCAGACGGCGCCCCGCGATCAAGCCCAGCTGAGATTCGCGTATCTCTCCACGAGTTTCTTGGTCCCGTGATCGGAGAAACGGACAGTAAACTTACGGTCTTCGCCATCGCCCTCGACTCCGATGATGGTCCCTGCGCCATAGGTGGAGTGGCGCACTCGCTGGCCGATGAGAGGATTGGCAGCGCCGGCAGAGCGCCCCAGGCGGGGTTGCGCGGTTGAACGCGTTCTGCTGGGCGCGGCGGTGGCAGAGCGGGGGGGTGCGGCCGAGCCCCGCATCCGGCGGGCGAATTCTTCCTCGGAGTAGGAGTATTCAGGGTCGGGTTCGTACCGCCGTGTTTCGCCTGCGTCGGCGAGGGAACCGTCCGCGGTATCAATGAGTTCGCCCGGAACTTCCAGTAGAAAGCGCGAAGGCATGGAGCCGGTGAGACGCTCTCCTTTGCGCGCGTCATCCCGACGTAGCAGAGGCGGCGCTCTTCTTCGAGTTCTTCCAGGTCGTTTTGCGAGCGGCTGTGCGGGAAGATTCCTTCCTCCATGCCGGTCAGAAATACGTGATCGAACTCGAGCCCCTTGGCGCTGTGAAGCGTCATCAGCGTGATCAACGCCTGCTCATCGTAGTTATCGGAGTCACTGACTAGAGCGGCATGGTCGAGGAAATCCGCCAGCGTTTCGCCGCGCTCGGTCCCTTCCGCCATGGCATTGACCAGCTCGTGCAGGTTGTCGGCGCGCGCGGTATCTTCGCTGGAATCCCGCTGCGTAAGCATGTCGAGATAGCCGCTGTGGACCAGAATGGACTGCAGGAAATCCGCTGGCGAGGTAGATGTGACCTCACCCTGAAAGCCCTCAATCAATTTCCGGAAATCCTTCAGTGGAGCAGTCGCGCGGCCGGAGGATCCGGGCGCGAGCATTTTTCCCAGGGCGGCCCACAACGAGGTGTCATGCTCTCGCGCCAAAGCGGAAAGCGAGTCCACCGTAGTCTTGCCGATTCCGCGCGGGGGTGTATTGATCACACGCAGCAGGGCAATATCATCGTCGGGAGAAATGGCCAGGCGGGCATAAGCGAGAGCGTCCTTGATCTCCGCGCGTTGGTAAAACGAGAAACCGCCAAGCATCCGGTAGCGCATGCCTCGCCCGCGGAGTGCTTCCTCAAAGGCGCGCGACTGCGAATTGGTGCGATATAGCACAGCGACGCGTACGGCGGGGTCATCGCCATGCAACACACGGATGCGGTCCGCGGCGTATTCCGCTTCGGCCTTGGAATCGCGCGCTTCAAAGAAACCCAGATTGCAGCCGGGAGAGCGTGTGGATTTCAGCGTCTTTCCAAGCCGGCGTTTGTTGTTCGCGACAACCCCCGCGGCCGCGTCGAGAATGTTTTGCGTCGAGCGGTAATTCTCCTCAAGACGCACAACGCGGGCGCCGGAATAATCCTCGTCGAAGCGCAGAATGTTCCCGACATCCGCGCCGCGCCAGCGGTAGATGGATTGATCCTCGTCCCCGACGACACAGAGATTGCGCGCCTCCCCCACCAGCAGGCGCAACAGGTCATATTGCACGCGATTAGTGTCCTGATACTCGTCGACGTGGATGTGCCGGAAGCGGTTCTGCCAGGTGGAGCGCGCTTCGGGGAATTCTTTCAGAACTTGCACGGCGCGTAGCAGCAAGTCGTCAAAATCGAGCGCGCCGGCCTTGCGGAGAATTTTCTCGTACGCTTCGTACACCTTGGAGGCGGTGATGCCCAAGGCATCGTTATGCTTCGCTGCGTCGCTGGCGACCTGGGAGGGAGTCATTCCATGATTTTTCGCGAAGCTGATGCGTTCCAGCAGTCCGCGGGTACGCTCTCCCGGATCCTTGATGTTGAGCCGTTCGAGGGCGAGCTTCACGACGGCGGTTTGGTCGTCCGCGTCATAAATTTTGAAATCGCGCGGCAGGCCCAGGCGAGAGGCTTCACGGCGCAAAAGCCAGGCGCAAAAGGAATGGAACGTACCGATCCACGGATCATCAAAGGCGAGCCCCTTCCGCACCAGGAGGTCGCGGACACGCTCCTTCATCTGTCCCGCCGCCTTATTCGTGAAGGTAACGGCAAGAATCGCGCTGCCAGGAACGCCCTGCTCGATGAGGTGAGCGATGCGATACGTAATGGCGCGTGTTTTGCCTGTCCCGGCGCCAGCGAGAATCAGTACAGGACCCTCCAATGCTGTCGCGGCTTCGCGCTGTCCGGAATTCAGTTCGTCAAGGAGAGTCATGATGGAGAGTGGGCCGTAAGAGGAGAGTATTCTATCCGACGCCGGGCGGTTCGGCAAATTCCCATCCGCTAAATGTGCTTAGTTGGAGGACACAGCGTGCAGGTCGACCTCAAAAAAAAGAAGCGCCTTCTTGTCCGTCATGAAGACAAGGTCCGGTATGTAGACACTGGAGTATTGAATCGCATCGAACTGGTGATCCACATCAAAAAAGAGAAAACCGTGCGTGGTCGTATGTGGCGGCAGAACGTCCGTCGAGAGCACGAGAGGCCGAAGCATGGAAGTCATTTCGTCCCAGGCCTTGCGCTTGCCGGACGCTGACCCGGAACTCGGGAAGGGGAACCGCGACGCGGACGGATTGACCCTGCCATTGAGGATCGCACGGTTGGCAACCTCTTCGGGAGTGAGCGGCAGCAATTTCTCGTGGTCCTGGCGCGGAGCCGCAATCATGAGGAGAATCGAGTTGAGGTTGAGGCGGATCGGCGAGTCGTTGTCATTGCGGAAGTAAACATTGATGGCGACAATCCCAGCCTCGTACGGAGAGGTCTTGCCAAATTGAACCTTATTGTAACGGTCCGCGGAAATGTAAGGGTCGGCGGCGATGGTCAGATTCTGGTGCGTGTCGCGCGTGCGCAGGGTCAAGGGGTCCACCTGCGCCGTTTGCGCGAATGCGCCCAGCGGCCAGAGCAGGGTACACAGGAGAAGTCGGTAGAGCATCGCTTCGCTTTTCTATGATGCCGGTTCCAGGCGGCGGGTTCCCCGACAATAGGTATCCCCAGAATCCCACTGCCACTATAATATCCGGTTTGCCGGGCGGTTGCGACATTTCTATTTTTGCGGCTCAGGAGAAGACCTACCAAGGACTCTTCGGAATGTATGCACTCTATAGTTTGCTGACGGCCGCGGGCATGCTCCTGCTCTCGCCTTACTTTTTCATGCGCGGCTTGATCGGCGGCAAATACTTTGGGCATATTCGTGAGCGTCTCGGATGGGGATTCCCGCTGGACCTGCGAACGCGCAGCGAGGGAAAACGTAGCGAAGGAACGATCTGGATCCACGCGGTTTCTGTGGGTGAGGTACTGGCTGTGCAGCCGCTTGCAATACAATTAAGGGAACGGTATCGGGAGCGACGCCTGGTTGTTTCCACGACCACGGCCACGGGACAGAAACTTGCCCGCGAACGGATGAAATTCGCCGATGCGATCTTTTACTTTCCCCTGGATTGGCAAGGTCCGGTGAAACGCGCCCTGAAAGCTGTGCGCCCTGCGGCAGTGATCGTGGTCGAGACGGAAATCTGGCCGAATTTCCTGCGTGAATGCCGCCGCTCGGGCGTGCCCGTAATTTTTGTCAATGGCAGGCTATCGGAACGGTCGTTTCGCGGTTTCCGGCGCGCAATTTCCTTTTCGGGTGGCGCGCTGCGCGGCTTTCTGAAGCGAATCTTGAACGATGCGACGCTGTTCCTCATGCAGGGTGAGCCGGATGCGTCGCGGCTTCTTGAACTCGGCGCGGATCCGAAGCGAGTGGTTGTCTCAGGAAATATGAAATACGATCTCGTCGGCCCGGCGGAGAGCGCACTCTCGAATTGGCTCGGGGAGGAAGTCGCTCGGAGTCATCGCCAACCCGTGTTAGTCGCCGGAAGTGTTATGGCCAACGAGGAAATCCAGGTCTTGCGGGCATTCGGCGAAGTTGAGCGGCAATTCCCTCGTGCGCTGCTGATTCTCGCGCCACGCAAGCCGGACCGGTTCGACGAAGCGGCCAGGATTATCGGGGAATTGCGGAGGGGTTTGGTGCGCCGAAGCAACATCACGCTCAATGGGGCAGGGAGCGGTGCGTTGTTTGCGCCCGGCAGCGTGTTGTTGCTCGATAGTGTGGGCGAACTTGCGAGTATCTATCGTCTCGCGGACGCGGTTTTTGTGGGAGGGTCGCTTGTTCCCAGCGGCGGTCACAATATCCTGGAGCCCGCGGCATTCAGTAAGGTCCCGATCTACGGTCCCTTCATGGATAATTTCAGCGAAATGGCGGCGAAGTTTCTCGAGGCGGATGCGGCCATACAAGTGAATACCCAGGAAGCGTTGGGAGACGCCTGGATTAATTTGCTCAAGGACGATATGCGTGCGATGCGGATGGGAGCTGCCGCGCGGGACTTGGTGGACCTGAATCGCGGCGCGACTGCTCGCGTCTTGGCCCGCATCGAGCAGATTGTGGACACTTCCCGGAGCCCGGCTTGAAACCTGCATCCGGATCGCGCTGGGTTTTGTGGCCGCTGTCAATGCTTTATTCCGCGGCGGCTCGGGCGCGAGTTTGGTGTTACGCGCGCGGCATCTTCCGGGCGAGAAAATTGCCGGGAACGGTCATCAGTGTTGGAAACCTCACAGTCGGCGGCACGGGCAAGACGCCGATGGTGCTATGGATTGCGGAACGGCTGCTCGGGGAAGGGAAAAAGACAGCGATCCTGACACGCGGATATCGTGGGACAGTGGAGGGAGGGGCGCACGGAGTGCCGCAGAGTGACGAAGTGGCGCTCTTACGCGAACGCCTTTCGGGAAAAGTACAAATCGGCGTGGGCGGCGATCGATATAAAAATGGCGGCGTCCTCGCGCGGCATGGAACCGAATGGTTTGTCCTCGACGATGGCTTCCAGCATCTGCCATTGGCCCGCGATGCCGACATTGTTCTGATCGACGCCACCGACCCGTTCGGTGGAGGATTGACCCTGCCCGGAGGGCGCTTGCGAGAGCCGATTTCCGCACTCCGGCGCGCCGACGTGGTGGTAATTACACGCAGCGTTCAAGCGCCCGCCCCGGCGATCGAAGCCATGGTCCGGCGTTACACAAAAAGCTCCATCTTCTACGCGACGACGAAACTCGACAATGTGCTTCGCGTTCCTCAGCTTGCCGTGGCCCTGCCGCCAAACGACTGGCCGCGGGCCCGCTTTCTGGCTTTCTGCGGAATCGGTAATCCACCCGCGTTCTTCGAGGACCTCCGAAGGTGGGGATTCCAGGTGGCCAGAGAGCGCAGCTTCGCCGATCATCATGTCTATGACGCCCGGGAAATGGCTGATCTTGAGCTTGCCGCGGCGAGTTGCGGGGCTGATGCACTGCTTTGCACGGAGAAGGATGTGTGGAATCTCCGCCACGTCCAGTTCACCGCCATGCCGGTGTACTGCTGCCGGATATCGCTCGAATTGCCGGGTGAAGAATTTCGAGCCGCGATCGCCGAGGCTGTGAGCCGCAGACGAAACGGAGCCGCGCGATGAAAATTCTTGTGCGCGCGCCCAATTGGGTGGGCGACGCCGTGATGGCGATTCCGGCGCTGGAAGCGATCCGTCGCATACATGCAGCCGCCGAGATTGCGATTTTAGGCCCGCCAGCCGTCGCGGACCTGTATCGTGATCAGCCTTTCGCAAATACGATAGTGGAATACGACAAGTGCGGGCGCCATAATGGATGGCGGGGCCGCGAGATACTGATTCGCGACCTGCGTCGTGAAAGATTCGATCTCGCCGTCATCCTGCAGAATGCGTTTGAAGCGGCTTGGCTGGCGTGGCGCGCGGGTATTCCCGAGCGTGCCCGCCGTGCGGGCTGGAGCGATTCCCGCGGCGAAATCGCGCCGATTCGCCTGTGCGTACCGTTACCGGCGCGCGAATCGGCGAAAGCGGCGTTGTTACGCGCCGGGGCAAGGGAGGGCGCCTGGCGTTGCGCGATCGCTCCCGGCGCTTCGTACGGCGCGGCAAAATGCTGGCCGCCGGAGCGATTCGCGTCCCTTGCGGATCGCCTGATTTCAGAATGCGGCGCCGATGTGATACTTTTCGGCACGCCCAACGAAAAGGAAATGGCCGCTCGAATTTGTTCAGCCATGCAGAATCGTCCGATCTCTCTTGTCGGGCAAACATCCATGCGCGATCTCGCGGCGCTTTTTTCCTCCTGCTCGATTTTTATCGGGAATGATTCCGGAGCCATGCACGTGGCCGCCGCGGCGGGACTCCCGGTCATCGGCATCTTCGGTTCGACGGACCCGGGGGGCACGGCCCCCGTGACGTCGCAATTCACACTGATCCGCGAGGTTGTTTCCTGCAGCCCATGTTTTCTGCGGAGTTGCCCTGTGGATCACCGCTGCATGACGCGCATCGGTGTCGACTCTGTCTTTGCAGCCGCGCAACGCGTTCAACTCGCTCGAAGAAATTCCCAAAACTGGAGCAGCCAGAATGCCTGAGGCACGCCCGCTTCGACGAGCCGCTTTCCTGGACCGCGACGGCACGATCTGCGAAGAAATGGGCTACGTCAACCACGTCGACCGGATGCGGATTTTCCCGTTCGCGGCCGAGGCGATCCGCCAATTGAACGAAGCTCATATCCCCGTCATTGTCGTGACGAATCAGTCCGGAGTGGCGCGCGATATTTTTCCGGAATCGCTCGTGCATCAGGTACACAAGAAACTGATTTCAGAACTTGCCGCAGGCGGCGCGCGGGTCGACGCCATCTATTTCTGCCCGCACAAGACGGAAGACGGCTGCGAGTGCCGCAAGCCGAACCCGGGGCTGCTCGAACGCGCGGCTCGCGAGCACGCGCTCGATCTCTCTGCTTCCTGGGTTGTGGGAGACCGTTACGCGGACCTCGAGATGGGGCACGCGGCGGGGGGGCGCGGAATCCTGGTGATGACCGGATACGGGCGGGGGGAATATGAGTTGCATCACGCGGGATGGGCCAGGCAGCCTGACGCTCTCGCGGAAAATCTAACGGAGGCGGTGCGCCGCATTCTCCATGATTGAAGGCGGGGAACGCTATCTGGTGGTCCGGCTGACGGCGCTCGGCGACATCCTGCATACGCTCCCCGCGGTTGCGGCTCTTCGCGCCGCGCACAAAAACGCGCGGATCGATTGGGTCGTCGAGCGAAAATGGGCGCCCGTTCTCGAAGGCAGTCCTGCGATCAGCGAAGTCATCCCGTTTGACCGCGCTTCGGTTTTCGGCGCACTCGCATGTGCGCGCCGGTTGCGGCGGAACAATTATGCCTGCGCGATAGATTTTCAGGGGCTCTACAAATCGTCGGTGCTCGCCATGCTTTCCGCCGCGCCTCGGCGCATAGGATTCGAGCGTGGTTGGGCGCGTGAAGAAGGAGCGGCTCTGTTCTACACCGAACGTGTTACTCCCACTGGCCGCCACGTTGCGGAGCTGAATTATTCGCTGGCGGAAAAAGCGGGGGCGGCGCGTCCGAAGAAGCCCGAGTATCCGCTCCGCGTTCCGGCGGGCGGCGCCGCATCGGTCCGCGCGCGGCTGGCAGAGAAGGGAATCGGAGACTACATCGTTGTGGGGCCGGGAGGAAGTTGGCGCGCGAAATGCTGGCCGGCGGAACGCTACGGCGTTTTTTGCCGCGAATTCGAGAAGCGGCATGCTTTGCGTGCTGTTTTGATCCACGGTCCGGGTGAAGAGCCGCTTGCCGAAGAGGCCTGCCGCGCAGCGCATCCGGCAGCCCCAATAATAGTGGGCACGACGATCGAAGAATTGATGGGATTGCTCGCTCACGCGCGATGCGTCGTCGCGGTGGATTCCGGACCGTTGCACCTGGCAGCGGCCCTCGGTACGCGAGTGGTGGGTCTATACGGACCTACCGACCCGGCGCGGAACGGTCCGTTTGTTCCGGGCGCTGTGATTGTGACCGAAGCGCGGCCAGAGGAGATCAGCTACAAGCGGCGAGCATCGTATTCGCCGGCGATGCTGCGGATCACCGTCGAGCAAGTCTTGGATGCGGCGAACTCCTGTGTGAAGGCGCCTGCGTGAGCGCCGGGGCAAATTTCTGGATTCGCTGGCGAGTTCGCGTGGGATACCCGGTTGGAATCGCGGCGTTCTGGTTTGCGCGCCCGCTATCGAAGTGGTTTCTTTTCGGAGTAGGGATCGCCGCAGTCGGGCTGCTGGTGCGCGCTTACGCCGCGGGGCATCTCCGCAAACACAAGCAGTTGGCGATTTCGGGCCCATACGCCTACACGCGAAATCCGTTGTACCTAGGCAGTGTGCTGCTCGCCGCCGGCTTTTCCGTCGCAAGCCATTCTTGGATTTCCTCGGGGCTGCTTGCCGCCTACCTGATCGTGTTTTATCCCGTCGTGATTCGCCGCGAGCAGACGGAGCTCAAGACGCTTTACGGCGGCGCATTTGACGAATATGCATCGCGAGTGCCGGCATTCTGGCCACGGTTGCCTCCGGCAAAATCGTCAGGTGAATGTTTTTCCTGGACACTCTATCGCCAGAACCGCGAATACGAGGCGGCCATCGGACTGGCGGTGGCGATGGCGATCCTTTGGCTTCTGATGCTGTGGCCGCGGTGATTGCGTCGCTGCGCTACGGGCTTGCGTGAAGAAATGTACTCACGGTCAGCGATTGCCCGTCCGTCGTTGCAGTGATGGCCCCGTCGCGGTCGGTGCGATACACGCGCACTCCTGCCGCTTGCAGCCTCTCTACTACTTCCGGAGAGGGATGCCCAAAGCTGTTGTCTCTTCCCGCCGAAATTGCCGCGAACGCCGGATGCGACCTCGATAGAAAAGGCTCGATCGTGGAAGTCTTGCTGCCGTGGTGGGCCACCTTCAGGAAATTGGCGCCTACCGCTTCATTCTCCGCAAGGATTCTCCGCTCCGAGGGCCGCTCAATGTCCCCGGGTAATAGTATCGATTGGGAGCCATCCGTTAACCGCATGACGAGTGAATCGTCGTTCTTCGCCGTCTGATTCTCGGCGAGGTCTTCCGGCCACAGGATGTTTCCGGAGACGGTTCCTCGGTCAAAGGAATCCCCCTCTTTCATGTGGATCACACGAACGCCGCGCTGTCGAGCGATCGCCAGAACCCGTTGAAAGATGGCGGTCTCGATATCTCTGCCAACCCAAAGTTCCTGCACCCGAAAGTTTTCGAGAACTGCCGGAAGCCCTCCGATATGATCCTGATGCGCGTGCGTAAGCGCGACAACTTCAATCTGTTTCAGGCCGCGCGACCACAAGTACGGTGAAACCACGTCTTCTCCGATATCGAGGCCGGAGCGCATCCCCCCAACGTGAAAATTTCCCAGCGCCCCGCCCGCGTCGACCAGCATCGTTCGGCCGCCCGGGAACGTCACGAAGAGGCTGTCACCCTGGCCGACATCCAAGACAGTCACCTCCAGGTTTTTGGCGTTGAGATTCGGAGCAAATGGATGCGTGGCGATGAGCGCAGCGGTCGCTAGGAGAATGATCGTTGCAATCCATTGCCAGGTCGGACGGCGCGACCGGATTGCGGCAGAAAGGACCACCACGATCACAGCAAACGCCGCGATCAGGATCAGAGGCGGACCAGGTATTCGATAGCTCGTGCCACGCCACCCTGCGAACCAGCTCACGGATGCATCGAGCATCGCGAGAAAAATTCCAAGAACCTTTGCGAGCCACAACGCGAGAGCGTGCGACACGATTGATGCTGCGAGTGTGAAGAGTCCAAGGGGAACAATCAAGCCTGTCAGCAGAAGGGCGGGAATATTCGCAAGAGGCCCTGCAAGAGTCACGCGGTGAAAGTAGTAGGCGAGCGGAGCAAGCATGCCGAGCTGAAGGATGGCGGAAATGACTATGAGTTCCCAAAGATATAGCCCGGTGCGAAGAGGCGCAACAAGCAGGGGCTGTCCGAGGTGCGCTGCGCGGGTTGGGAGCCGCGCCGCAGCCCATGCGGACGCGGCTCGCAGGTCGATTCGGA
>WNGH01007137.1_pt1 | contig 10656 bp, 9 predicted proteins | sample 5400631 | NCBI WGS metagenome assembly WNGH01 (sample SAMN13153373, study PRJNA577476) | soil metagenome | isolation source: 115 cm soil or saprolite under Garry oak tree replicate 1 | place: USA:California | collected 2016-06-15 | reverse complement strand
ATCGTCCACGGGGGGGACCGTGCCGAGGCGGTCGGCCGGATGCGCCGGGCGCTCGCCGAGACCGTCGTGGAGGGCGTGAAGACGTCGATCCCGTTCCACCTGAAGGTCCTGAACGACCCCGCGTTCCTGGAGGGCCGCTTCACCAGCGTCGACACCGAGCGGCTCCGGGGCTGATGGACCCGTCGCTCTACGTCATCCTCGACCGCGCGGCGGCGCGGGGGCGGGACCTCGAGGCGATCCTGGACGGCGCGCTCGCCGGCGGCTGCCGCATGATCCAGCTGCGGGAAAAGGAGTGGCCGTCCGGCCGTCTCCTGCCGTTGGCCGAGCGGCTGTGCGAGCGCTGCCATCGAGCCGGCGCGACCTTCATCGTGAACGACCGCGTCGATCTCGCGCTGGCGGTCGCTGCGGACGGCGTCCACCTCGGCCAGGACGACCTGCCGCCACGCGCGGCGCGCCCCCTGCTGGGACCGGGCATGATCCTCGGCCGCTCGACCCACAGCCTCGCGCAGGCCCGCCAGGCGAAGGACGACGGCGCCGACTACATCGCCGTCGGGTCGATGTTCCCGACGGCGACGAAGCGCGATTTCCAGCTGGTCGGCCCCGACCTGCTCCGACAGGTCCGCCCGGAGACCTCCCGACCGCTGATCGGGATCGGCGGTATCACGCCCGAGAACGCCGCCGAGGTGATCCGCGCCGGCGCCGACGGGGTCGCCGTCATCTCGGCCGTGTGCGGCGCGCCCGATCCAGCCGCCGCCGCGCGCCGTTTTCTCGAGGCGATCCGCACGGCGCGCGACTTGACCGGTCGGCCGCGCCCGCTATAATGCTGGCGCACCGACCACGCCGACTCGATGACGAAGGAGGGCCCGATGATCCGCAACCCCGTCCGTCTCACGCTCTCGCTCCTGGCCGCGCTCGCCCTGGTGGCGCTGCCCGCCGCGTCGCACCTGGCCGCGCAGGGCAGCAAGGGCACGATCAAGATCGCCACCCAGAGCCCGCTCAGCGGCGGCCAGGCGGCCCTCGGTGAGGGCATCAAGCTCGGCGCCCAGCTCGCCATCGAGAAGTGGAGGGGCAACCTCACGAAGATGGGCTACAAGGTCGACCTGGTCCCGTTCGACGATCAGGCCAAGCCGGACGTCGGCGTGGCGAACGCGAAGAACATCATCGCGGACAAGGACATTCTCGCCGTCATCGGCCATCTCAACTCGGGAGTCGCCATCCCCTCGTCCGAGGTCTACAAAGAAGTCAGCGTCGCGATGATCTCGCCCGCCAACACCAACCCGGTGGTCACCGACCGCGGCTACCCGAACGTCAACCGGGTGTGCGGCCGAGACGACGTCCAGGGCGTGGTCGGCTCCGAATTCGCCAACGGGACGATGAAGGCCAAGTCGGTGTACATCATCCATGACAAGACGCAGTACGGCCAGGGCGTGGCCGAGTTCTTCAAAGCCGATGCGGAGAAGAAGGGCATCAAGGTCCTCGGCTTCGAGGGCACAGAGGAGAAGTCGAACTTCGACCCCATCATCACCCCGATCAAGGCGAAGAATCCGAACGTCATCTACTTCGGCGGCATCTACGACCAGGCGGCGCCGTTCTTCAAGCAGACCCGGGAGAAGGGCGTGAAGTCGAAGTTCCTGGGTCCCGACGGCATGGACTCCTCCGACCTGACGAAGATCGCCGGCAAGGCCGTGGTGGGGATGTACTACACCTCGGCCGCCGGCCCGGCCTCGGCCCTGCCCAAGGCCAAGGCCTTCGTCGAGGACTTCAAGAAGAAGTTCGGCAAGAACCCCGAGCCGTACGCCGCCGAGGCCTACGATGCGACCGCCATCGCGCTCAAGGCCATCGAAGCCGCGGCCAAGAGCGGCAAGCTGAGTCGCGAGGACGTGGCGACGGCGGTCCGGAAGGTGAAGCACAGCGGCATCACCGGCGAGATCGAGTTCGACACGAAGGGTGACCGGAAGAAGGCGCTCTACTTCGTGCTGCAGGTCGCCAGCGACGACCCGGCGAAGTGGGGCGACAACAAGATCGTCAAGCAGCTGACCATCGCCCCGCCCGAAAAGAAGTAGCGTAGGGGACGAGACGGTAGACGTCGAGGGGCGGGCCGGGAAGCTCGGTCTCGGAAAGCTCCCGGCCCGCCCCTCGTCTCTAACGTATGGATTACCCGCTCCTCCTCGGCATCTTCCCGCAAGTCTTCCTCGACGGCATCATCCTCGGCTTCATGTACGCGCTGATCGCGCTGGGCTACACGATGGTCTACGGGGTGCTCGAGTTCATCAACTTCGCGCACTCCGAGATCTTCATCGTGGGCGCCTTCGTCGGCGTCGAGTTCCTCCTCGGCCTCAAGAGCGTCGGGCTGCTCGACGGCCTCCCCTGGCCGCTCGTCTTGTTCCTCACCCTGGTCGCCGGCATGGCCGCGAGCGGGCTGCTCGCCGTCACCGTCGAGCGGGTCGCCTATCGTCCGCTGCGCAACGCGCCCCGGCTGATCCCGCTCATCTCGGCGATCGGAATCTCGTTCTTCCTCCAGGACCTGATCCGGCTCTTCGAGTCGCTCTGGCGGAACGCCTTCAACCTCGTCTACCCGACGATCGATGTGCTGAATCTCCGCTTCGAGCTCACCGAGACCATCGACGTCTCGGTCAAGTCACTCGTCGTCATCGTCGCCGCGTTGCTGATGCTGTGGGCGCTCCACGTGATCGTCAACCGCACGACGATCGGGACCGCCATCCGCGCGGTGGCCGAGGATCAAGCGGCGGCGAGCCTCATGGGCATCAACGTCAACCGGATCATCTCGCTCACGTTCCTGATCGGCGGGGCGATGGGGGGGGCCGCCGGCGTCTTGTTCGGCGTCCAGTACGGACTGATCAATCCCTACACCGGGTTCATTCCGGGGCTGAAGGCCTTCACCGCGGCCGTGCTCGGCGGCATCGGCAACATCCCCGGCGCGATGCTCGGCGGGCTCGTGCTCGGGCTGCTCGAGGCCTTCGCCGCCTCCTATCTGTCCCTGCTCACGGGGGGGGCGTTCGGCGCCGAGTACAAGGACATCTTCGCCTTCTCGGTGCTCATCGTGATCCTCATCTTCCGACCCAAGGGCCTGCTGGGCGAGATCGTCCGAGAGCGCGCGTGAGCCTGTACTCCGTCCTCGCCACGGCCGCCGTCGCCCTGTCCAGCCTCGCCGTCGCGACAGCTCCACGCTCGGTCCTCGCCTTCCTGGCCTTCCAGGGCGCGCTGCTCTTCGTCTACCTGGCGTGGATCCCGACGTGGCTCCGGGTCGGTCTCCTCGGGGTCGCCCTGCTGCTGCTGATGCCCCTGATCGGGGCCTTTAACGGCTACTACCTCGAGGTGGCAACGCAGGTCGGGATCTTCGCCGCGCTGGCGCTCGGCCTCAACATCGTGGTCGGCCTGGCCGGACTGCTCGACCTCGGCTATGTCGCGTTCTTCGCCGTCGGCGCCTACTCCTGGGCCATCTTCGGCTCGCCGCACGCGAACGTCATCTTCGGCGGCGGGTTTCCCCTGGCCGGCGCATGGTTCTACGCGTTCCTGTTCGTCGGGCTCTTCGTGGCGGCGATCACCGGCATCCTCCTCGGGCTCCCGGTGCTGCGCCTGCACGGCGACTACCTCGCCATCGTCACGCTCGGCTTCGGCGAGGTCATCCGCGTTCTCGCCAACAACCTCGACAAACCGATCAATCTCACGAACGGCCCGAAGGGCATCACGCCGATCTCTCGCCCGCCGGCCCCGCTCGGGCTGCCCTACGGCGAGTACTTCTACTTCCTCGTCCTGCTCATCGTCGTCGTGGTCGTCCTCGTGAACCGCCGGCTCGAGGACTCCCACATCGGCCGGGCGTGGGAGGCGATCCGGGAGGACGAGCTGGCGGCGCGCGCGATGGGGGTGCCGCTCGTGCGGATGAAGCTCCTGGCCTTCGCTTGCGGCGCGTCCTTCGCCGGCATCATGGGTGTGCTGTTCTCGGCCAAGCAGGTGTTCATCAATCCGGAGTCGTTCACCTTCCTCGAGTCCATCGGCGTCCTGGCCATGGTGATCCTCGGTGGGATGGGCTCCATTCCGGGCGCCGTGCTCGGCGCCACGGTCGTCACCGTCCTCAACCTCCAGGTGCTGAAGGGGCTGTCGCTCTGGCTCAACGAGCTCAAGAACGCCGGCGTCACCGTCCTCGGCTACAGCCTCGCCGATCTGCCGACGCAGTTCGAGCCGGCCAAGTACGAGCGGATGATCTTCGGCGTCATTCTGGTCCTCATGATGATCTTCCGCCCCCAGGGCATCCTGCCGGCCCGGCGGCGGCAACGAGAGCTCGCTCACCTGGAACGGTAGATGGCGGCCCTCTTCGACGCCCGAGGGGTGACCAAGCGGTTCGGCGGCCTCACCGCGCTGCAGGCGGTGGACTTCGCGCTCGAGTCGGGCATCGCGTCGATCATCGGGCCGAACGGCGCGGGAAAGACGACGCTCTTCAACATCTTCACGGGGCTCTATCCCGCCGACGAGGGCAGCGTCACGTTCCGCGGGCGAGCGCTCTTCGGCCTCCGCCCCGACCAGATCACGGCGCTCGGGATTTGCCGGACGTTCCAGAACATCCGGCTCTTCGCGAACATGACGGTGATCGAGAACGTCCTCGTGGGCATGAACTCGCGCATCGCGCTCGGCCTGTGGGACGTCCTCTCGCACGGCCCGCGCTTCGCTCGGACCGAGGCGGACCTCTCGACGCGCGCGGTGGCGCTGCTCGATCGCGTCGGACTCCAGGCGAACGCCAACGACGTGGCCCGCAACCTTCCGTACGGCGACCAGCGCCGGCTGGAGCTCGCCCGCGCGCTCGCCTCCGAGCCCGCGTTGCTCCTGCTCGACGAGCCGACCGCCGGGATGACGCGGACGGAGGCCGGCGCGCTCATGCGCCTGCTGCGCGAGCTCGTCGTCGACCTCGGGCTCGCCATCATCTTGATCGAGCACAACATGCGCGTCGTCATGGAGGTGTCCGACCGGGTGACCGTGCTGGACCACGGCGAGAAGATCGCGGAAGGGCCCCCGCGCGAGGTCCAGAGTGACGCGCGGGTCATCGAGGCGTACCTCGGCACGCGCGGCTCGGCTCCCCAGAGGGCGCGCCGTGCTTAGCGTCGATGCGCTCGACGTCGCCTACGGTGAGATCCGGGCACTCAAGGGCGTGGGGCTCCAGGTGGGCCGCGGCGAGATCGTCACGATCCTCGGCAACAACGGCGCCGGGAAGACGACGACGCTCAAGACGATCTCGGGCCTCCTCCAGCCCCTGCGCGGCACGATCACGCTCGAGGCCGAATCGCTCGTCGGCGTGCCGCCTCACGAGATCGTCGGCAGGGGTGTCGCGCACGTGCCCGAGGGACGGCGGATCTTCAACCGTCTCACGGTCCGCGAGAACCTCATGATGGGCGCCTACCCGAGGCGCGACGCGGGGATCCCCGCCGACCTCGAGCGCGTCGTGACGCTCTTCCCGAGGCTCAAGGAGCGGATCACGCAGGTCGCGGGCACGCTGTCGGGGGGCGAGCAGCAGATGCTCGCCATCGGCCGCGCGCTGATGGCGAACCCGAGACTCCTCCTGCTGGACGAGCCGAGCATGGGGCTCGCCCCCGTCCTCGTCGAGCAGATCTTCGACACGATCGCCGACATCAACCGGCAGGGGACGACGATCCTCCTCGTGGAGCAGAACGCCGCGATGGCGTTGTCGATCGCGCACCGGGGCTACGTGCTCGAGACCGGCGCCATCGCGCTCGCGGGAACCGCGACGGAGCTGGCCGACAACCCGGAGGTCCGCCGGGCCTACCTGGGGGAGTAGGGAAGCGCGGCAGTCGTAGACTCCCCGTTCTTGAGCTCGGGCCGCCGCCAGCCTTCGACCACCAGCAATCCCACGCTCTCCAGGTGGTTCACGGGGCCTGCGACGGGAATTCGGACAACGGCCAGACGCTCGGCATGCGTCTGCACGAAGTAGCCGGTTTGCAGCGCCCACCCGATCGTGTAGGGTCCGTCGCTCCATCCGGTAGGGAGGCCGGGTGCGGGAGGGAGAACGGGCGGGACGTGTCCGGCGGGCGGGAAGAGTAGGCCGCCCACCAGCCAGACCCGGTGCCGGGACTCCAGCGCGCCTTGGATCGCACCGTACAGGGGCGCCAGGGGCTCGGCCGACGTCATCCGGAGCTTGAGCAGGTCGTATCGGTGGACGGTGAGGTCCTCCATCGGGGGGAGGGTCATCCACGGCACCGGGCCGCGATAGTACCGGTTGAACGTGATGCCCACGTACCACGGGTTGACGAGGATGAGATCACCCGGTTGGGCCGCGGTGTGAACGTACTGGGCGATCAGGTCGACGTTGGTCTGGCGAATGCCGACGCGGTCCATCGACACGGGGAACGCGAGCGCGGTCGCCAGGACGGCGACGCCGACCCGCGCCCAGCGGAGGGAGCGTGTTCCCCCCAGCACGACGTCGATGGCGAGCGCCACCACCGCGATGAGGGGCACGAATTGCCAGGCCTGCGGGACGCGACCCGCGAGCTTCAGAAAGCCGAGATGAAGACTCGTGGCGGCCACGATCACCAGCGCCGCATAGAGCACGTGCGGGCCGGACGTCGGCTCGCCGCGCGATGACCGCCGGAGCGTCCGCACGACACCGTACGAGACGAGCCCGGCGGCTACCGCCCACAGCGCCACGAGCGGCCAGCTCCCCTCCGTCACCATCTCATTCGATCGCACGAGCAGCGCGTGTGCGCCGAACTCCGACTGGTTCAGCGGCCTCCAGCTCCGGGAGGTCAGCAGGACGCCGACGTACGGCAGCAGGGACGCCGCCGCCACGACGCCGGTCACGATCACGGCGAGCGCCGCCGAGCGCTCCCGGGCCACCGCAGCGACCGCGAACCCCGCGACGCACACGGCCAGGATGAGGGGGGCGTTGTGGTAGAGGGTTTGCACGGCGAGGATTGCGACCGTGAGGGCGTAGAGGAGCGAGCGGCGACGCGGAGCGGCCGTGAGGCGTCCGATGGCGCCGAACGCCAGGACGATGAAGAGGCTCCCGAGACCGTACGGCTTCACCGAGCCCGCCGTCTGCAGCGTCCCTGCGTGCGCGGCGAACACGGTGAGGGCCAGCAGCGGCGGGCCGGCGGCGAGCGCTCGGCCGGTGACCCAGATGGCGCCGACCATCGCCGCGGCCACGCCGAAGCCAAGGACGCGGAGGGCGACGTCCTGCCCGCCGTCGCTCCACGGTGACGACCAGAGTCGCAGGAGCGTCGGATACAAGGCGGGCGCGGAGTCCAGAGACAGGGACCTCAACACCTCGGTGTACGTCGATCGGGTGGCGAGTTGGACCGTGGACACTTCGTCCCGCCACAGCGGCCCGGCCTGGGTGGCGAAGCGCAGGTTGAGCGACACGATGAGCGCGGTGATCAGCAGGGCGAGAGCCAGCTCGGCCCACGCCAGCGCCCCGTGGGGGCGCCTCATGTGGTGGTCGTGCGCTCGGACATCCCCGACTCGACCGCCATCGGGACCTTCTCCACCCTCTCAGCGACGATGACGCACTGAACGAACAGGTCGCGGATGCCGAAGGCGTACTCGCGCAGGGCGAATCCGGTGTCGCGCAGGAGCGCCACGGCCTCGGCGCGGGAGCCGAGGAGGGATATCTCGTCGGGGTGGAACTTCGGTTCGGCGCGTGACACGAGCCGGATGAGACGCCGGAGCGCGTGCAGGAACAGCACGCTGGAGCCCCGACGGTGTGGCCAGAAGACCACGAGCTTCCCGCGCGGCTTCAGGACGCGATGGAGCTCGTCGAGAATCTCTCGGATCTCGTGCGGATGGAAGTGCTCGAGGACACCGAGGTTGTAGACGCCATCGAACGCGCCCGCCTGGAACGGGAGGTCGAAGATGCTCGCCTGCTCGATCCGGCTCGCGCGCGGGTTGTTCCGGGCATAGAGCCTCAACGCCCGCTCGGAGATGTCGACGGCGGTCACTCGAAACCGCTCGTGGAGGCCCGCGTCCACCTGTCCGCTGCCGCATCCCGCGTGGAGGACCCGCGCGCCCGCGGCGAACGATCGCTCCGCGTACCGGCGAAGGTTGCGCCGGATCACGCGCCGATACACGGCGGCGACGAGGTCGTAGAGCGTCCCGAGCGCCGTTCGCTTCTCGCTCCAGTACTCGTCCCAGCCCTGCGACTCGACGAGCTCTGGACGCAGCCGGTCGATCGGGCGGGAGCGTCGGAAGCCGCCGGGGTCCGCCAGCTGCGCGAAGAACAGCCTCAACAGAAATCGTCCGCTCCGGACGCCCTCTCGGGCGGTGAGCTTGGAGCTCCCGTACACCCGGGCCTGGAGCACGATCGGAATCTCTCGGATGCGAGCGCCGTTACGACACAGAATGAAGAGGCTTTCGAAGAAGAACGCGTAGGCGCGGGCCGTCACGAGCTCGAAGAGCTCGCGCGGGATCCGCCGCAGGTCGTAGAGCCGGAGGGCGCCACTCGCATCGTACGGCATGCGCAAGAGCACCCGCGTCAGGAAATGCCCGAGCCGCGTCAAGAACAGCCGGTGGGGGCTCCAGCCGGGAAGGCTGTCGGGTCCGAGGTAGCGCGAGGCCACCACCACGTCCACGTCGCTGGCGTGCGCGGCCAGCAGGCGGGGGAGGTCGGCCGGGCTGTGCGAAAAGTCGGCGTCCAGCGTGATGAGCAGGTCGTACCCCTTGTCATAGGCGTACGCGATGCCGGCACGATGCGCACTGCCGATGCCGAGCTTGCCCTCCCGATGGACCACCGAGATCCGAGGGTGCTGGCGCGCGAGCCGATCGAGCGTCGCGCCGGTGCCATCGGGAGAGCCATCGTCGATGAAGAGGATGTCCGCGTCCAGCGGAAGCGCCCGGAGTTCCGCGCAGAGCCGCTCGACGTTGCGGTTCTCGTTGTAGGTCGGGACGAAGATGAGGAGACGGGAGGGCGTCATCGATGTGACGTCGAGACCACCTCGATCGAGGGGAGGGGAAACATCAGCTTGCCGCCCGCCGCCAGATAGGCCGCTTCCCGCTCGACGAGGCCGGCGCGGAAGTGCCACGGGAAGACCAGAAAGTAATCCGGCTTGCGCGCGCGCGCCTCTGCCTCCGAGATGATCGGGATCCACGTCCCCGGCGTGACGCACCCGAACTTGTCCTCGTTCACTTCGGCGATCGCGGGGAGCAGGTTTCGATCGATGCCGGTGAACTGGAGGATCACGTTGCCCTTCGTGGAGGCGCCGTAGCCGAGCACGCTCTCCCCGCGGGCCCGGATGTCCTCCAGCCGCTGGCGGAGCTCGCGCTTGTGGCTCAGGACGCGCTTGCGGAACTCCTCGAAGGGGTGCAGCGAGTTGAAGCCCATGCGCCGTTCCGCGTCCAGGAACCGCTCCACCCGATCCCCACCCCGCGGCGCGAGGCGCCGATTCCGGCCGAGCGTCACCGCGAAGCTCCCGCCGTTGACGTCGTTGCACTCGACGTCCAGGATCGCGAGGCCGACCTTGTCCGCCAGCCACTTGATCTGGGCCAAGGCGTAGTACTCGACGTGTTCGTGGCAGATCGTGTCGTACGCGTTGACCCGCAGCATCGCCGGCAGGTAGCTCTGCTCCAGGTGCCAGATGCCGTCGTCGGCCAACACGTCGGCGACCTCGTGGGCGAAGTCCAGCGGCCGTTCCAGATCGTAGAACATCGCGATCGACGTGACGATCCGCGCCTTCCGTTGGCCGAGCGCGCCCCGACAGAGGTCCGCCGAGAAAAAGTCGTCGATCAGGCGGCTGTCCGTTGGGTAGCCGCCTCGCCAGCGAGCGGCGGACGGATCGAAGCCGAGGAGCGTGAGCTGTCGGCCCGAGAAGAACGAGAGCAACGTCCCATCGTTGCTGCCGATGTCGACGACCGCGTCGCCGGGCCGGAGGTCTACGGCTCGCGCCAGCACCCGAGCCTTGTCTTCGAGATGGCTGACCATCCGTCGGTTCAGCGACGAGCGGTATCCGTAGTGCGGTCCGTACAACTCGGCCTGCTCGTAGGAGTAGAGGAGCTGAACCAGGCCACAGGTGTCGCACCGCGCCAGCGTCAGAGGGCCCTTCGTGAGCCGCTCGTCAGGGCGATGCGGAAACACTCCAGTCAGGAATTGAGTGCCCAGCTCGAGAAGCACGTCGAGCCCCTCGCCGCCGCAGATCCGGCATTCCGTCACCTGTCGGTACATGCCTGATTTCTCAAAGCAAGCGCCATGCCAGAGATTTTCGAAGGCCGCCGGAAATTGTCCCCGGTGTACTCGTCTCAATCATTCTATACTCGTCTCATAATCGCGATCTACGCACCCTCGCGATCAACGAGCGACGACTACCCCGCCAAACAGCGTCAACTGATGTCGCGAGGACGTGCCCGCCTGACACAACAATTTGAGGGCGCAACCTGAGCCAGCCCCCCGAGAACGTGTCGCCATACCCCGCCTCGGCCCTCTTGCTGATGGGCGCGGTCGTGCTCGCCACCGCTGCGATCCGTCTCAGGCTGCTCGATGTCCCTCTCGATCGCGACGAAGGCGAGTACGCGTACTTTGGGCAACTCCTGCTCGAGGGCGTCCCGCCCTATGCCGCTGCCTACAATCTGAAGGCGCCCGGCATCTACGGCGCCTATGCCCTGATCCTCGCCGCGTTCGGCCAGACGACCACCGGGATCCGCCTG
>WNGH01007136.1_pt1 | contig 10656 bp, 7 predicted proteins | sample 5400631 | NCBI WGS metagenome assembly WNGH01 (sample SAMN13153373, study PRJNA577476) | soil metagenome | isolation source: 115 cm soil or saprolite under Garry oak tree replicate 1 | place: USA:California | collected 2016-06-15 | reverse complement strand
CAATACCCTCACCGAAGTAGGCGTGGTCCTTCGCCGCGCTCAAATCGTTAAACGGCAAAACGGCGATCGATTTCTCGGTCGAACTCGCCAGGTGTGGGAGTTCGATCCGGGCCTCGGAAGACAGGTCCTCTGTTCGAATAATTCCGTATCGCGTGAAATCGAATAGCCACGCCATAACGAGAGCGATCGGAAAACCGATAATAATCGCGAGTATGACGAGGCGCTCGGCCCAGTTTGGTATTTCGAAAGGCGGAAAAACCTGCGTCGCGACTTGAATGAGCAGCCAGCCCAAGACGGCGTACGTAACCGCGACGCTGTAAACTTTTCTCCGCTTTAGCTCGGCAAAAAAACTCTTTGGGTTCACTACTCAATTGGTCGGATCCAACCTCGTATTTCGTTCGCGTTTGGCAATCGACAGGCTCGAAGTTTGACAGCCGCAGCGAGCCTAATAGGATTCGTGCACAATGAACCAAACGACCAACAACGGGGAAGAGAGGGAAAACAGATGTGGGAGGACCCGGGTCCTTTGCCGCACCCGCTCGCGGCCTCCACTGATATCAGCAAAGCAGTCCGTGCGGCTCAGGGAGCGCCGATGTTGTTCATTTGGCAAAGCGTGAAGCACGCATGCTTGCGCTAAGTTGCTACTTGCAGTGCGCGTTCCCGTTCGAGCAGGGTCGGATGTGAGTAATAAAAGCGGCTGTAGAGCGGATGGGGCGTGAGATTGCTCAGGTTTTTTTCGCTCAATTTGCGCAGCGCGTGAATGAGTGACTGCGCCTCTCCCATTGCCGCATGCGCGAATGCATCCGCCTCGTATTCGAAACGGCGCGACCAGATGTGAATGAACGGCGAAGCCCAGAAGCTTATCGTCCCCGCCAACAGCGCAAACAGCAGCATCGCAGGCACGACGCTCGCGGCAGCAAAGCCTGCCTGATGCTCGAAACCAAACGCGCGATAAAACCATCGCTGACCCGCCAGCCACGCGATCGCGGCGAACGCCAGAACGACGCCAGCGATGGAAACGCCGAGCAACTTCAGTACGTGGCGCTTTTTGTAATGGCCAATTTCATGTGCGAGCACGGATTCAACTTCCGGCTCGGTGAGCTGCGCGAAGAGTGTATCGAACAGGATGATTTTTCGAAAACGTCCGAACCCAGTGAAGAAGGCGTTAGAGTGGCGCGAGCGTTTGCTGCCATCCATTACCTCGATGCTGCGCGTGGGAAAGTTAGTGCGCTGCGCGAGTGCAAACAGGCGCTCGCGCAACGCTCCTTCCGGCAGCGGTGTGAACTTGTTGAAGAGCGGCATGATGAGAACCGGCGCGACGAGCAGCAGGAGCAATTGAAACGCAATAACAACCGCCGCCGCCCAAAGCCACCAGTTTGCGCCCGTCCACTCGACCAGTTTTAATACCAGCGCCAGCAACGGATATCCGAGCAGACCCGCGAGCAGAAATCCTTTCACGCGGTCGAGGACCCATGTCCTTGTGGTTGTGGTATTGAAACCGAATCGCTCTTCGAGTTTGAATTGCGCATACCAGGCGAACGGCAATCCTGGGATGCTCAGCGCGACGCCTGTGACGAAGAGGAAACCAGCCATCGCCAGGATCGAAGTGCCCAAGCTAACGCTGAATCTTTCAAAGGCCCATGGCAAAACTCCGCTGAAAAGCAATGCGATGAGTAGCCCAGCATCGAACAGGTTGGCGATATCTCCAAAGCGGCTCTTGGCCAGCGTGTAGTCAATCGAGCGGCGGTACGTCGCCTCGTCAATGATTCCACGAAATGCAGGCGGCACTTCGTTCGCCTGCGCACGCACGTGACGCTGGTTGAATCGGCTCAGCCATAATTCAGCGATGACGCGCGCGAGAATCAGAACCAAAGCAATAGTGGCGAACGGCGGCATGAACAGATCGTGCTTCTGCTCCTCTCGTTATCAACTCGCGAAGAGCTTACGATAGTAGCGATACCAGTCACTCTGAAAGCGTTCAGCCGGATCGTAATTTCTTTTCAGATCCAGAAATTGTTTGAACTGCGGGTAGCACGCCATGACTTGCTCGAGTTTCGCAAATTTATGATACGTGAGGTAATAACTTCCGCCGCGAGCTATAGCCAAATCGATCAAGCCGCGAAAGGAGCGCGCCGACGCTTCGATCCCGCCCGGTGTATGGAGTGTGAGCAAATTGAAGATGATGCACGCATAAGATTCCTTGGCCCAAGCCAGAAAGCTCTCATCGTCTTTTTCGATCAGTCGGACTGTACCGTAGATGGCGATTGTATGATTGGAGCGCAACAGTTCCGCCGCCTGCGCTAGAAAGTCGGAAAGGTCCGCGCGTGGAACGTAAATTTCGGTAATGATGAGGCTCGATTCCTCCCCTCCGATCTGCTCGCGAAGCTTCTGCGCATAATTAGGCAGATAGGCGCTCAGCTGACTTGTGTCGGACCAATAAGTCTGTCCGTTCGTCGATAAGTAGTAATCGCTGTAACGCTTGAAAGCCTTTTCGCGATCCGCGTAAGCAAGCCGCAAGAGATCCAGCCAGTCATTATCGCGTAACTTCTTTTCGGCCACAATTGGTTCGCGTTCATCGATCGGCTGGTAGCAAGAAAATACGCCGCGCTGAAGAAAGTCTGGCGACTTTTCATCGACTGAAAATTGGAAATCCCCATAAAGAAACCTTTGCGCTATCCGTTGTTCAAAGCGCTTGGGTAGATCGCTGGCGCGAATTATCTCGACGACCCGTCGCAATTTTTGTCGTGGAACAAGCTGAAGTGTTACGCTGCTGACCAATCCGAAAAGCCCGTAGCCACCGATTGCGACTCGGAACAATTCCTGATTTTCGTCGCGCGAGCAGCGAATCGATTTCCCTGTGGCGTTGGTCAAGGTGAATGATTCGATATTGGAAATAAGCGGCTTCATTGTCAGTCCGCGTCCGTGCACGTTGGACGAGAGACTGCCCCCGAGTGTGAATGTGTCCGCGCCGGTTTGTTTTTGCGCGATACCCCATTGCTTTGCGCTATCTCGTTGAGCCTCCAGGTAAGTGCGAATCAACTGTGGCCATTGGATGCCTGCTTCCGCTTCAATCAAACCACGCTCTTGATTGAACGAAATTACGCGATCAAGCGAGCGCGTATCGATGCAAATGCTGTCGGTGGCAAATTGCTGTCCGCCCATCGAATGCCGGCAGCCCGACAGGGAGATTGGCAACCCTTTTTGCGATGCAGAACGCACAATTTCCGCAAGTTCGTCTCTAGTACGCGGCACTAGAAGTTCGCGAACGCGGGTGCGATTGAGCTGCGAATGGACGTCATTGACCCAAATCCCTCTTTCGGGTTCTGCTAGAATTTGCGGCGCAAGTGCGAAAAGCGCCGCAGTGCGTATGAATTCACGCCGGGTCAGCATTCAGAAGCTTAATCGAGCCAGTTAGATCTCAGCCAGGCAAATTACCTCGCCTCTGGCAATGGGTTCATCGGCCAGCCCGGATTCCATTTCGCGCAAATCATCGTGATCGAAAAATCGAATCACATGCCACGGGCGAACAAAGTCAACGAGTTCACCTCGCGTAGTCCCCCAGAGGAATGGTTCGCCGCGTCCACGCAACCACCAATCAACGAGTTTGCTTTGCGAATCGAAGCGAATTCGGCCATCGCGCTGTTTTTCCATGAATGTAAATGCAAAGTGGCTGCCCGGAGCGCTTAGACTTTTCAATGTTCTCATCAACGACGAAACGACATCTGGCGGCAGATACATCAAGAGACCTTCGGCGATCCAGCATGTGCGTTGAGTCGGATCGAAGTTGCTTTTGAGCAGCACCTCTCTATCGAGAGGGCTGGCGCTCAAATCAACTGCAACAAAATGCAATCGTTCAACGCGGATTTCAGCTAAGGCGCGCAGTTTGTGACGCTGCGTCGCCGGATGATCAATCTCCCAAAATTGTGCTCCTCGAAAATCCTGATGTAATTCGAAACTGAGCGGATCAAAGCCCGCGCCGATTACGACGACTTGTGTAGCTCCATTGATAAGTGCTGAGCGCACGAGCCCGGCGATACATTTCTTTCGCAGAATGTAATGCAGCAAAATTCCTGGGATCGTCATACGCTCGATCAACTTCGCGACTGGTCGAAACCAGCCCTGTCGAAGAATTTTCAAAAACAAATGCGTCTGCAATGAATGCATCTCGAGCATCTGAGCGCACAAATCTGCCGAAGTCTTCGAGACAAGACTTGAGTGTTCTGGATCGCGATGCAGAAGAACCAGGCTCGCGGCAATGACCAGTGCCGTGCGACTAGCTTTTTCGTTTTGCACCCAGAGTGAGCCGCCGCTTAATCGCCGAATTCGAAAATGATTTTGCCGCTGCGTTTGCCCTGCGCGGCATGCGTAACCGCTGCTTTCGCTTCGCTCAACGGATAGGCTCTTTCGATTTTCGTTTTGAGTAATCCACGCTTCGCCATTTCAAACAGCAGATGAAAGGCGTCCATGCGTTCCTGCATCGTTGCGTTGTCATACCATTTATTGATCCAAATGCCGCGGAAACGCAGGTCCTTGAAGATGAGCAAGCCGTTCGGAATTTTCAGCGGCTGCAAGCTCATTGCGCCGAACGTTACCATGGTCGATCCGGGCGCGAGGCAGTTTGCGAGACGCAACGCGCTGTCTCCGCCGACGGCGTTTAACCCCAAACGAATCGGCGTGCCGCTGGTCGCGTCTTTGACTTCGTCGCGAAGGTTTTCACCATCGACAAGGACGACGTCGCCACCTTCGGCGCGCAATTCGTCGATTAGTTCCGCGCGTCGGACGACGTTCACGGTCTTGTAACCCAACTCGTGCGCGATTTGAATCACTGCACGCCCGGCAGCGGAATTCGCGGCATTTTGGATGACCCAGTCTCCACGATTTAGTTCGATATAATCATGCAGCAACCGCCAGGCCGTCATTGGATTGATTTTCAACATCGCCGCATGAACGGGATCGATCTCCGGCGGAACGGCCACCAGATCGCTCGCTCTCACCGCAACAGCTTCGCGCCAGGTACCGAGATTATGCGGCAGAATAACGAGCGTCCCGGCAGGGATTTTGGAGGCGTTCCCGCCGGCATCGACAACTATTCCTGCGCCTTCGAATCCAGGTGTCGCCGGGAGTTCCGCTCGCACCGGATATTTGCCTTCGATCTGGTTCAGGTCCGCGGGATTGATTGGCGCGGCGCGCATCTGCACTAGCGCTTCATCCGGGGCCGGTCTGGGCCATGGCCGCGATTCCACGCGCAACACATCCGCTGGATTTCCGTGCCTTTCGTAAACGGCTGCGCTTATACTTTTGTTCATAAATGTCTTCGCCACGGCATCCTCAGGCTTCCGCTAACAATCTGCAAACCGCCGCGCGAATCGCCCTGTTTGGCCTTGCCATTAATCTGTTCCTGGCGGGAGCAAAAATTCTCGCGGGATTAATCGGGCACGCCTATGTGCTGATAGCAGATGGAATTGAATCGGCGCTGGATGTGGGCGGTTCAATTGTGATCTGGGGAGGATTAACAGTTGCCGCGCGACCCCCTGATGCCACTCATCCCTACGGTCACGGCAAAGCCGAGCCGATTGCCGCGGTAGTTGTTGCCGTTGGCGTATTGGCCGCCGCGCTTGGTCTTGCCATTCAAAGTGTGCGCGAGATTTTTCTGCCGCATCATGCGCCCGCCCCTTACACGCTCGTGGTCCTTATCGTTGCGGTGATCATAAAGGAATTTTTATATCGATATGTGATCCGAGTTGGGCGAGAGATGGAAAGCACTGCGGTTAAAACGGACGCCTGGCATCATCGCATCGATGCAATGACTTCCATCGCCGCCTTTATCGGCATCTCCGTGGCGCTGATTGGCGGCGAAGCATGGCAGAGCGCTGACGACTGGGCCGCGCTGTTTGCGTGCGCGCTCATCGGTGCGAACGGCTACCGCCTGTTGCGTCCCGCCTTGTTCGAAATCATGGATACCGCGCCGCGCGGTCGGATTGTCCGGTCCATTCGCCGAGCCGCCAGATCAGTCCCGGGCGTGATCGAGGTTGAGAAATGCCGCGCGCGCAAAATGGGATTAGATTTTTATGTTGATCTCCATGTCGGAGTGGACGGCAGCATTTCTGTGCACGAGGGGCACGAGATTGCGCACCAAGTAAAAAGGGCAATCCAGCAAAGCGACTCGCGCATTGCCGACGTGCTCGTCCACATCGAGCCCGCCGTGTAGCCGCATTTAAGCACTGAGGAACGCGGAGAGCGCAGAGCGAATGGACATAGATCGCCTAACCGATTCTGTAAGTGGCAGTGGCATTGAAGTACACCGCGCACTTGGCCCAGGCCTTTTAGAATCGACGTATGAGATGTGTCTTTGCCGCGAGTTAGGTCTCCGTCGGATCTCATTCGAGCGGCAGAGACCGATCCCAATCGTATACAAAGGGATAAAGCTCGATTGCGGATATCGTGCGGATCTGGTGGTCGATGGGTGCTTGCTTGTCGAGATCAAGTTTGTCGATGCAATCGCGGCGATTCACGAAGCACAATTGCTTGGCTATTTGAAGCTTGGTCGCTGACAGATCGGATTACTCATCAATTTCAACGTTCAGCTACTGAAGTCCGGAATTCGGCGCCGTGTTTTGAATCTGAAGGAGGAGGTCAGGTTATGATCTCTGTGCGCTCTGTGATCTCTGCGGTAAATCCATAAGGTCGGGCACACTGCAGTATCCCTGACCTGAACGGCTACGAATTTTCCCGAGAGCCGTTGCAACTCATGCTGCACACAATGTTGACAAGCGCGTTCGCTAAGGTTTTTCGTGCTCGCGCGATCCTTTGTGCAAAGGCAATCAATCGGGGAATGGCGCCCGGATGCTTTAAGAAATGCAACGTGAACCTTGTGAGGTCGGTTCGCTGCCGTTCAATATTAAACAGAACATTCGCTGGAGCGGGGAGAGGTTTGTTTGGCGTGTCGCTGATCACGCGGAGCGAAAGAAGCAGGGTACCGTGCTCGGCACAGGCGCGGGCAATGAATTTCGTTTCCATGTCCGCCGCCGCCGCCGCCGTGGTTTGGGCGATCTTGTTCCGTTCCTCACGCGATTCGACCATCGATGGCAGCGTCAACAACGCGGCTGCGTGAACCGACAAGGTTGAAAGTGCCGAACGCGCTTCGGTTAGTTCAATAGTGGAGAAATTTTCGGCAAGCAAGAGATCGCCGACGTGCAATCGATCATTTAATGCGCCTGCAAACCCGGCGCTGATCAAACAATCGAATTGGCGATCTTGAAGAAACTTCGCCATCCGCTCCCGGCAGCTCTTTTCCCCGACGCCGGTATGGAAAACCTCAATCGCGCCGCCATCGACTTCGCCGCAGATTACCGTAATACCGTTGCGGTTGGTTTTGGATTTTTTGTGGAGCCGGCGCAGAAATCCTGAGCTTTCCGCTGACAAAGCGAACGTGACCGCAATCATCGCCTCATTTAGCCTTGTAACAATTCATCGCGATCAACCCCGAAAGCTTTCGGGGTCAATGTTGCTCTGCCGGCGACTCGACAATTTGCACAACGAAGCTCTTCTTCTCTGTTGTAGCCGGGGTCGTCTTGTCCGCCGTAGCCTCAGGACTCGCCGTAGCTTTACGCGAAGGCTGGTTGGCGAAGGCGGATGACCCAGCTCCTCCGGAAATTGAACCAATTGCGGCGCGAAATTCCGATTCACGGCTCGATGGAAGATCGACAAGCACGCCAATGTGATGCGCGTCTGGAAGTCCTTTCGTCGCGGAACCACCCAGCCGCCCAACCATCGCGACAACTTCGTCCGACACAGCATCGAGTCGGCCCGGCGCCGCCGAAATTGTGATCTCGCTTACGTCCAACGATGGCAGAGGCGTGAGCGTCGCCGTGGCAGCGTGCTCCAGTGATTTTGTTATTTGCTGCCGCGTTTGTGCTTCAAGCAGGGCCCGATTCGGGTTCTTAGCTTCATGTCTGGCAATTAGCCAAAGACCGACGCCGACATTGACGGCCATGAGAATGATGAACACCGCGCCGACGCGGAGCGCCATCTTGCGACCGCGCTCCGTTACATCCGGCTGAGTTGACAGCAAAACCTCGCGAGAATGACCGCGCATACCTGCGTGAATCTGTCGCGCAATTGTGAGCTCGCGCTGCAATTGCCGGTCCGAGATCAATCGCTCCTCCAGAGCTGCGCGTTCCGCAGCGGGGAGTCTGCCATCGAGGTAATCGAAAAGCTTATCAGGATTCATTGTTGGCGACCGGGAAAGCGTGACGCTGGAGGCCCTCACACGCAATCGCTAAGTAGGAGCGCACGAGATTCTTCGTTGTAGTTGCTGTTGCTGGCCGCGCAGCACCGCGAATAGACAGAGTCATTTGCTCTTTGTTAGGGTGGAAATACAGTCGCTCTGGTGGCCGAAGACCGTCAGGCAGAGGCGCAGACGCCCCGACGCGGCTGGCGTCGCCTAGCGACGGCGCTTGCTGTGTGCGTGGCGCTTCTCGCAATCCTTCATCGTCCGATTCTGCTGGCGATCGGCCGGCAGGTCGCATTGCGTTACGCTGCCCGGGAACACTTGAACGCTGATTTTCGTCTGGAAGGAAATCTCTTCAGCAATCTGACGGTGCGGAATCTTCGCGCCTTCGCTGTTGGGCCTTCAGGAATTGAATCGATCGATATCGATTATCTTTATCTCGATTACAGTCTGCTCGGCCTTGCGCGACACGGTCTATCCCATTTTCTGGATAATGTCGAAGCGCGTTCGGCGCGCATTGTCTTAAATCCTTCCAGGGCTGCGCCGAAACTGCGACCACCGAAGTCAAAACCGGAATTGCCGAAGCTGTTCCCGGAAGGAATCCGATTGGCGGATGCAACTCTAGTCATCAGAAATCAACCGCACGATTTCGTGGCAGAGCACGTCGATCTCGATTTAAATCCACGCAGCCCGGGCGACGTGCGGATCGAGAATTTGCAGCTGCCTGCTGGAGGCAGTTGGTCCAAAATTTCCGGGCAAACTTCTTACACGAACAAGAACTTAATCCTTCGCGATGTTCGCCTGAGTGACCAGGAACAGATTCATCTTCTAAACATCGATGCTTCGCATATCGACGCCAATACTCTCGCGATCAATCTCAATTGTGCCATCGGCGGAGGCGAATTGTCGGTGTCGACCACATTAGCTCAAACAAAATCCTCACTGGACACGAAAATACACGTGGCGGCCGAGAAACTTGCGGCGGAATCGTTGAACAAATTCCTGATTTTCCCGGCCGGATATCTCTCTGGAGAAATTGAGCACCTCGCGCTCGATGGAGCTGGCGTGATCGACGTTCCACGCAGCTGGAGCGGAACGATGTCGCTGCAGATGAGCGACGTGCATCAGTCACAGATCGATTTCAACAGCGGCGTTTTCGAAGTTTCCGCGGAGCAGGGCAAAGCGGTGTTGAGGTCAGCCGACATCGTTCAGGACAAGAACGAGCTTCACTTTCGAGGGACAGTCGAATTGCCTTCCGTTATCCAGGATTTTGGCCGCACTCCGGCGACCCTCGAAATTTCGGGTACGGCGCTTGATCTCCAGCAGCTGACGTCAGGAATGCCATTGCGATTGACCGGCTCAGGTCAGTTTACCGGCAAGATCGACATCGCCAATGCGAGGATCGAAGCAAATCTTCGCGTGACTGCCAATTCGGTCGGGTTTCCGGACGGAACAATTGAGAAACTGGACGGCACTCTTCGCGCATCCAAGGCAATTGCGCCGTCAAAAACACAGCCGGGGTCACCGACCCCAGCTACAGCAGGAAAGCCATGGTTCGCAGATCTTCGTACTGCAATGGAGTTCGGCTTATCCAACATACGATACCGGGACTACGTTCTTGATTCAGCCGAAGGATCGCTCAACGGGAGTGATGACGTCCTGGGGCTCGACCGGTTGAATTTGCGGCGAAATCAAAATGAACTGACTCTTCGCGGTCGATACCAGCTTCCGAAGGAGTTGAGCAGAGCTTCCTCACAACCAGCGACGCTCGATGTCGCCTTGAACGCGCCGGAAGCCGGTGACTTTTGGGTTCCAGGTTCCTCAAACAGAGTGAGCGGGCCATTGCAAATGGCAGCGCAGATTGCATGGAAACAAGAGACTGCCAACGGAGAAGTGTCTATTTCCGGGTCGAACCTCAAGATGCGGGATTTGGTTGTCCGGCAACTCAACACGCAGTGTTCGATTTCCAACAACGTAATCTATCTAAACGATTGCAGCGCGACTCTAAACGACACGGATTTCTTTAATGCGACCGCGAGCCTAAACTTGCGGCGGCCCTATCATTACAACGCCAAGGTTTCCGCGCGTGTCGCAAATTTATCGACGCTTCAGCCGTTGCTTCGCGCTTCCGGAAATGAAAATGCGCTGACGGGCTCATTCGCATTGGATTGGGAAGGGAACGGCAACGCGCAAACATTTAAGAATTCCGGACAACTGAAGTTCGCCTTGCAGAAGGGGCGTTATGGTAATTTGCAATCGCTTCAGGCAAATATCGACGCGTCGTATTCACCCGACGGCCTCGATGTGCCGATTATCTTTTTCGCCACCAGCAACATGGATTTTCAGGCAATCGCCCAGGCAAAAGGGGAGACGCTTGAGATTAGCAAGATCCAACTCGATCAGGGCCAGGCGAAATTTGCATCCGG
>WNGH01020283.1_pt1 | contig 10658 bp, 6 predicted proteins | sample 5400631 | NCBI WGS metagenome assembly WNGH01 (sample SAMN13153373, study PRJNA577476) | soil metagenome | isolation source: 115 cm soil or saprolite under Garry oak tree replicate 1 | place: USA:California | collected 2016-06-15 | reverse complement strand
CAAGGGCCTCGCTTGGTATCCGATCGTCACGCCAAACGGCGGAATCGAATGGATGCGTAACCCTTGCTACCAAAAGACCAGGCTTGACGTACGGCGAACCAGGGACTATCGAGAATTCGGCTTCGTGCACGGCTATTCCCTCTACGAACAGGCGGTTCGGGATCTCGATCGGTTTCGATGGGTCTCAAGTCCGGCTCTTTGCGCGGGGGCTTGGAAACACTTTGAGCCGTGAAGCACGGCATGGAAGAAGCTGATCCCGGGGCATTGCCTCGTACATCCGGTGAGACGAAATAGATAGTATCGTCTGCAGTTTGCACTCCCGGAGACCCATTACTTCTCTTCCAAATAGTCAAAATGCGTAGAAGATGTTTTCTTAAAGCCATCGCAGCCAGCGTTCTTCAAGCGGCCGCTGGCCAACTCTTATGCAGGCCAAGAACGCCGTCCGCCGTCGCGTACGCCCATCGGACGCCGGTTGGCCCAGCCGCGCGCGCTGGGAAGAGCTGAATCAGGCGGTGGGCGGCAATCTGATCAGACCGCTGCCGCTGTTCGCCGGGTGCGAGTCGCTGAACGGCGCGGCGTGCGCCGATGTCGTGAAGAATATCCGCCATCCTTTTTATATTGGCGATCAGCCCGCGGGCACGGAGGTTTCAGGCTGGCTGGCTGCGTGGGCCCCCCCGGCGAAGAAGTCGTCGAGCTCTACATTCGTCTACGAGGCAACAACTACAGCTCAACCGGTGCGAGCGTTGAAAAGGGTTCCGGCGTGTTGCACTCGCTCCGGGAGAAACGCAGAAAGTGACGTTTGATCTAAAGCCGGAGGCCTTCGCCATCTGGAATGACCGCAATCAGTTTGCCGCCGAACCTGCCAAACTGAGTGTCTGGATCAGTCCCGATTCAGCCCACGGCACCGCGGCAGAGATGGGGATCGTTCCGTAAAATGGACGGTTCACTCCGCCACGCAGCACCTTACAGAAACCTTGAGGCTGACGCTGATGAAATTCCGGAAATTCAAATCTGGCACGACGGAAAAGATGTGCTGGCTTCTGCTGTTCACCGTGTTTTGCCTTTGTGGACGCGTATGGGCGAACACGGACTATTATCGCCACACCGTTTTCGACAACAGTTTGACCCCGGATACCTACTTCTACAGTGCGGGCACATCGAATGGGCCCAGTTTTCTTGAGCAGAAAGACTGGCGGTTGCCGGTCGACACCAAGACTTTTCTGACGCCCCCGAATGCTCTCCGCCTGCAATGGCAATCGCAACCCGGTGGGGGATGGGAAGCCGAAGTGCGGCTCGTCACCTTTCGCAATCGTTTTCCGGAAATGAGTGGACACAATCTCTATTTCTGGTGTTTTGCTCCGCAACCGCTTTCCGCGGACGACCTTCCTTGGCTAGTGCTCTCTACCGGGCGTGAGGGATTGCAGGTCGCCGAATTTCCGGCTTCTTTCACCGATCCTTTGCCGATGGGTAAGTTCACGGGCGATCTGCCCGCGGGGCGCTGGGTTCAGGTGCGCATCCCGTTGTCTGAATTCCACAGCGGCTCTATTTACCCATTCCGTCCGGAAAATCTGCAGAATGTCGTTTTTCATCAAGGACGCTCCGATGGCGCGCGGCACAGTCTGGTCGTCGATGAAATTCGGATTGACGACGATTCCGCTGAGAGTCGAGAGGCAGCGCTGCCTGTGCCCGGGAATGTGCGGGCGATCGGTTATGACCGGCACGTGGAAGTCCGCTGGGATCCGGTGAACAGCCCCGCGCTCGGCCGCTACGTGATTTATCGTTCCCTCGACGGGAAGAACTTCGAGCCCATTGGCATTCAACTCCCGGGGACCGATCGATACTCGGATTTTCTGGGCAAGTCGGGAGTCACGGCTGCATACAAGGTTGCCGCCTCGGACGTCGGCTACCATCCGTCTCCACTTTCGAAAGCAGCCAGCACATCCACGCGGGAGTTCAATGATGACGAACTGCTCACTATGTTGCAGGAAGCCTGCTTCCATTATTACTGGGAAGGAGCTGATCCTCACTCGGGTATGGCTCGCGAGAACATTCCTGGCGACGACCGCATCGTCGCCACTGGCGCCAGCGGATTCGCCATCGCCACCCTGGTTGTGGGCGTAGATCGAGGCTTCATCACGCGGGAGCAGGGAGTTGAGCGCCTGACCAAGATTGTGGGATTTCTTGAACACGCGCAGCGTTACCACGGCGCTTGGTCGCACTACATGGACGGAAGCACGGGAAAGACGATGCCGGTGTTTGGCATGTTCGATAACGGTGGAGACCTGGTGGAAACGTCGTTCCTCATGCAAGGGCTTCTCGCTGCACGGCAGTACTTCCATGGCAAGGCTGAGACTGAGGAAACTCTTTATCACCGAATTTCACAGCTCTGGGAGACCGTTGAATGGGATTGGTACCGCGATGACCCGAACAGTGATTTCATTTATTGGCATTGGTCCGCGGAGTGGGCGCGACAGATTCATCATCCGCTGGTTGGATTCAACGAAGTCATGATTACGTATCTGCTCGCGATGTCCTCGCCCACGCATGGCGTGCCGGTCGATATGTACTATTCCGGCTGGGCCGGACAGTCGCAATCAGCGATTGGGTATCGTGGAGGTTGGTCCGGCAGTACGGATGGAGATCATTACTTCAACGGGCACACTTATTACGGCATCAAACTCGACGTGGGCGTGGGCACGGGTGGTCCACTGTTTTTCACGCACTACTCTTATTTGGGCTTCGACCCGCACCGCTTGCACGACCGCTATACGTCCTCCTATTTCGAGAACAACCGCAACCTCGCGCTCATCAATCGCGCGTACTCGATTGCCAATCCGAAACACTTCCCAGGCTACGGGCCCAATGCGTGGGGTTTAACCGCGAGCGACGGTCCGCAGGGCTACGTCCCGCACGCTCCGGATGACGCCGACGATCGCGGGACACTCACCCTCACCGGGGCGCTCGCTTCTTTTCCGTACACACCCGAGCCTTCCATGACGGCCTTCAAGCACTACTATCGCGATTTGGGGGCTCAATTGTGGGATGTCTACGGTCCTCGCGATGCCTTCGATGCTGGGCACAACTGGATTTCACCCATCTACATGGGACTGAATCAAGCGCCGATCGCCGTCATGGTTGAGAACTACAGGACTGGCCTGGTCTGGAAGAACTTCATGTCAAATCCCGAGATCACCGAAATGCTTCGTAAGCTTGACGCGCTCACAGCAAAATAGCGAGGGCAGGAGTGCCGGTATTGACATTAAGATGATGATAGAAGAGCCCAGAGCGCCCGCCAGGAGATTGAAGGATGACCGCTGTTGTAGGTCAGAAGACGAAGCGGTCCTGACGACGTTGCAATCCGTCTCGGCGTGAAGTGTTTGTGCCTGCCAGAAGCCGATTTGGGGATCTGGTGAGGAGCCGGCCTGGTGGATAATCCGCAGGACAGGAAGCTCGGTTTCGCGATTACTTCCGCGAGGGCTGGCTCGTTCAGACCATAACGTTATTTTGATCTGTAGGCTGGCTTGCGGTCTAATCGAGAACAGCGCGGAAGTCCGAACCTGCAGATCAAGGCGAGCCGAATATGAAAAAGTGTCAGCCGTTCGGCTTAATGGTTGCCTTCATGGCACTGGTCACCCTCTGCCTTGCTCAAGAAGGCCGAGATGAGAAGAAGGCTAGTTCCACAACCGTCGACACGCACCGTTCCCATGAAGTGGTCCGGCCGGAGGACATGAGGTGGGGGCCGGCCTCGCCGAAGTTACTGCCGGGCGCGCAATTCGCGGTGTTGCTCGGGGATCCATCCAAAGCCGGAGCCGTATGTTTTCAGAACGCCCCTTTTCAGTATTTACAACGCTTTACAAGCCGCCGAGGACTGCCTTAGTACCTCTAAGTACGTGAAAAACGGAAACGCCACAGGTGTAGACCGCAGGTGATTTTTTAGCCGCAATCCCGTTTGTTCGGTCTCATTGACGGGCGAGGTCGACAGCGCCGGTCTCGCTCGAGTCAGTACTTGCTTGTAAGGTCCCATTGCGCAGGGCGCGCTGTTTCATCATCACGAAAAAGACGGGCACGAGGATCAGCACGTGAATGGTCGAAGTAATCATGCCGCCTACGACGGGTGCGGCGATTGGCTTCATCACGTCTGAACCGATGCCAGTTTCCAAGAGGATCGGCACCAGGCTGGCGAGGACCGCTGTTACCGTCATCAGTTTCGGGCGGAGGCGTTGCACGGCGCCTTCAATTGCCGCTTGCTCGATGTTTTGCTCCGTAAGCTCGACACCGCTGCGGATACGGCGATCCAGCGCCTCGTGCAGATACACGACCATAACGACGCCGGTCTCAACGGCAATTCCAAACAGCGCGATGTAGCCAACCCAGACTGCCACGCTGAAGTTGTAGCCAAGCAGCCATTGCAGTAATAGGCCGCCGCTCGTGGCGGTAGTATCAGTTTCAACCGCTCCTTGGCCCGCAGCTGAAATTCGTATTCCCCGGACCACTGATAGCTAAAACCAGCAGGCAGCTTCATTTCACGAGTCAGCAACTGCTTCGCTTTGTTCACGAAGCTGCCATAATCATTGGTTTTGAGATCGATAAAGACATACCCGGTGAGCTGGCCACCTTCGTCGCGAATCATTGCCGGACCACGGGAAAAAGAAATGCGGGCCACGGAACTGAGTGGCACTTGCGCACCAGACGGCGTGGCAACCAAGACACGCCCGAGGTCTTCTGGTGAATCGCGGAAGTCTCGCTGGTAGCGCACGTTGATCGGATACCTTTCACGGCCTTCCACGTTTTCCGCGATATTCTGGCCGCCGATCCCCGACTCCACTGCCCGCTGCACGTCTTCAACCGTCATACCGTAGCGGGCTGCTTCCAAACGGTTCACGTCAATATTTAGATAAAAACCCTGTGACACTCGTTCCGCGAAAACAGCGCGGACTTCCGGCAAGCGCGAGAGCAACTGCTCGATACGGGAACCGGCCGCTTGAATCTCCTCGACGGTTCGCCCCTGGATCTTCATGCCAATTGGCGTCTTGATCCCCGTGAGTTGCATGTCCAGGCGGTTTTCGACCGGCGTCGTCCAGGTGTTTGACAGGCCCGGGAATTGGAGCTTCGAGTCCATTTCCGCGATGAGTTTGTCGTAGGTCATTCTTGGACGCCAGTGTTCACGCGGCTTCAGCATGACTGTGGTGTCATACATATCGAGCGGTGCGTTATCGGTTGAGCTGTCGGAGCGACCGACAACGCCGAATACGCTGTCCACTTCAGGAAAGCTCCGAATGATTCTGTCCTGCTCTTGCAGAAGCTGCGTGGCCTGAGTAATCCCAATTCCTGGCAGCGAGGTCGGCATGTACAGCGACGATCCTTCGTATAGCGGCGGCATGAACTGGCTGCCCAGGCGCAAGGCCAACGGAATGGTGACCGCAAGGAAAACGAGATTGACCACGATGGTTAGCCAGCGGTAACGCAGCGCGAAACGAATGATCGGCAGATAGATCGCCTGCGTTATCCGAGAGACTGGATTCCGGGACTCGGGCCGCAATCGCCCGCGAATAAAGAACAGCATCAACGCCGGGACGACCGTCACGGCGAGCAGAGACGAAAAGGCAACCGACAAGGTTTTCGTCCACGCGAGTGGCCGGAACATCCTTCCTTCTTGCGCTTCGAGCAGGAAAACCGGCAGGAAGGAAACCACAATGACCAGCAGTGAAAAGAAGAGCGCAGGGCCGACCTGCTTTGCTGCATCAATCAGAATTCGGCGGCGCTGTTTCTCGTCGACCTGACCGGCTTCTGAGAGGTGGCGATACCCATTCTCGACGATCACAATCGAAGCATCGATTAGCACACCGATCGCAAGGGCAAAACCACCGAGCGACATAATGTTGCTGCTGATGTGCAGGAAATACATCGGAATGAATGCAGCCAGCAAAGCCACGGGCAGAGTCAGGATCGGTATGAGCGCCGAGCGGAAGTGGAACAGGAAAATAATAGTGACGAAACTGACGATCACACATTCGGCGAGCAAGTCGCGTTGCAGCGTTCGGATGGATTCACTAATCAGGCCGGAGCGGTCGTAGCCTGCATGGATCTCAACTCCGGCAGGCAGGCCGGGTGCGATTTCTGCGGCCCTTGCCTTAATTCCATTGATCACTTTCAGGGCGTTCTCGCCGGTGCGCATCACAATAATGCCGCCGACGGCTTCTCCCTCGCCCTGCCATTCCGCCACACCCTCGCGAATATCTGGTCCAAAGGTTACGGTCCCAAGATCGCGCAAGAGCACCGGTGTGCCGTTTTTTGAATTGACAGACACTTCCTCCAGATCCTTCAGAGAAGTTAAGTATCCGAGACCTCGAACCATGTAACGCGCGCCATTCATTTCCAGCACGCGTCCGCCGACTTCATTGGTGCTGGCGCGAACACGATCGATCACAGTGGAGAGAGGAATGCTATAGGCAAGCAATTTGTTCGGGTCAAGCTGCACCTGATATTGCTTGACGAATCCGCCGATGGTTGCAACTTCTGCCACTCCGGGTACCGTTTCCAGCTCGTAGCGTACCTGCCAGTCTTGTATGGCACGTAAATCGGCCAGGCTGTGCTGATGCGTGCGGTCGACCAACACGTACTCGAAAACCCAACCCACACCGGTTGCATCCGGGCCGATCATCGGCTGTGCACCCTGGGGCAAGCGTCCACCAAGTTGCTGGATGTATTCGAGGACGCGCGAGCGCGCCCAATACAAATCAGTGCCATCCTGAAAAACCACAAAGACGTAGGAATCGCCGAACATGGTTTGGGCACGGACGGCTTTCACATGCGGCGCAGCGAGCAATGTCGTAACAATCGGATAGGTGACCTGATCCTCAATGACGTTCGGAGGGCGCCCAGGCCAGGGCGTGTGCACAATTACTTGCACATCGGAAATGTCCGGCAACGCGTCAAGCGGTATCCGCTGCAGCGACCATATGCCCGCGAGCAGCAGCAAGAGAACTCCAGCGAACACCAGAAACCGGTTTCGCGCGCACCATTCAATGACACGAGAGATCATGGCTCACATCCCTCCGGTTGCGGTGAGGTTCAGGCGCTTGGTCAACACGAGCCTCCCGCCTTGTTCCGCGCTGATTGTGACCTGCCATGTGCCTCCGGAGCCGAGTTCCAACGTTCCCGTGTAAGTTCCATTTCCTTGATCGTTTAGCTGGGCTGCGGCATTCATCTCTGCCATGCCCATCTCGGGCATACCCGGCATATGAAATCGGACGGTGATCTTGGCTCCCGATGATGGCTTGCCGTCCGCTGACGTAAGCTTCACCTGTACTGTGTTTCTACCTTTGTGCGGAGGCGATGGATCAGTCGTGAGTTCAGCGGAGACCTGCTGCGCTGTGGCGCTCATTTCGGTGCCTGCTCCCGGCGGAGGCGGACTGTATGCTCCCGCAGCCGCCTGGAGCTGGCTTTCGGAATCGATCAAGAAGTTGGCCGAAGTTGCTACCGTGTCGCCCGCCTGCAAGCCTTTGAGCACCACGAAACCGTCGTCAATACGAGTGCCGAGTTGCACCTCGTGCGGCTCAAAAGAACCCTGGCCTCGCGCAACAAAAACCACCTGCCGGCTTCCGCCCTGTAGCACTGCCGAAGCTGGGACAAATAACTGGCGTCCGAGTGGAGTGCGCAAGCGGACATTCACAAACATGCCAGGCTTTAGCAGCAGGTTCGGGTTGGGCATCGCCAATCGGACGCGCAGAGTGCGCGTGGCTGGATCAATTTGTGGTAGCACCTGTTCGACCCGCGCGTGAAATGTGCGATTGGGATACGCGTCAACAGTGACTTCAGCCGGATTGCCGGGCTTCAGCTTGCCCGCGTCCTCTTGAAAGACTTGCGCGTTGACCCACACACTCGACAGATCGGCAATCGTATATAGGCGCATCTCCGGTTGCACATAGGCGTTCGGTAATACCATGCGCTCAATTACATAGCCAGAAACCGGCGAGGCGAATGTGAAATCCGTTATTGGTTTTCCGCTGGACTCTAGTTTCGAGATATCTGAATCGGAGATATTCCATTGCAGCAACCGTTCGCGAGCCGCTCCCAATAAGGTATCTGCGCCGGAAGAGACGCCTTCCACCGAACTCTTGCCCACGCGCTGTGCATTGGCCCTGGCAAGCAAATATTCCTGCCCGCTGGCCACAAGTTCCGGACTGTAGATCGTAAAGAGAGGCTGGCCCTTTTTCACGAGTTGATAGCTCGCGTTCACGAGAACGTCCTTCACCCAGCCTGGATAGCGCGTCTGCACATAAGCCACACGTCTCTCGTCCACATCCACTGTGCCGGTCGCTCGAATATCCGAATTGATGGTCCTGTACTCGATCTGTCCGGTGCGCACGCCAATGCTTTGCATGCGTTCCGGCGACAATTCGACCGGCGTGAGAGACGGAGCGGAACCTTCCGGAGGCGTGTTGATGGTGAAGCCCTCCATTGGCGGATGTTCCACGGCACTCGTCGAACTCGGCGACGGCCTCGATGATTTCCAAATCCAATAGGCACCAAGCGCAAGCGCCACATTGAGCACGACAGCGAAGATGAAAAGCTTGCGGTAGTTCATTGCAGTTCCTCCCCGATCAAGCCTTCGATCCGAGCAATGGCAGCCTCGTGTTCAGCTAGCGTGCGTTCACGATCGATGGAGAGCTGGAGAGTATCGGAAAAGGAGGCCAATAGGCCCTGATACTCCTGCTTTCCTGCGCGGTATCCGGCAAGGCCGGCGTTCAACGCCGCTTCACTTTGAGGAATCAGTCCTTCTTCATACACTTTCAGTTGTTGTTCCGACGTCTGGACAATGGCGAGTTGCTCTCCCAAATCGCTCTCCATCTGTCTCAGCCGCGATTCCTTTTCGGCCTCAGCTTGCGCCAGCTTCGCTTGCGATTCCCCCTCCGCCGCGCGCACGCGAGAACGGTTGGGAAGCTTGATCGAGAGCGTTCCCATGTAATAGTCGCGAAAGTTGTCTGCCGTGTGCTGCCACATGTACTGGGCGCCGAAATCGGGCTTCTTCTCCCGCTTTGCAAGTTCGACGGCTGCGCGGTCTTGCGAGACTTGTTCCGCGCTAACCTGCAACTCAGGGTTCTTCTCTCGCAGCTTGGCGATCACTGCGTCGGAACCTGGAATATGGCGAGCCGACAATGGCTCGGGGATAAGGTCGGGTGATTCGGCAGGCCGATTGAGCAAAGCTTTGAGCACAACCTGTGCCTGGGCACTCTCGCGCTGTTCCTTCGAGAGTTCATTCAGCAGTTTGGTGCGTTCGAGTTGGGCCCGAAGCACGTCTTGCTGGATCCCTTCTCCCACACGGTAGCGAGCCTCGGCGCCTTGCTCGATCTGATCTGCGACTTGCTGATTCTTCGCAAGGACAGAAATGACCTTTTGCGATGCCGCGAGCTGGAAATACGCGAGCTTAAGCCGGTTGAGCACATTCCAGACGACGGCGTTCTTTTGCGCACCTGAAATTGCGATCTCGTGCTGGGCCACGTCCGCCCGCAAGGCGCGTTTGCCGGGATAAGGAAGCTCCTGCGATGCTCCGAAGCCGATGTACGCAAAATCACTGTTGCTGTACCCCGCGAACGGTCGCGGACTTCCCACCGTAAAATGCTGCACCATGACTTCGGTGTCCGGCAGCGCGGACGCCCGCTTGGGCATGAATCGGGTTGTTTGAATCGCGCTTTCGGCAGCCTTGATAGCGGCATTGTTTTGACGCGCCTCCGCGATCAGCGACTGCAAGCGGGTGGGAGTGCTCTGCGCGAAAGCAGCAACCGCCACAAAGACAAACACACATAGATTTCTGATATTCGTCATTTCTCCTCGCACACGTTTGGAGATGAAATCTTACGAAGACACGGGTATGTCCTCGCACTTTTACCTTGACGAAGAGATCAGATTCTAAGAACTTTAACGATTTGCAGAGGGCTCTCGGGTGGAGACTCGAATGACGTCGAGCTTCTGCTGGCGATGACTTGTGGCAGGGTGGGAGCCGCTTCCGCCAGCATAACGACAGCCGAATCAGCATCGCTCCTTTGAACTTTGGAAGCAACAATCGCCTGACGCGAGACAGGGTGCTGGCAGCACGAGTGAGAACTGGGCATTACAGAGGTCTCGCAGCGGCCTGCCATCTTTTGGCAGCACTCCCGCTGTTCCAGGCTCATCTTCGCAGCCGATGTCAGACATGCCGACAGCGGAAGCGCCAAGATAACAACTGCCAGTACTATCGAGACGAGTTGTGACATTTTGTGCAACATATGGATTCTACCGCGTCCCGCAAACTTGGAGGCGGCTAAACGCTGTTCGCCTTGGGGAGCCGTCTGTCCAGCACTGAAACAGACGGCTTTCCCACTAGTATCAGCCACTTGCCTACGGCTCCACAACCAGTTTCATTCTCTGCTCGGCATGGCCTGGGCCGCACGGCACCATGCACTGCACTAAATATTCGCCGGGCTTACTGGGCGCAGTGAGCGTGTACTCCTGGGTTCCGGGCTTCAGTCTCAGGTTCCAACCTTCGCTGGCTAGCTCCTTGATCGTGAAGCTGTGAACGGAGCCGTCGTTCGCAACTCGCTCTCCTTTTTCTGCCGTGATCTTCAGATGCACAGTTTCGCCAGCTCTAACCGTGATGACTGGCTTCCTCTCGCCTTCGA
>WNGH01038833.1_pt1 | contig 10659 bp, 10 predicted proteins | sample 5400631 | NCBI WGS metagenome assembly WNGH01 (sample SAMN13153373, study PRJNA577476) | soil metagenome | isolation source: 115 cm soil or saprolite under Garry oak tree replicate 1 | place: USA:California | collected 2016-06-15 | reverse complement strand
CTACGTGGGCCTGGAGGCCGAGGCTGTCTCGGTCGATGACTACATATCCGGATCAGTTCCTGGCCTCCTGCAAAGTGCGGACTACGCGCACGCCATGTTGCAGGCCGAGGTACCTCCGTTCAGTCCGCAGGAACTCCAGCGGCGGGTGCATGCGCGGATCACCCGGCAACGTCGCCTCACGCAAGGCAGCCGACTGCGCTATCACGCGATCCTGGATGAGGCGGCAATCCACCGGCAGGTCGGCGGGCCGCAGGTGATGCGCGCCCAGCTGCAGCACCTTACGGAGTCAGCGAAGCTGCCTAATGTCACCATACAGATCATTTCCTTCGATGCCGGAGCGCATCCGGCGATGGAAAGCGTCTTCTCTATCTTGAATTTCGAGCAGCCCATCGTCTCGGACATTGTTTACGTCCAGGGCCTCGTCGGCAACATCTACCTGGAACGATCGACCGATTTGGAGAGATACCGGCGGATATTTTCGCATCTCCGCACCATAGCATTGAATCCTGCAGACTCGATTTCCTTGCTAGTCCGCTATAGCCGATAGGACGGCATGGCCGATGGCCATGCCGTCCGTCGCTTTTTCGGTAAACGTTTTACCCGGCCATAGATTATCGCGGCCGACTTTAGTAGAAACTAGTGAAGCCCCAAGGAAGGAAAAAAGTTGTGGTTATCCCAAAAAAAATGTCCCTAACTGATCTAGAGCGGACAAGCCTCATTTGGCGAAAGGCGCAGGTTAGTACTAATAATGGCGCTTGCATCGAGGTGGCATCCACGGCTGGCAAAATCGCGCTGCGGGATTCGAAGGACCCCAGCGGCCCCACGCTTGTCTACACGCCTGCCGAATGGCATGCCTTCCTCGATGGCGCGAAGAAGGGCGAGTTCGACGATCTAGCCTGCTGAGCGCTTGATCCTGCTTGGCTACACGAAACATGGCACGGCCGGCCCGATGGCTGGCCGCTGCCCTGTTGAGTTGCCCGGACGAATCCCGTTAATCACGGATTTGATTACGCCGTGAAATCCCCGGTTCCACGAGAACCGGCTAGTTTCCTGAGTTGTCGCGCATGACCGCTTCCATGCCATAGGGCCGGCTGCGGGCTCCTGCCGGAATGTCACGCCCTGGCGAACCCGACGGTGAGGCAGATCTCGGTGACCGTCAGGTTGGCGTGGCGCAGCAGGTCCTGCGCTCGCTCGATACGGCGGGCGAGTCAGGTAGCGGATCGGCGTCTCTCGTACGCGGCCCCGAAGCTCCGGGCGAAATGATACTTGGACATTCCGGCTACCCCGGCGAGCGCACCGGGGTCCAGCGGCTGGGCATAGTTCCGGATCAATATGATCACGCGCCCGCCCGCAGGTGCGGCGGCAGGCCGGGCGGCACTGGCCGGGTTGCCGTCACTGTCATGGCTGCCAGCGTAATGAGGCGGTGCTGTCCCGGGCTAGCTGCGGGATTAATGTTGCGGGATCACTGCTGCGTGCAGCCAAGTGGCGGCACTCGGCCACATTGTCTCTTGACGTGGCTTCGCGGCTGGCCATGGAATAGCACCCTGGAGCGTAGGATCAGCGTCGGCCGCTGGCCATATGTCCGAGTCCCACGGGCCGACCTGATGCCTGCGCTGGAAGGGCTGACTCCGTCATGAACGATGACCACCAGCCTCGGTACGAACACGAGCTAACACTTGTCCCGTTACCCACAGAAGTGCGGCGCGCACGACGGTTCGCGCGCTATGTACTGCAGCAGCAGCGCATCGCTCCTGAGCGGATCGGAACGGCTGAGCTTCTGGTATCGGAGCTGGTGACGAACGCCGTCAAGACAACCAGCATGACGAAATTACCCGCACCGTACGGGCCAGTTCATGATCACTTTCGATTAATCAGGATACGGCTTAGCCTGGTCGATCGCAGCGTGGTTATCGAGGTGCAGGACGGCTCGGATAAACCGCCGGTACTGCAGGAACAACGCCTTGATTCGGAAGACGGGCGCGGCCTCGCCGTCGTCGAATCAATGAGCTCCCGGTGGGACTACTTCCTGCTGAGCAGCGGCGGCAAGGTCGTGTGGTGCGAGCTGCGCGTCAGCCGCCCGGCGGCCGATGACGACGTGCTGGTCCTGCCCGGCCCGCTGCCGCGGCGCGGCCACAACGAGCGGCCGGTCTTTCCCGCGGCGGTCATGAATGATCCGGAATTGCTGCGGCGCGTGCGCGATGGCTTGCTTGCGCTGGACGTCGGCGAGGAATGGGCGCGGTGACGGCCTGCCCGCCGGCCGGCACCCGGTCATCAGGTCCCTGGCTGCGCCCGGGTGCTGATGGCTAGCCGGTTCCAGGCATTGATGGTCATGATCAGCCCGATCAGCTGCGCCAGTTCCGGCTCCGAGAACTCCCCGGCGGCATGGGCGTAGACGTCGTCGGGCACGTGAGTCTCGCTGACCAGCGTGACGGCATCGGCGAGCGCCAGCGCGGCACGCTCCCGCGCAGAGTAGTACGGGGCCTCCTGCCAGGCGGGCAAGGCGTACAGGCGCTGCTCGCTCTCGCCGCCCTTACGTGCGTCGGTGGTGTGCATGTCGATGCAGTAGACGCAGCCATTGAGCTGGGAAGCGCGAATCCGCACCAGTTCCTTCAGGGACGGCTCCAGGCCCTCTCCTGCGGCAGCATCCAGGGCAAGCATCGACTTGTACACCCGGGGTGCCAGTGACTTCAGGTCCAGCCGTGAGGTGTTCGCTGTGGTCGTTGTCATGTCCCCAACGCTAGTACCGAAATAGACCAAGAGTATGGTCCAGTTCCATGTCAATAGATTGGGCCAATTCTGGCGTGGATCTGCTGCTCGAGCTGCCTGGCGGACAGCGGCGGGCCGGCCTTGAGTACGCGCTGCGGGACGCCGTCCGCAGCGGGCGGCTGGTCCCTGGGACCCTGCTGCCGTCCTCACGGGCGCTTGCCGCCGAGCTTGGCATGGCACGCAACACGGTGGCGGATGCCTACGGGCAACTGGTCGCCGAGGGATGGCTGACCGCGCGGCAGGGCGCGGGCACCCGAGTCGCGGCCAGGACGATGCCGGTAACCGGGCATGCCACGGTCCCGCACCAGACGATGGCGCCTGGCCGGCGCACCTATGACCTGACGCCCGGCCGCCCTGACCTGGCCGGATTCCCCCGCAGCGGCTGGCTGGCGGCCGCGCGCAGGGCCATTACCGCGGCGCCAAGTCACGAGCTCGGCTACCCCGATCCCCGCGGGCTGCCCGGCCTGCGGGATACGCTCGCGCAGTATCTCGCCCGGGTCCGGGGCGTCCGTACCACGCCCGACCGCATCATCATCTGCTCCGGTTTCGTGCAGGCTCTGCACCTGCTGTCGGTCGCGTTGTGCCGCCTCGGCGCGAGCACGATCGCGGTCGAGTCCTACGGCTTCGGGTTGCACCGCGATGTCATCCGGGCGGCCGGGCTGGCCACCCGCCCGGTCACGGTGGACGGCTCGGGCGCACGGGTCGGCGAGCTTGCCGCGCCGCCGGTCGCGGGGGCGCCGGTCGCGGGGGCGCCCGCCGCGGCTGCGCCCGCCGGGGCTGTGCTGCTCACGCCGGCCCATCAGTTCCCGCTCGGGGTAGCGCTGACGGCGCAGCGCAGGGCGGCCGTCCTGGGCTGGGCGCGCGATAGCGGCGCACTGATCATCGAGGACGACTACGACGGCGAGTTCCGCTACGACCGGAGGCCGCTCGGCGCACTGCAGAGCCTTGCTCCCGACCTCGTCGCCTACGCCGGCACCGCGAGCAAGAGCCTGGCACCCGGCCTGAGCCTGGCCTGGCTGGTGCTGCCACCGCACCTCGTCGACCTGCTCGTGGAGACCAAGCGGCTCAGCGTCGGGCGCACCGGCGTGCTGGCCCAACTGACCCTGGCGGAGTTCATCGGGTCCGGCGCCTATGACCGGCATATCCGCCGGTCACGGCTGCGCTACCGCAGGCGGCGGGATCGCCTGGTCGCGCTCCTTGCCGAGCGGTCACCGGAGGTCGCGGTCTCCGGAATCGCCGCGGGCATGCACGCCGTCCTGCGGCTCGGCCGCAACCTGCGCCAGCCCGACGAGGCCGGGATACTGAGCCGCGCCGCGCGGGCCGGGCTGACGATCCAGGGACTTGGCGATTTCCGCTATGACGGCCATCTCGGTTTACGGCACCCCGCCAGACCATGCGTTCAGCGGGGCGCTGGACACGCTGTGCGACGTGCTTGGCTGACCGCGTGCCACCGGCGATTCGGCGGGCTGGCCGCGGTTACGCGGATCGACGGGCGCCCGCCGGGCCGCACATCACCGGCCTTCGGACGGCCCCGGCACGACATGGGCGCCCTGGCTCGCCACTTGCACTGGCCGCGCCCGCCAGCCACCGGGACAATGCTGCTGCGCCGTCGCCACCAGGCGCCTAACGTCCGGCACGAGGGCGAGCACGCTCGGCCCGGATCCGCTGACGACTGCCGCAATGCCGGCCGCACGCAAGTCCGCGACCAGCCTGGCGGTGTCCGGCATGGCAGGCGCTCGGTAATCCTGGTGAAGCCGGTCCTCGGTCGCGACGAACAGCAGCTCGGGGGTTCCGGTCAGCGCACGGACAAGAAGCGCCGTGCGGGCCGCGTTGAAGGCGGCGTCCCGGAGCGGCACGCTCGCCGGCAGTGCCGCCCTTGCGTGCGTCGTGTATCCCCGCTGTGCGGGCACGAAGATCACCGGGACTACGCCCTTGGCGTCGTCAAGCGGCACGGCACGGGCACCGTCGTCTGGCTGGCCCGCCTCGACGGTCCACGCGACGCTGAAGCCGCCGAGCACGCATGGCGCGACGTTGTCCGGGTGCCCTTCGATTTCGGCGGCAAGCCTGATCACGTCCGCCTTGCCGAGCCTGCCGGGCCCGCCTTCGACGAGCTGACTGGCCAGCAGAATGCCGGCCACGATGGCAGCGGAGGACGAGCCCATGCCCCGCGCATGGGGGATGCGGTTCACGCATGTCAGCTCAATGCCGGGCGGCCGGACGCCAAGCCTGTCGAAAGTGATCAGCATGGTCTCCGCGACGAGATGCCGCTCATCGTCGGGCAATTCGCCGGAGCCTTCGCCGGACACGGTCACCCGCACCGCGTCGTCGGCCACTGCCGCCGTGACCTCGTCGTGCACAGAAAGCGCTACGCCGAATGAGTCGAAACCGGGACCGAGATTGGCGCTCGTGGCTGGCGCCGCCACCGTGACCGGTGAGGTCAGGAAGACCATGCTCGCATCCTAGGCGTCCGCGGCCGGGCAACCGGCCGACCGCGCCGCCGCGGCCGGGCCGTGATCGGATGGAGACATGAAGATCCGGATCGGGATAGGGCTGGGCGCGGCCGCCGGGCCAGCAGGCTTCGCCGGTGCCGTCAGCCACCTGGAAGAACTCGGCATCGATTCGCTGTGGCTGTCGGAAATGGTGTACGGGCCGATGGTAGAGCCGTTCACCGGCATGACGTATGCCCTCGCCAGGACGGCCAGGCTGAAGGTAGGCACCGGGGTATCGGTGCTGCCGGGACGCCACCCCGTCCTGGTCGCGAAGCAGCTCGCTACGCTGGCCGGCCTGGCGCCAGGGCGGGTGCTGCCGGTTTTCGGTCTGCAGCCCGCCCGCAGGGATGAGCGCGGCCTGTTCCCGGTGCCGCCCGGGCAGCGCGGCGCGGTGTTCGACGAGTCCCTTGAGCTGATCCGGCTGTTGCTGCAGCAGGAGACGGCGTCCTTCCAGGGCAGGTTCTTCGCCGTCGAACGGGCCAGCATCGGGCCGCTGCCGGGCAAGCCGCTGGACATCTGGCTCGGCGGCAGCGCTCCGGCGGGGTTGCGCCGGGTCGGCAGGCTCGGTGACGGGTGGCTGGCCAGCTTCGTCACCCCAGCTGAGGCCCACGCCGGGCGCGGCGCGATCCAGCAGGCAGCCGCCGCGGCCGGCCGCGAGGTCGACCCGGAGCACTTCGGCATCAGCCTGCCCGTGGCGATGGGCGGCATTCCTGCCGGGCTTGCCGAGGCCATCCGCCGGCGGCGGCCGGACGCCGACCCCGCGAGCCTGGTGGCAACGAGCTGGCCAGGGGCCCGCCGCATGATCGAGGAGTACATCGCGGCAGGCATCAGCAAATTCGTCATCCGGCCCGCAGCCGCACCGGAGGCCCGGCCCGCCGCGGCACCGGAGGCCCGGCCCGCCGCGCCGCCAGTGGCTCAGCCCGCCGCCACAGCACTACCGGCCCATGCCGCCGACCCGCCGCTTGCGGCCGCGGACGGCTTCGCCGACGACCTCGCCCGCGAGCTGATGCCCCTGCAGACCTGAGGCCAGCACGGCCGCCACGGCGGGACGCCGGCTCGCCTGCCACCATCGCAGGATGACATCAGCCGGCCACATCGACGTACAAGCGCCCGCGAAGCTGCCCGACCCGGTAGGCCGTGGCCTTCGCCAGCACGACGACGATGCACAGGGCACCCTCGAAGTCGCTGCTGACCGAGTACCCGCGGAGCACAGGAAAGGCGACCGCGGCCGATGCAGGCGAAATCGTGCTCACGCCGGACCGCCGGTGACCCTGCGCCGGGTGCAGCGTGAGCAGCAGGTAATAGTCACCCTGGGTGGCGATCGTCTTCGCCGCATGGCCGACGGCGGTTTCCGAGACGTACGTGATGTCGTAGCCCGGGGCCGGCCCGCGGACGTTCATGACGATGCGGTCGTAGCCGCAGTCAGGATGAGTTCCCATCCTGATGGCGGTAACGACAGGCACCGGCGGCATGCTGACAGCCCGCTCCACGTTCACCGATGCGGTCAGCCAGCGGCTGGTATCGCAGCCCCGCGGCGGGCTGGGCGGGACCTGCAGCGAAGGGCTGACTGACGGGCCAGGCGACCCGCGCGATGGCGGCGACCCGGATTCGGCGGGAGACCCGGGCGGGCCAGGCGACGGCGGCGAGCCCGAGGCCCCGCCCGACGCTGGTGTCCGGGAGGCCGGCCGCTGGCCGGCCGCTGCCTGCAGTGCCGGGCCGCCCGAACTGCACGCGGCCACCGCCAGCGCAGCTGCCAGCACTCCCGCTGTCACGGACATCGCGTGCCCGGCCGGGCGCTGCATCGTCACCTCCGTTGCGCAAGCCGCCGCTCCCGCCAAGGCCCCGCCAGCTTGACGGCGAGGCGGGCACTAGGCGATCGGTGCGGTCAGCTCAAGCTGGATGTTGTCCGGGTCACGGAAGGGAAGGACATAGATTCCGAACGAAGGCAGCGCGGTGATCTCCCCGTGCGGCACGCCGTTCTCGTCGAACAGGCTGATCGCCTGGTCCAGGTCCGCGCGGGCCGGCACGCCGAAGCTGAGGTGATCGAGGCCGACCCGGTCGTCGTCGAACCGGTCCCCGGCAGGCGCCACCGGCCGCAGGCCCATCAGCAGGTTGCCGCGGATCATGACGATTCCGCCGAAGAGGACCTTGTATGCCTCCTCCGCAGCCGGGTCGCCAGCGGGCGGCGACTCCACCGCCACGTCGAACCCGAGCAGGCCCGTATAGAACGCCCGGCTCCGGTCGAGGTCGGTCACGGTCAGCCGGAGATGGTGAATGTCGCCGGTCGGGATTTGTGCTGCCACGTCATTTCTCCTTCACGCCCGGTCTCACTGAGCCGACGCGCCACGAACGCCGCAGTAGGCCATTTGATCCACGCATCGTCGCACGAGGAGCCTACTGAATCAGCCGTTCCGTCCGTTAGCGCACAGTTCGTCTCGTGGCGGCCGCGAACCGCCGGCCCAGCCAGCTCAGCCGTTAGCAGTGCACATTCGGCCGGTTCTGCGACCGGACAAACTTAACCACTAACCTCGTTGACGATGAACTGCCCGCTGGGAGAGCCAATGATTTTGCACTGGCGGCTGGCGGCCAGGCGGCTGGCAGCGTGCTGCGCCGTCCTTGCGGCCACGGCGCTCGCCGGTTGCGCTGCTGGCATCAACGGCGGCAGCAACGGTGCCAGCAGCAGTCCTAGCAGCCACGCCGCCGGCGGCCACGGTGTCGGAAGCAGCACCGGTGCCAGCAGCAACGGCGGCGGCACCGCAGGCAGCAAGTCCAAGATCGCCGGCATCGTGCAGTTCGCGCTACCCCCGGCAGGCCAGGGCTGTACCGGCGCGAAACGGCTGGCCGGCGGCGGAACCCGCCTCCCGGTCACCGTCAGCACCCGGCAGTCACAAGTCGCCGGGATAGCCAACGTCTGCATCGACGGCAAGGGCCCGTTTCCCTTCTTGATCGATACCGGCGCGCAGGGCTCGGTCCTGACGGCCAGCCTCGCCACCAGGCTGGGGCTGCCCAAGATCGGGCCGCCGGTGGTCATCGGCGGCGCCGGCTGCTCAGCGAAGGCTCAGGTGTCCAGGGTTACCAACTGGAACGTGGCGGGCATGGCGCTGCGGCCGCAGTTCGTGACCTACCTCAAGATCCCGCTCTTCGGCGGCCGCGGCGAGCCGGACGGCCTGCTCGGCTCGGACGTCTGGCGGCGCCGGTTCCGGCAGCCCTACTGCACGCCAGGCCCGCGGTCATCGCGCCGATGACCGTCACGAGCCAGCCGGGCAGCACCGCGATCACCGTCAAGATCAGATTCGGAACGCAGCCGCCGCTGGTTTTCGCGCCGGACACCGGCGCATCACAGTCGGCGGTGGACACCGTCGTCGCCAAGGGCGCCGGCCTGGCCAGCGCGCATGCCAGGATCCGGCAGGGCACGGTCTGCACGGTCGCCGTATTCCCCGAGGTCAAGACGGGCCCGTGGTCGGTGGCCGGGCTCCGGCTCCGGCCACAGGTCCTCGGGGTCACCGGGCTGCTGCACACGGCCGGCGTGGCCGGGCTGATCGGCAGCGACCAGATGAGCAGGTTCGGCTCGGTGATCTTCGACTATGCGGGCGGGCGACTCGTGCTCGGGGCTGGCTGACCCACGGCGCGCCGGCCGGCGCCGGTGCCGTCCTGGAAGTTCGCGCATGAAGGGCCAGTATTGGTGACCGTTTTATGGCTCGGATACCCTAATGCCCTTTTCTGGCGGGAGCCGGACGGCGTTCCGCCTGATGGGATGGAAGCCTGCTAGGCACGGGCGCCTATCAAATGTGCACATCCATCGGCCCGAACGCACCACGCGCACGAAGAAACCGCGCCGGCCCGACAGCTCAGCAGCATAGATGGGCATTGCGGTAACAGCGGCAGCGGAGTCCCATCGATGCCATTGGCCGCGAGTGCGGGTTCATCGTGATTTGCCCGGGGTACTGGCTGCCCGCGCTGGTGGCTCGGCTGCCAGACTTGGCGCCATGAGCGACGCGGCCTCGGGTGCCCGGTGGGGCATCACGGTTCCCTTTAACGCCCCCCTGCACGAGCACCGCAAGTGGTTCGGGCTGCTTGAGGAACTCGGCTACACCGACGTCTGGTCCGGCGAGGCCGACGGCCTCGATGGCTTCTCGCCGCTGCTGCTCGCGGCCGCGTGGACGTCCTCCCTCCGGGTCGGCCCTGCCATCATCCCGGCCTACACCAGGGGCCCGGCGGTGCTCGCGCAGAGCGCCGCGGCGCTGGCCGAGGCCGCGCCCGGCCGCTGCGCGCTCGGCATCGGCACGTCGTCCGACGTCATCGTCGCCAGGTGGAACGACATCCCGTTCACCGATCCGTACCGCCGGGCGCGCGACACGCTGCGGTTCCTCCGGGATGCCCTGGCCGGCCAGCGGGTCGACCGCGACTACGGCACGTTCGCCGTGCACGGCTTCCGCCTCGGCCGCCCAGTGCCCGACCCGCCGCCGCTTTATCTCGCCGCGCTCCGCTCGGGCATGCTGCGGCTGGCGGGCCGGGAGGCGGACGGAGTGATCGTGAACTGGCTGGCCGCCGACGACGTGCCGACGGTCGTCGGCGAGATGCGGGCTGCCGCCGGCGACAAGGCTGACCGCAAGGCCGTGGCCGCCCGCATCTTCGTCTGCCCGAGCGAGGACGCGGCCGCGGTCCGCGCGGTCGGCCGCCGGGCGATCGCCGCTTACCTGAACGTGACGGTGTACGCGGAATTCCACCGCTGGCTCGGCCGAGCGCCGGTGCTGCAGGGCATGTGGGACGCCTGGCAGGCCGGTGACCGCAAGGCGGCGCTGGCGGCGATCCCCGACGATCTGGTCGATCAGCTCATCGTGCACGGCTCGCCGGAGGCCTGCCGCGAGCAGATCAGGCGTTATGTGCGGGGCGGCGTGACGGTACCGATCATCGCCCTGATCGGCCCGTACGGGGACCTGTCAGCTGCTATCCGCGGGCTGGCCCCGGAGCAGTGACTGCGGTTGCCGCCAGGCGGCAGCGACCGCCTGGCGGCCGAGTTGCCTGGCGGCCGAAACTCCCTGGCGGCCGAGCTGACTAGCTGCCGAAGGCGACGTTGTTGCCGGTCACGCGGATGCTGATGCCGTCCGACGTGACGATCACGCTCTGGATCTTCATTCCCAGCGGCAGCTTGGGGATCGGCACCGCGATGTTGCGCACCTGGTCGAGCAACTGGGAAGGGAGGCCATTGCTCGAAATCAGGTGCACCTTGATCTTGGTGCCGTTGACCCTGGTGATTCGCCAGGTCGCCGACCCGCTGGCGACCAGCACGTCGATGGATGCCTTCACCTCATGGCTGCCCACCGGCTTCAGGGTCAGGCCCGAGTTGCCGATGAGCGAACTGAGGTCCCCGCCCACCAGCGATCCGAGCGCGTTCGAGAGGCTG
>WNGH01012266.1_pt1 | contig 10659 bp, 7 predicted proteins | sample 5400631 | NCBI WGS metagenome assembly WNGH01 (sample SAMN13153373, study PRJNA577476) | soil metagenome | isolation source: 115 cm soil or saprolite under Garry oak tree replicate 1 | place: USA:California | collected 2016-06-15 | reverse complement strand
AGAGGCGATGAGCACCCGCGCGCCCGCCGCCTGGGCGCAGTTCTGGATCTCGGCCAGCGACAGCTGCGCGTCCAGCGGCGCCGCCGTCGCGCCCGCCTTGAGGATTCCGAAGTAGGCCATCGCCCACTCCGGCCGGTTCTCGGAGAGCAGCAGGACCCGGTCGCCGCCGCGGACCCCCTCGTGGAGGAGCCGGCGGGCGGCGCGGTCGGAGAACGTCCCCAGCTCCTCGTAGGTGACGCGGTCGTCGCGGGTCCGCGAAAGCTCGTCCGCGCTCTCCTCGCCCGCGAAGAAGCGCAGCGCGACGCGCTTGCCGAAGTGGTGGACGGAGGCGTTGAGGAGCTGGAGCAGGTCCTTGGGCTGCGGCACCTCGCGCCGGGCCTTGTCGCTCTCCTCCTCCAGGCCGGGGAAGACCCATTCCTCGAGGCCCTGCACGTGCACGTCCAGCCAGTACCTGCGCCAGTCGATCTTCTCCGGGTCCCAGGGGAGCTTCTCGCGGTCGGAAGGCGTCAGCCTGCGCCACAGCTCGCGGGTGTGCGCGCTTTGGAACACGAACCGCTCGCCGGCGACGAACGGCAGGTAGAGGTCCCACATCAACTCGACCGAGGCGAGCTGCCGGTCGGCGCTCTCCAGCGCCTGGTCGGCGCGCTTGAGCAGCGCGCTGGTGATCGGGGCGCCCCACGACGCGCCCTTGTCCGCGATGAGCGCGCGCCCCGCCTGGGCGAGCTTGCGGAACAGCGGCGCGCTGGTCTTGCGATAGGCCTCGCCCTCGACCGGGAAGGGCTCGAGCCACTCGTCCAGGAAGGCGCGCAGCCCGCCGCCCTCGCGGCGCTTCTCGAAGTAGCGCCGCTTGTAGATGGCCGACAGCTCGATGGCCCGGCGGATGTACATCGGGTTCACGTCGCCCGAAGCGAGCTGGTAGACGCGCTCCGCCCGGCCGGCGCAGGCGGCTCCCGCGACCCCCAGGATGCCGGCCGCGACCAGGTCGACCGGGATGAGGTCGAGGACCAGCTTCCGGCCGGCGGGGTACACGCGCTGGCCCTTGAGCGCGAGGAAGACGAGGGGTGCGCTGGTGGTGAATCCCTCGTTCCAGCCAGGGAAGGGGAACCGCAGCGCGCTCTCCACGATGGCGGGCCGGACGATGGAATACGCGCAGCCGCTCATCGCGATCGCCTGCTCGCCCATCGCCTTGGTGTACGTGTAGGTGTTGGGCCAGCCCCAGACCTGGGCGCGCTCCATCCCGGCATCGATCAACTTCTGCGAGAGCCACAGCTTGCGCTCGCGCCCGGCGGCGAGGCGGACCGCCTTCTCGTCCGAGGTGTCCCGGCCTTCGGACTCGAGGCGGCGCACCGCGGCGGCGCGGAACCGCGCCTGCCCTCGAACACCGGGCCGCGCCGGGTGCCCGCGACGAAGCAGGTCGAGACGTGCACCAGGGTCGCGCCGGTGCGCTTGCACAGCTCGGCGGCATTGCGCGCGCCCTCGGTGTTCACCGAGATGGCGAGCTCGAGCGACGGGTTGAAGGTGACGAGGCCGGCGCAGTTGACCACGCAGGCGAGCTTGCCGGTGAGCTTGCGCACCTGCTCTTCGGAGAGGCCCAGGAGCGGCTCGGCGACGTCGCCTGCGATGGGCGTGCACTTCTCCCGCAGGAAGCGGCCCAAGCCCTCGCCGTATTTGTCTTGCAGCGGGCGGAAGGGCGGCGCGGAAGCGACCTTCCCGAAGAAGCGGTCCTCTGCGCTGCCGCCCGCGCGCGGGCGCACCAGGAGGTGCACGCGGCCGATCTCCGGATAGCGGTCGAGCAACATGACCAGCGCGACCTTGCCGAGGAAACCGGTCACGCCGGTGAGCAGGATCTCGCGGCCGCGAAAGGCGTCCGACAGATCGATCGGATCCGGGGACTCGGGCGCGACGGCCTGCAGGTCCGGCGGCGCCGCCGGCCCGAGGTGCGGCACCCGCTCGGTCACGGCTGTTCCTTGGCCGCCACGCCGGGCTTGTGCGACGCGCCGCCCTGCGGCCGCCCCTCGGCCTCGCCGAGCAGGCGCGTGGCCTCCTCGGCCGAGACCGCCACCTCGGTCATCACCATCGGAGGGTGGTGCATGAGCGTGATCTGGGCCGTGCGGCCCTGGCGTCCACGCGCCATGTCTACCGCCTCGGCCAGCGTGTCGGCGCGCTCCCACCCCATCAGCCGGGGAACGTGCTGGTTCTCGGCGCCGACGGCGATGATCTGCCCGAGGTGCTGCCGGCCATTCTCGCCCCAGTACCACATGTAGAACGGGTGGGCGCCGTGGTAGGCGTTGCCCTTCCGGTAGAGGTGGACGTAGCTGGGGTTCTGCGCGAACTCGCGCTCGTACTTGCGATGCAGCTCCATCGCGTCGGTCGTCTCGGGCAACAGCCGGTGGAAGAACTCGATGTAGCTGGGGTGCTGCACCGGATCGAACTCGTCCATGCAGGGGTGGGTGAGGATCATCGTCCCGCCCTTCTTCACCAGCGGGATGCCCCGGTTCATGTTGAAGAAGTACCCGCAGGCCATCACCTGCACGAGTAGCGGGTTCAAGATCGAGCTCACGTTGTAAGGCGAGATGTAGGGAATGCCGCAGATGAGGATGTCCGACTGGCCCTTCACCTTCACGAAGCACTGGCGCCTGCACGCCTCGAGGATCTTCTCGTGCGCCAGTTCGGTGCGGCCGGCGGCGACCGCGATCAGGCCGTAGGCGGCGGGGACGCGGTGGAAGATCTGCTGCCGCAGCGCGCGAGGCGTCTTGCCCAACGTCCAGCGCAGGCCGGCCAGCGCGGTGCGGTCCAGATCGGTAAAGTCCTCCTCGCGCTTGCCGAGGAACGCGAGCGGGCCGTCGTACATCCGGTTGTTCAGGCACGTCTCGATGTGGAAGACGTTGATCCGTTGATCGATCACGCGGCCGATGCGGTCCACCGAGCCGTGCAGCGCGGAGTGCTTCGGCTCCATGTACGACTTGCTGCCGCGGATCGCGTGCGGCGTGTGGTGCGCGCGCAGCCCGAGGTAATCGGTGAGCCCGGTGCCGACGGACTTGTGGCCGCCGTCCATCGGGACGAAGTTCACGTTGCAATAGATGACCAGGTCCGCTTCCACCGCGCGGCGGGAGATGCGCACCTTCTCGTGCGCCTCCGTCTCGCCCAGCTCGACGATGCCACCAGGCTCCTCGGCGTCGTGGTTCGTGTACCGATCCGGGTAGTAGGCGTTGAAGATCTTCGGCCCGACCATGCGCTCCATCTCGCGCGGGGTCAGCCGGCGGTGGAGCGAGTTGGCGATGAGGAGATGACGTCGTCCACGCCGCTGTCGGCGAGGAGGTTGAGCACGATCTCCAGGATCGTCTGGCGCACGTCGGGGGTGCGCATCGGCGGCAGCGGCAGCGAGATGTCGTCGAGCGCGATCAGCACTTTCATGCCCGGCCGCAGCTGCGCGTGGAGCGGGTCGCACCCTTCGGGGTGGTTGATGGCCCAGCGGATGGCCGCGCGCCAGTTCGCCAGCGGCTCGATCGGCGGGTTGGGGAACACCACCCGGGTCCCGATCGGGACCTCCTCGAGCAGCAGCTCCGTGTCGGAAAAGAGCAGCCGCGGCGGCGACTTCCGATCCTGGATCACGACCTGCGCGTCTTCGTCGTAGCTCTGGCGTAGGCGGTCCAGTGAGCGCATTTAAAGCCTCCGGACGTGCGGTTCTACCCGAGATCGGCCTTCCGGCGCACCTCGGGGCCGCCGATCCCGTCCAGCAGCGCCCGGGTGAGGCTCTCGGCCATCTGGGCGGGCGGAGGGAGCTCCAGATCGGGCAGGGCGCCCTGCGCCAGCCGCCGTGCGAGCACCGGCATGAAACCGAGGGCCATGGTGGCGGCCATCAGCACCAGGGGATTCACGTCCGCGCGCAGGGCGCCCGACTGGATCCCCTCCAGGACCGTGCCGGCGATGAGCGGGACGTGCGCTCCCTCGGCCGTGAAGCGGCCGAACACCTTCTTCAGGCGCCCGGAGGAAACCAGCGCCTCGCGCAGGACGATGCGGATGACGGTGAACTCCTCGCCGCTCATGGAAGCGATCCGCGTGTACAGGCGACGGAGGCGCTCCTCCACGCCGGCATCGGGCTCGAGCGCCTTGCGGATGTCGGCCGACAAGGCGGCGTACACTTCCTCGATCACGGCGAGCAGCAGGTCGTCCTTGGTGGGGAAGTAGTAGTGCACCATGCCCACGCTGGTGCGGGCGGCCCGGGCGATCTCCCGGAGCGAGGCGCCGTCCACGCCGTGCTTCAGGAAGCGGTCGCGCGCGGCGTGCACGATGCGCGGGGCGATGTCCGAGCGGGGCCGCGCCATCAGGCGAGCTTCTTCCGGAAGCGGAGCGAGGAGAGGACCAGCAGCGCGACCAGGATCGCTCCCATCCAGAGGGCCTCGGGGAGCAGGTCGAGGAACCCGCTCCCTTTCAGGGCGACGCCGCGCACGATCCGCAGGAAATGGGTCAGCGGCAAAGCCTGCGACAGCCACTGCATCGGCAAAGGCATCGCGTCCCACGGGAACATGAAGCCGGAGAGGAGGATGTTCGGCAAGAGGAAGAAGAACGACATCTGCATGGCCTGCTGCTGGGTCTGCGCGAGCGTGGAGAAGAACAGGCCCAGGGCGAGGTTCCCGGCGATGAAGACCAGGGCAAAGGCGTAGAGGAGCCCGAGCGAACCCGCGACCGGCACGCCGAACAGCAGCCGCCCGAGGAGCAGGATCAGCGTCATCTGCAACAGGCCCATGGCCACGTACGGGACGATCTTGCCGACGATCAGCTCGCCCCGGCGCAGGGGAGAGACGATCAGCTGCTCGAGCGTGCCGCGCTCCCGCTCCCGCGCGATCGCCATGGCGGTGATCATCACCATCGTCATGGTGAGGATCACGCCCACCAGGCCGGGCACGATGTACACGGCGCTGCGCAGGTCCGGGTTGTACCAGGTGGTGGTGGCGAGCTCGATGCGCGGCGCGGCCAAAGGCGCGCGCCGGACGAGCATCTCCAGGGAGCGCGCCTGCGCGAGCCCGGCCGCCGTGTTGGCCGCGCTCGAGACGGTCTGCGGATCGGAACCGTCCACCACCAGCTGCAGGGGAGCGGCACGCCCGGCCAGGAGATCGGCGGACCAGCGGGGCGGGAACACCAGCGCCACGCGGGCGGTGCCGGAGCGCAGGGCACGCTCGATCTCGTCGTACCCGCGCACTTCGCCCTTCAGGTCGTAGAAGCCGGTCGCCTGCAGGCTGCGGGCGAAGTCGCGCGAGCGCGCCGAGCCGTCCTGGTCGTAGACGACCGTCGGGACGTGACGCACGTCGGTGTCGATGGCGTAGCCGAAGAGCGTGAGCTGGATGACGGGGAGAGCGACCATCATCGCCATCGTGAGCCGGTCGCGCCGGAGCTGCAGGAGCTCCTTCACGGCGACCGACCAGAGACGGGACAGAGAGGCGGCGACCTGAACGCGCAGTCCACGTGAAAGGTCGGCAGCGGCCGCGGCGGCGGTGCTCATGCGGCCCTGCCTTCCTGCGCCGCCTCGCGGCGAACCATCGAGACGAATGCGTCTTCCACCGTGGCCCGCGAGGGCCGCGACTGGGACACGCGCGCGCCCAGCCGGCGGGCGACCTGGGCGGCCACCTGCTCGGGATCGGCGTCGCCCACGGTGGCCAGGCGCAGCACGTGTCCATAGTGGGCCACCTCGTCCACCTCGGGGAGCTGGCGCAGGGACTGCGCCACTTCCCCTGCCGTCTCCACGACGAGCTCGGCGCAGCGCAGCCGGCGCCGGGCCACCACCTCTTCGGGAGTGCCCACGTCGAGCACGCTCCCGCGGAAGATGAAGGCGAGCCGGTGGCAGCGCTCGGCCTCGTCCATGTAGTGGGTGGTGACGAGGACCGTGGTGCCGACGCGGGACAGGTCGTGGATCTGCTCCCAGAACTCGCGGCGGCTGACGGGGTCCACGCCCGCGGTCGGCTCGTCGAGGAAGAGGAGCGGGGGCTCGTGGATGGTGGCGCAGGCGAGCGCCACCCGCTGCTTCCAGCCGCCGGAGAGCGTGCCGGCGACCTGGTCGCGGTGGCCGGCGAGCCCGATCTTGCGCAGCACCTCTTCGACGCGGGCGACGCGGACGCGAGATGCGACGCCATACAGCCCGGCGTAGAAGCGCAGGTTCTCGTGCACGGAGAGGTCCTCGTAGAGGCTGAAGCGCTGGGTCATGTAGCCGATGCGCTCCTTGATCCGCTCCGCCTCCGTGGCGACGTCGTGGCCCACCACCGTCCCGCGGCCGCCGCTGGGGTCGAGGATCCCGCACAGCATCCGGATGGTGGTCGACTTGCCGGCGCCGTTCGGCCCCAGCACTCCGAAGATCTCGCCGCGGTTCACGCTCAGCGAGACGTCCTTCACGGCGACGAAGTCGCCGAAGCGGCGGGAGAGGTGCTCGGTGACGATGATCGGCTCGGCCCCGGTGAGTATTTGCGCGGGGATCATCGACGGGCCTCGCTGGGCTGGGGCGTGCGCTCGATGCGCGCGAGCGCCGGGACGCCGGCGTGCAGCTCCTCGCGCGGGTCCTCCACGTCGATCCGGACGCGCACCACCAGGTTCGCGCGCTCGCGAGGGCTGAAGAGGTAGCGGGGGGTGAACTCGGTCGTGCGCGCCACGTCGGAGACTGTCCCGCGGAAGGTCTCGCGCGCCGCGTCGACGCGCACCGTCGCGGCCGCTCCCACGCGGACGCCGGCGAGATCTTGCTGGGCGACGAACACGTCGAGGTACGGGCGGCGGGTCTCGCCCAGGATCACCGCGGGCGTCCCGGCGGCCAGCACCTCGCCGGGCTCGGCGGTGGTGTCGAGCACCACGCCCGCGGCGGGGGCGCGCAGCACCGAGCGCGCGAGCCGCGCCTCCTCGGCGGCCAGCGCCGCGCGGGCGGAATCGACGCGCGCCTTGGCCTGGCGCAGCTCGGGGGCGCGGGCTCCGTTCTTCTGGGCGGCCAGGCGCTGCTCGAGCGACTCGCGCTCCGAGCGCGCACGCGCCGCCTGCGCCTCGGCGTCGTCGAGCTGCGCCTGGGGGACGACGCCCGTCTGCCGCAGCCGCCGGGCCCGTTGCAGCTGCTCGTTGGAGGTGGTCTCGGCCGCCCTGGCGCCGCGGAGCTGCGCCTCGGTGGCGAGCACGTCCTCCTCGCGCGTGCCGGAGCGGAGCAGGTCGAGCTGCGCCTGCGCGGCCTCGGCGTCTTGCGCGCGCGCGTCGCGCAGCGGCCGCTGCAGGGCGTCGTCCAGCGCCCCCAGGAGCTGGCCGGCCTCGACGCGCTGCCCGCGCTGCACGGACAGCTGCGCCAGCCGGCCCTGCACGTCGAACCCGAGCTGCCTCTCGTGCAGCTCGACCACCCCCTGCAGCTCGGCGGGCCCGTTCCCGCGCCCGCTGCACGCCGCCAGCACCACCGCCGCAACCAGCCATGCATTATTTACCATACGACCAATAATAAATGATCCATGCTCCGGATGTCAACTCGCGCCGCAGCCACGCACCGTCAGGGGTGGATGGCGCGGATCGCGCCGGCGCCGTCGGCGACGTAGATCATCTTGTCCGCCGCGCGGAAGAGGCCGAGCGGGACGCCGAAGCCGGCCGACCCGCCCGAGCCGTCGGCCATGGCCGGGCTCCCGCTGCCCGCCACCGTCTGCACGATGGAGGTCGCCGCGTCGATCCCGGGGACCAGCCGGCGGATGCGGTGGCTGCCGGGGTCGGAGAAGAGCAGCCCCGTCCCGTCCCACACCGCGCCGCCCTGGGGCTGCAGGAGCGCGGAGGCGCCGGCGCCGTCCTGATATCCGTCGGCGGGACCGCCGGCCAGCGTCGTCACGGTGCGCTGCGCGTCGGCGCCGATCACCTTGATCTTCACCTGCTGCACCCCGGGGCTGGAGCAGATCACGAAGATGCGCCCGTCGTCCGCGGCCGCCACGGCGGTCGGGAACGGGAACAGCGCCTGGCTCGCCGGGAGGCCGTCCGTGTCCGGATCGCCTCCTCCGGGATTGCCGAGCGTGCTGACCGCGCCCGTGGCGGGATCGATCGCGCGCACGACGTGGTTCTGCTGGTCGGCGACCAGGAGCCCCCACTTCGAGCTGAACGACATTCCCATCGGGTAGCTGAAGCGCGCCGCGGTCCCGACCCCGTCCTGCGACCCGTACAGGGTGCAGCTCCCCGCGAAGGTGGTCACGGTGCGCGCCGGGTCGGCGCCGATCTTCCGGATGCAGCTGTTGAGCGTGTCCGCCACGAAGACGTTGCCGGCGGCGTCCGCCCACACCGACGAGGGGTTCGCGAAGTGGGCGCTGTCGCCGGAGACGGGTTGCCGATCGGAGCCGGGGATGCCGGTGCCGGCGTACGGCGCGCTCTGACCGACGCGGTGGATCTGGTGGCCGCGCGGATCGGAGTAGACGAACGAGCCGTCGGGAAGCTGCGCGAGGCTGCTCGGACCCGGCAGGGCGCTCGCCAGCGTCGCCACCGACGCCGCCCACGCGGCCAGCGGCTGGCCGTACAGCGGCGCGCGGGGCGTCGAGAGCTGCGCCGGCACGGGCAGACCGAGCGCCGACTTGAACAGGTTCGCGACCATCCGCTCGATGCGCGGGTCGCGCTTGCCGTGGTACGGCCCGGTGGCGAAGTCGTCCACTCCGAGCGGGAAGTAGATGGAGCCGGCGCCGAACACCAGCGCGCCGCTCGGCGCCCGGTAGACGACTGCGTCCGAGGCGCCGGGGCGGTTGAAGATGTCGACCACCGGCGAGGTCGCCACCACCGTCGCCGGGCCGGGCGTGTCGTTCTCGAACCGGCGGTCGTACTCGTAGCCGACCAGCCCCGGCACGTGATCGCCGTCGTGGAACCCGGTGCCCTCGTAGACGAAGCTCGATGCGCCCTGCACCACCCACGCCTGTCCGAAGAGCACCTGCTCCTCGTACATGGTGCCGACCAGCGCCTCCTCGTCACGGTTGATGGGCGCGTCGCGGTACCGGCCGGTGCGCTGCACGGGGTCGCCGGCGAGCGGGTCCGTCTGCGGGCGCACCTTGTAGCAGGTCATCAGGCGCGCGTTCCCGTCGCCGCCGGGGTTCTCCAGCCGCACCTTCCAGTACGCGGCGTTCGCGCCGAAGAAGAAGAGGTGCGTGCCGGCGTCGCGCGCCGACTCGACCGCGTCGCGCTGCCGGCCGTCCCAGTATTCGTCGTGGCCCACGCTGAGGAACGCGCCGTGCCGCCGAAGCGAGCCCACCCCTTCGCGCGTCACGTCGAGGTTGGTGGTGTAGCTGACGTCGTAGCCGCTGCGCTCCAGGAAGCTGGCCATGTGCGCCTCATAGCGGAGCACGTGGCCGGCGCCCCTGGTAGGTGGTGACGCTCGCCTGGAAGTAGAGGTCGCTCATCCGGTCGTCCTTGACGACCAGCGGAACGTAGGTGCCGTAGGGGAACGGCTCGTCGCGCAGGATGCGGACCAGGTACAGGCCGCTGACGGCGTCCGCCGGGACCTGGACGGTGAACGTCGGCGACCAGTGGCACTGGACGAGGCCCGTGGCCGGGTCGGGCGGGCAGGCCGGCTGCGGTCCCGCGGTCGCCGTTCCCTCGACCAGCTTGCGCGCGCCCGCGCCGCCGTACCAGCCCAGGCGGTAGAGCGCCCAGCGCACGCCCATGGTACCGCCCGCCGTGGCGGGGATGTTCGCCATCACCTGGAGGCTCTCGCCTGCCTTGGCCGAGACCCGATCCGCATAGGCCTCGACGTGCACCGGCCGGTTGGCGGCGCCCGAGCCGGACGGAGCGCCGTCGCCGCGGATGAGGGCCCAGCCCGGGTCGCCAGGCAGCGCGTTCTCCGCGGGGATCGGGTTGACGTACCCCGCCGGGCGGTCCTGCGGATAGGTGCCGCCGGGCCCGCCGTCGACGCCGCCGTCGGTCGGCTGGATGCCCCCGCTCTTCGAGCACGCAAGGAACGCACAGACGGCTGCCGCCGCGCACCAGTTTCGCATGGCCGGAAGCTGGGCGCTCGCCCCTCCGCCCGCAACCCCGCCTGGCGACCGGGTTTTGTGAAGCGGCGAACGAAGTGTGGAACGCCCTTGCCCTACCGGAGATCCAGGATCGGCCACTCGTACGCGCGGGCGTGGGCGCGCAGGCGCGGGTCCGGGTTCACGGCGGTCGGCCGGCCGACCACGGCGAGCATCGGGTAGTCGGAAAGGCTGTCGGAATAGGCGTGGGACAGATCCAGCTTCAGCCCGTGCTCGACGCAGTAATCCCGGATGCGCCGCGCCTTGTGCGCGCCCTCCACGATGGGCGGGATCACCTTGCCGGTGGCGAACCCCTCCACGAACTCGAGCGAGTTGGCGATCAGGTCGTCCGCGCCGAGCAGCCGCACCAGGGGGCGCATGGTGATGTCGATGGCACCGGTGCAGAGGACGATCTTGCAGCCGCCCCGCCGCGCCTCGGCGAGGATGTCCATCGCGCCGGGGTACACCGCGGGCGCGAGCACGTCCTCGCACAGCCGGTCGGCCAGCTCGATCAGCCGGTCCTCGCTGAGGCCCCGGTACGATCGGTAGAACAGCTCGTTGAAGACCTTGCGGTTGTAGAGATCGGCGGCCTTGTACAGCGGCGCCATCAGAAGGCCCTTGACGATCCGTCCCAGCGCGCCGAGCACCGTTCCGCGGTTGAAGACGTAGTAGGCATACGCGT
>WNGH01007736.1_pt1 | contig 10659 bp, 12 predicted proteins | sample 5400631 | NCBI WGS metagenome assembly WNGH01 (sample SAMN13153373, study PRJNA577476) | soil metagenome | isolation source: 115 cm soil or saprolite under Garry oak tree replicate 1 | place: USA:California | collected 2016-06-15 | reverse complement strand
CAGGTCTCCGCGAGCTCGCGCCCTCCAACGTGCCAGAGCGTTACTCGCTCGAGCTGCAGGGGAGGTTCGCCGACGCAGCGACCGCGTGGATGGGGGTCGGCTGCCGCTACGAGGCGGCCATGACGCTCGCGGCTTCGCCTGCCGAAGGCGACCTGCGCGAGTCTCTGAAGATGTTCCAGGACCTTGGCGTTCGCCCGGCCGCGGCCATCGTCTCGCGCCGTCTGCGCGATAGGGGCGCGCGCGGCGTCCCGCGCGGCCCGCGCACGACGACGCTGCGCAATCCTGCCCACCTCACCGAGCGCGAGGCGGAGATCCTGGGCCTCGTCGCCGAGGGCCTGAGCAACCCTGAGATCGCCGAGCGCCTGTTCCTCTCCACCAAGACAGTCGACCATCACGTTTCTGCCATCCTCGGCAAGCTCGGCGTCAAGACCCGAGGTCAGGCGGCAGCCCAAATTAGGTCGATTTGGTGGCGTCCATTGGACTCCTACGGTGTTGCTGTCGCGCGATCCCCAACCACAGCAACAGGAGAAAAAAGAGATGCCGAGATATGTTGTCGAGCGAACCTTTCCAGCCGGGTTGCACATTCCGGTCACCGACGACGGTGCGCAGACATGCCTCGCCGTCGTGGGCAGCAACGCCGACGAAGGCGTGACCTGGGTGCATTCGTACGTCAGCGACGACAAGCACAAAACCTTCTGCGTATACGACGCGCCGAATCCCGAGGCGATCCGCAAGACGGCGAACCGCAACTCGCTGCCCGTCGACAAGATCACGCAGGTCAGCGTCCTCGACCCGTACTTCTACCGCTGAGGAGAGAGGAAACATGATCAAGCTCATCCTTCGCGCCCTGGCGCTGCTTGTGCCCGTGTCCCTTCTCGTCGCTCCCGTGACTCAAGCCTCGAGTCAGGCGTCCCTTGCCGACGTGCGACAGGCGACCGCGAAGTTTCACGACGTCGGCATAGCGGAGCACGCCGGCTACCAGCGATTGCTCAACTGCTTTGACCTGCCCGGAACAGGCGGCATGGGTCAGCACTACGTCAACCTCAAACTGCTCGACGCGGCTGTCACGCCGGGCGAGCCGGAGGCGATGGTGTACGAGGTCGACGGCGACCGCCTCCAACTCGTGGCTGTCGAGTACATCATCCCGCTGACCGCGTGGGCGTCTGCGGCCAAGCCGACCTTGTTCGGTAAGGATTTCACGCGTCTCGACTCGCTGGGTCTTTGGGCTCTGCACGCCTGGATCTGGCGGCCCAATCCGAACGGGATCTTCCAGAACTACAACCCGAGCGTCCGGATGTGCCCAGGCCACTAGCCTGGCTGGTGAGGTCGGCGGGCGCTCAGCGCCCGCCCTTCCTCAACTCCTGGTCGAGGCGATCGAGGAACACGGTCTGCGCCGGCAGCATTTTTTGACGCGCCGACGCGAGATCGAACCATCCCGCCGCATCCACCTCGGGGAACTCCTGCATCCGGCCGGAGCGTGGCGGCCACTCCATCGTGAACTTCATGCTCGCGATGCGGTCGACGTCGACCTCGCCCCGAGCAGTCCACGCACGAACAAGTTTGCCGCCCACCTGGCGGACCGTACCGATGGAGACGAGCTCGCCGGTGGGCGCGTCCTGCCCGAGCTCTTCCTTGAACTCGCGCCGTGCGACGTCCTCCGCAACCTCGCCATTCTCGATCTCGCCTTTCGGGATGGACCAGGCGCCGGCGTCACGATGCTTCCAGAACGGTCCGCCCGGATGGACGAGCAAGACCTCGGGCATTCCGTCGCGCAGCCGGTAGAGCAGGAGCCCCGCGGACTCAGCGGCCACACCTGGATTCTGGCGTACCGTGGGCCGCAGTAATCGGAGGAGGAAAGTCAATGCCCTACGAACAAACAGAAAAAGCGTGGGACCGTTTCGAGGCGGACATCAAGAACCTGGCCGGCGAGCTCAAGAGCCACTACCGCGGCGCGGCCGACGAAAAGGCCGCGGCAGAGCTAAACCGTTCGCTCGAGCAGCTCCGTCAGGCCGCGGACACGGTTTTCCGGTCCCTGGAGTCGGCAACCAAGGACCCGCAGGTGCGCGAGCGGACCAAGCAGACCGCGCGATCATTCGGCTCTGCGGTGGCCGAGACCTTTCGCGACCTGAGCGACGAGATCGACAAGGCGGTGCGCAAAACCGCGGAACGAAAGTAACGTCGGAAGCTAGGGCTTGGGCAAGCCCTGCCTGAGGGTCATCACCCTGGCCACGTCGGCGGGGGAGACGATGCCGACGAGGCTGCCGTTGTCGAAGACGAGGACACGTTGCTCGAGACTCAGGCCGACGCGCTGAATCAGCGCCGACAGATCCTCGCGCGGGTTCGTTGTCGGCACGTCGGCGATAGGGCGCGCGACCTCGATCAGGTGCTTGTTCGCACGATCGCCTGCCGGCAATCGCACGAGCTCTGAGAGGCGCACGACGCCAGTCAGCTTGCCCGAAGGTTCGTGCACCGGGTACGTCGTGAAGCTGTGGTTCGGGGCCACCGACTCGAGGAACTGTTCGACCGTCACCCAATCGGGCAGCGTCACCACCGGCGAGGTCATAGCCGCCGACACCGGCACGGACCGCAGCAGCGTGCGGACAGCGCTGCCGGCTTCTTCCGACGCCGCTGCCGACAGGAGGAACCAGCCGAGAAATGCAATCCAGATGCCGTTGGCAACCTCGCCGACGAAAAGTTCGAGCACGCCGGCGGCGATCATCAAGTAGGCGAATACGCGTCCGACTCGGACCGCGTTGTGCACTCCTTTTTGCCTGCTGCCCGAACGCCACCAAAGGATCGAGCTGAGGAGCCTCCCCCCGTCGAGAGGAAACGCCGGCACCAGGTTGAACAGCCCGAGAGCGACGTTGACGAACGTCAGCCAGCTGAAAAGGTCTGTGAGCAGCTTGTTGCCGGTGGTTGCCAGTGCAAGTCCGAACGCGATGGCGGCCACGACAAAGCTCGTCAACGGCCCGACGCCGGCGATCAGCGCTTCGGAGCGTGCGCTCGCGGGCTCGCCCTCGAGTCGCGAGACGCCGCCGAAAAGCCAGAGCGTGATGCCCGCGACCTTGACGCCGTGGCGCCGCGCGACGAGGGCGTGCGAAAGCTCGTGCGCCAGCAGGCACGCGTAGAAGAGGACCGCGCCGAGGGCGGCGACGAGCCAGTAGACGAGCGGGGGATAGCCCGACGCGTCGGTCGGAAGGATCGTGGTCGCAAGCAGCCATGTGATCCAGGCGAAGATGAAGATCAGGCTCCAGTTGAATCCGACCTCGATCCCGAAAATCCGCCCCAGCCGGATGCTTGGAGTCACGGCAACGCGAGTCTAATGCTCATCAGCGATCGACCAATGGTGGGGGTCGCGCGACCCCATCACGATAGAGGCAGGCCATGGACAACGTAACCCTGGCACGGGCGACGATGGGCACCTCCCTCGGTTTTCACATCGTGTTCGCGGTGCTGGGTGTGGGCCTGCCGCTGCTGATGCTGGTCGCTGAAGGGCTCTGGCTGCGCACGAGGGATCAGGTCTGGCTCACTCTGGCTCGGCGTTGGTCTAAATCGTTCGGAATCCTCTTTGCAGTCGGCGCCGTGTCGGGCACCACCCTGTCGTTCGAACTGGGTCTCTTGTGGCCACGATTTATGGCGTTCTCCGGCGCGATTTTCGGGCTGCCGTTCTCGGCGGAAGGCTTCGCCTTCTTCTTAGAGGCGATTTTCCTTGGCCTGTACCTCTATGGCTGGAACCGGTTGACGCCGCTCGCCCACTGGTTGACGTCGATCCCGATTGCAGTGAGCGGCGCTCTGAGCTCTGTCTTCGTGGTGATGGCCAACGCATGGATGAACTCGCCGACAGGGTTCCGTTTGGGCAGTGATGGCCGCCTCCTGGATGTCGACCCGCTGGCGGCCGCGCTCAACCCATCCACGCCCACCGAAGACCCGCACATGTTGGTTTCGGCGTACGTGGTGACAGGTTTTCTGGTCGCCGCAGTCTACGCGGTTGGGCTCCTGAGGCGTCGCGACGACGTGCTGCATCGGCGCGGCCTGATGCTTGGTATGGGGATGGCAGCCGTGGCGATTGTGCTCGCCGGCATCACGGGTGACAACAGCGCGCGCTTCATATATCAAGCGCAGCCCGCGAAATTTGCATCGATGGAAGGCATCTACCACACGGCGCGCGGTGCTCCCGTCAATCTGGGCGGCATTCCGGTCGACTCCGAGCAGCGGGTCGTGGGCTCGATCGAGATACCAAACCTGCTCAGCCTGCTCGCCGCCTTCGATCCCAACGCCGAGGTGCGCGGGCTGGATACCTTTCCTCCGAATGACCGGCCGAACCCGGTCATCGTCCACCTGTCGTTCGACGCGATGGTTGGTCTCGGAATGCTGATCGGACTTGCCGCGGCGCTGTTCTGGCTCCTCTGCCTCTTCCGCCGATGTATTCCGATGCGGCGCCCCTTGCTCTGGTTGATCGCGGTCACCGGGCCGGCCTCGGTCGTGGCGATGGAGGCCGGCTGGTTCGTGACCGAGTTCGGACGCCAGCCTTGGATCGTCTACGGGATCCTGCGTACCTCGGAGGCGGCGACCACCGCGCCGGCCCTCGGCCCGACATTCCTTATCTTCTTTGCCATCTACATCGGCCTGGCGGTGACGACCGCGCGTCTTCTCTTGCTCCAGGCGAAGAGGAACCGCGCCGGCGCATGAGCGAGGCCCAGGTCGTCGCGGCCATCCTATGGCTTGCCCTTACCGCGTACGCAGTGCTCGCCGGCGCAGATTTTGGCGGCGGCGTGTGGGACTTGCTCGCGAGCGGCACTCGCGCTCGGGAGCAGCGGCTCGCGGTCGCCCAGGCGATGGGGCCTGTGTGGGAGGCCAACCATGTCTGGTTGATCTTTCTAATCGTCGGGCTTTTTACAGCATTCCCGGCGGCATTCGGCATCCTGAGCATGGCGCTTTACCTGCCCTTCACCCTCGCGCTCTTCGGGATTGTCCTGCGGGGGGCGGCTTTCGCGTTCCGGGCGCACGGCAGAGAAGCCGTTGGCGATGCGTCGGGGTGGGGCGTGACGTTCGGAGCCGCCAGCGTCATCGCGCCCTTCTTCATGGCCACTGGTGCGGCGGCGGCGGCGTCGGGCTCCATCCGAGTCGTGGGCGGGCAACTCGCATCGGGGTTCGAGGCCGTTTGGGCCACGCCATATGGCCTGCTGATCGGCCTGTTGGCGGTCGCGATGTGCGCGTATCTCGCCGCGACATATCTAACCGTCGAAACGGAGGGCACGCCACTCGAGGCTGACTTCCGGCGCAAAGCAACCGCCGCCGGCCTCGTTGCGGGCGTCGCGGCCATCGCCAGCCTGGTCCTTGCGCCGTTCGCCGCGCCGTCTCTGGCCCACACGCTGTTCGGAGGAGGCGTTCCGTTTGTGATCCTCGCGCTTGTCAACGGACCGATCGCGCTGATCGCGGTATGGCGTTCGCGGCCCCGATTGGCGCGCTTCGCTGTTGCCGCTCAGGTCGTCTTCGTGCTGTGGGCGTGGGCCGTAGGACAGTGGCCGTATCTCGCGCCGCCTGACCTCACGATCCAGGGCTCGGCCGCGCCCAAGGCGACGCTCACCGCCTTGCTGGTCGTGATCGCGGCCGGCATGGCCCTGCTTCTGCCCTCGCTCTGGTTCCTGTTCCGCGTGTTCAAAGCCCGCAACCCAGCCGCCCTCGACTAGGGTTCGCCTCGTGGGTCATCCGGCGCGCCGATCCTCTTCTGGCGATGTCATGCTTTCCGACCGTCCGGCGATGCTCTTCGACCTCGACGGCACGCTGCTGGACAGCGTCTATCAACATGTGCTGGCCTGGAAAGAAGCGCTTGCGTCGGCCGGCATCGACCTCTCCATCTGGCGCATCCACCGCCGGATCGGGATGAGCGGCGGCCTGTTTCTGCGCGCGCTGGTCCGCGAGACAGGACGCGATCTCACAACCGCCGAGGCGGACCTGCTCCGCGAGCGCCATGAAGCCGGCTACCGCAAACGCCTAGGCGAGGTCAAACCTCTGCCCGGCGCGCAGGATCTGCTCCGGGTGCTGACCAACGCCGGCGTGCCGTGGGCCATTGCAACCAGTGGCAGCCAGGCGACCGCGGGCGCGTCGCTCGAGGTCCTTGACCTGCCGCCTGACGTGGCGGTCATCACACGTGATCACGTGGCGTACGCGAAACCCAATCCGGACCTGTTCCTCGCGGCGGCGGAGGCCCTCGGCAGACCGATCACGGAGAGCTTTGTCGTCGGCGACAGCGTCTGGGACATGCTCGCCTCGCAGCGAGCTCACGCGCTGGGGATAGGAGTCCTGTCGGGAGGCTACGGCCGCGAAGAGCTGGAGACCGCCGGCGCTTATCGCGTTTACGAGGACCCACGCGACCTTCTGGCGCACATCGATGAGCTCGGCATCCGCATGCACTTCTAGACGGCGAGGGGAATTCTTGCCCCGCGCCCGCTCCCCTGCTACGTTGATTCGTGGCTGTGGCTCACCGGGGGAGCCCGAGATTTTTGGGGGGTGCGGACATATGAATAGGTCACGTCGTGTGCTGCTGGCCGCGGCCGGCATCGGTTCGGTGGCCGTCGCGGCGGTGGGCCTCTCGCCGGGGGCGCTCGCGGCGGCTTCGCCGGGGTATAAGGTCGCCAACGTCGGCGCCTACGGCGGCGAGCCATCGATCGTCTCAGACAGCCTCGGCCAGCTGTATGTCACGACGCCGGAGGGCGGCACCGTCACCTATACATCCACCAATGGAGGGTCGACGTGGCGCCAGGTGGCGACAGCCGACCCGAACAGCGGCGACGACTGCCTCGCCACCGATCAGGCGAACTCTGTCTATCTATGCAACCTCGCGGGGAGCGAAGGCGTCGCCCCGCTGCAGGCGGACGTATGGAAGTCCCTCAACCAAGGAAAAAGCTGGACGCACGGCGAAGGCGCGCTGCCCCAATGCGGGACGAGCTGCAGCCCGTTCGGGGTCGACCGCGATTGGGTGGCCGCGTCCATCCTTCCGCCGGCGACCTTGACCGGCCAGGCAGAGGTCGTGCTGATGTACCACGACTTCTACGGGCCGAGCCAGATCTGGGTGAACATCTCGCACGACGGCGGCGCCACCTTTGGTCCTCCGCAAGAAGTGCTCGCCAGCCCGGCGGTGACGCCGGGAGCGGTGGCCGGCACCCTGGTCGCGCAGGGCTACACGTTCTGCAACACGGTCCCCGCCGGAGTTGGCATCGCGCCGCCGGGCACGCCTCACGCGGGCCGGATCTTCGTGGCGTGGATCGCGGCCGATCTCGCGCAGAACGCGACTGGCTGCAACGTCTCCATGCTCCAGTCCTTCCACACGCTCTGGATCTCCTACTCCGATGACAACGGACTGACCTGGACGCCGCAGCAGGCGTTCGACGCAGGCTTTGGCCACGACTCTTCGACGCCATTTGTCGGCTTCACCCTCGATCGAGCGGGGAACCCGTACCTGGGTTTCACGATCAACCTCAACTCGAACCCCGCGACATGCTCCGCAGAATCAACCGCCGGCACCGTGCAGTCGGATACCTCCTGTGAGTACGACATGTACGTCGTCTGGTCGAGTGATGGCGGCGCAACCTGGGACGGCGGTGGAGGCCTGGTACCAGGAAGCGCAGCGAGCGCGTTCCGAGTCAACCCGGTGAGCGAGCGAGGCACGCATTTCTTCCCGGCGATCGCGGCCGGGGACCCGGGCAAGGTTGACGTCGCGTACCTGCGCACCAGCACCATCCTGCCCACCGATCCGTTCGGGAAGGCGGACCCCGGCGGATGCGCCGGCCCCGGACCGGCCAATGGAAATCCGACCACCTATCCGACCGCGTGCAGCTGGAATCTCCACGCGGCGCAGTCGCTGAACTTGAGCCTGGGGCCGTCGAGAGCCACGTGGACTACCACGCAGGTCACGACAACGCCAATGCATGTCGGCGATATCTGCAACCTCGGCATCTTCTGTCTCGCCCCCAGCTCGAACCGCAACCTTCTCGACTTCATCATGGAGACGCTCGACCAGAAGGGATGCGCGCACATCGTCTATGCGGACGACAACACCGTGAACAAGATCCGCGCGGCGAATCAGACGTCCGGCGCCTGCATCTTGACCAAGAAATAGGAAATCTCCGGAGGGCCGGCTGCGTCGCCGGCCCTTTCCGATTGATCGTCACCGGTTGGTGGAACATTTAGGGTATGAACCAGCTCAAGACCGCGTTCCTGGTGGTCGCGTTGACCGTCCTGCTCGTCCTCGTCGGTGACCTGTGGCAAGGCACGGGCGGCATGATCGTGTTTTTCGGCATCGCGCTCGTCATGAACGGCGTCGCCTACTGGTTCAGCGACCGCATCGCACTCGCTTCGGCGCAAGCCCGTGAAGTCTCGCCGGCGGAAGCGCCGATGCTGTTCCGCCTTGCCGACAGGCTCGCATTGCAGTACGGCGTGCCGCGCCCCCGCGTGTACGTCAGCCCCGACCCCTCGCCCAACGCGTTCGCGACCGGACGCAATCCGTCGCACGCCGCGATCTGCGTGAACGACGGGCTGCTGCGGATCCTCGATGAGGAAGAGCTGTATGGCGTGCTCGCGCACGAGTTCGGCCACGTGCGCAATCGGGACATCCTGATCAGCTCAGTCGTCGCGGTGCTCGCGGGCACGATCACCCTGATCGCGAATGTGGCTCAGTGGGGCCTCATGTTCGGCGGATACGGTGGCCGTGACGACCGGCAGCAGGGCGCTGGAAGCGCGATCGTCGGGTTGCTGATGATCATCGTGGCGCCGATCGCGGCGCTCCTGATTCAGCTGGCGATCTCGCGGTCTCGCGAATACCAGGCCGACCGGACTGGCGCCGAGGTCTCAGGCGACCCGCTAGCGCTGGCTTCCGCACTGCGCAAGCTGGAGCGAGCCAGTCAGGCCATTCCGTCGCAAACCGCCCAGCCCGCGTTTGCGCACCTCTACATCGTGAATCCGCTGAGCGGCGGAACCTTTGCGGGGCTCTTCAGCACGCACCCGCCGATCGAGGAGCGGATCCGCCGTCTCGAGGAGATGGCGGGCGGCATGCGGCGCGCCTCCTGAATCAGGACTGAGTCAGGTTCAGCGAGACCTCGATCGTGACCGCCGGCTGCACGGTAGTGAACCCGATGCTCGGCGGGTTGACCCCGAACTCGGTCATGTTCGTCGCGATCGTGCCCGCGATCTGGGTTGAGCTTCCGCTGACGTGGAGCTGCAGGTTCGCCGTGACGTCCTTGGTCACGCCGTGGATCGTCAGAGTGCCGGGGACCGACACCGTCACGGTCTGACCGGCGGACGCTCCCGCGGGCAACATCACGCTCCTGGCCACGAATATGGCCGTCGGGAATGAGCTCACGTTGAGCGATTGCTGGGCGATGCGGTCGCGGTTGATCACGTTGTAGCCGGCGACGGAGTCCACGCTGGCAAGGCCTGACAGCTGGACCGTAATCGTCGCCGCCGAGAGCTCGTAAGTGGTGCCGGAGGAGGTGATCGTCGCCTGGCCGCTCACCGCGCTGGTGCGTGCGACCGCCTCGTGACTCGAGCTCTGGCCCACGAACTGCTCCTTGACCCGGTACCCGGCAAGCGATCCCGAAGCAATCGTCCACATGCCTGAGCCTGATATGCCGGCCGTGGGCGACGCCGTCCCCGAAGCGGAGGGGCTGGGCGACGCGAGGGCGAGGGTGGGCGGACTCGTTCGCAGTCCGGAGAAGAAGTACGCGTAGGCGCCGCCGCCGCCAAGCACCAGCAGGGCGGCCAGGGCGGCGATCGGGATCCAGAGCTTTCGTGGCATGGGCAAGATCGTCCATCAGCCTGCTGGTTCCGCACTGTGAGAATCCTGAGAGATTGCTGAGAGGCAAGTCTTCGCCCCACCGGTGGGGGAGTACCGGCCGGCGGCCGGGGGATGGGGCCCTAGGGTTCTTCTTCTTCGCTGATCACCGAGTCTTGCGTGAGCTCGTCTTCGTCGCTGGCCGAGTAGAGGTCGCGGATCTCCGCGCCGCTGGTCTCGAAATCGCCGATGCCTTCCGAGGAATCGTCCTCCACCAGCTCGCCCGCGCGACGTGATTCGTCGAGCAGTTGCTCGTACGTGCGCTGCGCGACGTCGGCCGCCGGATACTCGTAGAACTCAGTGTTCGCGGGAATCTCCGCTCCCTCGGTGCTGTCGGACCCGTGGCGCAGGATGTAGCTGCGTCCGCTGTCGGGATCGTGCAGCAGCGTCAGGTACCGTTCTCCCGTCAGCTCCGCGCGTCTCTCGGCCTGACCGCTGTTCTCCAGCTCGAGCAGCCTGCTGAGGATCTCTTCTTCGCTTCGTTCTGACATGGCCTTCCTACTTAAACGCCGGGAGCGGGCTGATCGACCGGGTTTACACTCGGCCTCGTGACGGAAAAGGTCGCACCACAGCGAACGGCCGGCGCGCTGATCTCGACTCCCGACATCACTCCCGAAGAGCTTCAGCTGGCGGTGCGAAACCATTCCATGCCACTCGAGGCGCTGCGCCAAGCCATCACGCCGATCGGGCTCCACTACCTGCTGATTCATTTCGACATCCCGATGGTCGATGCCGCGAGGTACGAGCTCAGTGTTGGCGGGCGGGTTCGCAAGCCGCTGCGCCTCACCATGGACGAGATCACCTCTCGGCCCGCGACCACGGTCGCGGTC
>WNGH01020279.1_pt1 | contig 10661 bp, 11 predicted proteins | sample 5400631 | NCBI WGS metagenome assembly WNGH01 (sample SAMN13153373, study PRJNA577476) | soil metagenome | isolation source: 115 cm soil or saprolite under Garry oak tree replicate 1 | place: USA:California | collected 2016-06-15 | reverse complement strand
CCTTCTTAACTCTGGCCCGTAGTGGTCTGGACTGGTGAAGCATCCAGGACGTACCTATGGACATCGGTCGTGCCGCATTCGCTCCGAACGTAGGTTGTGTTTCAAACCTGAGTCTGCTCAAGTCTTGGGCCTGGAAGTCGAGCTTCCAAGCCCCCACCGAGACACGTCCCAGCGGGGGTACTTGACTGAATAGCGGATTTGCCAGCCCATTATAGCTTTCTTCTATGTGCTTGTCCAGTGAGCCAGTTCTTGAATTCTTGACAAGGAGACACAGCAATGATGTAAGACGGAGCACAAATGCGTTGCTATATGTTATGATTATCAGTAGACTACCAACGATGGTAGACGGTGGTGTTTAGTTCTACTGTTCCTTCACTTGCACCCAAAGGAGTGTGCGCGATGATTGCATGTGACATCATGACCCGCAAAGTATGTACTATATCCCCGGAGGCCAGTCTACAGGAAGTTGCACAACTGCTCTACCAGGAACGTATCAGTGGCGTGCCTGTCGTCAACGCAGATGGTCAAATCATCGGCATTGTCACGGAGGCAGATATTATCAGCAAGGCGAGCCAGGAGGGCCTGCGCGTTGCCGATATTATGAGTCACGAGATTATTGCAGTTACCGAAGATACGCCAATCAACGAGATTGCCCTGTTACTGACCGAGCGCAAAATCAAGCGCGTTCCGGTCGTCAGCGAAGGTAAGCTGGCGGGCATTGTGAGTCGCGCAGATATTGTCCATGCTGTCGCGGAAGGGCACCTGATTCTGCGCAGCTGGTAGGATGGTGAAAAGCCTTAATCCTTCATACAGGTGCACTCATCAAATGAAGATGCGTTTGTGCATCACAAGAAAAAGGAGGATGATGCAACATAGGGAATAGAACTATTTCAAAGGCTCATCCGTGATATATGTACGAACAACAAAATAATGTGTGCCCACATGCACAAATCGAGGAAGAAAACACGCGAAAAAGTGTTATATGGTAGTGCCTGCTTGGCATGAAGCGGCTCCGAAGGAGGATATAGGATGTTCTGCTCACAGTGTGGTATGCGCGTCAAGGATGGTGCGCATTTCTGTGATAATTGTGGCGCGGCATTGCAGGCGCCCGGGGGCGTTTCTCAAGTTCCACCGGTAAAAACCAGCCGCGGCACAAGTAAAGCCAATGACCCGTATAAGGATCAAATTAGCCAGCTCAAGCTGCAAATCCGGCAACTGAAACTGGACCTCAAGCGAATAAACACAGAGATGGGAAAAATCCGCTCGCAGTATTACCAGTCGGCGGCTTTTGTTCCACGTGGTATGCTGCGGCATGGTTATAAAGAGGTCGAGGATGTGCGTCTATGGGGGCCGCAGAAGAAGAAGCAGGAACTACAACAGCAGATTATGTACCTGGAGCAGCAGTTGTTGGGGCTGCAGCAACAGCAAGCACAATGGCAGGCCCAGCAAGGCGGGTAGCCCGAAGGATCTGCCCATCGCATGAGACCCGTTGCGGAGTTTACCCTTGAGCGAAGGGCTCAGGGTGACAATACATTGCCGCTCGGGTCGAGATCACGGGCGATGTTGTAGATATCGGGCGAGCCAAGGCCACTCGCCAGGTCATAGCCTGTGGTGGCCGAATAGAGCAGGTTAGTGCCGGCGGTAATGTCGTGAAAAGCCGGAAACGCCTGCTGCACGTTGGAGAGGCGGTAGAGTGTAGGGTTGGCAAAGCCCACACGGACCTTACCGTCGGCTCTCAAATACTGGTTGATGAGTGCCATGCTACCTGCCCAGAGCGGGGCGGCTGCGCTCGTGCCGCCGATGGTGATCCAGCCAGAAGAGGGACAGCCTGCATTCATCACTGTGCAGTAGATCGAGTAGCCGGTCGTGGGATCGGCGTCTGCTGTAACATCGGGTACCTGCCGGTTGCCATTGCTATACTGGTTGTCGACGCCCGGGCCACTCTGCCAGGGGGGAAGTTTGAAGGTATTGCTGATACCGCCGCCGCCCCCGGCCCCTTTGGGACTCCGCAGTTTTGATTTCGGATTGGACCATACCGACTCATAGTTATAGGCGCTGCTATTCAGCTGCAGGTTGGTGCCGCCAACGCCGGTGACGTAGGGATCGCTGGCAGGTGAGTCTACTGCCGGATTGCTATCACCACAATCATAAGCACCAGCATCACCTGAAGCCGCAAAGAAGGCGATCCCCTGCGCGGCAGCCTGTTTGAAGATATTGTCGAGGGTTTGCAACTCGCCGGGGCCAGAACTCGATTCGCAGATGCCCCAGCTAACGACGGCAATGTGAGCTTTATGATCGGTGACAATCCTGTTATAGGTATCATTGAGGCCCTGGGTTGTGTTCGGGCCTTCATAGACGATCTGCCTGGCATGAGGAGCCATAGCGGCAACGACCTCGATATCCAGTTCGGCTTCAATTGCGGCCTGACCCGCTGAACCATTGAAGCCATCTACCAGGACGTTGGTGATGCTCGGATTACCGAGATCGTAGGCCTGGAAGTATTGAGCAACATCGCCAGACTGGTATCCATCCAGTTCGAAGAGAGCAACGGCCTGGCCATCACCCAGGAACCCGGCATTTTGCAGGGGTGTGGCATCATAGGCCGTGGCGAGGTCATCTGGAGTGTAGCCACCTGGCGCAGCCGACCTGGCGTTGAGCCTGCGATAGTGCGGCTGATAGTGCAGGCTATTATCCAGTCCGCCAATGGATGTCACCAGAGGGATGAGCGATGCAGGCAGGCTGGGCGCTGTCGCATTCGCGTAAAAGGTGTGGGTACCCAGCCGGTAATTGTTGATGCGCGTGTTGAATGCTTGTTGCGCTTGCGCGACGGAGCCTGTGGCATCGATGAGCTGATTGTTGGAAGCGATGGTGGTGATGGTGAACCCCTGGCTCTGCAGGAATGAGACAACTTGCCGCACCTGACCAGGTGTAGGTGCAAATAACAGGTTGAACATAGCAGGGGTGAGATAGTGGTGATACTGCGCTGACCGGGGATCAGAGATAGCGTTCAACAGCCTATCCAGCTCTGCCGCATTGCGCAGTTGGAGACCGATGGACAGGCGCAATGGCTGTTGAGGGTCGGCAGCCTGCAGAAGGTGCGCACGCTGGAGCAGTGGCATGACATCGCTATTGAGCGCGAGGCGCTGGTTTGCATCCGCGTGAACCAGCATACGCACACTTACGAGGCTGGCTCCGATGAGGAGCAGAGCGATAACTACAAATACAATGTTGCGTCGCATATTATTTTCCTACAGGGTTCGCACAAAGGATATTTTATTGTTACTTCACCCATTGAGAATAAACGTGATGAGAGGTAGGGTTTGTGGCGTTTTCGTGGATTGTCTCACAGGTTAGCCTACCGGGCGTGATGATGGAGATGAAGAAATGAATGCGGGTATTGCCCCACCCTGGGCGCGATAATGAATTGTAACGACCAAGATCGGCAATGTGTTGTCACGCCTCCGCGCAGCGAAGGGTCTGTCTCGATGGGCAGATCCTTCGCTACGCTCAGGATGACAGGACCGGGTTTGATAGTTAAAAATCATTATCGGCCAATGGCCCGTCGATGCCCTCAAGAGGCCGATAAATCGGCGGTGCGCCAATAAATTGTGCGCCTACGGGGTATTACCGACCTGGATTGTTCAAATTCATAATCGGCGATGGGCGCGATAAATCGGCCCCTACAGGCGTGCCGTGGCCATTCACGATACCCTGGATATTTCGATAAAGTTCATCATCGTGCCCTACGAAGGATACGGGCTTACGATGATGGGATAGGCTTCGCGGCAGCCTATCCCAAAGCAATTAATCGCGCCTCTATCGAGGCCGTTGGGTCCGGTGATGGTACCGGCGACGGCGTTGGGGTCGGCGTCGGGGTCGGCGTCGGTGATGGCGTCGGTGTCGGCTTGGGGGTCGGCGACGGCTTGGGTGATGGTGTTGGCGTGGGAGTGCCGTTCGTCAGGTTCACGACGTAGAGCGTGACTACTGTATCGACGCTGATCTTCGCGCCGCTGGGCGGGCTGACTTTGACGACGATGTTTGCTGCCTTATCGGGGTTTGTGGGTGGATCGGAAGGCAGCACCTGATACAGAATACCGGCCTTATTGAGAGCATCTTCCGCCGCCGCGAGCGTATTGTTCACGAGATGGTGCGGCACGGTCAATTGGTCTGCCTGTAGATCGACTTGAATGATCGTGCCCCTTGGAGCCTTATCGGGAGGCTTCGGGAACTGGTCGATCACTGTTCCAGAGGCGAGATTATTTTTGACGTTCAACTGGAATCCCGCGTTGGTTGCCGTTGCCCGGGCCTGTGATAAAGATTGGCCTATCAGGTTGGGTACGGATATCTGGGTTGTGCTGGTCGGCGCCTGGGTTGGTCCCAGGCCCAGACCCGAGAGATTGATGAAGCCGAGATCGGCCGCCAGGTAGACGCTAAAGCCGAGCAACAATAACGTTGCCAGGAGGATGAGTACGGTTATGACACTGGCGAAGCGCGAGTCGCGCTGGTCTCGCCGCACCTGGCCGGTGCGCGGGATAGTGCCGACGCGGGCTGAACCTGTTGGCTGGGTGCCATAAGTGGTAGGGCTGATAAAGCCGCGCTGTTCTGCGAGGTTGCTGGTACCAGCAGGAACACCAACAAAGTTGTTAGGCGAAGAGACCTGTTGACGGCGAAGGCCACCGTTGGCGTGAGGCGAAACTGGCTCACCGGTAAGGGCTATGGGAACTGGAGTCTGACCCGGCACCGGCGTTGGATTTACAACGGTTGGCATGCTTTGATTGAGTTCGGTCTCGCCAAGCATTTCGAGGGCGCGTGCCAGGACATTACCATCCTGGAAACGCATCTCCGGTACTTTCTCCAGGCAACGCAAGATAATTTCTTCGAGGGCAGGTGGGATGTTCGGATTCATATGGCTGGGGGGCAGCGGTATGTCCTGGATATGCTGCATGGCTACTGCCACGGGTGTATCACCGTCGAAAGGAGGGCGCCCGGTCAGCATTTCATACATGACGATGCCAAGCGCATAGACGTCGGCGGCCGGGTTGACAATCTCGCCCTGGGCCTGCTCAGGCGCGTAGTACTGGACGGTACCTAAGGTCATGCCGGTAGTAGTCAGCCGCTCAGCATTGATGTCTTTGTAGACGCTGGCGATACCAAAATCGGTCAGTTTGATTGAGCCGTCGCGCCCTACCAGGATATTCTGCGGTTTTACATCGCGATGCACGATGCCCCGGCGGTGGGCGGCTCCCAGGCCGAGCGCGACATCGTGGGCAATGATGACTGCACGATCAATGTCCAGAACGCCACGCGAGCGCAGGTAGCGGCGGAGGTCCGTGCCTTCGACTAGCTCCATTACAATGAAATAGTTGCCATTGGTCTGGCCATAGTCATAGACCTGCACGATATTGGGGTGCTGCAAGGCTGATGCTGCTTTCGCCTCACGTTGAAAGCGAGTCACAAACTTGGGGTCTGTACTATAGACTTCGCGCAGGACCTTAATGGCAACAACACGGTCCATACGCCTATCGAGGCCGCGATAGATGGTGGCCATGCCACCCCGGCCTATTGGGTTTTGTAACTGGTATCGTTCACCCAGAACTTCGATCTGCATAGACTTCCCAGTATGAATGGGCAACGAAGAGCATGATAGATCGTCGCCACACAAGCTCGAAACACGCAGTCCCGCGATAAATCGGGGGACTAAGGAATTCCCCACGATAAATCGGGGGACTACTAGCCACACCAGGGAACGCCCGATTGGCACCCCTACAGACACACCGATTGGTCAACAATATGCGCTACTTATTTTAGCGCATTCTGGACGCAATTGGAATATCCTACGCCAAAAACAGTACATTTCTATATGGCAGTTCACAATAAAAGGGAGAGTTCCGCATCATGTCTGGGCTGCCAAAACACGCTCATCACCGACACGGCGCGTGATGCGTCGTTCATCCATGTGCTCTAACAGGGGCAAGACGTACTTTCGCGTCGTTTCCAGGACATCTCGCGCCTCTGCTGCCGTGATTTTGCCATGCACGCGCAGGTATGCGAGTAGCTTTGCTAACGCTTCTTCGTAGGTCTCGCGTAGGAAAAGCACATTGTCGCCTAATTTCACCAGTCGGCCTTGCTCAATGAGCGATGCAAGGACCTCGGAACCCACAACTGTTTCCGCTTCGGCACGCACGGGCGGTGTATAGGGATTATCTTTGAAGTACCGTAATAATTGCTCGACCCGCTGCTGCTGTGCCACAGTAAAAGTGGGCACGAAGCCGGGTAGTCGAATGAAACCGCCTGTGGTGTTTGCCTCGCTTGCAACGGCTTCCAGTTGTCTTTCTGCCTGCAAGGTCGCGAAGACTTCAGTAGCCATCTTTGGCGGCAAGTGCAGCCGCGCTCGCCATTCCTCCTTCGAGAGCCCGCTACGCAAGGGATACTGTTGATGTTGCTCACGTACCAGCCGGACGGCCTCTTCCACCAGCGACTCCCACACGACCTGAGCAAACCATAGTGTCCCGACCTGCTTCACACTCCCCGTTCTTAACAACGTCTCCAGTGTCTGTCGCGTCACATTTTCAGACAAATTGCTGTGCTTCATTATATCCGATAATTCATACCCAACCAAGCCATGTGAAAGTTTTCCCGTGGTTCCGGGGCCATGACCAGGAAGGCGCGCGCCTTCTTTCTTCCCCTTGTGTTCCTCCTGGCGCCTGGCGGTGTGTTCTCTTCGCCTGTCGAGGGATGCCAGTACCAACTCGTCCGGGGAACCGCGTTCCAGTGTTGCCAGGGCATTGAGCACGGCCTGCTGAAAACGGCGGTGGTAACGCGGCTGGGCATCGACAACCTCACCTCCACCAACGGTCATGCTGGGGGAGGGTATACGCAGGATGAAACGATCGCGGCGGGCCACTACGGCCGGTCGGCTTAAACGCAACTGCGCCCAGGCGCTCTGGCCAGGTTGTAGTTCTTCTACGTCGAGCAGGCGAATACGCGCCGCTATCTCCTGGGAGCCGCTGTAGAAATCTACGAGTGTATTGTGCGCAATGGGACGCTGCGCATCATGTAAAAGCTGAATACGCGCGTCGATGAGGACCGTAGGGCGCAACTGCCCGGGTAGGGCGACTACATTGCCACGTTCCAGGTCGGAGCGAGGTATGTTTGCCAGATTGATTGCCACGCGGCTGCCCGGTTGGGCCACCTCGACCTGGTGGCGGTGAGTTTGTAAAGTGCGGACACGCGACCTGGTACCCTGTGGGAGCACTTCCACCTCCTGGCCCAGTTTGAAGGTACCATCCAGCAGGGTCCCGGTTACGACTGTGCCAAAGCCGGTCATGGTGAAGACGCGGTCGATGGGCAGGCGAGGGCGCGCAATGTTATCCAGGTAGGATGGCTGGTCCTGCGATTCAGCGAGGGCAGACTCCAGGCGGGCGAGTAACGCGGGCAGGCCCTGTCCCGTATAGGCGGAACAAGATCCATTTTCGTCAGCGCCACCACGCCTCGACGCACGCGCAGCAGGTCGAGAATTGCCAGGTGCTCACGTGTTTGCGGCATGACTCCCTCGTCGGCAGCTACGACGAGCAGAGCGGCATCGATGCCGCCGACGCCAGCGAGCATATTTTTGATAAAGCTCTCGTGGCCAGGAACATCTACGATGCTGACCTCGCGTCCACCCGGTAGTTTCAACCAGGCAAAGCCAAGGTCAATGGTCATGCCACGTTCTTTTTCTTCTGCCAAACGATCAGGGTCGATGCCCGTCAATACTTTGACGAGGGTTGATTTTCCGTGATCGACGTGCCCGGCGGTACCAATACAGCTCATGTCAGTTTGATGCGCGACTATAAGCGCGGGATATCTGGCGCCCTTTGCGGGTGCCAGGTCCCGCGCTGATTCCTGGCGCCGCAAGACCCGGCGCCCGCAAGACCTGGCACCCGCAAGGGGTGCCACTACATTTCAATGCAGCAGAATGGGAATTACGCGATGGCGACCACGAGGATCGCCCGGCGTGTATATATTTCTCCAGGTTGATAGCAACTGACCCATAGTATACATTATGGGCGGCAATTTGGCTATCCATGAGGATTCCCAGGAAAAAGGTTGCAGATACATTGCATAATGCTAGGGAAAAGAATAACCTCAGCAGTTATCCTTGGAGGCGAGAATAAGGAAGCTTTCCATATTCCTATTCCTATTATATCTCAGCGGTGAAATGTTAAACTCCGGGATACTCCGCCGCATGGTATTCCGATATCTCCCAAAGAGGATGATGATTGGATATCTAGCCCAGGTAGCGATGGATGAACTGAACGGCCATTGCCCCCTCGCCGACGCTGGAGACGACACGCTTGATGGAGCCGATGATAATCAGGTCGTAAAAAGGCTTTTCTGCGTGTGTTTTGAGGTTGATCTTCTCGGCAATCTGATGCACGTCGGGGTTCACCAGGTATGAACCATCGGGGAAAATCACGACCGGCAGTTTCTTACGGCCTAAGCCCAACTGCTCCAGCAAGTGAGTTGCCTCTTTGCTAGCTTCAACATCCAGCCATTGATAGGGCACCTGGTTGCGAGCCAGAAAGTCCCCGATCTCGTGCCGCCGGGGCGACCAGCGATGATCGATCACTTCTCTATAGAAAATATATTTTTTGTTTCATATAAATAATTGATGAGATAACATAAATACTTGACAAAGCAACAGGCGTGCCGTATACTTTGTACTGTGAAGAAAAGAATACGAGGAGTACTGGTTATGGCTAAACAGATCATTATGACTGAAGATGCGCGGCGTTCTTTGAAGAAAGGTATTGATACACTGGCCGATGCTGTAAAGGTCACCCTCGGCCCCAAGGGACGTAATGTATCCCTGGACAAGAAATTTGGTGCGCCAACGGTGACGCATGACGGTGTGACTGTGGCGAAGGAGATTTCGCTGGAAGACCCTTCCGAGAACATGGGCGCTCAACTACTCAAAGAGGCTGCAACCAAAACAAATGATGTTGCGGGTGATGGTACAACCACTGCTACTGTGCTGGCCCAGGCTATCGTTATAGAGGGCATGAAGAATCTCGCGGCAGGAGCCAATCCCATGCTCGTCAGGCGTGGTATCGAGCAAGGTGCAGAGGCGATCGTCAACTATATCCGCTCCGAGGCCATTCCCGTTGAGAGTCAGAAAGAGATCGCGCAGATTGCCACCATCTCTGCCGCAGATGAGCAAATTGGTCATCTCATCGCCGAAGTGATGGATAAAGTTGGGAAAGACGGTGTTATCACCGTGGAAGAGTCGCGTGGTACTGACTTCGAGACTGACTACGTGGAAGGAATGCAGATCGACAGAGGCTATATCTCGCCCTACCTCGTCACAAGTCCGGAGAGAATGGAAGCTACGCTTGATAATCCATATATTCTGATCACAGATAGGAAGATCAGTGCCGTTGCTGATATCTTGCCCATCCTCGAGCAGATGACCCGGCAGGGCAGCCGCGATATTGTAATTATCGCTGAGGACGTCGATGGCGAAGCGCTGGCAACGCTGGTGGTGAACAAACTGCGTGGGACCCTGAATGTGCTCGCCGTCAAAGCTCCTGGCTTTGGTGATCGCCGCAAGGAGTTGCTGCAAGATATCGCTGTCCTGACTGGTGGGCAGGTCATTAGCGAAGAGATCGGACGCCGCCTCGACAGTGCGACACTCAATGATCTTGGTACTGCTCGCCGTGTTGTAGCTACCAGGGATAATACGACCATCGTTGAAGGCAAGGGAAGCCAGGAGGCTATTCAAGCGCGCATTCGTCAGATCAGGGCACTGATTGAGGAGACGACCAGCGACTACGATCGTGAGAAGCTCCAGGAGCGACTGGCGAAGTTGTCCGGCGGCGTGGCCTTGATCAAGGTGGGAGCCAGCACTGAGGTCGAACTCAAGTACAGAAAGACGCGCGTTGAAGATGCCCTCTCTGCTACGCGCGCAGCGGTGGAAGAGGGCCTGGTTCCTGGTGGTGGTGTGGCCCTATTAAATGCAGTACAGGCGCTGGATAACTCGAAGCTTGAAGGGGATGAGAGAACGGGTGTAGACATTTTACGCCGGGCGCTCGATGAACCAACGCGTCAACTCGCCATCAATAGTGGCAAGGACGGGCCGGTGATCGTTGATGGTATACGCCGGGCGCAACGCGAACACCAGAACGATCACTATGGCTACGACGTGCTTACTGACACCTATCAAGATATGGTTGCGACTGGTATCATTGATCCTGCGAAGGTGACGCGCTCAGCCTTACAGAATGCGGCCAGCATTGCTTCAATGATCCTGACGACTGAAGCGCTGATTACGGATATTCCAGAGAAGGAGAAGCTTACTGCTCCAACGGGCGTGCCAGAGTACTAAAAAATTGTAAGACCTGCCGAACACCGAGAACGTCAAAGAACAAGCTATGGAAGGTGAGCTACCAGGACAGCAGTTCACAGGTGGGCAGTCGGCGGCATTCCAGCAGTTGCTCCGCTTACAAAGTGCCATCGAAAGGCAAGGCCACCGGGTGGCAATGGCTGTCAATCCGATCGCAGAGGCACTTGACAAAGGTGGAAACGTCTCGCTTGAGATGATGAACCACGTCAAGGCTCAAATCTTGCTGGCACACCTGCAGCTCGACGAGCTGGAGCAATTACTCGATTCGCTTGACTAG
>WNGH01007130.1_pt1 | contig 10667 bp, 6 predicted proteins | sample 5400631 | NCBI WGS metagenome assembly WNGH01 (sample SAMN13153373, study PRJNA577476) | soil metagenome | isolation source: 115 cm soil or saprolite under Garry oak tree replicate 1 | place: USA:California | collected 2016-06-15 | reverse complement strand
GGGGGCTGCGCGGCGCGCGGGGGCTGTGCGGCATGTGAGGGCTGTGCCACGCGCGGGGGCTTTGCCGCGCGCGGGGCCTGTGCCTGCGCGATGGGCCGCGCAGCGGGTGCGGGTTTCGCCGGCCGGCCAGGTTTCGCCGGCCGCGCGGGCTCGGGCGGATCCATATAGCCCGGCATCCATTGGAGCACTTCGGCCCGGAACGGCCCTTCGCATCCGAGTTGGCAGAGGACGCCCACGCCAGCCGTCGACACCCGGTGGATGAGGACATAAGAGGGCGGCAGGTTGAGCTGCCGCGCAACGCTGGATGACCGCATGCCCGAGACCCGCGTCGCCTCATCGCGCAGCCATTCGCGGCTGAACTTGAACGACTCCACCTTGGACGGCTCGGCGAGCGGTGCCAGGAAGGCGCGCAGCGCCGCCAGGTCAACGCTGACGCCTGCCCGGAGAAAGCCGTGCGACCGGAGTTCGCCCTCGACTTCTACGAGGTCACCGTCTTCGTGCATGAGCCGCAGCAGCTTGCCGAAGAAGGGCGGGAAGCCGTCCGGCAGCCGGTCGACAGCGCCGAAGTCGAGCACGCCCAGCCGGCCGTCGGCGAGCACGCGGAAATTGCCCGGGTGCGGGTCTGCGTGCAGCAGGCCGACCCGCGCAGGACCCGAGAAGAGGAAACGGACGATCAGGACGCCGGCCCGGTCCCGCTCGGCGGTCGTGCCATCGGCGATGATCCTGGCGAGCGGGGTGCCGTCCATCCATTCGCTGACTAGCACATGATCGGTGGCAGTGACCACATGCGGCACGGACACGTCTGGGTCGCCCGCGTACGCTACGGCGAAGGCTTCCTGCGAGGTGGCTTCCAGCCGGTAATCGAGTTCCTCGGCCACCCTGTCCCGCGGTTCGTCGAGCAGTGGCTTGGCGTCAAGCCCAGGCATGAGCACGCTGAAAAGCCGGGCGACGCGGCTCAGCTGGTTGAAGTCGCTGATCAGCGCCTTCCCTGCCCCTGGGTACTGGATCTTGACCGCAACCTGGCGCCCGTCCCGCCAGACCGCCCTGTGCACCTGGCCGATCGAGGCGGCGGCCGTCGGCTGGTCGTCGAACTCGGCGAAGCTGGCCCGCCAGTCCTCGCCCATTTCGCTGGCGAGGACCCTGTGCACGGTCCGCGCAGGCAATGGCGGCGCGGACTCTTGCAGCCTGGTAAGCGTGGCCCGGTACGGGCCGGCGATCTCCGGGGGCAGCGCGGCCTCGAATATCGATAGCGCCTGCCCGAGCTTCATCGCGCCGCCCTTGAGCTCGCCAAGGACTCTGAAAATCTGCTCTGCGGTCCGCTGCTGAATCTCCTGGGCCACCAGCTCGGCTGGCCGTCCGCCCAGGCGCTTGCCGATTCCCAGCGCGGTACGGCCAGCAAGCCCGGCCGGCAGGGTGGCAAGTTTCGCCGTGCGGGTGACAGCACGGCGGGGCAGGTCGTTCATGATCTCCATTCTCCGCTATGCAGGGCGGGTCGGCCACATGCGCAGTCCGGGTGGGGCAGCCAGGTACGGCGGCGCCACTGCCAGGCCGGCAACACCAGTTCCACGGTGCCATTCAGCACCGCGCCTGCCGCTGCCGGCCGGTCGATGAAGGCGAGCGCCTGGGCGGCGGCCTGGGCCGCCACCGCCGCCGCGAGCGGCGCATCGCAGGCGGGCGGATCCGGCTGGCGGCCTGCCAGCTGCGCGAAGATCAGCGGCCAGGCCGGGTCGCGGTCGGTCCTGGCCAGGTCGAGGCAGCGCAGGCAGGCCGACTTGCCCGGCAGCACCAGCGGGCCCACCACGCCGATGGCCTCGCCGGCCGAGGCGGCCAGGTGCGGTATCCGGTCGCGCAGCAGGCAGGCGCCGAGTTCCGGGACCGGGGTTCCGAGCAGCACGGCCAGGTCAGGCCGGGCCCCGGGCGTGCTGGCCGGCCCGGTGGCTTCCGCGCCGGCCACCTCGCCGATACCGGATGCGGTGAGCAGTTCGGCCACGCCCGACCGGAGCCGACCGGCACCGTAGATGGAGACGTATGCGGCGCGCCGCCGGGCGAGGATGCGCGCTCCGCCGTCGCCGTCACGGTGCGCGAGGGACGCTGCGGCGAGCTCAGGGGCAAGCCGCGTGCGCAGCTGTGCGGGCAGCGCCCGGTACGTCCCGGCGGGGAAGTCGTCCAGGGCGCCGCCGGCTGCGAGCAGGGTGAGCACGCGCTCGGTCAGTTGTGCCGGGATGCCCCGGTCACCCGCCGCCGCGATCACCTGGGCGCGGTCACGGCTTCCGTCCAGTAAGCCGACCACGCAGCCCGCGTCGCTCATTCCGGTGAGCGCAACGGCCCGGCGCGGATCGATGCCGATCTGCAGGGTGTCGCGATCCCGCCAGACGGGCAGCAGACCTGATTTGAGCACTGGCCTCACGCGGCAAAGCGTGCCAGGCCGTGCCGACAATTCCGCGGCCACGCTGGCTGACGGGATTCGGCGCGGCGGCGAGCGCAGCGGTTACCCGGGCGCGCGGATCACCAGCGCCAGGTTGATGTGATTCGGCCGCGGGCCGGCCGCGGGAACATCTCGCGACCGGCCGCGAGCGGCGGTCGGCGAGCAGGCAACTCCCGGCTCGCCTGCCCGTCCCGGCTCGCCTGCCCGTCCCGGCGCTAGCCCTCGGACGGCGGTGATTTCCCCGCTGGCGGCTTGCCGTCTTCCGGCGGCTGCGGGCCGCCCGGATCACCGGGCTTGCCGGGATCCAGATCCGAGATATCCAGCTCGGGCCTGCCGGACACGAACCCGTCCGGGTCGTCGAAGTCCTCCGCGGTCGGCAGCAGATCGGGATGAGCCCAGATGGCGTCCCTGCCCTTGACGCCGCGAGCCTCGGTGAGGCCCTGCCAGATGGCCGCGGCCTCCCTGAGCCTGCGCGGGCGCAGCTCGAGCCCGACCAGCGTGGCGAAGGTCCGCTCGGCCGGCCCGCCGGTCGCCCGCCGCCGCCTTATCGCCTCGGCCAGGGCATTGGCCTGCGGCAGCCGGCTGGCTGCGACGGCGTCGACCACGGTCGCGACCCAGCCCTCGACCAGGGCGAGCACCGTTTCCAGCCGGGCCAGCGCGGCCTTCTGCTGCGCGGAGTCCTCCGGCTGGAAGAGTGCGGCCCCGGCCAGGGCCTCGTTCAGCGCTTCCGGGTTCGCCGGGTCGATCTGCGGCATCGCGTCGCGCAGCGCGGATGTGTCAACGGTGATTCCCCGCGCGTAGTCCTCGACCGCGCCGAGCAGCCGGGACCTCAGCCAGGGAACGTGCGCGAATAGCCGGTGATGCGCGGCCTCCCGCATGGCCAGGAACAGCCGGACCTCATCCGGGTTGAGCGACAGTCCCTCGCCGAAGTCGGCCAGGCCGGCCGGCAGCAGCGCCGCCGTGCCCTCCGGGCCGAGCGGCAGGCCGACGTCCGTCGAGCTGACGACCTCGCGGGCGAGCGCTCCGATCGCCGCGCCGGTCTGGCCGCCGACCATCATCCCGCCGATTCTGCGCATCATCTCGCCCAGCCCGCCCAGCGCGCCGAGCCCGGCCATGCCGCCGGACATCGCCGTCATCGCCGAGCGCAGCTCGGGCGGCAGCTCGCCGCCCAGCTCGTCCGGGGCCTCGGTGAGCAGCCCGCCCATCGCATCGACTGCCCGGGCCGCGATCGGATCGCAGAGCTTGGACCAGACCGGCAGCGTCGCCTCCACCCACTCCGAGCGGCTCCACGCCTGAGCGGCCCGGATCCCGGTAGGGAAGCTGGTGACGTCTTCCAGCCAGAGGTCGGCGACGCGGATGGCATCCATGACCTTCTGCCGCTCGACGTCGAGCACGCTGGGATCGCCCTTAGCCGCCACCGTCTGGCGGGCCACGTTCTTGGCGAGGTCCCAGTTGACCGGCCCGCCTTGCCAGGACATCAGGTCGGCGAACTGCCGCAGGGCGTCCGCGAACTGCTGGGGGTCGCCAAGCGGCCCCATGGGCTCCGGCGGCCCGCTGCCCGGGTCGCCCGAACCGCCGCGGCCGCCAGGCGGGCCGAAGCCGAAGGGAGGATCAGTCATCACGGCTGCCTCTCAGGCAGGATGGAAGAGTCACGTCAGCCACGTTATCCGGGAGCGTCGCACGTTGAGTAAGCGAGAGGGCGAGGTTCGCCGTCGGCTGAGCCGTGCTGCCGCGCCAGCGGCCGGTCCCGGCCGCGCCGGAGCGGGCCTGGCGGCACGCGGCCGCGGGCCGGTCGTGGCGGTCACCGGCGCCGCGCGCGGGCTCGGCCACGCCCTCACGGTCCGGCTGGCGGCATCCGCCCGGATCGGCCGGGTGGTCGCCATCGATGACCACCGGGGCGACGTGACCGGCGTGCTCTGGCGCGTCGTTGACGTGCGAGATCCGGCGCTGGCCGGCCGTCTCACCGGAGTCGACGTGGTGGTGCACACCGACCTCGACCTGGCGCCGGATTCCGACTACCGGGCGCGCCGCGCTTTCAACGTGCGCGGCGCCCAGACGGTGCTCACCGCGGCGGCCGCAAGCCGGGTCGGCCGGGTTGTCCTGGTGACCAGCGCCATGGTGTACGGCGCGCGGCCGGACAATCCGGTGCCGCTCGATGAGGCCGCGCCGCTTGGCGCCGATCCCGACGGCAGCGTGGTCGGGGACATGCTGGAGATCGAGCAGCTTGCCCGCCGCTCGGCGGGAACCCATCTCGGCATGGCCATCACGGTGGTACGGCCAGCGGCGCTGGTCGGCGAGGGCGTAGACACGATGGTGACCAGGCATTTCGAGGCGCCTCGGCTGCTGACGGTCAAGGGCTGCGCGCCGCGCTGGCAGTTCTGCCATACCGATGACCTCGTCTCCGCGCTGGAACTGGCCGCGGCCGGCGTGGTCAGCGGTGAGTTCGCGGTCGGCTGCGACGGATGGCTGGAACAGGAGCAGGTTGAGGAACTTTCCGGGCTGCGCAGGATCGAGCTGCACGCCGGGCTGACGTTCGGCACCGCGCAGCGGCTGCACCGGGCCGGCATTACCCCCGCGCCGGTCACCGACCTGCACTTTGTCGTTTATCCGTGGGTGGTGGACTGCCGGACCCTGAGGGAGGCGGGCTGGCGGCCGGAGTTCGACAACGCGACGGCCTTCGGTGTCCTGCTTGAGTACCGGACTGGCCGGGTCGCCATCGCGGGACGCCGCCTCGCCAGGAAGGATGCGACGATCACCGCGGCCGGCGCCACCGTCGCGGTGATTGGGACCGCGGCGATCGTGCGCCGGGCCAGGCGCCGCCGCCGCGCCACCTGACCAGGCGGGCACCGCGGCGGGTAGTGGCGGGTAGCTTTGCACCGTGAGCGCGATCAGGCTGGCCGAGCTGAGGGACGGGCCGCTGTCAGTCGACGAGGTGCTGAGCGCCGTCACCGATCCTGCCGCCGGGGGTATCGCCCTGTTCACCGGCGTCGTCCGGGATCATGATCATGGTAGGGCAGTGGTGCGACTGTCCTACAGCGCCCACCCGTCCGCCGGGGCCGAGTTGCGGCGGGTGGCCGAGAAGGTGGCGGCTGGCTTCGATGTCCGTGCCGTTGCCGCGGTGCACCGCACCGGGGAGCTGGCTGTCGGGGAGCTAGCGGTCGTCGTGGCGGTGTCCTGCGCGCATCGCGGGGCGGCATTTGACGCCTGCCGTGCGCTGATCGACGAGCTCAAGGCAACCGTGCCGATCTGGAAGCACCAGGAGTTCAGCGACGGCCAAAGCGAATGGGTGAATAGTGCTTAGCATTCCCCCGGGCTCCCGCCGGTTCGGCACGCTGATCGCCGCCGCCGCCGGCGTGCTCGCCGCGCTCGTGGTGGCAGCCCTCGCGCCCGTGCCGTACGTGGCGCTCACTCCCGGCCCGACGCTGAACACACTCGGAAAGTCGGGCGATCACCCGATGATTGAGATATCCGGGCATCGCACCTATCCGACCAGCGGGCACCTGAACATGGTCACGGTGTCTTTCATCGGCGGTCCGGGCAGCGCGTTCAACATCTTCGCCGCGCTGCGGGCATGGCTCAGCCCGCATGAGGCCGTGGTGCCCGAGCAGGAGATCTTCACGCCTGGCCAGAGCGAACAGCAGGTTTCCAGGCAGGACACCGAGCAGATGGTGAACTCCCAGCAGACCGCCGCCGCGGCCGCACTCTGCCTGCTGAAGATTAAGTTCAAGACCATTGACACCATCGCGGCAACCGAGCCCGGGATGCCGGCCCGCGGCGTACTGCGGGCCGGCGATGTCATTTCCGCGGTTGACGGCAGGCCAGTGACCTGCTCGGCCGACGCGGGGGCACTGATCAAGGCGCGCAAGCCCGGTACCCCGGTGAACCTGGTCATCGTCAGGAAAGGCGAGCAGCACCGCGTCCGGCTGGTGAGCACCCGCGCAGCGGGCCAGGCCGTGATCGGAGTGGACGTCCAGGAGAGCTTCCGGTTCCCGTTCTCGGTGAAGATCAGCGTCAAGAACATCGGCGGACCGAGCGCCGGCCTGATGTTCGCGCTCGGAATTATTGACAAGCTGACCCCGATGAACCTGACCGCGGGAAAGTTCATCGCGGGCACCGGCGAAATCGAGGCGAACGGCACGGTCGATCCGATCGGCGGGATTCAGCAGAAGATGGCCGGAGCGCGGGCCGCGGGGGCCACCGTCTTCCTTACCCCGGCCGCTAACTGCCCGGATACCGCTGGCGCAGTCCCGGCCGGAATGCGCCTGATCAAGGTCAGCAGCCTCAGCGGCGCGATCACGGCCCTCCGGGCGCTGGCAGCGGGCAATGCCGTTCCGTCCTGCTGAGGCGGCCAATTGTCCGCGACCGCCGCCCGCGGGTCACTGCGAACGCCTGACAGCCGCGCCGCGGCGGGCCATGATCATGGACGGACGCACCGGAAACCTGCCCGGCCGGGCACGCGGCAGTATGCCCGGCCGGAACCGGGAACCTTATGCCCAGCCGGTAAGTTGCCTTCTGGGAACGCCTGCCGGCGCGCCGGATACCGTGCGCGCGCCTCTTCGCGGAAACGTCAGCGGTGCCGTGCCTGAGATCTTCCAGAGGGGGAGGGCATGACCTTCCGATCTCCTGGCCAGCCAAGGCCGTCGGCCGGCCGGCCGATTGTCCTGCCCCGCTGGCCGAAATTTCTTATCCCGGCGGCGGCCGGGCTGATCGCGCTGATCATCGTGGTCTCGGTGGTGGCCGGAGTGTGGACCGATTACCTGTGGTTCCGGTCGGTCAGCTACACGTCGGTGTTCGGCACGACCTACGGCACCAAATGGCTGCTGTTCCTTGTCACCGCGCTCTTCATGGCGGCGGTGGTTGGCCTCAATGCGTGGCTGGCATACCGGCTCAGGCCGGCCTATCGCCCGGCGGCGCCGGACCAGCAGAGCCTGGAGGGCTACCGGACCATCCTCGACCCGCACCGGCGGCTCATGCTCGGGCTGCTCCTCGGCCTGATCGGGCTCATCTCCGGCCTCACCGCGGCCAGTTCCTGGCGGACCTGGCTGCTTTTCGCCAACCGCACCTCGTTCGGCACCACAGATCCCCAGTTCCACCTGGACATCTCTTTCTTCGTCTTCGTCTATCCGTTTCTCCGGATGGTGCTCACCTACTTGTTCACGGCCGTCTTGCTGTCCCTGGCGGTCTCGGTCCTGGTGCATTACCTCTACGGGGCGCTGCGACCGCAGGTGAAGGGCCAGCGGGCCACCGCTGCCGCAAGAGCTCACCTGTTCATGCTGGTCGGCGTCTTCGTGCTGCTGAAGGCGGCCGCCTACTGGGTGGACCGGTACGGGATCGACTTCTCCCAGCGCGGAATCGTGCGGACCGGCGCGTCCTATACGGACGTGAATGCCATCCTGCCGGCCAAGACGGTGCTCGCGGTGATCGCGATCATCTGCGCGGCGCTGTTCTTTGCCGGCGCGGCCCGCCGGAATACGCTGCTGCCGGCCGTTGGCTTCGGGCTGCTCGTGCTCTCTGCCGTGATCATCGGTGGCGTGTACCCGGCGATCATCCAGCAGTTCGTGGTGAAGCCGAACGAGCTCGCCAAGGAAACCCCGTACATCGCCCGGGAGATCAAGAGCACCCGCGGCGCCTACCAGGTCGCCGGCCTGCGGGTTACCTCGTATCCGGCGACCTCGAAGGAGCCGCCAGCGCAGCTGGCGAACCAGGTGACCTCGGTCCCGGATGTCAGGCTGATGGATCCCGGCGTGGTATCGCAGACATTCCAGCAGCTCCAGCAGGTAAAGAGTTACTACAAATTCGCCAAGGTGCTGTCCATGGACAGGTACCCGCTGCCGGGCACCACGGCGCCGCAGGACACCCTGGTCGGCGTCAGGGATATGGGCGGGCCGCCGGCCGGCCAGGCTAACTGGATCAACTCGCATCTGGTCTACACGCACGGGTTCGGGGTCGTCGCCTCGGAGGCCGGCGCGGCTCAGCCCAGCGGCACGCCGACATTCACGGAAAGCGACATCCCGCCCACCGGAAAGCTGGGCCTGAGCCAGCCGCGGGTGTACTTCGGCCAGCAGGAGACCAGCTACGCAATCGTCGGCGGCCGCCAGCGGGAACTCGACTACCCGAATCAGAGCACCGGCGGCCAGCAGAACACGACCTACGTCGGCGGCGGCGGGGTGCCGGTCGGCTCCGCCCTGAACCGGCTGCTCTACGCGATCAAGTACCGCCAGCTCAATATCCTGCTCTCTGGCGCCATCGATGGTAACTCGAAGATCATGTACATCAGGGACCCGTTGTCCCGGGTCGCCAAGGTCGCGCCGTTCCTTACCCTGGATGGCGATCCCTATCCGGTGATCTCCGGCGGCGAGGTCCTATGGGTGGTGGATGCCTACACCACCACCGACAACTACCCCTATTCACAGCGGCTGGGCCTGCAGGGGGCCACCGCCAACAGCTACAGCCCGGGCGGCGCGGTAGCCGGTCAGCCTGGCCAGATCAACTACATCCGCAACTCGGTCAAGGCCGTGGTCAACGCCTACACCGGCGCGGTCCACCTTTACCAGTGGGGCCGCAATGATCCGGTACTTGACACCTGGATGAATGCATTCCCCGGCGTGATCAAGCCGGCCAGCGACATTCCACCGGACCTGAAGCCGCACCTGCGTTATCCCGAGGTTCTGTTCGAGGCGCAGCGCCAGATCATCGCCCAGTACCACGTGCAGGAGCCGCAGGAGTTCTACGGCGGCCAGAACTTCTGGACTGTGCCCAAGGACCCGAGCAGCTCGGCGCCCAACCCGCCGAGCCAGCCACCGTACTACCTGACCATGACCATGCCGGGCTACTCGCAACCGGAGTTCTCGCTGACCACATCGTTCGCGCCCCGGGGACGGCCCAACATGGCCGCGTACATGGCGGTGGACAGCAATCCGCAGAGCACGGACTACGGCACGATCCGTGTGCTCGAGCTGCCTCAGGACACGGCGATCGCCGGGCCGGAGCAGGTGCGGAACCTTTTCGAGTCCTTTCCCACCGCGGCCAAGGAACTCTCCCTGTTCCGGCAGGGCGGATCCAGCGTGACCAAGGGCAACCTGATCACACTCCCCGTGGGGGGCGGTCTGGTGTACTTCGAGCCGGTGTACGTCTCCGCCTCCGCGGCGGGCAACTCTGGCTCCTACCCGACGCTAAAACGGGTGTTCGTGTACTACAACGGCCAGGTCGGTTATGCGGATACCCTGCAGGCTGCCGTGGCGCAGGTATTCACTGGCGTTCCTGGCCAGCCGGGCACCGGCGGCAATCAGGGCACCGGCCCCGGCGGCACGAAGGTCAGCCCGACGGTGCTGAAATTCCTGCAGCAGGCAGAGAGCTTCTACGGCCAGGCGCAGCAGGCGCTCAAGCGCGGCGACCTCGGTGGCTACGGCCGGGATATCGGAAAGATGAAGGAGGCACTGGACAAGGCGAAGCAGGCCGCGCAGGGCGGCTCGCCGACGACGAAAAAATCGTCCCCGGCCCCATCGCCCAGCGCGCGCTCCACCGGATAACCGCGGTCGCCGCCCGGCCCGCGCGGGTCTGCCGCGAGTCCGCGCGCCGGCCGCTGAGGGCGTACGCTCGGTCCTGACGGGACATCCTGACAAAGCTCGCCAAGCTGCTTCCCCGCACGCCCAGGGCAGGGCCTACGCACGAAAGGAGAAAGACTGGTTGTGGCGCCTCGTGTGCTAGTTGACGCGACCGCAGTGCCCGCGGACCGCGGTGCCGTCGGACGCTACGTCGACGGATTGGTGAGCGCGCTGGAGGCGGCGGGGGCCGACCTCGCCGTAGCCTGCCAGCGAGCGGACGAGGAGCGGTACGCACGCATGGTGCCCGGCGCCCAGGTCGTGGCCGCGCCCACCGCCATCGCGCACCGGGCGGCCAGGCTGGCGTGGGAGCAGAGCGGTCTGCCGCTCGTCGCGCAGCAGGTAAGCGCGGACGTGATTCACGCGCCGCACTACTCGATGCCGCTACGGCCGGGCGCGCCCATCGTCGTGACCATTCACGACCTGACGTTCTTCACCGAGCCCGACGCGCACAATCCGGTGACGGCGACGTTCTACAAGTCGGCCATCCGCACCTCCGCGCGCCGGGCCACCCGGCTGATCGTCCCGTCCAAGGCGACGAGAGACGAGCTCGTGCGCGCGCTCGGCGCCGATCCGACCAGGATCGATGTTGCCTACCACGGCGTGGACCACGCGCTCTTCCACCAGCCTGACGCCGCCCA
>WNGH01007127.1_pt1 | contig 10669 bp, 10 predicted proteins | sample 5400631 | NCBI WGS metagenome assembly WNGH01 (sample SAMN13153373, study PRJNA577476) | soil metagenome | isolation source: 115 cm soil or saprolite under Garry oak tree replicate 1 | place: USA:California | collected 2016-06-15 | reverse complement strand
TCTCCGTGAGCACGCGCTTTCGGTATGCGAGGTTCGACGACGGATACGTGACGTCGGTCCCCCCGACGATCAGCTCGACCCGCTCGAGTTCCTCGAAGGGCCGGTACCCGATCTGGATCGTGCGCCCCGCGACGACGTCGTACTGACGCAGGCCCTCGCGGATCTCCTTGAGCCAGAACGGGTTGGCGATCGCGTCGCCGTCGATGAACGCGACCGCCTCGCCGCGGGCTTTCGCGATCCCGACGTTCCGACCTCGCCCGCGCGTCCCGCCCTGGCCGTACAGCCGCACCGTCTCGTACTTCTTCTCGTACCCGCGCACGATGTCCCGCGTCGCGTCCGTGCTGTCCGAGTCGATCACGAGGATCTCGAACGGCGGCTCCTGCGTCACGAGGCTATCGAGGAGGGCTGCGATGTTCCGCGCTTCGTTGCGGACGGTCGTGACGACGGAGAGGAGCAACGTCGCTCGTAACCTCCGTCTCGATATGATGGTTTCGGGATTGCGCCGTCTCGAGGCGACCTTTAATATCGTCCCTCGAATACTCGCGCGTCCTGTCCATGGGCCGCATCGTCACGATCATCGGGACCCGGCCGGAGATCATCAAGATGGCCCCGGTGGTGAAGGCCTTGGACCGCCTGCCGCACGAGCACGTCCTCGTGCACTCGGGCCAGCACTACGACATGCTCATGGATCGCATCTTCTTCGAGGACATGCGGCTACGCGAGCCGGATCACCAGTTCGCGCTGCAGGACCAGCCGCCGCACCTGCAGGTCGCGACGACGATGCGGCACGTCGCGGGCGTCGCCGTGGGGGCGGACCTCGTCCTCGTCCACGGCGACACGAACACGACTGTGGCCGGCGCGCTCCTCGCGAACAAGCTCGGGCGGGTGCTGGGCCACGTCGAGGCGGGCATCCGCTCGTTCGACAAGACGATGCCCGAGGAAGTCAACCGGATCGTCGCGGACCAGCTGTCCGACCTGCTCTTCGCCCCAACGCCGACCGCGCGCGACAACCTGCGACAAGAGAACGTCCGGCGAGGCGTGTCCGTCGTCGGGAACAGCGTGATCGACGCGCTGCGCGCCAACCTCGCGCTCGCCGTCCGGCGCTCGGACATCTTGGAGAAGCTCGACCTCCGCCCGCGGGGCTACCTCGTCCTGACGTTCCACCGTGCGGAGAACGTCGACGATCCGAAACGGCTCGCGCGCGCATTACGCGCCTTCGAAGCGGCCGCGAAGGCCGCGGGCCTTCCGATCATCTTCCCGATCCATCCCCGCACGGCGAAGAACCTGCGACGGTTCGGGCTCGAGAAGCGCGCGGGGACCATCGAGTCGCTCCGCCGGATTGAGCCGACCGGGTACCTCGACATGCTCCGCCTCGAGAAAGACGCGGCGCTAATCCTCACGGATTCAGGCGGCCTCCAGGAAGAAGGCTGCTACTTCCGCGTGCCGTGCGTGACCCTGCGGGAGAACACGGAGCGGCCGGAGACCCTCTCGATCCACGCGAACGTCCTCGCGGGGACCGAGCCGGCGAGGGTCGCCGCGGCCGTCCGGCGGCAGATGGCGGTCGCGCGGACATGGCGCAACCCGTACGGCAACGGGACGACATCCCGACGCATCGCATCAATCGTCGACGAGACGCTGGGTTGACGGACCGTGACGCGCGTCGTCTTCCTGCGGTCGAAGAGCCCGGCGGGCATCGAACCGAGGCTCGCGAAGGAGGCCAGGAGCCTAGTGCGAGGCGGATACGAGGTCCACGCGATCCTCTGGGATCGGACCCGTTCGCACCCGACCCACGAGGTCCGTGATGGGATCCGGATCTACCGCTACCACCTCGCTGCGCCGGAAGGCACGGCGGGGCTCGCACGCCGGCTGCCGCGATGGCAGTGGTTCGCCCTGCGCAAGGCGGCGCGTCTCCGTCCCGACGTCATCCATGCGATCGACCTCGACACCGCCTGGGCGGCTCGGGCCGCTGCCCGAATAACCGGCGCCAAGCTCGTGTACGACGTCTTCGACTTCTACGCCGACATGATCACCGCCGACGTGCCGCCAAAGATCCGCGAGCGCCTCGCGAATTCGGAGCGACGGATGATCGAGCGGGCCGACCTCGTCATCGTGCCCGACCTCCGCCGGCAGGCGCAATTCCGCGGCGCCCATCCGAGGCGGATCGTGGAGATCATGAACGTCCCCGAAGACCGGCCTCCCACGGTCCGAGCCGCTCCGGATTTCACCGTCTTCTACGGCGGCATGATCGCGAAAGACCGCGGACTCCTGGACCTCTTGGCCGCCTGCGAGTCGACCGGGGCCAAGTTCATCGTCGCAGGCCACGGCCCCGATGAGAACGCGTTGCTCCCCCACCTCGAGACGTCGCCCGCTTGCATGTTCCTCGGGACGATCGCGTACGGGGAAGTCGTGAGCCAGACGGCGGCCGCCCACGCCATCGCCGCCCTCTACGATCCGCAGGTGCCGAACAACCGATACGCCGCCCCGAACAAGGTGTTCGAGGCGATGATGTGCGCGAAGCCCGTCCTTACGTCCGACGGCACGGCCATCGCGGACCTGGTCCGCTCCATCGGTTGCGGGGTCGTCGTGCCGTACGGCGACCGGCGGGCGCTGCAGCGGGCGCTTGAGGGGCTCATGCTCTCGCCGGACGAGTGCGAGCGGATGGGCGCCCGGGGCCGGGCCGCGTTCGAGTCCGGGTACCGATGGGAGGCGATGGAGGCCCGCCTGCTCGACGCCTACGGATCGTTGCTCGGGTCGCGGGCGGCCGCGGCTCCAGAGCCCCCCTCGATCGGATGAGCGCGCCCCTCGGCGTAGCCGAGGATCTGGGCCAGGTCCACCGCGAGCGCGACGACGACCGAGTACGGCGCCTGGGCAAGAAGGCGGGCTTCGAGGACCTTCCGGACTCGATAGACGACGTACGCCAAGGCGCCGGCGAAGAGCGCGATCCACGAGATGGGCCACCAGATTCCGAGGATCAATAGGACGACGCCCGCCCCGTGGGCTCCGAAGAGCCGGCCGTAGTGCGTCTGCGGCGCACCCAAGAGTCGCGCGCGACCGTCCGAGTTCGCGTATTGGCGGTACGTCCGGAAGGCCTCGCGCACACTCGCGGGCGTCCAGCAGCGGACGACCGCCCGGGGCTCGAAGACGAACCGCAGGCCCGCGCGTCGCATCGCGAGGACGAGGTACGTGTCCTCCGCGGCATCGAGCCGCTCCTCGTAGCCGCCAACGCGCTCCCACGCCGCCCGCGTGAAGGCGATGCTGCGGGATGCGGGGACGAACGAATCCGGTTCGATCTGCTCGATCGAGTACAGGGTCATGCAGCCCATCGCGCGCTCCCGAGGCGTGTCCCCGATCGGCTCGTACCAACCGGCCACGACGTCGGCGTCCTGACGCTCCAGAGGCTCGACGATCCGTTCGAACCATTGCGGCTCGAGCACGTTGACGTCGGTCACCGCGATCGCGTCTGCCTCCGCGAGCCTGATCGCCGCATTCCGCCCGCGAGAGCGGTTGCCGGGCACGACCTCCCAATGGAATGGAAGTTGCGTGGCGGACGCGAAGTCCTGCAACATCTCTTGCGTCCCATCAGTCGAGCCGCCATCCGTGATCACAATGACATCGGGGTGCCGGCTCTGGGCGTCCACGGAGGCGAGGAATTCCCGGATGTGAAGGGCCTCGTTAAGGACCGTCACGACGATCGCAGATCGCACGGCGGGTCATCCTCGGAACACCTTAAACGGTTTGCAGCGATAGCATAAAATCGCGGAGGTCCTCTGCGGGCGCAATGGGTCCCCGTACCGGCGCGCCGCCGACGGAAAACTGAGTCGAGGGGGGCTCTACTTGAGATGGGGACACCTTGACCCGGGCGTCGCGAGACACTCGGGTTGGCGGGAGATTGAATCGGGAACGAGATGCCGGTCCCGAAGCGACCTGCGGGTGATGGACCGCAAAGCTTGAAAACGAATGTTTCATCGCACGTGAAGAACGACTACCCATGAAAATCGCCGTCGTGTTCCAACAGCGTGACATCCCGAATCTCCGAGCCGAGCGCGAGATCCGGACGCTCACGCAGGCCGGATTCGATACCGCTCGAATTTCATTCGCAACCCCCCGATTCTCACCCATCGGAAATCTTGCACGTCGAGCCGTAGAGTTTGAAGGCCACGTCCGCCAGGTTGCCAATGCGATATCCAAGAGCGGGCCCGACCTGATTATCGCGCACGACCTGGAAGCGTTGCCCTCCGCGGTCCGGACGGGAATGAAGACAATCTACGATAGCCACGACGACTGGCCGGCCGTGTACGCCGACAACTCGCGCCTCGAATCGTGGATCGCCGCCGTGTTCGAACGGTGGCTCGTGGGGCGGGTGGCCCACGTCGTGACGCCCTGCGAACCTCTCACCCACAAGTTTCGCGAGATGGGCGTCCCTGCAACGACCCTGTACAATGCCCGCCCCTCCGGAGAGGTCGTCCGGGCGGCGCCGCGGGAAGCGCGGGCGTCCTTCGGATACACCCACGAGGATTTCGTCGTCGGATGGGCTGCGAAGTTCCAGCCGGGCGACGGCAGCGGCGTGCTCCTCGAGTCGCTCGAGCGTGTACCGACGCGGGTCAAGGCGCTCATCGCGGGCGGCCCAGCCGACGGAGCGGAGACTGTCCGAAAGGAGGCGCGAGACCGCGGGATTGGTGATCGGATGAACGTGCTTGGATACGTTCCCTACGAGAAAATGGGACCCGTCTATGCCGCGATGGATGCGGGAGTCATCCTGCTCGACCGGCGCAAGAACTTCTACAACGCGCTGCCGAACCGTCTCTTTGACTACATGGCGCATGGCGTCCCCGTCCTCGTCCCCGCGTACCCCACGATGACCGAGGTCGTTCGGAATGCGAGTTGCGGGGTCACCGTCGAGGAATCGGACGTCGAACACGTCTCGAGCGCGATCCGGGACCTGATGGCCCGCCGGTCGGAAACCGCCTCCCTCGGAGCCCGGGGGAGGGCTGCCTTCGAGTCCGTCTACTGCTGGGAGCGGCAAGAGACCGCGTTCCTGCATATCGTCGAGGATGTAGCCAGAGGGCTTCCATGAGGCCCGCCCGCGTCGCTTTCGTGCTGCACTACGAGTTCGCTTTCGTGAGAATCGGCCCGGATTCGCCCGGCCGAACACATCCGCTTCGCGACTACGGCACGAGGGGGACCGGGCATGCGCCTCTGTTACTTTGCTGAAGCGGCGAGCGTGCATGTCCAGCGATGGGCCGGCTGGTTCGCCCGGCGTGGCCACGAGGTCCATCTCGTGAGCCTTTCCCTACGCGATCTCCCCGGGATTCGTGTCCACCCTTTCCCGGCGGGGAACCTATTGGCATTTCCCCGCAAGGTCCTCGCCGTGCGCCGAATCGTTCGCGAGATTGCTCCGGACTTGATCCATTCTCATCAGGCGATTGGGTACGGGCTGTGGGGCGCCGTGGCCGGGTACCACCCGTTCGTCGTGAGCGCCTGGGGGAGCGACGTCCTCGTTCGCCCGAAGGAGTCGTGGGTGCAGCGACCCGTCCTCCGGTTCGTGCTTCGACGCGCCGATTATTGCATTCCCGTAGCGCCCCACATGCTAGCGAGCCTCGTCCCGTTTGGGCTCCGGATGGACCGGTGCCAGGCGATCCCGATGGGCGTGGAGCTGGACACCTTTCCTCCGTTGCGCTTCCGACGAGGCACGCGCGCGCCATGGTTCATTAGCACGCGTGCCCTCGAGCCCCTGTACGACGTGAAAACGCTCGTGCGCGCTTCCCGCGACATCTTCGCGGCAAACCCGGAGATCCGAGGCACGATCCTCGGTGACGGGTCGGAACGGGACGGGTTGAAAGCGCTCGCGACTCGGCTGGGCGTCATGGACCGCCTTCGCATTGAGGGAGCGCAGCCGCCTGAGCGCGTGATGCAGGCGCTCGCGTCCGCGCGCGTTTACGTGTCTACCGCGAAGTCCGACGGTGCTTCCGTGTCGCTCATGGAGGCGATGGCCTGGGGTTGCTTCCCGGTGGTCACCGATATCCCAGCAAATCGTGAGTGGGTCGTCGACGGAGTCAACGGCTCGCTCTTCCCGGTGGGCGACGTGCAGGCCCTTGCAGCGCAGGTGACGCGTGCCCTACGTGACGAAGACCTCTTAGAAAGTGCCAGCGAGAAGAATCTACAGCAGGTCCGGGAGCGGGGCGATCTCGGCGTCAACCTCGCTCGCGTCGAGAAGATCTACCAGGATCTCGTCAAAGAGGTGAGGCGTTGACAAACCGTGGCCCTGAACCTCGGGTCTGGAATCGACATCAAACCGGGCCACTTAACACCGATCGGGTACGCCTTCCCGCGGGTTGACCTCGTGTTCGACGATGTCCACGCCGGGCAACGGGTAATGGTCCGTCTCCACGTACCCAAGGGTCTTCGCATTCCCGCATCCGAGTTCGAGCTTTAGGTCCTCAGCTCCGGATACCTCAACAGTTCGATCGCGCTGAGCCGGTACGCGGTTTCCCGGCCCATCTGCCTCATCACCCGCGTCCCGAAGAACCCCATCCTCCGGTTGAGGGCCCAGAGGGTCTGTGCCATAGCATCCCGCAGGCTTGGTCTCCAAGCCGAGTTGGCCACCCGCATGTGTTCGAAGAAATGCCTGGCATCATTCCCCTGAGTCGCCTGACCGGGATGAACGCGGTACCGAACGAGGGGCGCGCAGATATGGAGCGCGCGTGCCTTGGACCTCGAGAGGCGGACAAAGAGGTCCTCGTCCGCGCGAGTCCGGAACGACGGATCGAACGGGCCGGGTCCCACGCCCATCACCCGGAGCAGATTCCGCCGGAAGAGGGAGACGTTGAGGTTGAACGCGCCGAGCGCGGGCGCCCCGTTGCCCGCCGCCGCGGCCCCGGGATTCGTTAGCATGCAGGGCATCGGAACGGCCTTGCCGTCGCCTGTGAAGGCGACGTAATCTGTCCCCACCAGATCGAGCTCCGGCCGATCCGCGAAGGCCCTGACCCCCAGTTCGAGGAAGCGGGGCTCGAGCAAGTCGTCGTCGGCGAAGAAGTGGAGGACGTCCGCTTCGGAGGCCTTGAACCCAGCGTTCCACGCCTCCGACAGGTTAGAGTGCGGATCGTATAGGACCTTGGCCCTTTGGTCGGTGTCCCCAATTTTCCGGGCTTCGGGTAGGGACTTGGCGTCTCTCCCGTTCACGGAAATCACGAATTCAAAGTCTTGGACGGTTTGAGCCTGTAGGCTGGCATAGGCCTCCCTCAGCATGTCTGGGCGATTGCGGGTGGGAGTCACGACTGAAACAAGGGGCAGCTCCTTCACCGCTCCCAACGGAGGCGAAGGCTCACGGTTTTGCGAACAGGCCTGCTCCGGTGAGTCCCGGAGGAGGTCACCGCCCGCAACACGCGACGCCGCGCCCTCACCACCGGTCGAGGACGACCTGCGAGGGAGGGCTGCTCAAAAAGCCATGCCAATCGAGCCATCCTTGTCCCGATGGAACCGCGGGCCACCCACACGTCCCCGTGGCACCTGTCGCGCGGAATATAAAGACTTATCCGACAAGAGGCGTGCCCGTCGGTACGAGCGATAGCAGAGGGAGCGACTGAGCATGACGGTTGAATCGAGGCTTCAACTCAATCTTGGCTGCGGCAAGGCGACCAAACTGGGGTGGCTCAATGTGGATCAGATCCCGGGTCCCGGTGTCGATCTGGTGCTCGATCTTGCAAAACTCCCGTGGCCATGGGCGACGAACAGCGTCGACGAGATTCAGGCGCACGCACTCCTTGAACACATATTCTCTTGGGAACACGTTCTCCTCGAGATGGCGCGGGTGCTGAAGCGAGGCACCGGTTTCGTGTCAATCATCGTTCCGTACAAACTCCTAGCATTCGACTCCCCATATCATGTGAGGTTTTTCAGCAGCACCACTTTCGATTTCTTCTGCGACAACGTCCGAGCGAAGACGGCAATCCCGTTCCGGAGAAGGGCAGCCACGACCGCAGATTGTGAGCGTCCGGAGAACCCCCCGTTCTCGCTCGAGAGCAAGCATACAGGGAAGCGCTACCCCTTCAATTGGCACCTGATGCAACGGTTCGGACGAAAGGCCCTGTACTGGCCACTTGGCAGAAGGGTCACAATTGAGGTCGTCCTCCGCAGAAACAACCAGCTCATCAACTGATCATCAAACACGCCGCTCGCCCATGTTTGTGCGGCCACCAAGGACCACCGCAAGGAGTTATCAGGCGGCGCAGCTTGAGGAGAGCTGCATGGAGGAACGAATGCGGACCCAACCCCGGCACGAATGCTACCTGTGTGGGTCCGCCGGTGAGACGATTTACAAAGGGCTCACGGACCGCCGTGGGATCACCCGTGGGACATGGGGCTTCCTCCGGTGCACGTCCCCTATCTGCGGGCTGGTTTGGCTCGATCCCATTCCAATCGAAGCAGACATCGGAATGGCGTATGATGGATACTACACGCACACCTCGGCGCGTGTTGCCGACGGGAGTGGACTCGGTTCGCGGACAGGTCTTGCACAGATCGCCGGAATGGTCCTTCGACGAACCCGAGTGTACCGCCCGTTGGCCGATGAGCATGACCGACGGGCGTGGGAATATTTGGACGACATCAAACCGGGACGGCTCCTCGAGGTCGGATGTGGGAACGGTTCGCGGCTTCAGAAGATGCGCGACCTCGGGTGGGATGTGGTGGGCCAAGACGTCGATCCGGAGGCCGTTGCCTTCGCGCGCAAGAGCGGTCTGGCGGTCCACCTCGGGCCCGTCGCCACCGCTGCGTTCCGATCGGAGTCCTTCAATGCAATCTTGATAGCCCATGTTATAGAGCACGTCCACGACCCGATCGCGCTTCTCCAAGAGTGCAGACGCGTCTTGCATCCTGGAGGGCGTCTCGTAGTCTTCACGCCGAACTTCGAAAGCTACGGCCATCGGCGGTTCCGCGAATCGTGGCGCGAACTCGATCCGCCTCGGCATCTCCATCTGTTCACCGTCACGACCCTCCTTGCCGCGTCGATCCGGGCAGGCCTCAATCCCGTCGGTTTGTGGACAACGGAGGCAAACGCGTTCAGTGTCTGCTCAGGAAGTGCTAACCAAAAGCGGAGCGACCGGAATCGGATCGGAAGTAAGCCGGAATTGCTCGGGGCCCTCCTCGCTCGGGGATTCCAGTATTGGGCATCGGTAGAGTTCATCGCCGACCCGAATTCCGGCGAGGAGTGCGTCCTCGTTGCCACTCCCTCGATGCGCTGACTCCGTGCGAACACTTGGTCGACGGGGGGAACCGGTAGGGATGCCGAGGTGGCCGGGCCAGGATGCGAAAGGACCCGTCTAATCGCGGTCGATCGTGGCGAGATCGTGTCCCATCATGATCTTGACGAGCTCGGGCACGCGAACTTTCGCGGACCATCCCAGGATTCGCTTCGCCTTGCTCGGGTTGCCACACAGCGTATGGACTTCCGCGGGCCGGAGGTTCTTCGGGTCGGACCGGACGAACTGCAAGGGATCCCCTTGCAGGCCCGCCTCCTTCGCCGCCAACTCCAAGAATTGACGGACGGACCACGTCTCCCCGGTTGCGATCACGTAGTCGTCGGGCTCTCTCTGCTGCAGTATCCGCCACATCGCCTCGACGTACTCGGGCGCGTACCCCCAGTCCCGCTTCGCGTCGAGATTGCCAAGCTCGACGAACTTCGCTTTCCCGGCGACGATCTGGGCGAGGCCGTGCGTGATCTTGCGGGTGACGAACTCGAGGCCTCGCCGCGGGCTCTCGTGATTGAAGAGAATCCCATTCGACGCATGCATGCCGTACGACTCGCGGTAGTTGACGCACGCCCAGTACGCGAAGACTTTCGCCACGCCGTACGGGCTGCGGGGATGGAACGGCGTTGACTCCGCTTGCGGGCTCTCCTGGACCTGGCCGAACAGCTCGGAGGTCGAGGCTTGGTAGATGCGCGCGTCGGGCGCGATTTGGCGGGCTGCCTCGAGGACCCGCACGACGCCCAACCCGTCAACATCGGCGGTCAACACGGGCTGGCGGTACGAGGTCGCGACGAACGACTGAGCCGCGAGGTTGTAAATTTCGTCGGGCTCCGACTCCTTCAGCGCCGTCACGATCGATGACTGATCGGTCATGTCCCCGTCGAGGAGATGGACCCGATCCATGATCTGCTCGATATTCCGGGTGTTCGGGGAGCTGAGCCGTCGGACGAGACCGTAGACCTCGTACTCTTTCGAAACCAGGAGTTCTGCGAGATACGAACCGTCTTGCCCGGTTATTCCCGAAATGAGGGCGCGTTTCGCCATCTGGGATCGACGAAGGAGAAAGGCCTATTTAGAGTGCACCGGCTCAGAACCGAAGTCCTCGACGGCTCACGAACTCGGCAGTCCGAGATTACGCAAAATGGTGCCGGCCTCCCGTTGCGTCCAATTTGTCAAGACGAATCGGTGATCCCCGCTACGCTTTTATAGCCATCACCTCCTTCCGCGCATCTGTCCGACCCTCGTCGGACGCCAGAAGGATATAGATGGGATGGATAGTAGCAGGCCGCCTCAGTGCTGACCTTCCCCCGCTCAGGTGAGGACCGTGTTTCTCAAAGAAATCCAGATGGAGAATTTCAAGTCATTCGGCCGAAAGATCTCGATCCCCTTCCTGCAGGGCTACACGTCGATCACGGGCCCGAACG
>WNGH01017911.1_pt1 | contig 10671 bp, 10 predicted proteins | sample 5400631 | NCBI WGS metagenome assembly WNGH01 (sample SAMN13153373, study PRJNA577476) | soil metagenome | isolation source: 115 cm soil or saprolite under Garry oak tree replicate 1 | place: USA:California | collected 2016-06-15 | reverse complement strand
GAGGGCCGGAGCCAGACGGCCAACAGCGCGGGGACGAGGAGCGCGGCCGCCGTGTACTTCGTGGCGGCGGTGAGGCCGAGCGCGAGGCCGAGCGCCCACGCCGGCGCCTCGCCGCGCAGATGGGCGAGCGCCAGGCCGATCGTGGCGGCGGTGCCCAGGAGCAGCCACGCCTCCGGCGTCGCGAAATGGCAGAGGTTCACCGCGCCCGGCATTGCCGCGAACAGAAGCGCGGGCAGCGCGCCCAGGCGCGGGTGCGCGCGCAACGAAGCGCGGCCGAGGACGTAGACGGCGAGAGCGCCCGCGAGCGCCGCGAGCGCGCGTCCCGCCAGCAGCGCGTCGGCCGCGCGCCCGCGCAGCAGGCCCGCCTGCGCGAGGTGCGCCTGAAGCCACAGGGCGGGCGCCATCAGGTAGAGCGGCAGCGAGGGGTTGATGAACGAGTCGGGCCGCAGCCGCGGGGCGAGCGCCATCTCGGCGGCGGTGTCGGCCTTCTCGTCGGGATGCCAGCGGGCGGGCAGGCCCCAGGCGATCCCGGCCAGGTCCAGCGCCAGGGCGAGGCCGGCGGCGACCATCACCCCCGCCCGCGCGCTCACCTGCAGAGGCTACCTCTTGGGCGTCTCTCGGAGGCGCGCGGGGAGGTCCTTCGACGTGGCCAGGACCTGCGCGGCCATGCGCTGCCGCCCCTCGCGCAGCTTCCGGCGCAAGCCGGCGTCGCCGAGCGCGAGCATCTCCGCCGCGAGGTGGCCCGCGTTGGCCGCGCCCATCGCGCCGACGCCCACCGTCGCGACGGGAACGCCGGGCGGCATCTGGACGGTGGCCAGCAGCGAATCGAAGCCCGACAGCGGGGAGCTGGCGAGCGGCACGCCGATGACGGGCAGCGTCGTGTGCGCGGCCACCATTCCCGCCAGGTGCGCGGCGCCGCCCGCCCCGGCGACGATCACGCGCAGGCCGCGCTTCTCGGCGGCCCGGACGTAGCGGGCGGTGGCGTCGGGCGTCCGGTGCGCAGAGAGCACGCGCGCTTCGTACGGGATCCCGTATTCCTCGAGGACGCGCGTGCAGCCGCCCATGACGGGCGCGTCGCTGTCGCTGCCCATGAGGACCGCGACGAGCGCCTTCACCGTGGAGCGTGGAGCTTGGCCAGCGCGCGCTGCCCGATGTCCTTGCGGTACGTCATGCCCTCGAAGCGGATCTTGGCGATCGCCTCGTAAGCCCGCTGCACGGCGGCGTCGAGGTTGGTGCCGAGCGCGGTGACGCCGAGAACGCGCCCGCCGACCGTGACGAGCTTGCCGTCCCGGACGGCGGTGGCGGCGTGGTAGACGATCACGTCCGGCTCGTCCTTGAGCGCGTCGAGGCCGTGGATCTCCTTGCCCGTCTCCGGCGCGTCGGGGTAGCCCTTGGCCGCGAGCACCACGCACGCGGCCGGCTCCTTGACCCAGTCGATCTTCGCTTCCTTCAGGTGTCCCTCGGCGACGCCCTGCAGGATCGGGACCAGGTCGGAGCGCATCCGCGCCATGATCACCTGCGTCTCGGGATCGCCGAAGCGCGCGTTGAACTCCAGCACCTTCGGGCCCGCCTCCGTGATCATGAGCCCGGCGTAGAGCACGCCCTGGTAGCGGCGTCCCTCGGTGGCGAGGCCGCCCACCGTCGGCAGCACGATCTCCTGCATGATCTGCTTGTGCACGTCCACGTTGAGGATGGTGGAGGGCGACACCGTTCCCATGCCCCCCGTGTTCGGCCCCCGATCGCCGTCGAGGACCCGCTTGTGGTCCTGCACCGAGACCATCGGCACCACGCGCGCGCCGTCGGAGAAGACCAGGAAGGAGACCTCCTCGCCGTCCAGGAACTCCTCCATGACCAGCTTGGCGCCGGCGACGCCGAACTTCTTCTCGGTCATGATCTCTTCGACCGCGGCCCTGGCCTCGGCGGCGTCCTTGACGACCAGCGTGCCCTTGCCCGCCGCCAGCCCGTCGGCCTTTATCACGAACGGGAAGCCCAAGGGCTTCTTCTTGACGAACTCCTGCGCCTCCTCGGGCGAGGCGCAGATCTCGTAGCGCGGCGAGGGGATGCCGTGCCGGTGCATGAACTCGCGAGCGAACGCCTTGGAGCCCTCGATCTCGGCGGCGGTCCGGCTCGGACAGAAGATCGGGATCTCGCGGCGGTGGAACTCGTCGGCGATGCCGAGCACCATGGGCAGCTCGGGCCCGACCACGGTGAGGTCGGCCTTGATCGTCTGCGCGAAGTCGGCCAGCTCGACGATGTTCGACGTCTCGATCGGCACGCAGTCGGCGAGCGCGGCCATGCCCGCGTTGCCCGGAGCGCAGTAGACCTCCTTGACGAGCGGGCTCTGGCGGATCTTCCAGGCGAGGGCGTGTTCACGCCCCCCGTTTCCGACCACCAGGACCTTCATCGGGGCTTGCTCGCGTTCATGAAGTCGGCTGGAACGGCAAAGTCTGTCACGCGCCCGCTTTGACTGTCAACGGCGGAGTGACGGCGGTCACCTCGGCGCGCGTCTGCTATCCTAGGCCGCGACCCGTGGCGCGCATCCATCCCCTCACGCCCACCGTGGACCTCACCACGCGCCGCGGGACGATCCGGTTCGAGAGCCGCCTGCGGGGCGCCGAGCGCTATCTCCTCGCCGTCGATCTCTACTCGCACCTGCGCGAGAGCCACCCGGAGACGCATCTCGGCTACTGGGTCTTCCCGCTGCCGGAAGGAGAGGCCACGAACGCGATCGGCCTCGACTTCACGACCATCGGCGCCGGCTCCGTGTGGAAGGAGACCGATGGCGCTCGGCAGGCGGCGGTCGACTCGTGGCACAACCCGCAGTACGTCTTCGATCCCGTCGTCGGCATCCAGCTCGTGCTGCGCACGCGCCGGGGACGAGTCGTGGAGAACCGTTTCGTCTGCGCGAAGGTGGCCGATCCGGAGGTCCTCCGCTCCTACTACCACCGCGTGCACGCCGGGCACGGCTACACGCCGGCCGAGCCGTTCCTCTTCGAGCTCCACGCCGCGATGCTGCGCAAGCTCGAGCGGATCTTCGTCGAAGAGATTCCCCCGGGGGCGCGCGTGCTGGACGCGGGCTGCGGGCGGAGCCTGTTCACCGAGATCCGTCCCGAGTGGCCGTTCATGATCGTGGCCGTGGACGTGGAGCACGCGTTGCTGCGGGAGCGCAAGGCCGGGTTTCCCCGCGTGCACTGGGCGGTGGCCGGCGCGCACCCGCTGCCGTTCCGGGACGAGGCTTTCGAGGCCGTGTTCGCGGGCGAGCTGATCGAGCACCTGGAGGATCCGCGGCGCGGGCTGGCCGAGTTCAACCGGGTGCTTTCGGGCGGCGGGCTGCTGGTCCTGACCACACCCAACCGCCACCGTCTCGCCAACGTGGTCGACGGCTCGGAGCGGCCCTACAGTCCCGACCACCTGAGCGAGGTGAGCTACGACGAGGCGCACGAGCTGCTCGGCGAGGCCGGCTTCGAGGTCGAGCACGCCACCGGTCTCCACCTCGAGCTGATGCTCAACTGGCTCTCGTCCCAGCCGAAGCTCGACCGCCTGCAGCGCCGCTGGAACCGCCGGTGGGCGGTGCCGCTCATGCGCGCGCTGCTCGCCGCGGGCGCCCTCGTGCCCCGCTACAGCCTCGACCTGATCTTCGTCGCCCGCAAGAAGAGCCCGGGATACCTGGGCATGAACGTGGGCAGAAGCAGTCTCTGAGCCTCACGAACACGTCCGTGCGGGCCCGGGCCGCGGCGGCGGCGGTGGCGGGGGCGGCGGCCGTGCTCTGGATCCTCCTCGGCCTGCGGTGGTTCGACGTCGCGGCCGGCGCGCGGCCCGCGTGGCTGGAGCGCGTGCCGCCCATCGCGTTCGCGGCGGCGCTGCTCGCGTGCACCGCCGTCGCGGCGGCCGGCCGGCGGCGTGCGCTCGCGGGACCCCCCGCCGGCGGTCCGCGCGGCGGCATGCTAGCTGGCCTTTGAAAAATCTTCTCCGGCGCGAGCGTTCGGCGCGCGCAGCGGAGCGCGCCGCATTCGTCGCTACGACGTCCCGCCCCGGCGATCACGCCGAAGATGACGAAGGCGGGATGGATCTCGATGCCGCGCCCCATGACGAGCGGGCTCGAGACGTAGTCCTGGATGCCGCGCCAGACGAGCACGAAGGCCACGAGGAGCCAGGGGTGCGCATACCCGCTGAAGAGGGCGACGCCCACGACGATCACGCCCGCCGTGAGCGGGCCGACGATGGGAAGGAACTCGAGCGCTCCTGCGATCGCGGCCAGCCCGACGGGGTACGGCATGCCCGCGAGGAAGAACACGGCCGACCACGCGACGAACGTGATCAGCGAGAGCAGGATCAGCGCGCGGACGTACTTGCCCAGCAGCAGGTGCACGTCCTCGGCGATGTCGCGCCACAGCGCGCGGTGCCGCGGCTCCTCGATCAGGCCGTCGACGCCGGCCGCGGCGGGCTCCGCGTCCTTCAGGATGAAGAACGCGAAGACGGGCACGAGCACGATGACCCACGCCCCCGCCAGCCACCGGAGCCCGGCGGCCACCGCACGCTGGACGTAGCCGATGATCTGGCCGGCGTGGGCGCGCACCGCGCCTTCGACCTGCCCCACCCGCTCGGCTTCCCAGCCGCGCCGGCGCAGGAGGTCGGTGATGATCTGGCCGGTTCCGATCTTCTGCGACATCTCGGGCGCCTTCTGGGTCAGCAGCGTCACTTCATCGGTGAGCCGCGGCCCGACGCCCAGCCCGACCCCGACGAGGGCGAGCAGCAGGAGGAGGTACACGATGCCGATCGCCAGCGCGCGCCCGGCGCGCCGCGGGAGGCCGCGTTCGACCAGGCGCACGAGGGGAAAGATCAGGTAGGCGAAGAAGAGGGAGAAGACGAACAGGAGGAGCGGCGTCCGGAGCAGGTACAGGACGGTGAGGCCCGCCGCGAACACGATGACGGTCCAGGTGACGCGCGCGGCGCGGGCATCGAGGAAGAACATCGCGCCGGTAGTGTACTCCACGGTCCCTCGTGGTGTCGGGGCTTGTGCGACGGCGACGCGATGTGTAGACTGATGTGTGGGAGAGGGTCATGCCCACGAATCTCGCCATCGACGACCACCTGCTCGACGAGGCCCTCCGGGTCGGTGGCCGTCGCACCAAGCGCGACACCGTGAACGAGGCCCTGGCCGAGTACGTCCAGCGGCGCAAGCGCCGGCATTTCGTGAAGCTCTTCGGTACGGTCGATTTCCGGCCTGACTGGGATCACAAGAAAGCACGCCGGCGCTCGTGATCGTCCTGGACACCGGCGTGCTGTCGGCTGTCCTCCGGCGCCGCCGGAGGGGAGACGCGGAAGAGGCCGTCGCCGCCCGCCTCGCCTCCTTGCTCAGGAGCGAAGAGCAGGTGGCCATACCGGGCATCGTTCTCCAGGAACTGCTCAACGGCATCGCCGAACAGAAACAGGGGGAGCGCGTGCTGGCTGCCATCCGGGAGAGTTTTCCCGTCATGCTGGCGACCGAGGGCGACCATCTCAAGGCGGCCGACCTCACCAACCTCGCGGCTCGCAAGGGCGTCGCGATCTCCACTCCCGATGCGCTCATCGCCGCGCAAGCCTTCAACCGCAGGGCGAGCCTCTTCACGACGGACGGCGGCTTCTCGCCGCTGGCGGCTCTGGCGGGCCTGAGGCTCTACTGACGTCGCACGGCCTCGCCCTCGCGAAGCTGGAACTCGCCGCCCTCCGCGTGGACCACGAACAGCGCGTCGAAACCCTCCTTGCGCGTGGGCGGCTCGAGGCGGGCGCGGGAGACGTGGATCGCGACGTCGGGCACTCGCGCCTTGCCTTCCCGGGCGCGGTTCCGGGCCAGGCATTCCTTCGCGGTGGCGTCGAAGAAATAGACGACGGTCCGTGCGCCGGCGGCGTGGGCCGCCGCCACCAGCGGCGTCCGGTCGGCGGCCCGCACGTTCGTGTTGTCCACCACGACCGATTGCCCGGCGGCGAGCGCCTGGATGACGAGCGCGAGCTGGCGCGTGTTGCGATCCCGGGTACTGCCCATCAGGTCCTTGCTCACGTGCGCGTGCCCCGCGAGCCGCGCGCGCACGAAGCTCGTCTTGCCCGCGGCGGGCAGGCCGACGAGGATGGCCAGCTCCGGCCGGGGAGGCCGGGCCGGCGGGCCGCTCACTCCTCCTCCCTCAGCACCCGGCGATAGACGTCGCGGGCGGAAAGCCCCAGCGTCCGCGCCACCGCCTTCACCGCTTCGCGGCGTGGGCGGCCCTCGGCGGTGAGGCGCGCGAAGAGCGCTTCGGGCGTTTCCGTGCTCGCCGGTGCCGGCGCGGTCGCGCCCCCGACCACGAGGGCGATCTCGCCGCGGACCTCCTTTCGCCCGGCGAGGTCGGACCGCAGCTCCGACAGCGAGCCGCGCCGGTACTCCTCGTGAAGCTTGGTGGCCTCCCGACACAGGAACGCCGGGCGATCGCCGAGGATCTGCGTCATGTCTTCGAGGGCGGAGACGGCCCGCAGCGGCGATTCGTAGAAGACGAGCGTCTCTGGCGCCGCGGCCAGGTCCCGGAGCGCGGAGCGCCTCGCGCCCGAGCGGGCGGGCAGGAAGCCCACGAAGAGGAAGCGGTCGGTCGGCAGGCCCGAGACCGACAGCGCGGCCACCACGGCGCTCGGGCCGGGGACGGGTATGACGGGCAGGCCTTCGGCGCGGGCATCGCGCACCAGCCGATACCCCGGGTCCGAGATACTGGGCGTCCCCGCGTCGGACACCAGCGCCACGTCCCCGCCCTTCCGGATCACGTCGAGCACCTGGGCGCCCTTCCATCGCTCGTTGTGCTCGAAGTAGGAGGTGGTCGGCGTGGAGATGCCGTGCGCCTTCAGCAGGCCGGCCGTCCGCCGCGTGTCCTCGCAGGCCACGAGCTTCGCCTCCCGCAGGACGCGGAGCGCGCGCAGCGTCACGTCCTCCAGGTTGCCGAGGGGTGTCGCGACCACGTACAGCGTTCCCGGGCGCTCCGTCATCCGCGTGCTACGATCCGGCGCAGTGGGGGAGAGCGCGGGAGACGCCGCCACGAAGCCCGGACGCGGGGCCGCGGCGGCAACCGCGCTCGCGCTCTGGGTCCTCGGCGTCGATGCCTGGTTCCACGGACCGATCCTCCGAGACCGTCTGGGCGTCCCCGTCGCCGTGCTGCTGCTCGTCGCCGCCGCGGCGGCCGGGGTCGTCGCCCGCCGCGGCGCCGATAGACCGCGCTTCGACTCTGGGCTCGCCGCCGCCGCGCTCGCCGCGTGCCTGCTCGCGACGCTGGTGCGGCTGCCCGCCCTGGCCGCGCCGGGCAGCCTTGTCTCGTCCGACAGCGCGGTGGCCGGCATCATCGCACAGGAAGTGAGGGCGGGGCAGCTTCCGCCGCCGATCTACGCTCCCGGCTTCCCGTACGAAGGCACGCTGAAGGCGCAGCTCACCGCCCTGCTCGGCCGCCTGCTTCCGGGCGCCGGGACACCGCTCCTTTACGCCGTCTGCTCCCACGTCTTCTACCTGATCTGGACGGTGGCGGTGATGTTGCTGGCGCGAGACGTCGGCGGTGGGCGCGCGGCGCTCGCCGCGGGGCTGTTCATGGCCGTGCCGCCCCGCTTCCTGATGGCCTTCTCGCTGAACAACGTCGGCCAGTATCCGGAAGTGAACGCGCTGGGAGCGCTCGGCCTCGCGCTGCTCGCCGGGCACCGCGGGCTCGTGCTGCCGTGCTTCCTGATCGGCCTGGCCGCATGGCAGCAGCTCCTCGGCGTCTACTTCGTGATCGTCGCGGCCGTGGCGCTCGCCCTCACCCCCGAGTGGCGCCGGGCCGGCCCGGCGGCCGGAGCGCTCGCCGGCTTCCTGGCCGGCAGCTATCCGGTCTGGGTCTGGAACGCCGCGCACGGCTGGGCGACCTTCGACTTCTTCCGCCGCGGAGGCAAAGAGCCGGCCGCGCGGATCGCCGGGATCCCCGACCGCCTCGCGCAGACGCTGTCCGTGAGCTTTCCCAAGATGTTCGGCCTGACCGATGCCGGCGTGCCCGCCGTGGCGGCGACCGCGCTCGGTCTCGCGCTGCCGCTGCTGGTGGTCGTCATGCTGTGGGCGCGGCGGCGCGAGATGCGCGAGCGTCGCGGCCGCCGCGCGGTCTTCCTGGTCGGCGTGCTCTTCGTGGTGGTGCTCGGCGTGTTCTGCGTGTCCAAGTTCAGCTATCGCGGCCTGCGGCGCCCGCGCTATCTCATCCCGATCTACACCTCCACCGCGGTCGCCCTGGGCTGGGGTCTCGACGCCCTGGCCCGGCGCTCGCGGGTCGCGGCGGCGGCGGCGGCGCTGTCCGTGGTTGGCCTCGACGCCACCGGCCTCGTGCCGTGGCTGCGCGGGCGGTCCCCGGTGGCGGCGGCGGACCGGGCCTTCCTGCAGAAGGCGCAGGAGCTCGGGATCCGCACGGGGTACTCCGGCTTCTGGATCGGGCCGCGCTTCTCGTTCCTCTCCGAGGGCCGGCTCGTCCTGTCCGGGGAGCTGGGGCCCGACGTTTCGTGGGTCCATCCTGCCCATGCGGACCGCGTCCGCTCCGAGGGGCCGGACGCGCTCGTGGTGGATCAGCCCGACCTCGCCCGGGCCCTCGAGCGCCGTCTCGACTCGCTGGGCGTGCGTCACGAGCGGACGGACGTCTCCGGCTTGACGATCCTCCATCATCTTTCGCGCCCGGTCCGGCTCGAAGAGCTGACGGGGTACGATGCCCAAGAGGCGCTCGGGCCGCCGGAGCCGGACGAGGCGGCCGGGGATCCAACTAATTGATATAGAAGTTTTTAGCCGCGGAGGACCCACGGCCCGTGTTGCAAGAGTTGTCAATGCGGGCGACAATCCTCGTATGCCGCTGAGCCGTCATTATTTCCTTGACACCCGTCTCGGGATCCGCCTAGGATCCCTGCCGATCTGGGCGCGGTGACCAGCCCCCGATCGGAGGAAATCGGCTCCTTTCACACAGTCGTAATTCCCAAAGACTAGGGGGTGTTCACGTTTTGGCCGAGATCAAACTGCAGGAGGGCGAGTCGATTGAGAACGCCCTTCGGCGCTTCAAGCGGAAGGTCCAGCAGGAAGACATCATCAAGGACATCAAGAAGCACAGCTTCTATCTGAAGCCGGGCGACAAGCGCCGCGCCAAGCAGGCGCTGGCCCGCAAGAGGAACCGCAAGAAGATCCGCCGCGAGACCGAGTAGGGGGGTCTGGGGGGACCGGAGAGTCCCCCCAGCTCGAAGCGAGCGCGGGATTCACTTCCGCGCGAGCGTAAAGACGGATCCGCCCGCGGGAGGCCGCGGGGCTCTCTGGGGGCACCGAGTGCCCCCAGAGCTCAAAGGGCGAGCGTCGGGGGCCATCTCCCACGCGAGCGAAATGCGAGAGGACATGGAGTACCGAGACAAGACGCTGGTTTGCGTCGAGTGTCATCAGCCGTTCGTCTGGACCGCGGGCGAGCAGCTCTTCTACGCGGACAAGAACTTCAAGAACGAGCCCAAGCGCTGCAAGGAATGCAAGGCCAAGCGCAATTCGCGGCTGAACCATCCGCAGCGCGAGCGCGTCGAGACGACGGCGACCTGCTCCCAATGCGGCAAGGAGACGACCGTCCCCTTCAAGCCGACGCAGGGGCGGCCCGTCTACTGCAAGGAGTGCTTCCAGCAGCGTAAGGCCGCGGCCGTCTAGCCTTCTCCTCCCTCCCAGGAAGCTTTCGCGCCGGGCAACCCCCGCACCCGGTTTCGCCCGGTCACTCGACGAGGGTCTACGTGTGCCTGAAGGCGCTCCAACGGCGCTGCCGTGAGTTCAGCCCGCGCTGGCCTGCAATGCGGTGATCGCGATGACGTCCACGATGTCCTCGACCGAACAGCCGCGGGACAGGTCGTTGGCGGGGCGGGCCAGACCCTGAAGGATGGGCCCGAGGGCACGGGCCCCGGCGATCCGCTCCACGAGCTTGTAGCCGATGTTGCCCGCGTCCAGGTCCGGGAAGACGAGGACGTTGGCCCGCCCCGCGACCGGGCTGCCGGGCGCCTTGCTCGCTGACACGCCGGGCACGAGGGCAGCGTCGAGCTGCAGCTCCCCGTCGGCGATGAGGTCGGGGACGCGAGCACTCAGGATGCGGGCGGCCTCCGCCACCTTGCGCGAGCGTGGATGATCGGCGCTGCCCTTCGTCGAGAACGACAGCAGCGCGACCCGCGGAGCGGCGCCGAGGAACCGGCGGGCGTTCTCGGCGGCCAGGATCGCGATCTCGGCCAGCTCGGCCGCGGAGGGCTCCGGGTTCACTCCGCAGTCCGCGAAGACGAGCGCGCCGCCCTCTCCCAGCTCCGCCCGCGAGGTCAGCATCAGCATGAACGACGACAGGCGGGAGACCCCGCCTCTCACGCCGATCCCGCGCAGCGCCGCCCGCAGCGTCTGGGCCGTCGTCGAGGCGGCTCCCGCCACGAACCCGTCATAGCGGCCGGCGGCGACGCCCAGCGCCGCCCACAGCAGCGCGTCGCCGAGGTGCTCGCGGGCCTCCTCGGCCCCGATGCCGCGGTGCCGGACGCGCTCGACGTAGGCCCGGAGCGCCGCCTCGACCTCCCTTCCCTCGCGCGGAACGGCTTCGATCCCCACCCCGCCGAGCTCTACCCCCAGCTCTCGGGCCCGGGCGTGCACCTTCCCCGGCTCGCCGAGCAGCGTGACCCGGGCCAGGCCCT
>WNGH01004236.1_pt2 | contig 10671 bp, 9 predicted proteins | sample 5400631 | NCBI WGS metagenome assembly WNGH01 (sample SAMN13153373, study PRJNA577476) | soil metagenome | isolation source: 115 cm soil or saprolite under Garry oak tree replicate 1 | place: USA:California | collected 2016-06-15 | reverse complement strand
CAGATTGCATTTGAAATGGCTGTAATAGACCGTGTCGAAACGCACCAGCGTCGTGAATAGGCGCCAATCCGCTTCGGTGAGTTGACGTCCCACTAAGTAGCGTTGGCGCGCCAGGCACTCCTCGATCTTGTCGAATGCCTCGAAAATAGCGCGGGCGGCTTCTTCATAAGCTTGCTGGCTGGTCGCAAAACCGGCGCGATACACGCCGTTGTTGATGTTGGGATATTGAGCATACGGATAATCTCGGACGATTCATTATTGACGATCGTCCGCCGCTTCTTATCCCACAGCACCGGGACCGAGACTCGTCCGGTATAATGCGGATCGGCGAGCAGATAGATTTCGGCGAGCGTCGCTTTGCCATTCACCGTGTCCAGCGTACCGCCGCGCGCTATGCCGAATTCCCAGCCGGTCTTGCCGTAAAGCGGCTCGGTGATTGATGCGGAAATAATCGGCTCAAGCTTCTTAAGAGCACGAAAAATCAAGGTGCGATGCGCCCAAGGACAGGCAAGCGAAACGTAGAGGTGATAGCGCCCGGCTTCCGCGGGAAATCCGCCTTCGCCGGAGGGACCGGCGCTTCCGTCGCGCGTCACGAAATTGCGAAGCGCCGCCGCCGGTCTGATAAAACGACCTTCTTTTGTGCGGGAAATGTCCTCTTGCCAGGCGCCATTAACGAGTAGGCCCATCGCTTTCTCCAATGCTTAGGCAATCCAATTTAATCATTATTGGCATTCGCGATAGGTCGTCGGGCGTGCACGAAGCATGCACTATTGCTGGACCTTCGTTGAGCGGGATGGTAGGCGGCGGCGCGATGAGTGACATTTCGGTGAGCATCCTGCCAGAGACGGCAGATGACGCAGTTGCGATTGAGCGGCTGCACGAACGCACATTCGGTCCAGGCCGATACGCCAAGTCGGCGTACCGGCTGCGCGAGCAAATCGATCACATTCGCGAATTATCCTTCACGGCCTGGATCGGGACCTTGCTGATCGGGTCGGTGTGGCTTTCGCCCATCCGCATCGGCGATACCAAGGCGCTGCTACTTGGTCCTCTCACGGTCGAGCCGGCATTTCGCGAGCGCGGGGTCGGGCAAGCCTTGATCGAACGCGCGCTCAAGGAAGCAGCGCAAAAAGGCCATCGGCTCGTCGTCCTGGTCGGAGACGAGGCCTATTACGAGAAATGCGGTTTCAAGCGCATCCCGCGGGGGCGCGCAATCATGCCGGGTCCAGTCGATCCGGCGCGGCTCTTGATTGCCGAACTATCGGAAGGGGCCTTTGATGGCGTGTCCGGTCCGGTCCGGTCCGATTGAGCTTGCTATCGTCCCTCGCGGACCCAGGTGCCGGCGAGGCTCCCGAGCAATAGCAGCAAGCCAAGCAGGCCGGCAAAGACCGGCAGTACGCCGACACCGCGCACCACGCTGGCATTGCTCATCTTAAGGCCGATCCAATCGTCGCCCTTATAGGTGTCTCCAGAGCGCACCGCGACGACTCGCGGCACGTTCAATCCGCCGCCGTCGGCAAGCCGGCGCACATCGCCGCGGGTCGCCTCGGCAAGCGGCGCCAGCGCCTCAGTCGTCGACGTCACTTCGGCATATTCGCGTGGATTTGCCGGCCCGACATTGATCAGCGCGTTGAGCTTGCCGTCAGTAGCGCGCCATAAACCGAGTTCATTAGCGGGGACAGTCGATTCCCAGACGCCCGGCTTGGTCGAGTCGAGCTTAAGCGCCCGCGCCACGCCTGACGGCGAGGTCAGGGTTACGTCCGCAATCTCGTCGGCCATCGTTTGCCGGCGTACCAGCAGATCATGGCCGCTGACGGTGAGCCGCAGTGCCTCTTCTTCCAGGTCGGGCTCTTTCATCAGCCAGTGCGACAACCGGCGCAACAGATCGAGATGAGGCCCGCCGCCTTCGAATCCGCGGGCCCAGAGCCAGATGTGATCCGAGAGCAGCAACGCGACGCGGCCCTCGCCTTCATGCGAAAGGACAAGGAGCGGTTTTGCATCCGGCCCTTGCATTACCGTTGTTCCGGTTGCGCTGCGGGTGTCCACGACGCGAAACCACTCGCTCCAATGCGGCGGCTTGTCCTCGGAGCCGTCGAGCCCGCGCGTCACGGGATGGCGTTGGCCGAGGTCAGTGAGCTCCGGGCGAAACGCCCGGTCCGTGACGTTGCCGCTCGGCTCAGCCGGCAGAATGGCATCGAGCGGCGTGCGCCAGATGCTCGTGGGGCTCGCATAATCTGGTCCGGCGGCGACCAGGACGGCCCCGCCGTCCCGCACATATCGGGTGATGTTGTCGAAATAGATGATCGGCAGCACGCCCTGCCGCGCGTAGCGGTCAAAGATGATGAGCTGAAAATCGTCGATCTTTTGCTGAAACAGCTCGCGGGTAGGGAATGCGATCAGCGACAGCTCGTTGATGGGCGTGCCGTCCTGTTTTTCCGGCGGCCGCAAAATCGTGAAGTGGACGAGATCCACCGACGGATCGGATTTGAGAAGATTACGCCACGTTCGCTCTCCGGCATGAGGTTCGCCTGACACCAAGAGGACGCGTAGCTTGTCGCGCACGCCATCGATTGTCACGACGGCGCGATTGTTGACTTGAGTTAGTTCGTCTGCGAGCGGCGAGGCCTCGATCTCGACGATATTCCGCCCGCCATGGGGAATTGGCACCGTAACGGTCTGCGGAATACCGACAGGAACGTTGCGCATTTCGACGATGTCGCCGTCCCGGCGCACCGTCACCTGAGCAGTCTTCTCGCCGGCGCCCTGGTCCTCGACCCGGTACGTGATGGTCTGAGGTTGTCCGACGATGCCGAAACGGGGCGCTGCCACCAGAGCCACGCGGCGATCGCGTTCGTCCCGGTGTCCGGTGATGAGCGCATGCACGGGGGCGGAAAAGCCAAGCGATCCGGCGTCGGCGGGAACATCGTGCACGCGCCCGTCCGTGATCATGACCACGCCGGCAAGCCGGTCCGACGGCACATCGGCGAGCGTCGAGCCGAGCGCGGTGAACAAACGGGTCCCGTCAGTCTCGCTATCGGTTTGCCCCGCCTCGATCACCCGCACTTCGAGTCCCGGAATCCGGTGCAGCTGATCGATGATCTTGGCGCGCGCCGCCTCGGTCTGCTGTGTGCGGTCGCCGAAATTCTGGCTTGGGCTCTTGTCGACCACGACGACAGCGACCGAACTCAGCGGATCGCGGTCCTCGCGCGTGAATGACGGATTGGCGAGCGCCAGCGCGATCAGCGCCAATGCGAGGGTTCGCACGGTGGCGCCGCGGCTGCGCGACACGAAAAGGAGCAGCGCGAATAGACATGCCGCCGCAATCACCGCCCATAGGATTTCGGCGCCGACCAGAGGAGCGAACGCAACACCGATATTCACGGCTCTCTCCTGGTTACTCCTATTGGCCTAATCGCTCGAGCAGCGCCGGCACATGCACTTGATCGGCTTTGTAATTGCCGGTGAGCGTGTACATCACGATATTGACGCCGGCGCGGAACGCGAGTTCGCGCTGGCGCGGCTGCCCATCGACCATCGGCAGCATCGGTTGTCCGTCCGGCCGCGTCGCCCAGGCGCCGGCAAAATCGTTGGAGCTAATGATAATCGATGAAACGCCGTCGCCACCGCGGGCGGGCCGGCCGGAGGTTTCTTGTTGACTCTCGGAAGGCAGCGCCTCCACCCAGAGCTGGCCGCCGTCAAAACGACCGGGAAAGTCGCGTAACAGATAGAAGGTCTTGGTCAGAACGTGATCGCGAGGGACCGGCTCGAGCTCAGGAATATCCAACGACGAAAGAATCTTGCGGAGTTCGAGCATACTTGGACTGCGGGTTTCGCCGCCCTGGCTTGGCGGCGCGACGACCGCATCACGGGTATCGAACAGAACAGTGCCGCCGTCTTTCATGTAGGCATCGATGCGCTTGAGCGCCGCATCGGAGGGCCGCGGGGCGCCCGGCACGATCGGCCAGTAGATAAGCGGATAGAACACAAGCTCGTCGCGCGCGATGTCGAGCCCTATCGGATCGCCCGGTTCAAGCGCTGTGCGCTGCGCGAGAAATAGCGTGAGCCCCGCGAGCCCGGCCTTGCTGATGGCGTCGACTTCGGAATTTCCGGTGATCACATAAGCAAGCTTAGTTTCAAGTGCCGATTGCGGCACATTCTGGCTTGGCGGTTGTCTCGGCGTTTGCTGCTGGGCATGAGCAGTTGTGAGCGTCAGCGCCACGGCGGCCAGCGCGATGATCGACGCTGTTGCCGCAGGCATGCGGCGCGGGATGAGACGCTGGATACCGCCGCCAACGAACAGAACGATAAGTGAATCGAGCAGCAGCAGGCCCACTGCCGCGAGCAAGATTGGGCCGCGCAGGTCCTGCGGCTCGGTAGTCCGATAGACGTCACGGCTGGCACTGACAAGCGGCGAGAAATCAAGCGGGGCGAGACGATCGGTGACAGCCAGGGTGTTGACGGCGAGTAGGCTTTCGGACGGCCCATAAAACCCCGGCGGATGCTCGGAAGTGGCGCTACCGGCAAAATCCTCCGGCACGGGACGTGCGCTCGGAGGCGGCGCGACGAAAGCGCCAAACCCGTCCAGCGTATGGCTCGGCGCAACCATCGCTCGCGCATGTTTGCCTTGAGTGCCGGCGCCCTCTGCAACGACAGTCGTGCCAGACAGCGCCACCACACGCTTGAGCATCTCGACGAATGAGCCGGACAACGGCAGGTCTGACCACCGCGTGTCGCCGGTGACGTGGAACAGCACGATCAAACCCTTGTCGCGGCGGGCGGCTGTGACCAAGGGTGTCCCATCAAACGCCGCGAGCGGTTGCGGTTGGTCCCAGCTCAGGCTGCCGCCGAGAATGCGGCCGCCGCGACGCAACTTGACCGGCACGAGGTCGTCCTCGGACGCCGCAAGCCGCGGACCCGCGAACCGCACCAAAACGCCGCCATCTTCAACCCACCGGGCAAGGCGATCATGCGCATCGCCGACATTGCCGACATCCGTAAGAATCAGCATCGGCAGATTTTGGTCCAGGAAATGGGCGACGGCTTCGGCCGGCGATGCACCTTGTGCGAGGCGGACATCGGCGAACGGTTCAAGCGCGCGCTGCAGATAATAGCTTGAAGAGAGAAGTGGCTCGGCGACGTCCGCATTTGCGCCGGACACGATGCCGACCGTGCGCCGGCGCCACCGTTTGTCCAAAAGCTGGACCGCCCCCGCGGAGCGCTCGCCGGCGATCTCCAGCCGCGCCATCTCATTGCGCAGTTCGACGGGCAATTCGAAGCGCGCTTCGGTCTCGCGATCGGCAGCATTAAAAGTGAATAGTGCTTCGCCAAGCGGAAGACCCTTCAGATCGAGCGCTCGCACTATACCGGTATCATTTGCGACCGGAGTGGCGCGCAAGATTTTCACTGTCAAAGCGCCGGCGGCATTATCAGCTGCATTAAGCGCGCGTGGCTGAGCAACGCCACCGGATATAATCGTGAGTGGATGCGCAGCGAACGTTTGCTGCAGGCTGTTTACGAAGGTGGCGCCATTGCCGAGGTCGATGCCATCCGAAAGCCAGACGAGTTCGCTCTCTGGATTGGTCGACAGCAAGCGTGACAAGGATGGCAAGGTTTCGGCGCGATCGACGCGATAGGGGACCGGCTCCATTTGATGCAGTCGCACCCGAGCGGACTCGGCGGTCTCCAGCGAGATATCGCGCGGTCCCTGTGACAGGGGGATGAGCGCAACCGCGCGCCGATCCTCCGCCGCGCGCATCATGATGTCGTCGGCAGTCCGCAGACGCGCTTCCCAGGTGCTCGCTGCCGTCCAACCGTCGTCGATCAGCATCGCGAGTGGCGCGCGCGTTTTCGTCGTCGCCACCGGCGGATGCCAAAGCGGACCGGCAGCCGCGACGATAATGAGCGCGGCAAGAACAAGCCGCAGTAAGGTGAGCCACCACGGCGTGCGGGCCGGAGTCTCCTCCCTGGGGGCGATCGCAAATAGAAGCCGTGTCGGCGGAAAATCGATGCGGCGAGGGCGCGGCGGAATTAAACGCAACAGCCACCACAGCACCGGCACGCAGATCAGCCCGGTGAGCACGAGCGGTTCAGCAAAGCCGAGCGGCAGGGAGCCGATCATGCCGGCACCTTGGCCGCGCTCGGCACGCGTGCCTGCCTGCTTTCATTCACGGCGCCGGCGCCAATGCGGGCGTGCAAAGCGAGCAACAGTTCGCTCGCGGGGCGGTCGGTCCGGTGAATGCTAAAGCTCCAGCCGAGCCGGTCTGTCTCGCTGCGGATTGCGGCGCGGTGCCGCGCAATTTCCGCTATGTAATCGGTGCGCCAGTTCTCGGCGCGACCTGCGGTGATGCGCCTGCCGTCTTCGGGCTCGACGAATTCGACGCGGCCCCAATATGGAAATGTTTCCTCAGCCGGATCGACGATTTGCACAACATGACCGTGGGTGCCCCGGCCGGAGAGTTGCGCGATCGTCTGCCGCACGTCAGCGATGTCACTCCACAGATCCGACAGCAAAACCACTTCGGCGAGCGGTGAGGGCGTGAAGTTCGGCGGCAGACTCGTGCGCGCGTCGCGATCGACGACGATGGCCTGCGCAATCCGTTCAATAACGTTGCGGCTACCGGTCGGGCGCATCAATCCCGGAATTCCCACGCGCTCGCCGCCTTCGACTAGGACCTCGGCCAGCGCCAGCGCAATGACCAGTGTCCGGTACAGCTTGCTATCGCGAACGAGCGGCGAAGCAAAATACATCGATGGAGAACGGTCGGGCCAAATCCATACCGTATGCGCCGCTTCCCACTCCTGCTCACGCACATAAAGATGGTCGTCGCGCGCCGAGCGTCGCCAATCTACGCGCGAGGCCGGCTCGCCCGAGACAAAGCGTCGATACTGCCAGAAATTCTCGCCCGGCCCGGCGCGCCGCCGACCATGCAAGCCATGAATCACCGTCGCCGCGACGCGCCGCGCTTCCAGAATTAGCCGCGGCATGCTGGCGGCAAGCGTGCGGCCTTCGCCGGATGCGCGAGCCGCAGCTGCAGCATCTGGATAGGTGCGCTGTGCCGAGCGCAAATTTGAAGACGAAGGCTCGGGCGCCATTCGCTCTATCCGATCCGCGCCTTGAGTCGTCCGATCACGGCTTCGATCGTTTCGCCCTCGGCGCGGGCCGCGAAAGTGAGCGCCATCCGGTGTTTGAAAATGGGCTCGGCAAGTTCGATCACGTCATCGATCGAGGGCGCCAGTCGCGCATCAAGCAAAGCGCGGGCGCGCACCGCGAGCATTAGAGCCTGGCTCGCGCGCGGGCTCGGCCCCCAGGCAATGAGCTTGGCGTTTTCACCGCCGTCGGGCCCGGGACGTGCCGACCGTACCAGCGCAAGAATGGCATCGACGACGGACTCGCCGACTGGAAGCCGGCGGACCAGGCGCTGTGCAGCCATCAGATCCTCGGCCGTCATCGCCGATTTTGGCCGCGTTTCTTCTGAGCCGGTCGTTTCGAACAGGATCTTCCGCTCGGCGTCCCGGTCGGGATAGCCGACGTCGATTTCCATCAAGAAGCGATCGAGCTGTGCCTCCGGAAGAGGATATGTGCCTTCCTGCTCGAGCGGGTTTTGCGTCGCCAGAACGTGAAACGGCTTTGGCAAATCGTGCCGCGTGCCGGCCACCGTGACGTGTTGCTCCTGCATCGCCTGCAACAGCGCCGATTGCGTGCGCGGACTGGCGCGATTGATCTCGTCGGCCATCAAGAGCTGCGCAAAGACCGGTCCAGAGATGAAACGAAAGCTGCGCTTGCCGGTCTGGCTTTCCTCGAGCACTTCGGTGCCGAGAATGTCAGACGGCATGAGATCGGGCGTGAACTGGATGCGCCGCGCATCGAGCCCGAGCACGGTGCCCAACGTGTCCACGAGTTTTGTCTTCGCCAGTCCCGGCACTCCGAGCAACAGTGCGTGGCCACCGGAAAGGATCGTGACCAGCGCCTGCTCAACGACTTTGTCCTGGCCGAATATGACAGTGCCGATTGCAGCCTTTGCGGCGCGCACATGCGCTGCCGTCGATTCGGCCGCGCGCACGATCATGTCTTCGATCTTTTCGAGCCCCTCTCCACCGGCATTGGGCATGCCCAACTCCTTGCTTTTAAGCCTTGTATCGGATCAGATCCGCGCCACATGCACGAACCCATGCACGAACCAACGACAACGCCTTTGTACCCCGTTTAGCCTAACGGGATGCAACATATGCGCCATCTGCCCCATGCAGAGTTTGCGCTGATTCGTTATCGGCAGGAACACGACCGGGTTTGGCGGTACCCGGGTCTGGATCGACAAATTCGTACTCACTATGACCCTACCGGCGCACGTGTCTCGGGGGTCAAAGTCACGGCAAACCATGGCGAAGGAAGGGCAATTTGACCTCAACTCGATCACAGGCGCGCTAGCTGAGGCATCAAAGCGCGCGCCCCCGGTCGAATTGTGGGACCCGCCGTTCTGCGGCAACCTTGATATGCGGATCGCGGCCGACGGCACCTGGTACTATTTGAAGACGCCAATCGGTCGACCGGCGCTTATCAAGTTGTTCGCTTCCGTGCTCAAGCGTGAGGGCGACAATTACTTCCTGGTCACGCCGGTGGAGAAATGCGGCATCCAGGTCGACGATGCGCCATTCGTTGCCGTCGAACTGAAGGTGGAAGAGGGCGCCTTGGGCCAGGTGCTCAATTTCCGGACCAATGTCGACGAGTGGATCGACTGCGGACCGGATCATCAATTGCGCTTCGACCCCGAACCCGGGACCGGCGGATTGAAGCCCTATCTGCATGTCAGGCGAGGTTTGTGGGCGAAGGTGACGCGACCGCTGTTTTTTGATCTTGTCGATCTCGGGGAGGAGCGCGAAATCTCGGGCACAGCGCTGTTCGGCGTGTCGTCGATGAGTGCATTTTTCCCGATGGCGCCCGCGGATCAGGTGAAGGATTTTGCGTGAGCGAGCGAGCCGACAGGTTGGATTTGGCGGCAATTGACAATTTCTTCGATCGCGCGCGGTCACGCCTGACGCTCGAAGTGCCGCGGTCCTTGACCGATCTGACTGTCGAGGGCGCGCGCGGCGATCTCGATTTGAACCCGGAGGTCTGGTTACGTGCGGGCGTCAACGCCACCAGGCCCGCCGCGGTGCTCGTGCCGATCATCGATCGTAGCGAACCGACTGTACTTCTGACGTTGCGCACGGTCGCGCTTGCGAGTCATGCCGGGCAGGTGGCGTTCCCTGGCGGCAAGATCGATCCGGCAGACGAAAGTCCGGTCGCCGCGGCGCTGCGTGAAGCGAGTGAAGAAACCGGCCTCGCGTCCACGCTCATTGAGCCGATCGGCTACCTCGATCTGTACCTGACATTCTCGGGCTTTCGCATTTTGCCGACGGTGGCCCGGGTCAAGCCGGATTTCACCCTCGTCCTTAATCCGCAGGAGGTGACCGAGGCATTCGAAGTGCCGCTGAAATTTCTGATGATGCCGGCCAATCACCAGCGCAAGACGCGCGATTGGAACGGATTCGCGCGCGATTATTACGCGATCCCGTACCAGAACCGTTACATTTGGGGCATCACCGCAGGTATTCTGCGGAATCTCTATGAGCGGGTTTACCGCGAATGATCCGGCCCATCCTTATTGAGATCGGATTGTTTCTCGCGCCGTTCGTCATCTATGTCGCAGTCCTGATGGCGACGCGAGCTGACATGCGACAACCGTCGGCCTGGACCATGCAGCGCCTTGGTGCGCTTCTGGTCGCAGCACTTATCCTTGTGGTGGCGAGCTTTGTCATGTTTGCGCAGTTTTCAGGCGCGCCGCCGGGTTCGACCTACGTTCCGGCGCATATGGAAGACGGCAAGTTTGTCCCGGGGGCAACGCGGTGAGCGGGCGCGAGGCTCTTGGCGACGCCGCTTGGCTCGCGAACGGCGAAGCGGGTCAGCTCCTGACGCTGCTCGATAGCGATGGCGAGGAAGCGCGCATCGTTGGCGGGGCCGTCCGCAATGCACTGTTGCGCCTGCCCGTCAATGAAATCGATATTGCAACCACGGCGTTGCCGAATGAAGTCGTGCGCCGCGTCGAAGCGGCAGGGTGGAAGGCGGTTCCTACCGGCATAGAGCACGGTACTGTCACAGTTCTCATTGCCGGCAAGCCATTCGAAGTCACGACGCTGCGGCGCGACGTCGAAACCTATGGGCGCAAGGCCAAGGTGGCGTTTGGACGCGATTGGGTTGCTGACGCCGAGCGGCGCGACTTTACTATCAATGCGCTGTCGCTATCAGCAGACGGCAAGTTGCACGATCATGTCGGCGGTCTCGCCGACCTCGTGGCCCGACGCGTCCGCTTCATCGGCGATCCAGAACAAAGAATTGCCGAAGACTATCTACGCATCCTGCGGTTCTTCCGGTTTCACGCTTGGTACGGGGAGGCTGCGCCTGATCCGGCTGGCCTGCACGCCTGCATCCGTGCCCGCGCCGGCATCGAAACACTCTCGCGCGAGCGGATAAGGGCGGAATTGCTGAAGCTCTTGGTCGCGCCACACGCCGCGCCGATTCTGGCGCTGATGACCGAGACGGGTCTGCTCGGCAATGTGCTCGGCGGCATCGCGCTCTTGGCGAGCTTCGAGAACGTGGTGAAAGCCGAGGCGGCCAGCGGATTCGAAACTGACGCG
>WNGH01011029.1_pt1 | contig 10673 bp, 8 predicted proteins | sample 5400631 | NCBI WGS metagenome assembly WNGH01 (sample SAMN13153373, study PRJNA577476) | soil metagenome | isolation source: 115 cm soil or saprolite under Garry oak tree replicate 1 | place: USA:California | collected 2016-06-15 | reverse complement strand
TTTCCTAGCGACTTTTTCACCATCTCCGACTCCGGCCAGAACACTGGATTGCGGGTGAATCTTCTGAAGCCGGACTGCACTGTCAGGCCGTCGGATTGCCAGGACATTGACGTCCTCAACCAGCTCGACGGGTTCAGCGCTCAGACCCGGCTTGAGATTCCTTTCGACGGGGCAATTGATCCCACGACAGTCGACAGCTCGACGGTTTTCTTCGTTAGCCTGGGCGACGTTGTTCCGGGAGGCGCGCCCGGCGGTGAACGCATTGGAGTGAATCAGGTGGTGTGGGACCCGGGGAGTTCAACTCTTTTCGTGGAATCCGACGAATTGCTCGAGCAGCATACGCGCTATGTCGCGGTGGTGACGGGGAGAGTGAAAGACACCAGCGGCAAACCAGTGGTCCCGTCGGCGGAATTCACGCAGTTCCTGAGACCGGAGTTCGTACCTGCAGATCCGCAGGCCGCCGCGTATCACACTGAGTTGGTAGCTTCGCTCGCGAACAAGGCGCTGGCCTCGGTCCATTCTGGTTCGATCGCGGCGGCCACGGTATTCACGACCCAGAGCGTCACTTCGTTTCTCGAGAAGGTTCGGGACCAGATCAAGGCTTCGACGCCGACGCCAGCCGATTTCCTACTGGGGACAACGGGTGAGAGGACCGTCTTCGCCAAGAGCGCGGTAAGCAGCATCGTATTCAATCAAGAGGACAGCACCGCTCCAACTTTTACACAGCTCAATGTGGATCTTTCCCTACTGGACTTGGTGCCTTCCAGCGTGGGCACGATCGCGTTCGGCAAATACAAATCGCCGGATTACCAGATCGCGCCTGCCGTGCTGCCGGATCTGCCCACACGCTCCGGCGTGCCGCAGGCGCAGCAGATAGCAGACATACACTTTACGCTGTATTTGCCCGCATCCGCGAAGCCAGCCACAGGCTGGCCTGTTGCGATCTTCGGACATGGCGGAGGCGGAGACAAGAACGTAGTGCCCGTGCGGGTGGCATCGATCATGGCAGCGAACGGGATCGCCACGATCGCTATCAACTCGGTCGGCCACGGCGGAGGACCCTTGGGGACACTCGTGGTGACGGCAGGAAGCACCAGCGTCACTCTACCGGCTGGCGGGCGGACTGTGGATGTCAACGGGGACGGGATATTCGACTCACAAGAAGGCTTCACCGCTGCCTCTCCGCAAATTATCCTCATAACTCGCGACGGCCGGCGCCAGTCAACGATCGATCTGATGCAGCTGGTGCGCGTGATTCAAGTGGGCGTCGACGTGGACGGAGATGGGATTCCGGACCTGGACCGCACGCGTGTCTATTATTTTGGAAGTTCGCTCGGTGGCACTGGTGGCGTCATTTTTCTTGGTATGGAGCCTGACGTTCACGCCGGAGTACCCAACACGTTTGGCGGCCACACCGTGGATGAGGTGCGCCTGAGCCCTAACGAACGAGATTTTCTAGGCTCCCTGCTGTACGCGCGAACTCCTTCGCTCCTCAACGCTGGGCCCCCGGATTTGGTGAACGGCATCTTCCCCTTCAATGACAACCTGCCTTTGCGAAACCAGCCCCAGGTGATCAACACGGTTGCCGGCGCGATCGAAATCCAGGAGTTGGTTGCCCGAATGCGCTGGACAGAAATGTCCGGGGTTCCCGCGGCGTACGCGCCCTATTTCCGAAGAGAACCTCTGGCGGGGGAATCCCCGAAGTCCGTCATCATGCAATTCGCGAAAGGAGACATGACCGCGACGAATCCGGAGGCCACGGCAACGCTTCGGGCCGGAGAGCTCGCCGATCGAACTAGCTACTTCCGCAATGACCTCGCGTTCGCCGCCAATGCGAATTTTATCAAGAATCCGCACGGATTCCTGCTTCGGGTCACGCCGGACTGGGATCCCGCCGTAATTACGGTCGCAAAAGAGGCCCAGACGCAAATTGCCATGTTTTTCTCTTCCGATGGACAGATGGTGGTGGACCCCGATGGCACCGGCCTGCTGTTCGAGGTGCCGCTCGTGGGGCTTTTACCTGAGGACCTGAACTTCATTCCGTAGCCGCTCCAACAGGCATCAGTTCGCCCACCCGCAATTGATGGCCGTACTCTCTCTGATGCGCCACGAAGACTGGACCCTTCGCGAAGAAGGCTCCTGCGTCAGAACCAATCGCTGCGGTAGGCCACCCACCAGCTGAACATGGCGATGGGAATGGTGGCCAGCAGCGACCACAAGATGGGCAAGGTGAAGTCCGCTATCAGCCCTAGAGCCACAAAGGTAGTCCAGAAGACCTTGCGTTGCATTCTCTTATTCTAACGCGTGCATCTCTCTATCGCCGCCGGCCACAGAGCAGATTTCGAGAAGAAGTGCATGGCGGGACAAAGTGATGGGGGAAAAGTGAAATGGCCTGCTCACCTCGGCAGGAATCACGGTAGACGCCAATCTAGGGCTGCTCACTCACAACCTAACTGGCGGTTCGATTCCCGTCAGGGCCTCTCAGGCTCTACTTTCTTGATCACTTCCTTCGCCAGAGCCTTTATAGCTTCATTTTCCTTGGGGTCGGCGACCAACTGCCTGAGCGTTGGAAGAGCAGCGGACGCACCTTTCGCAGACTTGCCCAGCGCCCTCAACGACGACTGTTTGACAAATACAGAGTCGCCGCGCAATGCGTTGATAAAGAGCTGGATTGCTCTTGAGTCCGCGGGTGCGATGTCGCCCAAGGCATCGATGGCCTGTGAGAGGTCACCAGGATTAGAAGAAGCCAGTGCCAAGACGCCATTAACGATCGCAGGATCGTCGAACTTCTTGGAAGAGACCACGCCGAGAGCAATGCGCCGCACCTTATGACTTGGATCGGTGAACGCGCGCAGCGCCACTTTTTTCAGATCTTCGTCAGGAGCTCCCCGGGTCATGCCGAGGACGGCGATGGCATATTGGCGAACGTCCAGGAGTGGATCCAGGGTGGCTTCCAGCAACAGGTGCTTCGATTTTGCAAAGATTGGGGCTTCATCCGGGTGAAGAAGACCAATCTGTTCTAATGTCGCGAGCACGGCAAGCTTGACATGTTGATCCGAGCTCGAAAGAAGCGGAATAAGCTGGTCCACCAAGGCCTTCCGGTCCGGAGCGGCCTGCGACACGTACGGGAGGCTTCTGGCCGCGTTTAGCCTGATCTGTTCGTCACTGGACCGCAAGTTCTCCAGAGTAGTGGACAGGCTTGGTGACTGAGGGAGCGCGGTCAACCCGGCCATAGAGAGAAAACTAATGACTAAGAGCGTTCGCTGCATGGTCTTCATTGGGACTCTCGCTCAAGTGGCATCCTCGCATCATACGTGGTCGTCGAGAAGAACTCGAAGGGAGTTCGGTGGGGCAGCGCCAAAAGTGGATGGTTGCTTTGTGGTCGACGTCATTGAGGATGGCGTGCCTGATTGACTGCCACATGGCTGGCTAACTCATGTAAACTTTCTGAACATTGTGGTGCAGGATGAGAGCGGCAGAAGAACTCCCCCAGTATGATAAAGAGTCAAACGCTCGGGCAAATTTTCGTGGCAGTTTCCCTGGTCATTTTCGGAGTGCAACATTTCACCTAGGGCGGTTTCGTGGTTGTGGTCTTTGGTGGAGGGAGGAATCGCATGGGTATGTTCAATAAGGGCGGAGGCCGCGACGATGGCGCTTTTGAGATGAGAAGGGACGGACCGCTCTTAAAATATGGAGCCGTTGTCGTCGGCGTAATTATTCTCATATTCGTGCTGGGCGTTTTTCTGCTGCGCGTGACGCGCATCGAGGCCGGACACGTGGGCGTGGAGATTAACCTAGCCGGCAAGCAGCGCGGGGCGTCGGAGATACCGGTGCGTACGGGCTGGGTGGTGTATTCGCCATTGAGCACCCAGATCATTGAATTTCCGACGTACGTGCAGACGGTGAAATGGACCAAAGATGTGAGCGAAGGACATCCGATCAACGAAGAGATGGGATTCAACTCCAGGGAAGGAATGGAGATTTTCGTGGACGTGTCGCTATCGTACGCGATCGAACCGTCGAAGGTGCCGGACTTCTACGTGAAGTACCGCGTGGCGGACATGGAGATGTTCACGCACGGGATTCTGCGCGACGTGGTGCGCAACTCGCTGAACGAGGTGGCCTCGACGTACGTGGTGGAAGATATCTACGGTGAAAAAAAGGCGGAGTTTCTGGGCAAGGTGCAGTCAAAGATCGAGCAGAAAATGTCGCCGGTGGGAGTGAGCGTCCAGCAATTTGGCTTCATCGGCGCGCCACGCGTGCCGACAGTGATCGCGACCGCCATCACGGCAAAGGCCCAGGCCATCCAACAGGCAGAACGTGCGCGGAACGAATTGGCGACAACGCAAGCGGAAGCCGCGAAGAAAATCGCGGAGGCCGAAGGCGACGCTAAGTCACTAGTGACGCGCGCGCAGGGCGAGGCCGATGCCAACCGCATCCGGCAGAATTCGCTGACGCCGCAGTTGCTGGAATTGCGCAGGATCGAAAACAATCGCGCGCTGATCGAAAAGTGGAATGGGCAGTTGCCGTCAGTGCAGACGGGACAAGGTGGCAGCGGGATGATGCTGCAGTTGCCTAAGCCACAATGAGCAGCAGGGACACGCTTCTATCGCTAGAGTCTTGGCTAGACGGCCAGCCTCAGAAGGCGGCCCTATAAATTCAAAGAGGGGCTAGTTCTTATTTGCCGGCAGCGGAAGAGGGACTGCCCGGGGCGTAGTAGCCGTTACGGGTACGGGCAAGGAGCTTGCCGCGGCCACGCGGCGGAATCACTTCCACGGAGACCGCGCGAAATGTGCCGTCGCGGTGCGTGTTAGTGGGGTAGTAAGCCAGAATGTACTGGTTTCGAATGTCGTGGGCAACCTGCTCGCAGATGCTGTGCACGTCATCGACGTTTTCCGGGAAGAACGCCAAGCCGCCGGAAGCCGAGGCGATTTGCTCCAGCGCTTTGCGGGCTCGCTTGGCCTCTTTCTTGTTTTCCTGCCCGAGCAGGCCGATGGTGTAGATCACCGTATCGGTCTTCTGGACTTCGCGAATCATTTTCTCGAGAGAATTGCGGCTGGCGTTGTCTTCGCCGTCGGTGACGACGAGTAGGACTTTCTTGTCCTTGGAGGCTTTCTTAAGATGATCGAGGGAGCCGAGGATGGCGTCACGCAGCGCGGTGCTGCCGCGCGAATCGATGCGCTCAAGAGCTTCCTTTAATTCGGGAATCGAGTTCGTGAAATCCTTGTCGAGGTCGAGATAGAAGTCATCATTGAAATTGACGACAAAGGCTTCGTCCTGGGGATTGCTGGCCTGCACGAGAGTGATAGCCGCTTCGTTAACGCGCGGGCGCTTGTCGCGCATGCTCCCGCTGTTATCGATGACCAGTCCCATGCTGACAGGAACATCTTCGCGCTTGAATACCGAGAGCTTCTGCTCGATCTTGTCTTCGAAAACGCGAAAATTTTCCGACTTGAGGCCATCAGCAAAGCGCTGGCGGTCATCGACGACGGTCGTGTGCAGCACGACCAGGTTCACGTCCACCTTGATACTGGAACCTTGTCTTGCGGCGTTAGGATCCTGGCCAGGGGGAGGAGGCGCCGGCGTGGGTATAGGAATCTGAGCGAAGACCGCGCCAGCGAACACAGCGGCAGCGCATATCAAGAGAAGCAGACTGCGCAGGCAAGGAATGAGACGCCGGAAGATCTCAGTGACTGGGGGCGTAGTATCCGGTCTTGGAATAGACGCTGAGCGGCGGAAGCCCTTTGGGTGCGCGCAACTTGATCTTGAGCTTGCGCCAGCGAGCGTCGTGAGCCTTGTTGCTTGGTCGATAGCCGAGGACATATTGGTTTCGCAGCTCCATGCCGATTTTTGAGGCGATATCCGGTAGCTCGTCCAACTTCTCGACGGCGAAAACGCGGCCACCCGTCATTTCCGTTACTTCGCCGAGAAGCGACGGGCCAGCCAGTTCTTCCGGAGACCGGTTGCGATATCCGAGCGGGTCAAAGATGCCGATGGCATAGAGCTGAGTGTCTGCTTCTTTTACCAGCCGCTTGATATCGCTCTCGTTGTACCGACTATGATTATCGCCTCCATCAGATAGGATGAGCAAGGCCCGTTTGGCGTTGTGTGCACCCCTCATCTGACTGAGGCCCAGATAGATGGCATCCAGCAGCGCGGTGCGGCCCTTGGGTGCGGTGAGCATCAGACGGCTCTGAAGGTCTTCCACGCTGTTGGTGAACGAACTGGTTAATTCCGCGCGCTCGTTAAAGCTGACAAGAAAGAATTCGTCCTGAGGGTTGGCGGTTTTGAAAAATTGCACTGCGGCTTCGCGGGCCTTGGACACTTTGTTGGCCATGCTGCCGCTGAAATCAAAAATCACGCCGATGGAGATGGGGACGTCCTCGGCGGAGAAGTTGACGACTTCCTGTTCGATGTTGTCTTCGAAGATGCGGAAGTTGTCGGTTTCGAGACCGGTCACCAAGCGATTGTAGGGGTCGGTGACGGTGACGTTGACGAGCGCGAGGTCCACGTCAAAATGTATCGTTCCTCCGGGCTTGAAAGGAGTACCGGCGGAGTCTTTGCGCACATCGTCTTTCTTGACTTCGCTCGATTCCGCGCGCTTGGGTTCGTCCTTGGGTTTATTTTCATCCGAAGTGGATTGCGCGGCGGAGGGCAGGACAGCCTGGGCAGCAAAAAGACAAAACAGGAACAAGCTACGGAAACAAAAGGATACAACCCGGAACATCTCGACTCGTGACCGTAAACTGGTCAACCCTAGATCTTGTATCACGGCACCCCCATCACTCCGGCCAGGGCGGAGCGGCCGCGCGGTTGGGAACTGACAGGAATTCTACCACTCGGTTTCCCGAAAACAAGGACAAATGCTTGATGTTCACTATCGAACAGTTTGATGGGCGGGTCGGACCGATTGCGCTGTGGTAGCATCAGCGAATCGAAATAGCCCTCCATCAAATTGAGACCCTTAGGAAGGGACGATTATTCCCGGTACATGGAGAACCACAAGAGATGAGCCTGGTAAAAGTGGTGGTGGTGATCCCGGCGCGGTTTGGCTCGACACGGCTGCCGGGGAAGCCGCTGGTATCGCTAGCGGGCAAACCGATGATTCAGAGGGTCTACGAACGTGCCAAAATGGCCCAGCGAGCGGACCGCGTGATTGTGGCCACAGATGATGAACGCATTGTAAAAGCCGTGGAGGGATTTGGCGGCGAGGTGCGGATGACGCGGACTGAACACCGTACCGGAACGGAACGCATCGCGGAAGTGGCGGCGCGCGAAGAGGGCGACGTGTTTGTGAACGTCCAGGGAGATGAGCCGCTGCTGGATCCGGGGGCGATTGACGTGGCTGTGAATGCCCTGCTGGAGGAGCCGCCGGCATCGGTCAGCACGGTGGCGACGCCGATCAAAACACCGGGCGACATCATGGACCCGAACGTCGTTAAGACCGTGCTGGACTTCGACGGCAACGCGCTCTACTTCTCGCGGGCGCCGATTCCATGGGTCAGGGATACGGCCAGCAAGATTCAAGTGCGGCATCTGAAACATCTCGGGCTATACGTTTTTCAACGCGAAGCGCTCCTGGAATACGCAACGCTGCCCCAGGGTGAACTCGAAAGAATTGAGCAGCTCGAGCAACTGCGCTGGATGGAAAACGGATGGAAAATCCGAGTGGCCGAGGTCGAGCATGACGCGGTCAGCGTGGACGTCCCGGAAGACGTGGCGCGCGTGGAAAAGCTGCTGCAAAAATAGCACCGCCCGGCCGATCGACGCCGGGCGGCAAATTCAAAATAACTGAAAGTAACTGAGTCAGGCGTTATTGCTGCGCCTGCAGGACTCCCGCCACAATGCGGGTATTACTCGCACTGGTGTTTTCGAAGAAAGCCAGCTTTGGACTCACGAAGTACACTACGAAGTTGACGGTGGACGCGGAGGCGGAGGATTTGCTGTAAATAACGGTCATGGTGTTGCGCTTTCCGTCGGAGCTGGTTCCGTCACTGCTCCCGATCACGATCGAACCACTGGCAGCGAGATCCGTTTTGGGTTGTCCGAGGCTGAATTGGAAAATATCGTCAGTTCCCGTAAATACCAGGTTCGAAATGGGTGCCTGACCAAGGACGTCTTCTTCGTCGACCGCACTGCCACTTTGCTGTGAGCTCAAACCGCTCCAGTTGTACGCATAGGTTCCGGTGATGTTGCTGCCCGAGAAGGGGCTGCCTGTTTGCGCCGCGATGGTGCCGTCGGCCACGTCGACGGGAGCTTTCGTACTGTCCACGGTTACTTCTTGAATTACACCCTGCGTCGCAGAACTCAGATAGAAAATGTATATACCTGGGGCGCCGGTAAAATTAGGATCCGTGAAGGTAACCGTCCCGCGGCCAGGAGTTGACGCATCCAGAGTGATACTCGCATTATTCCCAGTATTCGTCTGAATGAATCGACCGTTATCATTGGAGTCCTCGAGCACTTGGGTGACGGCCGTGCCAGTGGCCGTAAAGCGGCCTACTCGCGTTATTCCGCCGTTGAAAGAGGTGCCAGCAACGATGAAGGCAAAGCCACCACTGAGGCTGCTGACGTTGGCCGGCACGGTGCTGTTTTGCGCCACGGCGTCGCCGGAGAGCATTCCGCCGTTGCTGCTGATGAACCTCACGCGCGTTGCATCAACGATATAGAAAACGTAGTTTACTCCAGCGATTTGCGCGATACCCCGGCCAAAGGTGGAGATCGAAAAAGACGGGTTCAAGTTATCCTGAGCAAAAGTAGCGGAGAGCGCCCCGTTCGCCAGTAGAAAGTCGTCATTTTGATCGAAAAACCCGCTGGTGCTTACTCCGCCGCTCACTGCGACTTGCCCCAGAATGGACTCCGGATTGCCGTTGCCGTCCAGTCCGGCAAAATCAAACACGTAAGGCCCTGAGACAGAACTCACCGTAAAAGGTCCGCCAGTTTGTTTAATGAAATTGCCACTACCAGTAGAAGCCTGGACCTGGGTAGAAGTTTCGTCGATCATGAGCCCGCCACTCGTGGAGGTGAGCACAATGGCGAAATTTATAGTAGATGGCGTGCCGTTCGAAGTGACATTCAGAGTTAGCGTGCCACGACCGTCTGCATTTATGGTGTAACTGCCGCCCGTGATTTGAACAGCCAGGGTGGTCGTCCCGCTGGCATTCACATCTTCCACACCTCCGTTAATGACGCCCTGACCATTGGCGTTGAATACTCCGGTCCGCGCTAGATTAACAGGCGTGCCACCTGTAGATACTTCTCCGTTGGTTGTAAAAACGTATTGGCCATTCAAGTCGGCCAAGGTGAACCCGCCAACCGGAGGTGGCGGAGGGATTGTGCCACCGCTACTGCAGGCCGCGCTCCACAGAGCCAGGGCTGCCGCGAAAGTCATCATAAGGCGCTTCATCGCACACCTCTCAACGCCTCGATTTGGGCTGCGGTCAGCGCCGAAGCGGGAGTTAGCAAGGAACCTTTACTGTTGCGGACAGCCACAGCCTGGACGCCTTTTTGCACGATGCGCGCCGAGAAAATATTTCCGTCCCCATAAGCCAGATTTTCGCCAACGATTCGAATGCTGTCGCCGGCATCTAGTTCAAGGCGATTGGCCTGCAACAGCTTGGTATTTCCGAGGTAAACGTCCACCCGGCCAGAAGAAGTTTGCACCAGCACGTGCGCACCCAACGGCGGCACGTCGGATGCATTGTCATATTTCACGACCGTGCCCACAAGCGATGCTTCGCGGGCCACGGTATAAGACGCGATCCGCGCTGGCGCGGTCTGCGCACTTTGTTGCGCAACTGCGGAAGAGCAGAATGCCAGCGCGCCAAAGAACATGAAGATTATTGTTCTGATTCCAATCGTAGGTTTCATTTCCCCTTCCCAGTTAGCAAGAATTCCACTCGGAACCTTTTCACGCTGCGGAGAAAGCCACCCGGCTGGTTGGTGCTAAATAGACATACCGTTTCTGTTCGCAACGCGGAGAATTTCACTCCATTAGATGCCACGTATTCATCTCGCGGTTTCCAGTCGTCGCGCGAGATTTCCTGTGCCACAACACCCTCGAAGACCGCCACGTTTTCGCCGAGTACTCTCCACTGATGACAAACCCGTTCCCCGTAAAAATGTTTCGCACCGACAGGCAGAAAAAATTCAGTTTTTGCAGCGCAAAGAGTTTGATTTGACAGAACTGTTCGTTCCGTCGATAATTATGCGTACGTCACTCCTGTGGAGGGTTGATAAGCCCGGCGTGGGAACGCGGGCTGCATGGATGGCGCCAAAATATATTTTTGTAACCGGCGGTGTTGTTTCCTCACTTGGAAAGGGCGTAGCTGCCTCCTCTATCGGTTGTCTCCTCGAAAGTCGCGGTTTCAAAGTCACGCTGCAAAAATGCGATCCGTACCTGAACGTTGATCCCGGTACGATGAGCCCTTTTCAGCACGGCGAAGTGTTTGTGACCGAAGACGGCGCGGAGACCGACCTCGACCTCGGCCACTACGAGCGTTTCACGCACGCCAAACTTTCCCGCGACAATAATTGGACCACCGGCCGCATCTACGAAACCATCCTCACCAAAGAGCGCCGCGGCGACTATCTCGGCAAAACCGTGCAAGTCATCCCGCATGTGACAGATGAAATCAAGGCCACCATAAAGAAGGTCTCGGATGGCGTCGATG
>WNGH01011988.1_pt1 | contig 10674 bp, 8 predicted proteins | sample 5400631 | NCBI WGS metagenome assembly WNGH01 (sample SAMN13153373, study PRJNA577476) | soil metagenome | isolation source: 115 cm soil or saprolite under Garry oak tree replicate 1 | place: USA:California | collected 2016-06-15 | reverse complement strand
GAGGCCATGAAGGTCGGCCTGATCGGCGCCGGGAACATCAGCCAGACCCACGCGCGGGCGGCCGCGGCCATCCCGGGCGCCTCGGTGGTCGCCGTCCAGGGCGCCAACCTGGCAAAGGCACGCGAGTTGGCCACAGCATACGGCGCCGCCGCCTACGACGACCTCGACAAGTTCCTCGCCCACGAGCCGATGGACGTGGTCATCATCGGCAGCCCCTCGGGCGTTCACGCCGCGCAGGGCGTGGCCGCGGCCCGGCGCCATCTTCACGTGCTCGTGGAGAAGCCCATTGACGTCACGACCGAGCGCGCCGACGAGCTGATCACGGCCGCCGAAGAGGCGGGCGTGCGGCTCGGCGTGCTCTTCCAGGACCGGCTGAAGCCCGGGATCGTCCGCCTGAAGCAGCTCGTGGAGTCCGGCGGCCTGGGCAGGGTCCTGAGCGTCTCCGCCCGCGTGCCGTGGTACCGGCCGCCCGACTACTACCGGCTCTCGCGCTGGCGGGGCACGGCGGCGCTCGACGGCGGCGGCGCGCTCATGAACCAGGGGGTCCACACCGTCGACCTGCTGCTGTGGGTGCTCGGCGAGGTCACGCGCGTCCAGGCCCGCACGGCGACGCTCTTCCACCAGATCGAGAGCGAGGACACGGCGCTCGCGCTGCTGGAGTTCGTGAGCGGCGCGGTCGGCGTCCTGGAGGCGAGCACGACGACCTACCCCGGCTACCCGCGCCGCGTCGAGATCACGGGGACCGAGGGCACCGTCGTCCTCGAGCACGACCGCATCGTGGCCGCGGACCTGCGCACGCCGCGGCCGGAGCTGCTGGCCGACGGGGGCGACGCCAACGCGAGCGCCTCGTCGCCGGTGGTCAGCGACGCGAGCGGCCACCAGCGCCTGATCGAGGACTTCCTGCGCGCGATCGAGACCGGGTCGCGGCCGGCCTGCGACGGCCACGAGGGCCGGCGCAGCGTGGAGCTGGTGGAGGCGATCTACCGCTCGGCCCGCTCGCTCGCCTCGGAGCCCGTGGGCGGCCGGGCGGACCGCCGCCGGTCGCGCTGAGGGTCCGTGTACGAGCCTCGTCACGCGCCGCTGGCCCCGCGGTCGGTCTTCTTCCGGCGCGTGTTCGCCGCCATCGGGCTGGCCGCCGCCGCCGTGATCGTGTCGCTGGCCTTCGGCATGTGGGGCTACATGCACTTCGAGCACCTGGCCTGGCGCGACGCGTTCCTCAACGCGGCGATGCTGCTGGGCGGCATGGGGCCGGTGGAGGCACCGGTCACGAACGGAGGGAAGATCTTCGCCGGCTTGTATGCGCTCTACGCGGGCCTGCTCCTGCTCGTGTCGGTCGGGCTCATGCTGACGCCGGTCGTGCACCGGCTCATGCACCGGTTCCACCTCGAGGAGCAGGACGAGGCCAACGAGGGCCCGCGAAGGCGTTCGCGCACCAGAAACGGATAGCTCGAGATCGGGCCCGGCTAGGGCTCGGTGCACCTGGCCCTGCGGCGGCGCGTGCGCGGGCCCATCGACGCGGTCGAGCGCTCGCCGGCCTTCGTCGCGCGGCTGAAGGCCCTCGGCGCGCGCGACGGGGGCGGAGCCGGCCGGATCTGGCAGAGCGATCTGCTCGACGCGCCGCTGCCGCGCGGCGAGTACGACCTCGTCTTCGCCCGCTGACGACCTATTTCCTGAGCGTTTGCGGGCGCTACGGCCGGTTTGCGCCGCTCACGCCGGAGAAAGCCCGCCGCCTGCGCCGCCGGTGGCTCGCCGCCGGACGCGACCGATCTTCGCTGATGATCGCCCCCGCCGTCCTGGACGTCGTGGGGAAAAAGACGCGGACCGTCAAAAAATCCCGGCGACGCCGCCGGCGGAAGTGGGGTAGACTCACGACACCACCCGGAGGCAAGCGATGAGAAGGCGTGATTTCATCCGCCATGGCACCACGGCCGCCGCCGCCGGCGCCGCGCTCTACGGCCTGGGACGCTTCCCGCATCACCTCTTCGCCAGCGACAACAAGAAGCACGCCCAGGACGTCGTCACGCTGGGCCGCACCGGCGTCAAGGTGACGCGCCTCGCGCAGGGCACCGGAACGCACGGAGTGGGCAAGAGCTCGAACCAGATCCGCGGGCTCGGCGACCAGGGCCTGGCCGACCTCCTGGTCGAGGGCGTCGCCAACGGCGTCGCCTTCTGGGACCTGGCCGACCAGTACGGCAGCCATCCGCACGCCAAGCTGGCCCTCAAGACGGTCAAGCGCGACCAGGTCGCGATCATGACCAAGACCCGCGCCGGCACCGAGGCGGAGATGCGCGACGACCTCGACCGCTTCCGCGAGGAGATCGGGACCGACTACCTCGACATCGTGCTCCTGCACTGCATGCTGAGCGCGGACTGGCCGCAGCAGAAGGCGGGGGCGATGGCGGTGCTCGCGGAGGCGAAGCAGAAGGGGATCATCCGGGCCCACGGCGTCTCCTGCCACGACCTCGGCGCGATGCAGACCGCCGCCGAGAGCGACTGGGTGGACGTGGACCTGGCCCGCCTCAACCCCGCGGGCGTCATCATGGACGGGACGCCCGACACGATCGTGTCCGTTCTCCGCCGCATGAAGGAGAAAGGGAAGGGAGTGATCGGCATGAAGATCCTCGGCGAGGGCCGCCTGCGCGACCGCGTCGACGAGGCGCTGCAGTTCGCGCTCGCCCAGGACGTGCTCGACTGCTTCACGATCGGGGCCGAGAACCCGCGCGAGTTCCAGGACCTCCTGACCCGGATCCCCTCCGCCAGCGTCCGGGCCTGAGGGCCGCCGGCCATGAGGCGCGCCCGGCTGGCCGCCGCGGTCGGTGTCCTTGCGCTTGCCATGCTCGGCGCCGCCGGCCATCGGTCGTTCCCCGACGCGCCGCCGAACGACCCCGACTACGACCGCTGGGAGCGCGGCGTCGGCGGCTCGTCGTTCTACGACGAGCAGTGGAACCTCTACAGCTTCACGCCCCGCGGCGTGTGGCTGACGCGGCAGGCCAGCGGCATCAGCGCCGATCTGGCCTGGAAGACCACGACCGGACGCCGCGACGTGATCGTGGCCATCCTCGACTCGGGGATCCGGTGGGGCGACGCCGACCTGGTCAACCAGCTCTACCTGAACCGGGGCGAGCTGCCCGAGCCGCAGGACGCGAGCGGCCATTCGACCCCCGGCGTCTACGACCTCAACGGCGACGGCGTCTTCAACATCCGGGACTACGCGCAGGACCACCGCTTCCGGGACGTCAACGGCAACGGGATCCTGGATCCCGGCGACCTGATCGCGCTCGCCAGCAACGGCGTGGACGACGACGGCAACGGGTACGTCGACGACATCTGCGGCTGGGACGTCTTCGAGCACGACAACGACCCGTTCGACGACACGTCCTTCGGCCACGGCACCGGCCGCGCAAAAGAGGCGGTGGCCGAGGGCAACAACGGCATCGGCGGGATCGGCGTCGCGCCCCATGCCTCGCTGCTCCCGGTGCGGATCGGCGACAGCTTCGTGGTGAACGTGAACGACTACGCCCAGGGCGTGCTCTTCGCGATCGACTCGGGAGCGCTCGTCGTCTCGGCCGCGGTGGGCTCGGTCAACAACAGCTCGTTCGCGCGGGCCGCGGTGGAGTACGCGCACCGGCAGGGTGCGGTGCTCGTCTCGTCGGCCGCCGACGAGAACAGCTACCATCACAACTTCCCGAGCAACTACGACCCGGCGCTCTCCGTGAAGGCGATCGTCCCCGACTCGTTCGTGTCCCCGATCGAATCGACGCTCGCGCCGCTGACCACCACGTTCGAGCAGCATTCGGGCTGCGCGAACTACGGGCCGCACATCGAGCTGGCGGTTCCCACCGATAGCTGCTCGTCGGGCGCGACCGGGATCGGGGGCGGCGTGGCCGCGCTCATCGTGTCGCGGGGGCGCGACCTGTTCGATCAGGGACGGCTGTCGTCGCCGCTCACCGCCGACGAGGTGAAGCAGATCGCGACGCTGTCGGCCGACGACGTCTTCGACCGGCGCGCGCGACGCGCTTCCCGGCTCTACCCGAGCCAGCCGGGATGGGACCAGTACTTCGGCTACGGCCGCATCAACGCGCGGGCGGCCGTGGAGCTGGTCGCGCCGGGGACGATTCCGCCGGAAGCGGACCTGCGAGGGCCGGATTGGTACCAGACGCTCGACCCCGCGAAGACGCCGGAGGTCGAGATCACGGGCAGCGTGGCCGCCCGGCGCGCGGGGTCGTACCGGTACGTGGTGGAGTACGCCCTCGGTGTCGAGCCGCGTGACGACGAGTTCGTGCCGATCCGCGTCACCGGTCCGCGCACCGAACCGAAGTCGGGGAGGCTGGCGAACTGGAACATCCGGAACCTCCTCGCGTTCGCGAGCCGGCCGGTCATGGCCGCCAACGACTTCACGGTCACGCTCCGGCTGCGCGTGATCGACGGCAACGGCCGGCGGGCCGAGGACCGGCACACGGTCTTCGTCCACCACGACCGCGATCTGCATCCCGGTTTCCCGCTCGCCCTCGGCGCCTCCGGCGAATCGTCGCCGGCGCTCGCGGACCTGGACGGTGATGGCGCGGCCGAGATCGTCGTCGCCACCGCCGACGGGATGGTGGCCGCGATCCGCGGAGACGGCACGATGCTTCCCGGCTGGCCGGTGTACACGGACCTCGTTCCGAGTCTGGACCCGGACGCGCCGGGAAACTACCTCCAGGCGCGCGCCTACAAGGAAGGCGGCGTCGGCTCGGCGCACGGGTCCGTGATCGGTAGCGTCGCGGTCGGCGACGTCAACGGATCAGGTCACCCGCAGGTCGTGGTGGCCGATCTGGAGGGCAAGGTCTACGCGTGGGACCGTGGGGGACACAGGCTTCCCGGCCTCCCGGTCGCGACCAATCCCGAGTTCTCGCGGCCCGCGGATCGGAGCCGGACCAACGTCGTCGATCGCGGCATCGCGGGAGGGCCGGTGCTGGCCGATCTCGACGGCGACGGCGTCCTGGACATCGTGGTGGGGGCGATGGATCAGCACCTCTACGCGTGGAAGGGCGACGGCTCGCCCGTGCCCGGCTGGCCCGTGCTCGTGCGCGATCCCAGCGCGGCGCAGCCGCTCGGCGCCCGCATCGTCTCGACGCCGGCGGTGGGCGATCTCGACGGCGATGGGCACGTGGACGTCGTCGTCGGGACCAACGAGGTGTACGGGACGAGCGGACGGGTCTACGCCTTCCGCAGCGACGGCACGCTGCGGAGCGGATGGCCCGCAAGCGTACCGTCGTTCAGCCCTCAGGGACCCGACGTCCTGCCGCTCGTCGGCCAGGGGGTACCGTCCGCGCCCGCGCTCGCGGATGTGGACGGTGACGGCAAGCTCGAGGTCGGGATCGCGGCGGTGGCGGGTCCGGTCGTGCTGTACCGCGCCGACGGCCGCCTGTTGCGGACGCTGAAGGGCGGACGGAAGGACTTCGGGCCGGACAGCCGCGCGACCGACGGTCCCTCGCTCTCGGCGATCACGAGCGGCGCCTTCGGAGACATCGACGGCGATGGTCAGCTCGATTTCGCCGTAGGCAGCGCCGGCTTCCGCGCCGGCCTGACCGAGCTGCTCGGCGGCGTCAGGATGCACTATGAGCACCACCTCTCGGCCTGGAACGCCACGACCGGGAACTATCTCTCGGCATTTCCCGCGCTCGTCGAGGATTTCCAGTTCTTCGTCAGCCCCGCCATCGCCGACATCGACGGTGACGGGCGGCCGGAAGTGATCACCGGGACCGGCGGGTATCTCGTCCATGCCTTTGATTCCCGCGGCCGCGAGCCGCGAGGGTGGCCGAAGTTCACCGGGCACTGGCTGGCGGCGTCGGCGGCGGTGGGAGACGTCGACGGCGACGGCAAGCTCGAGGTCGTGATCAACAGCCGCGAGGGGATGCTGTTCGTGTGGGATACGGATGGCCCCGTCACGGTCGCGGGCCGGTCGGCGCTGCGGTGGCCGAAGTTCCATCATGATTTGAGGAACAGCGGAAACTACAACACGCTCTTGAACTGAAAACGGACGGGCACGGGCACGGCCACGAACACGACCACGTTCACGCCTGCGGCCACTGGCCTGGCAATCCCTGGATTCTTCCCTAAGGGCGGAGTATCCTCAACCTAACGAGCATGCGAAGCTTCAACGTCGTTGTAGAACGAGATCCCGACACGGGCCTGTACGTCGGTTACGTGCCTGGATGGCCTGGCGCTCACAGCCAGGGCAAGAGTCTGGATGAGCTGCAGGAGAACCTGAAAGAAGTCGTCGCCATGCTGTTGGAGGACGGCGACCCAAGGCTCGAGTCGGAGTTCATTGGAGTCCAGACCATCAGGGTCGCGTGAGTGGGCAAGCTCCCGACGCTCAAGCCTCGGGAGGTCGTGGCCTTACTGACGAAGCTCGGTTTCACCGAAGCTCGCCAGCGCGGCTCACACAAGCAATACCGCCACGCGGATGGCCGCGGGCACAACCGTTCCATTTCACGCCGGTCAGGACATCTCGCCGACGCTCCTTCGGAAGATCGCGCAAGATATCGGCCTCACCGCTGAACAGTTCCTTGGGCGCGAGGCGGCCCAACAACCGGATGCACCTGACGAACGAGCGGAGGAGAAGAAGCCGCCCGCTCGCCGGTGATCCGTGTGTTGGGCGGACGCAGGGAGCATTGGCACATGCGCAGCGTAGTGGAACTGGCGCCGGAACCGCACAGCGGACTGCGGACCTATCGCGGGTACAGGTTAGAGGTGCGTGAGTGCTTCCACTGCTGGCGAGACCTCCACGTGTATGTGCCCGCCGGCGCATCGCTGGGACTCACGGTCACGGGCGTGCCGTGCCCTCACTGCCATAAGTGGGAGGCAGAGACGCTTATCCCAGAAGACTCGCGGCCCATCTACGTGAGCGCATGCCAACGAAGCTGGCTGGGGTGGCAGAAGCGTCGAGTCCTGCGGTGGCTATCGGGTGCCCGGGCGCGTGGTCGAATCTGGGTGACTTGGCCCTACTGGGCCCTCTATCGCGTAAGGCTTCGCTGGTCTAAGAGCGGGCTCAATCGTGAGTAGCCGAATCGCTGCGCGCGGAACCGCGCCACCCACCGATGCAGGCAGACTCGGCGCCGAACTCAGTGTTATAGCCCTACATTGGACGCGCCCGTCGGGCCGGGAGAGAATGGGGCATGGCGCACTCCGAGATTGACCTCGATACCCTATCCCCCGAAGAACAGCTGGAACTTCTGGACCGGCTGTGGGAGCGCCTCGGGCGAAATCCGGACCTCTTTCCGCTGACCGAGTCCCAGTTACGTGAGATCGACGCCCGGTCTGACGAGTTGGACCGTGACCTGGCAGCGGGGAGGCCGGGCGGCATCCCATGGGATGAAGTCCTGAGGCGAATCAAATCGCATTGAGCCGGGTCCTCTTTCGGCCGGCCGCGGCGGCGGAACTTGACGAGGCGCACAGGTGGTACAAGCGCGAGCGCGCCGGGTTGGGCGATGAGTTCCTTGAGGTCGCGCGGGCTCTCGTCGTCCGATTGGCGGAGAATCCGCTCGCCTTTCCCGTGGTTCATCGCGACAGGCGCCGAGCGCTCGGCGATGACGTGTTCGTGCTTGCATGTTTCCACGGGAAGCGAAACCCAAGAGTGTGGCGCTCTCGTCGATGAGGGCCGACAATGGATTGAAACTGACGAGGCCGGGCTTCGCATGGAGCCTCGCCACTTAACCCAGTGTTAGAGGGCCACATCGAGACACGGGGGTAGGTTGAGAGTAAACACGCTGTCCATCGCGCTCGTCGCCGCGATGTCCTGTACCTTCGCTGGCGCCGAGTCCGTCACATGGGAGACCAAGTCCATCGGTCAGGGGGGACCCACTCCGATCGCGAACGGGGTGAAGACGTATTCGCCCGCCAAGGACATCATCGTTCGCGACGGACCCACGAAGGACGGTGCGCCCTCGTGGGTCAAGTCCCTGGTTCTCGACGAGAACTTCGCGATCGGCGCCAGCGTGCACAGAGAACAGCCTCTCACGGGCTTCGGACTGATGGTGTTCCGTCGAGGCGGTCGCGACGGCTTCAGCTGGGAGTGGTTCGACAAGGCCAACGGGTCCACCTTCGCCAAGCTCCAGGGGACGACATGAGCAAGCCGCCGGGAACGGTGACCCACGAAGTCCTTATCCGGAAAGGCAGCGTCCTAGCACTGGCGCCCTAACCACGGGATGAACCTGACGAAGGGCGCTGGTGGCGCGCGCTTCGCGCGCGCGATCATTGGGCGACCTTCGCAAGTGATTCCGGTGTCAGCCAGACGAAGTCCTCTCACGCAGGTACTCATGCTGCATCATTCACAGCGGTTAGCGATCGCGATCCTGTCGACTGTATTGATGGGAACATCGTACGCGCAGGAGCCGGTCGCTTGGCGTGATCCGTCGAAACATCAGGTACGGCTCGTGACCGTCGAAAAGGATGTTGACCTGGAGGTGCTCGATTGGGGCGGATCGGGACGGCCAGTTGTGCTGCTTGCAGGGTCGGGCAACACCGCCCATGTCTTCGACGACTTCGCTCCCAAACTAACCGACTGCTGCCATGTCTATGGCATCACCCGACGAGGGTATGGCGCTTCCAGTCAACCGGCGTCGGGCTATGACGAGCAGCGACGGGCGGATGACATCCTTCACGTCCTGGACTCACTGAACATCGATGTGCCGGTGCTGGTTGGCCACTCCATGGCGGGGGGTGAGCTGACGACGCTGGGCAACCAGCATTCCAAGCGTCTGGCGGGTCTCGTGTATCTGGATGGGCTTGGTGATCCGAAAGACTTCCCTTCCGGCGACCCCGCGTACATAGAGCTATTCAATCGGTTACCCGTCCCGATGCGGGGCCCCTCCTCGCCTCCTTCAGAACAGGAGGCCAGCTCGTTCAGCGCGTACCGAGCCTGGCAAATGAGCAACGAGAGGTTCGCGTTTCCTGAATCCGAGTTGCGTAACACACACGCCACCAATCCCGACGGAACAATGGGCAGGTTCAATGTTCCCGAAAGCGTCTATGGTGCGATCGCCGCAGGAGGGAAACGGCGACACTACTCCAACATCCGAGTCCCCGTACTAGCCTTGTTCGAGTACCCTCGGCCCACCGGCGGTCCGGAATATCAGCCTAAGAACGAGGAGGAACGAGCTGCCATCGAGGCGTTCAGCCGTGCAACGGCGGCGTACGTGGATAGGTGGGTGAAGAACGTCAAGAGCGGAGTGCCCGGAGCTCGTTTTGTCGACCTGCCAAGGGCAGGTCACTACGTCTTCCTCACGAGAGAGGCGGAAGTGCTTAGAGAAGTACGGCGGTTCGTCCGTGCGCCGCAGGCCTTGACATACTCCCCGAGTATCTCGTTTACCAACTCGAGCCGCCGCAGCCAAACAAGACTGACCCGTGGTTCGAGGAAAGGAAGGATGGCTTCACTGATGCGCAGCGCAGAGTGATCGCCTCCTCGACGTCACCGCCGGCGTATTCCTGGCCTGCGCGGCCTATGCGGTGTTCCTGCGTAGCTATGCGCGTGAGGGAGTGCCCGAGCGCGAACGCGACGCCGCACCGGTCCTCGCGTTGGGTTCGGTCGGGATCTACGGGCTCATCCTCGCCAGCTTCTGGCTGGTACGCGATCACCGGCGCCTGAGAGGCGATGATGCCGACTACGTCGCGGCCGCGGGCTGGGGGGCCGGCGCCGCCGCGCGCGGCAGCTTCTTCCCGAACTCGCGGTGCAGCAGCCACAGGTTGACCACGAGCTGTACCGTCACCGACGCGACCGAGGCGTACCACACGTGCCGGACCTGGAACTCGGGCTGCCGGGCGATCGCATAGGCGGGCAGCGCGAAGAAGAGAACGCGCAGGGCGGAGGCCCCCAGCGGCGGCAGCGTGTTGCCCATGCCCTGGAAGACGCTGGAGCTCACGAAGACGATCCCCGAGGCGAGGAAGTTCCAGCAGGAGATGCGCAGGTACTCCGAGCCGAACGAAACCACGCCGGGGTCGGCGTTGAAGAAGCGGATCATGCCCGCCGGCGCGATCTGGCACAGCAGCGTCAGCGAGAGCATGATCGCGGCGCACATGGCGGCGCCGGAGTAGAAGGTCTGCTTGACGCGGGGGCCCAGTCCGGCGCCGTAGTTCTGGCCGGCCACCGGGGCGGCCGCGAAGGCGATGGCGACGGTCGGCAGGAAGAGGGCCTGCACCACCCTTATGCCGATGCCGAACCCGGCCTGGGCGGCGGCGCCGAAGGGACGGATGATGTCGTAGACGAGCACCATGTAGACGGACACCAGCGCGAACTCACCGCCGGCGGGAAGGCCGATGCGCAGCATCGCGCCCCACAGCCCCGGCTGGGGGGTCCATTCGGCGAGGTCGAACCGGATGGGGCTGGCCGGGCGCCGGAAGTAGAAGACGAAGGCGACGCATCCGAGGCCGATGGCGATCAGGGAGGCGATGGCGGCCCCGGCCACGCCCAGCGGCCGGCCCGTGCCCCAGCCGAACATCAGCACCGGCGCCAGCGCGATGTTGACGAGCACGGTCGCGATCTGGATCAGGGTCGGCAGCCTCACATCGCCCATCGCGCGCAAGGCGGCGCCCATGATCACGAGAGGGAACTGCAGGAACAGCGCGGGCACGAACCAGGTGAGGTACTGGATGCCCAGCTCGGCGGTGGCGGAGTCGGCGGCCAGGCGGCGCACATAG
>WNGH01025473.1_pt1 | contig 10675 bp, 10 predicted proteins | sample 5400631 | NCBI WGS metagenome assembly WNGH01 (sample SAMN13153373, study PRJNA577476) | soil metagenome | isolation source: 115 cm soil or saprolite under Garry oak tree replicate 1 | place: USA:California | collected 2016-06-15 | reverse complement strand
TTGCCCGCGCATTCGAACGTGAGGGTCTGGGTGATCTGCTCCATCCGCTTGAGGTCGTCCAGCCGGAGGGTGAGGGGATTGTCCACCTGCCCGTCCACCTTGAGGGCGTACTGGGCGGGGTCGATCTCCGGCCCGTCGTAGTTGTTCCGGACGAAGAAGAGCTCGGTTGGCGTGATGTCCGCGCCCAGCTGTCCGAACGGAGTCTCGAGATTGATGGGGCGGGGACTCCGCACGATCAGCTTTTCCTTGCCGGGCACGGGCGCCGGCGCGGTCTGCGCGGGAACCGGAACGGCGCCGCCGAGCAGCGCGGCCGCTGTTCCCATGTGGATCACGAACGCGCGACGTGTGACGCCATTGTCCATGAGCGCCTCCCCACTGCGTGGCCGCTTCGTCACCTCGTGGATTGCCGCGTCTATCTCGACCGCCCGGGGCAGCGATCGCCGCGATTGTACAGGCTCACGGGCGAACAGGCTACGCCGAGGCGCCCTTTCGACGGCCGCGGGCGAGCCAGAGCGCGCCCAGCGTGCCGAGCGCCAGGAGGGGCACGCCGAGCCAGAAGCGCTGGCGCTCGCGGGCGTGCGCGCGCAGCGTCCGCAGCACGAAGCGGTCGCCCGCGCTGATCTCGCCCCGGGAGGCGAGGAACTGGCGCAGGCGCTGCTGCTGATCCTCCGTGAGCTTGGCCCGCCCCCACTGCACGTCCTCCTGCAGCGTCGTGAGGCGGCGGACTTCCGCCTGTGCCCGCGCCAGGGCCTCGCGGCTGTCGTGCCAGGTCTGGCGCTCGCCGCGCGTGAGAAACGCGAGCTCGATGGGCGGCACGGCCTCCTCGAGCCAGTTCAGCCAGTGGTGATCCATGCGCGGGACGGCGGCCAGGAGCAGCCCCGTGAGCCCGAGGGCGCAGCAGCCGACCAGGCCGACGCCGCGCAAGGCTTCCCAGCCACGCTCGCGTACTCCGCGCGCGAGACCCAGCCCGCCCCGCACGAGAGCGACGCCCGCCATCATCGCCCCGAAGGTGGCGACGACGGCGGCGCCCGTGGGGAGATCCCAGGCGAACGACGCCCAGAGCCCGAGCACGCTGACGAGAAAGCCGAGGGCCCAGCCCGTCACGAGCCTCCGCGCCACGGAGCCGGCGAGGAGGGCGGCCACGGCGGCGGGGACGATGAGGTAGGAGAAGACGAGGAGCACGCCGGCAACGCGCACGCTGCTCGTCACCACCACGCCGAAGGTGACGTAGAAGCAGAAGTCCCATCCGCGCATGGCGCGGCCGCGGGCGCGGGCGCCCTCGGGGTCGAAGGAGATCTCGAGGAGCGGGCGCCGGATCAAGACGTGCAGCACGCCGATCAGCCCGTACAGCATGGCGAGCCTCACCACCTCGGCGGGCGTGACGGTCAGGATGCTCCCGACGAGGAGCTGCTTGATGTGCTCGCTGCCCTGGGGCGCCCGGTCCACCGCGAGCACGGTGATGGCGGCGGAGACGGCGTACACGATCCCGATCACGGCTTCTTGCGGGATGACGGCGCGGCGCATGCGCGTCAGGGAGAAGAGCGCGGCGCCGCAAGCCGTGAAGGCCAGCGCGTACCAGTAGGCCGCCTCGCTCTGGATCGGATGCCCGGCCAGGAACGCGGCCGTGATGCCGAGGGCGGCCACCTGGGCGAGGGCAAGATCGACGAAGATCACGCCGCGGGCGAGCACGTGGAGCCCCAGGTAGACGTGGATGCCCGTCAGCACGAGGCAGGCGAGGAAGGGCAGCCACAACAGCTCCAGCATCAGCGCCCCGAGAAGGCGTCGACGAGACGCTTGACGTCGAGGTCGATGAGGCCGATGTAGTCGCGCGCCTCGGGGTCGGCCCCGACGGACGGCGCCAGCCGGGCGATCCGCGCGCCGCTTCGCGCGGCGACCTGCTCGACCAGCGAGGCGCTGGCATAGGGCTCGGCGATGAGCACGCGCACCTGCGCCTGCTTCATTCGACTGATCAGCGAGGCCAGATACGCGGGCGAGGGAGGGACACCGGGAGTCGGCTCGACGGCCGCGACGATCTGGAGGCCGAAGCGCCCCGCGAAGTACGGCCAGCTCTCGTGCACGACGACGACCTTGGCGCCGCGATAGGGGGCGAGCGCGGCGCTCCAGCGCGTGAGGCCGGCGTCGAGGCGCTTGAGGAACTCGGCGCGACGGGACTCGAAGCCGGTCCGGTTCTCCGGCGCCAGTCGCCCGAGGGCCGCGACCATGGCCGCGGTGATGGGGCGCGCGTTCTCGGGATCCAGCCAGTAGTGCGTGTTGCCGAAGCCATGGACGTGCTCGCCTCGCTCGGGGCGGACGCGCGCGGTCTCGGTCTGGAGGAGCGCGATGCCCTTGGAGCAGTCGAGGTCCGCGGGCGGCACGCGCCGGCCCCGAAGGGTTCGAAGGGCGGGAGTGAGCCACGGCTCGTGGTCGAGACCGACCCGCACGATGAGGGCGGCGCCTTGCAGGGCGGCGAGGCGTCCCGGTGTCACCTCGATGGTGTGTGGATCCTGACCCGGCGGCGCCAACGCCTCCACGCGCACCCGCTCCCCGCCCACCTCCTCGAGGAGCGCCTTGAGGTCCGTGGAGGTGGCCGCGACGGCAAGGGGGCCGCCGCCCCATGCGGGAGCGGCGGCCCAGAATACGAGGGCGGCGCCGAGGAGCGCCCGCAGCACCAGCCTACTTCTTGGCGGTGAAGACCGACTTCGGGACCATGCAGTGCACACCCTTGCGGACGTCCACGACCTGGCTGACCCGGCAGTCGCCGACCATCGACACGAGCGAGTACGCCTCGTAGCGGCTGAGGGGCACCGCCTTCTGCGCGGCCAGCATGTCCACGGCCTCACGGACCGCGTTGACCATGGCCTTGTTGAGGTCCTCGTCGAAGCCCGTGCTGATCCAGTGGGTCTTGGTCTCGATGCGCGGCCACTCGAGTTTCATGTCCTTGCGGACGATGAGCTGCATGACCATCTCGCGATACGAGCACTCGAGCGCGGTCAGGTTGACCTCCCCGTTACCCTGGCGGCAGTGGGAGTCACCCGTCCACACGAGCCCGCCCTTGACGAAGATGGGGATGAACAGGACGGACCCCTCCTGGATCTCGTTGATGTCCATGTTCGAGCCGTTCTTCCAGGGCCGGAGCGTGGAGACGGGAGCCATGGGATCGGTCGAGCCGCCCTTGCGGGGCGAGGGATCCTTCGGGTCGATGCCCACGGCGAAGGTGCCGGGGAAGGGCTGCAGATCTATCGTGACCCCCGGCTTGAACTCGGCCGTGCGCTTCTCCCAGTCGAGGTAGAAGTACTTGATGAACCCGTCGGGCATCTCGGGCGCGAGCGCGCCGATCGTGGGGAATTCCTTGCCCGGCAGGTTGAAGTTGACCCCGAAGGCCTTGGGCACGATCTTGAGGAATCGGATCTCCATCACGTCGCCGGGGTCCGCGCCGTTGACGTAGATGGGTCCCGTGACCGAATGCGGCCCCCCGCCCGGATTGGCCTTCCGCAGCCCGACGATCTCGTCCATGGTCGTGCCGGGCTGGATCTTGTTGTGGGCGTGCATCATGGTCTCGACGGCCACGGTGTCGCCCGAGTTGACGACGAGCTTGGGCGGCTCCTTGGGATCGAGCCAGCCCCACTGCGTGGTCTCGAGAGTGGCGGCGAGAACGTGAAACTTGCCGCCGCCCATGGAGACGGCGCGATCGCGCTTGGCCTCCTCCATCGTCTGCTGCGCGACGGCGTAGAGGCCGGCGCCGAGCAGCAGGGTCAGGGCGGCAAGGCCGCCGAAGAGAGCCTTGCGGGTACGGAGCTTCATCATCATGCGGGTCTCCTTTGGTGTGAGCGGGTCGAGCCGTGAAGAACTCCACGCCCGGACACCGTCGGCCGGACCGTCGCGCATTCTAGCGCGTTTGCGCTCCCTTGGCACCCCTCGGACGCGGCTCGGAACCGCCTGATCAGGCCTTGCCTTCGAGGGCGCGCTTGAGCTGGTCGAGGTGGTTGTCGTCGTGCCAGGCCATGAGACCGACGAAGTCCTTGACGGTCATGCGCCCGCGTGTGGCGTGCACGCCGCCGCGCTCCCACTGCTCGGGCGCGAGCCCGCGGAGGAACTTCAGCGACTCGTCGCGGCGCGCCCGGAAGGCTTCGAGCGCTTCCTGCACGTCGTTTCGCGAGTACTGCCGATCGATGGCCCAGCGGTCGGGCTCGATGCCCAGGAACTTGGGCTCGTCCATGGCCATGACGGTCTGGAAGCGGATCATGAAGGACTCTTCGGTGTCGCGCACGTGGCAGACCACTTCTTTCGCCGACCAGTTCGTGTCGTCCGGGCGCTTGGACAGCTGCGCGTCCGAGGCGCCCTTGATGGCGGCGGCGAAGTCGTGGGCGGTCCGCTCCATGCGCGCCATCTGCTCGTCGAGGCTTGCCATCTGGATCCCTCCGTCGGTGACCAGTTGATGGAACAGATGCGATTCCCGCTGATAGAAGCCCTGGGTGTGGAACGAATCCCCGAGCCGCAGCAGAGTGTAGTCGAGATGATGCCCGATTTCGTGCAGCAGCGTCCGCAAGAACGTGCGGAAGGCGACCACCCGCTTCTGCCGGGCCGTGCGCATCCAGAGGGTGATGATGGGGGGCAGGCCCGGGCGCTTCGCCGTCTCGTAGAGCCCGTGCAGCTCGCCCCATTTCGCGTGCGGTCGCGCGGCCAGCACCTTGACCCGCACGGGGGGCACGCGGAGGGCGCGGAGCATCCCGCCCGCCAGGAGCTGCGCGGCCGACTCCGTGAGCGCGCGGTCATCGCTTTCGAGCGCGGACCGGAGCTCCCTGACGAGGGGCCGGAGGGTCGACGCCCCCGGCAGCGCCACCTGCGTGATCTTCTCGCTGCGGAGATAGATGCCCTGCTGCCGCCGGCTCAGTCGCTCGAAGTACGCGAAGGGCATCCGGGCGGGAATGCTACCGCCGGCCCACGCGACGGTCAACCGAACGATGTGTCCTGCTACCATCTGGGGAGGTGACCGTAGATGATTTGGAGCCTTCGACGGATCGTGAGCCCGACTGTCCTTTGGATTGCCGTGGGACATGTCGGTGTAGTTCTGCTAACATTCGCCGTGGCCATGGCTCAGGTTCCTCCGGCGGCACGGGCTGACCTCGCTCCGACGGGCAAGCTGCGCGCGGGGGTCAACTACGGGAACTTCATCCTCGCCGTCAAGGATCCGGCCACGGGTGATTCCCGCGGCGTCGCGATCGACCTGATGCGCGAGCTCGCGCAGCGGCTGGGCGTGCCGGCGGAGATCATCGCCTACGACAGCGTGGCCAAGATGGTCGACGCGGCGCCGACCGGCACGTGGGACATCGCGTTCCTCGGGGCTCCCCGCGGGGTCGCCCCTTCGCACCATCGCGGACGTGGACCGTGAGGGAGTGCGGGTCGCGGCCCCGGCCCGGGCGGCCTACGAGCTCTTCCTGAGTCGCGGCCTGAAGCGCGCCCAGCTCGTCCGGGCGCCCAACGGCGACGCGGCCATCGAGCTGTTCACCACGGGAAAGGTGGAAGCGCTTGCGGGATTGAGGCAAGGGCTCATCGGGCTTGCCGCGAAGCACCCGGGATCCCGTATCCTCGACGGCCAGTTCTTCGGCGTGCAGCAGGCCGTCGGTGTTCCCAAGGGTCGCGAGGCGGGCGTCCAGTACTTGCGCGGCTTCGTCGAGGAAGCCAAGGCCTCGGGGCTGGTGGCTCGAGCGATCGAGCGGACGGGCGCGCGCGGCGTGTCGGTGGCGCCGAAAGCGCCCGCTCAATAGCCCACCGGCACCAGCCGCGTCGGCCATGCAGCCCGCGATACTCCGCCGAGAGCTGGCCTACGGCGTGGAGATCGTGCGTCAGCTCGTGGCGGGAGTCTCCCAGGCTGAAGCGCGCTTCAAGCCCACCCCTGAGACGTGGTCGATCCTCGAAGTCGTGTGTCACCTCTACGACGAGGAGCGCGAGGACTTCCGCCCACGCCTGGACATCGCGCTGCATCGGCCGGCTTCGAGCTGGCCGACGATCGATCCGGCGGGCTGGGTCACGACGCGCAAGTACAATGACCGCGACCTCGTGCAAGCGCTTGACGGCCTGCTGACCGAGCGCGAGAGCTCGCTGACCTGGCTGCATGGCCTCTCGGAACCGAACTGGGATGCCGAGTATCCGGCGCCTTTCGGACCCATCAGGGCCGGTGATCTCCTGGCGTCCTGGGTTGCGCACGACAACCTGCACACGCGCCAGCTCGTGGAGCTCCGGCGCAGCCGACTGCTGGGGATGGTTGCCCCGTACCGCGTCAAGTACGCGGGAGACTGGTGAGGCGCTACCGACCCGACCACTTGGGCTTGCGCTTCTCGACGAAGGCGCGCGCCCCTTCCACGCGGTCCTCCGTGGTGCGCAGCAGCGTGGCCAGATCGTTCTCGAGCCGGATGCCGTCCTGCAGCGGCAGGCCGAGGCCGCTGACCACCGCTTCCTTCGCGTAACGGAGCGCGATCGGGGCCTTGGCCGCGATGTCACGGGCCAGCCCCTGGGCCGCGGGCATCAGCTCGGACACGGGCACCACGCGCTCGACGAGGCCGATTCTCAAGGCCTCGGCGGCCGGCACGCGCATCCCCGTCAGGATCATCTCGAGCGCCTTGCCTCGCCCCACGAGTCGCGGCAGCCGTTGCGTGCCGCCCCCACCGGGAATGATCGCGAGGTTGATCTCAGTCAGGCCGAGCTGGGCATCCTCCGCGGCCACCCTGATATCGCAGGCCAGCGCGAACTCGAGCCCGCCGCCCAGGGCGAAGCCGCGAATGGCGGCGATGATGGGCTGGGAGCAACGGTCCATCTCGCTCCGGAAGTCGAGGCGCCTGCGCGACTCGCGAAAGTGGGTGGGCGTCGGCGGCTCGAGGAACTCGCGGATGTCGGCCCCCGCGGAGAACGCACGATCGCCGCCGCCCGTCACCACCACCACCTTGACGGACTCGTCCATGCGCAAGCGCGTGAAGATCTCGAAGAGCTCGGTGCGCATCTGGGTGTTCATTGCGTTGAGCACGTCGGGGCGATCGAGGGTGATGAGGGCCACGCCGTCCTGCGCTTCGTAGCGAACGACCTTGTCACTCATTTCAGCCCTCGCACTCTACTCAGCCCTCGGCTCGCACCTTCAGTGCTTACCTCGCACTTCCACACTCTCGTGCCTGCGGCAACTCGGCAGTGTCTCGGCTCGAACATCGTCTTACAGATCCTTTCCGGCGATGACGCCGCGACGGTGGAGGTCGGCGATGTCACCGTCGCGGTAGCCCGCCCCGCGCAGGACCTCGGCGGTGTGCTGGCCGAGGAGCGGCGGCGGCCCCGGATCGACCCCGGGCGTCTCGGAAAAGCGGAGGGGAAGGCCCATCATCTTGAGGCGACCCAGCTCCGCGTGCTCGTACTCGACCACCATGTTGTGATGTAGCACCGCGGGGTGCGACATGAACGCCTGCAGCGGCTGCGTGGGGGCGCAGGGGATATCGCTTTCGGTGAGGATGCGCACCCACTCGTCGCGCGGACGCGAGGCGAAGGCTTCTTCCATCAGCGGGGTGAGCGCATCGGAATTGTCGCGCCGTCCGAACCACGAGGCGAAGCGGGGATCGCCGGCCCATTCGGGCTTGCCCAGCACCTTGCAGAGCTTGACCCAGAACGACTGGTTGCCGCAGGCGAGGAAGAACCACTCGCCGTCGCCCGCCCGGTAGAGCCGGTACGTCGGCGTATCGCGGTAGACGATCTCACGCCCCGGCCAGTCCACGAAGTTGCCGGCCTGGAGCGCGAGGATGCCGTGCATGAGCGAGGTCCAGACACGCTGGCCCTGCCCCGTGCGCTCGCGCACGAAGAGGGCGGCGAGGACGGCCTGGCACGCCAGGGCCGCCGTGTAGTAGTCGGTGACGGGGATGCGCACGTACTGGGGCGGGCCGCCGAAGCCCTGGAACGTCATCACCCCGCCCAGGCACTGGAAGACGGGATCGTAGCCTGGGCGCTCGCTCTCGGGCCCCTCGGGTCCGAAGGCGCTGATCGAGCAGTAGATCAGCTTGTCGTTCATCGGGCGAAGCGTCTCGTAGTCCACGCCGAGCCGCTCGACGACTCCCGGCCGCATGTTCTCCATCACCACGTCGGCCGTCTCGGAGAGGCGGTGGATGACGGCGCGCCCCGCCGGATCCTTGAGATTGACGGCAATCGAGTGCTTGCCGCGATTCCACCCGTAGAAGCCGTGCAGCTCGCGGAAGGCGTCGCCCTCGAGCGCCTCCACCTTGATCACGCGGGCCCCGAGGTCGCCGACCATCATGGCGGCGTAGGAGCCGGCAATGTAGGACGTCAGGTCGACGACCGTGATGCCGGTGAGTGGACCTGCCCCCTCACCCAACCCTCTCCCCCGCTGGGGGAGAGGGATCTCAGAAGTCTCCCTCTCCCCTTCGGGGAGAGGGCCGGGGTGAGGGGATTCGCGCGCGTCTGCCATGCTATCGGGCAGAAATGGCGTGGCGCGTGATCAGCTCCCGGTGGTACTCGGTGTCGCCGTAGAGCGGCTCGAGGGCCTTGGCGCGCTTCATGTACAGGTGCAGATCGTATTCCCAGGTAAACCCGATGCCTCCGTGCACCTGGATGGCATCGCCGCACACGCGGCGCGCGGCCTCGTTGACGTAGGACTTGCAGATGCTGGACGCGACGGCGGCGTCTTCCGCGCCCGCCGTCAGGGCCCAGGCCGCGTAGTACACCGCGGCGTGGGCGTTCTCCGCCTCCAGCAGCATCTCGGCGCACCGATGCCGGATGGCCTGGAAGGAGCCGATGGGCTGGCCGAACTGCTCGCGCACCTTGACGTACTCCACGCTCATGTCGAGGCAGCGGCGGGCCGCCCCCAGCATCTCGGCGGAGGCGCACACGGCCGCGCGACGCAGGAGGGACTCGAGGAGGGAGGCGGCGCCGCCGGGCTGGCCCATGATGGCCTCGGCCCCCACCGCCACCTTGTCGAGCCGCAGCTCCGACCAGCGATTCGTGAGATCGATGCCCTTCATCGGTGAGAGCGTGACGCCGACACTTTTCGGGTCCAGGAGGAAGAGCGAGAGGCCTTCGGCGGAGCGCGCGGGCACGAGGATGACATCGGCCACGTGCGCCCACGGCACGAAGCGCTTCACCCCGGAGAGAATCCAGCCGCTGCCCGATTTGGTCGCGCTCGCCGTCGTGGAGGCAGGATCCCAGTCGAGATGCTCCTCGAGCAGCGCCGCCGTCATCCGCGCGCGTCCCGAGGCGATGGCGGGCAGCCACTTGTCCTTTTGCTCCGCGGAGCTGCCGAGCATGAGCCCGAGCCCGCCGAGGACCACCGTGGAGAAGAAGGGCCCGGGATACGCGGCCCGTCCCATCTCCTCGAGCACGATGGCGAGCTCGACCAGGCCGAGCCCGGCGCCGCCGTGCTCCTCGGGGAAGGGAAGCCCGAGCCAGCCGAGCTTACCCATCTCGCCCCAGAGCTCGTCGCTGTAGCCCTTGCCGTCTTCGGCCATGGCCCGGACGTGGGACGACTTGCAATGCTCCTCCAGAGCCGCGCGCACGGAGTTCTTGAGCAGGACCTGGTCGTCGCTGAACGAGAAGTTCACGCCTTGCCTCCCACCCGATCGGCGCGGGTTTCCTTCGGCAGGCCGAGGATGCGCTCGCCGATGACGTTCTTCTGGATCTCCGAGGAGCCGGCATAGATGGTGCCGGCACGTGACCAGAGATAGGCGTAGGCCCAGGAGCCCTGCTCGCCCACCGCCGTGTCGATCTCGAGCTGGAACTCCTTGGGCGCGCCCTCGGTGAGCTGGCCGTACGGGCCGAGGATCTCCAGCGCCAGCTCCATGTAGCGCTTCTCCAGCTCGGAGTACGAGAGCTTGGTCAGGGAGCCCCCGGCGCCGGGATGCTCGCCACGCTCCAGCTGCGTCAGCGTGCGGAGGGCCTGGTAGCGCTCCACCTCGATCTCGGCCCAGATGCGCCCGATCTTCTGGCGCACCAGCGGATCTTCGATCAATGGCTTGCCGTGCCGGCGCATCTTCTTGGCCGCCTCGACCAGCCGCGAGTGCATCGAGGCGTAGTTGGTCACGCGCGCCAGCGCGCGGCCCCCGCGCTCGTAGCCCAGCGTGGTCTGCGCGATGGCCCAGCCCTCGCCCAGCTTGCCCATCTGATCGCTCTTCTCCACCCGCGCGTTGGTCATGAACACCTCGCAGAACTCCGAGGAGCCCGTGATCTGCTTGAGGGGGCGGACGTCGACGCCGGGCTGGCGCATGTTCATCAGGAAGCAGGAGATGCCCTTGTGCTTGGGGACCTTGGTGTCCGTGCGCGCGAGGAGCAGGCCCCAGTGGGCGACCTTGCCGCCGCTCGTCCAGATCTTCTGCCCGTTGACGACGAAATGGTCACCCTGATCGACGGCCGAGGTCTTCAAGGCGGCGAGATCGGAGCCCGCGTTCGGCTCGGAGTAGAGCTGGCACCAGAGCTCCTCCGCCGTCAGGATCTTCTTGAGGTAGCGCTTCTTCTGAGCGTCGGTGCCGTGCACGATGATGGTGGGTCCGACGATGCCGATCCCCAGGCTATTGGCGGGCGCCGGCGCTTTCGACCGGGCCAGCTCGTCGGCCACGATGGCCTGCTCCATGGGCCGCGCCCCGCCGCCGCCGTATTCCTTCGGCCAGCCCATGCCGAGATAGCCGGCCTCGTAGAGCTT
>WNGH01007117.1_pt1 | contig 10676 bp, 9 predicted proteins | sample 5400631 | NCBI WGS metagenome assembly WNGH01 (sample SAMN13153373, study PRJNA577476) | soil metagenome | isolation source: 115 cm soil or saprolite under Garry oak tree replicate 1 | place: USA:California | collected 2016-06-15 | reverse complement strand
TTAATTGTCCAGTTACTGTCACCACCCACATCATTGGTGGAAAGTGGAAACCGTCCATTTTGTTTTACCTGCAAGGCAGGATTCGCCGGTTCAGCGAGCTCCTGAAGCTCCTCTCGGGACCCACCAAGAAGATGCTTACGCAGCAACTGAGAGAATTGGAGCGCGACGAGATCATCCGCCGCAAGGTCTATGCCCAGGTGCCGCCGCGCGTCGAGTATTCGCTCACCCGACATGGCGAGAGCCTCCGCCCCATACTTCAATCGATGTCTGTCTGGGGAAGGAAACATCGCGCCCGCCACGGCGCGGCACGTATTTAGTTCATGCAGTTCTATCCCTTTGCCAGTGAGCTCCCATGGCAGTTCTCTCGATTAGTCCGCAGTCGCCTGCTGCAAAACGGGGCGCGCGGCCCTCGCCAAATGAGTCTCTTTCAAACACAACGCAACTACAAAAACCAGGACCGCTCCTCCCGCCGACATCCACATCGCGGCGGCAAGCCCGTAGGATTGGGCCACTGTCCCAGCAAGGATTGGCGCGAGCGTCGCCCCGATAATTTCCGCCGCCAATGTGGCGAGCCCGATGGCGGTAGCCGCAAATTGGGGCGGAACGCTTTCGGTGGGCACCAGCACCAGGATAAGCGCCCCTATTCCCTGGCCGGCATTTGTCAAACAAACGATCGCCGCCAGAACCCAGGGGTGCGCGTAGAGCGGCGAGATCAGCAGCGCGAGCGGCACCATCGTGCTCATGGCGGCCATCACCAGCAGAACCGGCTTGCGTCCGATGCGGTCGGACAAACGGGGAAAGAACAGTGCGAAGAAAAAACTACCTAGACCGCTCGCACCCATCAAGAAACCGGCAGTCGTGGGCGCTTGATGCGCCACTTCGGTGATATACAACGGCGCGAAAATATTGTGGAGAAACAGCCACGACAAGAACCCCGCTGCACCCGCGCAGCACAGCCACATGTTGCGATAACGCAACAGGGAAAGAAAATCACGAATCTTCACCGGTTGGCCAGGAGATCCCGAAGCATTTCCCCTCTCCGGCTCTCTTACGAACTTCCAGATCAGCAACCCCAGCAAAAACCCAGGTACTCCCGAAACAAAGAACGCCCATCGCCAGCCCGCTCGCGCGGCCACTTGTGTTGTCAGCACCGGCGCGACCGCCAAACCGACCAGCGCCGCGGCGCTTACCACGATCCCGATATTCCGACCGCGCCGGGTGGGATGCGATGATTCCTCGATCATCGCCGTCATGATCGACCACGCCGGTCCTTCCGCAATCCCCAGCAGCGCACGAACCAGGAGGAGCTGATGGAAACTGTGCACTATCCCGGAAATCCAGGACAGCGTGGAGAAGATAAACACCACCGGAACCAGAATTAGCTTTCGGCCGACGCGATCCGACAGCGCGCCAAAGAAAAGTGTCGACAATGCCCAGGTAACCGCCACCACCGAACCCAGCATGCCGATCTGCTGGTGGCTCAAATGAAATTCAGGAGCGAAGTACGGAGCCAGATAGTGCTGCGATGTCCGATCAAGGAATACCGTGCCCCAAGAAAAGAAGAGGATGGCCACCAGAGTGTTCTCGTATCTTCTTGATATGTCCATGCCCCTCCCGAATCCTCCGGGGCCTAGAATTCCAGATCAGATCGACCGAATTCCCGGCGTGCTGCTCTGATTTCGCTTTGCAATATGCATCAGCTATTTCAAGAACATGCAAAGCTCCTGTGCCGCCGCTTTCAGGTGCGGGAGAAAGCGCATCACCAGATCTTGGAGCGATATGCGTTGCGCGTGCGCGCCGACGTTGAGCGCGGCAACCACTTTCCCGGCTGGATTTCGAATCGCTACGGCCATGGAGCGCAGCCCGTATTCCAATTCCTGATCGATGATGGAGTAACCGTTGCGTTGCACCATCCGCAGGATCTGCCGAAGCTTGTCCGTGGTGGTCACGGTGCGCTCGGTGTAGCGCGTAAACGCGATGCCCGCGAGCAACTTTTCGAGTTTTTCCGGCGGCAAGTTGGCGAGCAAGATTCGTCCCATGGAAGTACAAAATGCAGGCAAGCGGCTCCCGACACCAAGATCGATCGCCATGATGCGCGTCACGTTGGCTCGCGCGATGTACACGATTTCGGGACCATCCAGCGTCGCAATCGAGCACGACTCGCGCAAAACGTGACTGACGTGTTCCAGCACCGGCTGCGCGGCCACTGCCAGAGGCATCGAAGAAATGTAGGAATGCCCGAGCGTCAAAACACGCGGCCGCAAATGAAAATGACGGTTATCCTCGGAGCCCGCAAATCCCAGTTTCGAAAGCGTGTAAAGGCAACGCCGCACCGCGGCGCGCGAAAATCCCGTTTTGTCGCTGATCTGCGAAATCGTAAGTTGTCGCTTCGCTTGAGAGAACGCCTGAATCACCGCGAGGCCCCGGGCGAGCGAGGTCATAAAGTTGGGGTCGCCCTCCAGCTTGTCGTATTGAGGAACTGGCGTGGCCACGGGTGGGACCGGTGCTGCAGACGCAACCGCGGTGCGTGAGCGTTTTCTGAAACCAGCATTTGAACCGGCCACCGGCATAGGCGCCCCCTCAACTGCGTCACGTCGAACGAAAGAGAATACACTGGTTTTGGCCGATAGACGCACGGGATTTCGATAATCGGCTTGACCGCGAGGAATTCGAATGCCTAGATTAATCGGGAGCGGGTTCGCATTGAGCGCAGTAGTAATTGAATCGAGCAGGGCGCGACCGTGCCCATTTGCAGGTGGGTGTTCGAATGTGGCAGGTTGTGGACGCGGTGTTTTTGCGGAATCTAACAGAAGGAGAGTCATCGGATGACCACCATCGCGGGATACCAGCGGCCGGCCCCTGGTACACAGCCAAAGCATCTTCATCCTCCGTACGCGTCCTCCGTCAAACGTGCCCCTTCGAAACCGTTGGTGTACCTGCCGCACACGCTTACGGAGGTGACCGGGCCTTCGTTTGGAAAAGAAGCGATCGATGCGAAAGCCTGCGACCTTACGCGGCAGCACGCCGGAGAACCTGTAGGCGAGAGAATCATCGTCGGTGGGCGAGTTTTGGAGCAGAACGGGCGGCCGGTTCCGCATACGCTCATCGAAATCTGGCAGGCCAATGCCGCGGGACGCTATTTACATAACGTTGACCAGCACGACGCTCCGCTGGATCCGAATTTTACCGGGTGTGGTCACGCGCTTACGGACGGTGAAGGCCGCTATCGCTTCGTCACGATCCGGCCAGGTGCGTATCCCTGGCGCAATCATCACAATGCCTGGCGCCCGGCACATATTCATTTCTCGCTCTTTGGGCCGGCTTTCGCCACGCGCCTCGTGACGCAAATGTATTTTCCAGGTGACGCTCTTATTCCCTTCGATCCCATTTTCAATTGCACTGCGGATGAACAGGCTCGCAACCAGCTGATTTCCGTTTTTGATTGGGAGAGCACCATCCCCGATCAGGCGTTGGGCTACCGATTCGACATCATTCTCAATGGCCGCGAGGCCACGCCGATGGAGAGATGAGATGAAACTGCAGGCAACTCCATCCCAAACCGTAGGTCCTTATTTCACCATCGGTCTCACGCGGTTGAGCAAAGTAGACCTCGTGGGACCGGGAGTCTCGGGGGAGAAGGTAACTATTGCGGGTCGCGTGCTCGATGGCGACGGGAAGCCAGTCCCAGACGCCCTCCTTGAAATCTGGCAGGCGAACAGCCACGGCAAATACGCGCATCACGAAGACAACCAGAACAAGGCACTCGAGTTGGGTTTCCAAGGTTACGGGCGAATTGGAGTCGATGCGAGCGCTAGATTCCTGTTCACCACGGTAAAGCCGGGGGTGGTTCCCGGTCCCCATGGAACGATGCAAGCACCTCACATTGCCGTATCGGTATTCGCGCGGGGATTGCTGCTGCGGCTGGTGACGCGGATTTATTTTCCGGGGGAAGCGGCCAACGCCGACGATTATGTCCTGAATCTCATCGAGCCTGCGCGCCGCGGGACGTTGATGGCCCGCAAGATGGCGGGTTCGGACACACTCGAGTGGAACGTCATTCTGCAGGGTGGCGAGGAAACGGTTTTCTTCGATTGCTGAAAGGGGCGGCCACCAGATTTGACACCCTCCCGTCCCTAAAGGGAGAGGCTTCCGACGCCCTCCCGCTGGTTTTTGTGAGAGGGCCTCGGAGGGTTCCTGACATAACGCCCTCACTTCAGGAGAAAACGACGAACCGGCTCGAAAGGCCTCCAGCGGATGGCGGCACATCAATCGTTTTCCAGGCTATATACGGAGTGGAGAACATGCTTCCCTCGCGTGATTCACTTTGTGGAAAGAGAATCGGGCCAGCGCGTACAATCTGCGCCAAACGATTCGAACCATGAGCACACACTCACGCGTATCCCGGCATGCGGATTTTTCGCCCTTGACTGCGGAATGTCAAGCGCCCGCGCTTGATGCTCCGCCCCACACGCGACCCGCGGTGTCCACTACGAGTTTCAGCTTGGCCCACTGGCTGTCCTCGGTGATCAGGTTGCCTTCCGCTGTCGAAGCGAAACCGCACTGTGGACTCAGCGCCAGATTTTCCATGGGAACATACCGCGCGGCTTCTTCGATTCGCTTTACGAGCACGTCGGGGTCTTCCATCTGCGGAAGTTTCGAACTGACAAGCCCCAGCACCACGGTCTTGCCTTTGGGGATGAACCGTAGGGGTGCGAACGTTCCGGAGCGTTTGTCGTCGTACTCTAGCAAGAAGCGGTCCACGTCCAGTGCTCCAAACATTTTCTCGGCGATTCCGTCATAGCCTCCTTCGGCATACCAATGGCTGCGATTGTTTCCGCGGCAAAGATGAATCGCCAGCGTGACCCCCGGGCGGCGCGCGGCCCCAAAGCAAGCGTTGTCGGCTCTGATCGCTTCATCGAACGCAGCGTCCGGGTCCGTCCTCAATTCCTTGCGAATCCATTCGCGCCACTTGGGGTCCATGTAGTAGCTGTAGCGCGGTGCGTCAATCTGAATGTAGTTCACGCCATCGGAAGAAAGTTTGGCGAGGTCGCTCCTCATGATCTCCACGATGTCCCACAACAGTGCGGAATGATCCCTGTAGACCTTGTCGGTGACGCCGGACTTGAACGAGATGGCCGGGAATTGCGTGGCGCTGGGAAGCGTCATCTTGATAGCCACGGTGCTGTTGGCCTTTAGGAAGGGCAATTCGTGCCCGGTGAGCGGCTTGGTCAGGCGCAGTCTCTTGGCAACAATGCCCGTCACACTGCTGACCGGCGCAGCTTCCGAATCTCCGGCTTTCCAGTTTCTTGCCACTGCGTCGCCCATGTCGAAGCCTTCCACAGCATCGGTGAAATCGCTCATGAAATTCCTGCGGCGCAGTTCGCCATCGGTGACAAATTCAAAGCCAAGTTCTTTCTGTTTGGCCAAGACATGCTGGATATGAAGGTCTTCGAGGCAGCGCAGGCGGTGTGGATCCTTCCCGGCATTTTTTCGCGCCTCTAAGAGTTCTGGGGGACGGAGAAAGCTTCCCACGTGGTCGGCTCGATACTGTGTTGCCATTCCGTGAACCCCCTATGAAGTCGCATCCCAAATCGTACCACGCGTGGTGCGCGGCAACTCCGACTCGCGCCTTCGCAACGCTTTTTGGAAGGCCGAGCGGCGATTCTGGAGTGCAACAGTCTAAACGCGGGAATTTCTGTTCTGGACCAATTGACGGTTTTCTTCTGATTCCTCAAGAACCTGTTATCCTCCAAGCTCTTTGTGGTTTGCATTAACGCTGGAGCTGCGCGCGCAGACCGCGCCACGGACAACACTGGATATGACCTTGGAACGAGGCTTTTATGGCTGGAAGCTGGTTTTCATTCTTTGGCTTGTGGATTTCCTCAACATGGGATTTCCGCTCTACGGCGGTGCGGTGATCAATACCTACATGCTGAAAGAAATTCCCATGAGCCGCAGCGAGTTCGGGCTGGGATTTACGTTGTTAAACCTCTTTGTGGGTATCCCCTCCATCCTCGTTGGGGCGTCCATTGTTCGCTTGGGCATTCGCAAAACATTCGGCATCGGTTCGGCGTTGATTCTTGTTGGCGCCCTGTGGCTCTCCTTGATCGCTTCCCGGCCTTGGCACTATTGGATGGGATTCGGAGTGCTCACGGCGACGGGAATCAGTTTCGGGACCATCGTTCCGGCAGCCACGGCCATCACGCGGTGGTTCAGCCGGTATCGCGGAAGAACCATGGCGGTGACACTATCGGCGTCGGGATTTGCGGGCTTCTTCGTCGCCCCGCTGATCAACCGAATCCTGACGGCGAATGGAGGAAATTGGCGGCAAGCGTGGATCATGGTGGCCGGAATTTCTGTCTTGTCCGCGATTGTCGCGTTTCTGTTTGTGAAAGAGCGTCCGGAAGACCTGGGCCAAATAGTGGACGGCGGGCCGGGCGCGGCGCTCTCGGCGAAGGCGACGACGGCAACTACACGGGTGACAAAATTTCCGTGGGAACCTCAACAGGCGTACCGCAGTCGAGCATACTGGATGATTCTCGTCGGTGCGATCGCTTGCCAATTTCCGTTTTTTTTCTTTACCGCCCACTGGCTGTTGCACCTGAAAGGAGTGGGCGTGCGCCCAGTGGACGCCGCATTCGCCATGGGACTGTTCACACTGGGGGCCGTGTTCGGCCGCTTGATTGGTGGCTGGCTGATGGACGGAATGGAGGGGCGCTACGCGTTCATGCTGGGCTTTTGCTGCTATTTTTTGGGATCCTTCCTAGCGATGCGAGTTTCGCCGGAAGCACTGTGGATTGCCTACAGCGCCGCCATTCTCTATGGAACGGGGTTCGGATGGACGTTCGTTTGCCTGAATACCGTCACGGGACACTACTACGGGCCGGCGGCATTTCCAAAGGTGAACGGAATGATGCTGGTGCTTGCGGCTCTTTTCTGCTCGCCGGCCGGTTACCTGGGCGGGAAACTCTTTGACTTGTACCACAGCTACAAACTAGCGTTCGAAGTGAATTCGGCCGTGGCGGCGATGGGAATTGTTGCCCTCTTCTTTGCAGAAATGCCGGAGCCCCCCGGGAGACGAGCATCCCAGTTTGCGAGTGAGACGTGAAGCAGGAGGTTGGCTGGGATACTCACCCAGCCACTTTTGTTATCCTACCATCTTTTCAGCAACATGCATGACAACCGCATGATTACTAGTGATTTCTACAATCTCGCCTGTTTCAACTCCTTCAACTGCTCCGCATGAATAGCATCAATTTCTGCCCCAAACAGACACCAAAGACACCAAGGCAAACGCCGCGAGCAGTAACCAAACTCGGTCGAAGATTTATCGTGCCCCCCGAGAAAGGGGCCCCCCCCGCTTTGGCAGCAAGCCCTGTCACGGCTTCTCCTCTTGACAATCAGTAGGAGAGATGTATCCTTCCCCTTGAGCCTCAGGGGGAATGCATCTATGGCCGATAAGCCGAGTGATCTCGTCCAAGGCACTCTGGACATGCTCATTCTGAAAACGCTGGCGCTCGAACCCATGCACGGATATGGGATCGCCGTCCGGCTCGAACAGATGAGCAAGGGCGTTTTCCGCCTCAATGCAGGTTCGCTGTTTGTCGCCTTTCAGCGGCTGCAACGAGATGGACTGATCAGAAGCGAATGGAAAGCCACCGAGAATAGCAGGCGAGCCAAATACTACGCCTTGACAGAGCAGGGACGAAAGAGGCTCAACAGCGAAACACGAGAATGGGGAAGACAAGTGGCGGCGATCGCCAGAATCTTGGAGGCGTCGTAAGCGAACGATGTCACTGCTGAGAAGCTTTGCGGGCGGGCTACGATCACTGTTCCGAAAGGAACGGGTCAGCCAGGACCTTGACGAAGAACTAAACGGCTTCCTGGAAATGGCAGCCGAGGAAAAGATGAAGGAGGGCATGAGCCGCAAGGATGCGCTTCGCGCGGTGCGTTTGGAGCGAGGAAGCCTCGAAGTTACAAAGGAAGTCGTCCGCTCGGCCAGCTGGGAATCAATTGTGGAGACCTGTTGGCAGGACCTACGCTTCGCCGTCCGCGTGCTGCGCAACAATCCTGGCTTCACAGCAGCCGCCGTGGTGGCGATTGCTCTGGGTGTCGGAATAAACGTAGGAATCTTCTCAGTCCTAAACGGCGCCGCGTTGCGTTTACTTCCGATCCCTCGAGCGGAACAGTTGGTCAGCGTGAGCCAGATCTTTCATCGGCGCACTATTCGCAACACTCACGGCGAAACCAGCATGTTCTCGTACTCGGAATATCTCGACTATCGCGATCACAATCACGTCTTTTCTGGACTTGCGGCCTATGAGCCGTTTCTCGAAGGAAGCCTCGGTGGCGGCAAGATGCAGCAGGTTTTGGGGGCGGCAACCTCATGCAACTATTTCGACGTTTTGAACGAGCATCCTGCACAGGGCCGTGGCTTTGTCGATTCTGATTGCGCTGCTTCGGGCGAAAACGCCGTCGTCGTGGTTAGCGACCAACTGTGGCGGGACACTTTTGGAGGCGACCCAACACTTGTAGGCAAGAGAATCACTTTGAATCGCATGGCATTCGCCGTGATTGGCGTCGCTCCTCCTGGATTCACGGGTACAGAGCCTATTCCGAGCGCATTCTGGGTGCCCATAACCATTCAGAAAGTTCTGGACGCAGGGCGCGATCGCTTGGCGGATGACAATATGAGTTGGCTGGTCATGCTCGGCCGGATACGGCCAGGCGTTAAGATGGAGCAGGTGCGCGCGGACCTAGGTGTTATCGCCGGACGCATCGATCAACTGCAACCTGGTCGCACCACTTCGTTGGCGATCTCGACAGCAACATTTTTCGGTAGGCCAGAGGAGCGGGAAAGCCTGATCCCGGTGGCCCTCGTGATTCTCGCCGCTTTCGGACTCGTGCTGCTAATTGCGTGCGCCAATGTTGCCAATCTTCTGCTTGCACGCGCTTCCGCGCGCCACAAGGAAATCGCGCTGCGGCTATCGATCGGCGCGAGCCGGTGGCGTCTGGTGCGGCAATTGTTGACAGAGAGTCTCCTGCTTTCTGTGTTCGGAGGAGCGCTGGGATCGCTGCTCGCGTTCTGGTCGTTCGCAAGCATCACGCAGTTTGTCACTTCTCACCTGCCCCATATGTTTTCTACTCTCGCGTTGAATGTTGCGCCGGACTTTCGTGTGCTCGCTTACGCGCTGGCACTGACTCTTGTAACTGGAATCATATTCGGTCTGATCCCAGCCTTGCAGAGCACGCGACCCGACCTCAACACCGCACTAAAAGAAGACGGTGCGAAGTCTGGCCGCGGCAGAAAGAGCGGTCGGTTTTTGCGCAACACTTTCGTCGGCGCTCAGATCGCTGTGTGCATGATCCTGTTGCTGGCGGCTGGATTGCTGTTGCGCGGGCTTTACTACGCGCAGACGGTCGATCCCGGATTTGAGATGAAGGACGTTGCGGCCGCGTTCCTTTTTCCCAAAGCACAGGGTTACGATGAAAACAGATCAACCGCATTTATGGGCCGCTTGCGAGAGCGCATCGCGGGCCTTCCTGGCGTGATCGAAATTGCGCAAGCCGAATGCGCGCCCCTAAGTCACGACTTTAGCGCCGACTACTTCACGGCTCCAGGCCGGTCCGAAAAGATTGCGATCGAATACAACCATGTTTCGCCAGGATATTTTTCTGTGGTAGGCATTCCCATCGTGCGGGGCCGCGGCTTTCAGCCGGGTGAGGAGCCCAACTCGCAAGGGATAATCGTGTCTGAATCTACTGCGCAGCGCCTCTGGCCTGGCGAAGATCCTCTGGGGAAAACACTGCGCGAGGACACCGGGCGCGAATATTCGGTTATTGGAGTGACGAAGGACGCTCAAGTTTCGCACCTGGGCGACGTCAAGACGCCGTACCTCTATTTTCCGGCCGGGCCACAAGACAACGTGCGCACTTATGTGCTGGTGCGCATTGCCGGAAGCTTCACGCCGGTCGCCAAAGGCATTCGCGAGGCGGTGCGGTCCCTCGATCCCGACGTGCCCGTCGATGTGGTCAGACTCGAAGACTACTTGGACGTTTGGCGCTCGCCCTCGCGCATTGTAGCCGCGCTCTCCGGGGCGCTCGGCGCTCTAGCAGTGCTGCTTGCTTCGATCGGCGTATATGGAATGGTGTCCTATAGCGTAAGCCGGCGCGTGCACGAGATCGGCATCCGCATAGCTCTTGGAGCTGACCGCACCGAAGTCATGAAGCTTGTCCTTGAGCAGGCCATGCGCCCGGTACTGATCGGCGGGGTTGTGGGCGTGGCCGCGTGTGCTGTTGTATCCCATGTGCTTTCCAGCATGCTTTTCGGCCTCAGTGCGCACGACCCTATAGCATTCATTTCTGTTCCTTTATTGCTGCTGATTGTGGCTATGGTCGCGAGCTACATCCCGGCGCGTAGGGCCATGTGTGTCGATCCGATAGTTGCCTTGCGTTACGAGTAAATCATGGCTCTCGGAGAGCCACAACGAAGGATGAAGCGCGCTGAGCAGCGCGTTGCTCGGGAGGGTTCAAGTCCCTGGCACCGGAGTAAGTGAACCTATAAGCGAAGGCGAAGGGGCGAGCGATGCTCTGTTAGTAGTCGGACGGCTGCATAGTACCAGAAGCGCGGCGAAAGCAGCGTGACCGAGAAATCGGCGACGGCAGTGGGTCGGGGA
>WNGH01007116.1_pt1 | contig 10677 bp, 9 predicted proteins | sample 5400631 | NCBI WGS metagenome assembly WNGH01 (sample SAMN13153373, study PRJNA577476) | soil metagenome | isolation source: 115 cm soil or saprolite under Garry oak tree replicate 1 | place: USA:California | collected 2016-06-15 | reverse complement strand
AGCGTCGGAAGCGTCTAGGAACCCGGTGGGCCTCCCGGACTTCAAATCCGGTGGACCGTTCTAGACAAACGGTCGATGGGTTCGACTCCCATACGCTTCCGCCACAGGAGCGGTGACATGGCCAGAGGCGACAGGCAGCCGAAATCGCGTCGGCGAATCTCGCGCCGCCAGCGCACGGCCGTCACAGTCAGCATCGTCGTCCTGGTGGCGATCGTCGTCGGCTACTTCGCCTATCGGGCCCAGGCGAACCTCCCCGGGGTTCAGATGCCCGACCAGGGGAACCTGCACATCCCGAGCGTGGATTCGCCCCACGTGCCCTACAACTCGGATCCGCCGACGTCGGGACCGCACCTGCCGTACGTCGCGCCGTGGGGCGTCCACACGAGGCCCATCGACCGCGAGCTCCAGGTGCACAACCTGGAGGACGGCGGGGTGGTCGTGCAATACAACTGCGAGTGCCCGGACGTTGTCGCGAAGCTGAAGGCGATCGTTCAACGCTACGACAAGCACGTCGTTCTCGCGCCGTATCCGGGCATGAAGCCCCGGATCGCTTTGACGGCGTGGACGCGAATCGACACGATGGAGGAGCTCGACGAGGCGCGCGTCAAACGGTTCATCGATGCGTACATTGGCATCGACCATCACAAGTAGCCGGCCGGCCCTGGCCCGAGCCCCGGTGCTCGCGGCCCTGGCGACCGGGACCATGCTGCTCGGCGGCTGCTCCGGGCTCTACGTATCGCCGCTCGCGCCGCCCCCGTACCACGCCGACGTGGCGGCGCGGTACGACGCGACCTGGACCGCGCTCGTTCGTGCGCTCGCCAAGGAGAACGTTCCCCTGCGGGCGATCGCCCGCGATTCCGGCGTCATCGCCTCCGACGATTTCATCGCGCCCATCGGGGTCTACGCCGACTGCGGCCGTGTCGGCGACGATCGTGTCGAGGGCGAGGCGCTGGTAGCCTTCACCCTCTTCGTGGAGCCGAACGGCACCTGGACCAGGGTCCTGGTCAATTCGAAGATGCGGACCCACATGCAGCGCAAGGGCTCGAGCGGCAAGCTGCACCCGGCACCGGTTTACCAGTGCGCCTCGACGGGACGGTTCGAGGCGAACCTGTTCGACGCGGTGCGCGAGCTGGCGAAGGAGTAGCGATGCCGTCGAGGCTGGCCGACCTCATCCGGAAGGCGCGGCGTCTCGCGGCCGAGCGAGACCGGCTGATCGAGGATCTCGCCGCCGAGTGGACGCACGCGCTCCGCGGGCAGGGGCTCTCGGCGACGGACCTCGACGAGCTGTGGGCCGGGCTGGTCGAGGATGCGGTGCGGCGCGGCCGCCAGTCGAGCGACGGAAAGCCGACCGCGCAGGCGTGGCGCCACGAGGCGCAGGAAGTGATCGCCCGCGTGCGGCAGAAGGTCGAGGCCGCGCTCGGTGAGCGCTGACCGCGCCGTGGCGCTCCGCAGCCTGCCCTCGGTCGATCAGATCCTCCGCCGTCTCGCGGACCGGGCGGAGCTGCATGGCGTCACGCGGCCGCGCCTGACGGCGCTCGTCCGCGACGCCCTCGACCAGGAGCGCGCTCGCGTGCTTCAGGATCACGCCGCGCCGGTCGAGGCCGAGACCCTGGCGGCGCGCGTCGTCGAGCGCGCGCGGCAGGCGGGTCCCTTCTCACTACGTCCGGTCATCAATGCGCAGGGAGTCGTCCTGCACACCAATCTGGGCCGGGCGCTGATGAGCCCGCTCGCCCTCGAGCGTCTCCAGGCCGTCGCCACGTCGTACTCCAATCTCGAGCTCGATCTGACCCGGAAGGAACGGGGCTCCCGGTACAGCCACGTGGAGGCGCTGCTGCAGCGGCTGACCGGCGCCGAGGACGCGTTGGTGGTCAACAACAATGCGGCCGCCGTCCTGCTGGCGCTCGAGACGCTCGCCCACGGCCGAGAGGTCATCGTCTCGCGGGGAGAGCTGATCGAGATCGGCGGCGAGTTCCGCATCCCCGACATCATGCTGCGTAGCGGCGCGGTCCTTCGCGAGGTCGGGGCGACGAACCGAACGCATCTGCGCGACTACGCGGAGGCGATCACCCCCAGCACGGCGCTCCTCCTCAAGGTCCACACCTCGAACTACCGCGTGGTCGGCTTCACCGCCGAGGTGTCGTCGCGCGAGCTCGTCGAGCTCGGACGCGAGCGCGGGATCCCGGTGATGGAGGACCTCGGGTCGGGGTCGCTGGTGGATCTCAGGCCCTGGGGCTTCCCGTACGAGCCGACCGTGCCGGAGACCGTCGCCTCCGGGGTCGACCTGGTGTCGTTCTCCGGCGACAAGCTGCTCGGCGGTCCGCAGGCCGGCATCGTGGTCGGCCGGGGCGCCGTCGTCTCCCGGCTCAAGAAGAACCCGTGGAACCGGGCGCTCCGGATCGACAAGTTCACCATCGCGGCCCTGGAGGCGACCCTGCACGCCTACGAAGCCGGAACGGCGCTCCAGACCGTGCCCACGCTCGCGATGCTGACCGAGCCCCTCGCCGCGGTGCGAGGCCGCGCGCGCCGTGTACTGCGGCAGCTCGCGCCGGATGTGCGGGAGCGTCTGGGCGCTAGCCTCGCCGACGATCTCGCCCAGGTGGGTGGCGGCGCCCTGCCGACCGTCGAGCTGCCGACCGTGGCTGTCGCCGTGGGGACGAGCTCGGCGGCCGCGATGCGGCTCGACGAGGCGTTGCGCGTGGGCGATCCGCCGGTCGTGGGCCGCATCACCCGCGACCGCCTCTTCCTCGACTGCCGTACGGTGCTGCCCGGGCAGGTGAAGGCTCTCGCCGGGGCACTGACCATCGCGGCGGCTCGCCTGTGAGCGAAGCGACTCCGAAGCACGTCGTCGTCGGTACCGCCGGGCATATCGACCACGGCAAGACATCGCTCGTGAAGGCCCTCACCGGCATCGACACCGATCGCCTGCCCGAGGAAAAGGCCCGGGGGATCACGATCGATCTGGGATTCGCCTTCCTCGAGGAGCCGGGCGGGCTCACCATCGAGATCGTCGACGTTCCGGGGCACGAGCGATTCGTCAAGAACATGCTGGCCGGCGTCGGCGGTATCGACCTGGCGATGCTGGTCATCGCGGCCGACGAAGGCGTGATGCCCCAGACGCGCGAGCACCTCGCGATCTGCTCCCTGTTGCACATCAAGGCCGGGCTCATCGCGCTGACCAAGGCCGATCTGGTCGAGCCGGACTGGCTCGAGCTGGTACGGGAGGACGTGGCGGGCTCGGTCCGCGACACGTTTCTGGCGGGCGCGCCGATTCTCCCGGTATCCGCCAAGACGGGTCAGGGGCTCGACGACCTCCGCGCCGCGCTTCGCGCCCTCGCGGAGGCGGTGCCCCAGCGCGAGACCGACCAGCTTCCGCGGCTCCCCATCGACCGGGTCTTCACCGTCAAGGGATTCGGCACCGTCGTCACCGGCACGCTCACCGCGGGCGCGCTCGGTGTCGACGACCGTGTCGAGGTCTATCCGCGAAAGACCGAGGCCAAGATTCGGGGGCTGCAGACCCACAGCCATCCGGTGACCTCGGCCCGAGCCGGACAGCGCACCGCGGTCAACCTGCAGGGTCTCGAGCGGGCCGCGATCGCCCGCGGTGACGTGGTCGGACTGCCCGGCACGCTCGTGCCGTCGCTCCTCGTGGACGGAACGCTCGAGCTCCTGAAGGATGCGCCACGCTCCCTTCGGTCGCGCGCGCGGGTGCGGTTCCACGTCGGGACGAGCGAGATCATGGCCCGCGCGCTGCTGCTGGACCGGACCGAGCTCGCGCCCGGTGAGACGAGCTTCGCGAGGTTTCGTCTCGAGGGGCCGCTGGTCGCGCGGCCCGGCGACCGGTTCGTCGTCCGCTCCTACTCTCCGGTCGTGACGATCGGCGGCGGCACGCTGCTCGACGTCGATCCGCCGCGCTTCAAGCGCAAGGGGCCGGCCCTGGTGGCCCATCTCACGCTGCTGCAGACGGGCAACCCGGAGGCGGTGCTGGAAGAGCATGTCCGTCACGTGGGCGCCGCGGGCGTCCGGCTCGGGACCCTCGCCGGGCGCGTGCCCTTCGGGCCGGCGCAGCTGAGGGGTCTCCTCGACGCGCTTCAGGCGGCCGGCCGGGTGATCGCCGTGGACCGCGACTGGTTCATCCATCCCGACAGCTTCGCCAGGCTACGCACGCTCGTCGTGGAGGCACTCGCGGCGTTCCACCACGCGAGCCCGTTGAAGCCCGGCATGTCACGCGAGGAGCTCAGGAGCCGCGCCGGCGGCGCCGACGAGCGGGTCTTCGCATTTCTCCTGTCGTCGCTGGGGGTCGACGGGACCGTCAAGACCGAGCGGGACAAGGTCCGTCTGGCCTCGCACGAGGTCCGCCTTTCCCCGGAGCAGCAGCGGATCATCGACCACCTCGAGGGGGATTTTCTCCGCGCGGAAGCCGCTCCGCCGAGCGCCGAGGAGGCACTGGGCCGGGCGGGGCTCGGCGGCGACGAAGAGCACGAGCTGTTCCAGGTGCTCGTGCAGGCCGGCAAGCTCGTGCGGGTGAAGGAATCGCTCTTCTTTCACACCCGCGCGCTCGACGCGATCCAGACGAAGCTCGTTGCGCTCCTGCGCGAGCGCAAGGAGATCGGACCGGCCGACATCAAGGATCTGCTGGGCATTTCCCGGAAGTACGCGATTCCGCTTCTGGAGTTCTTCGATCAGCGGCGCGTCACCGCGCGCGTCGGGGAAAGGCGCATCTTGCGCGCGGGGTAGGTCGGGAGTAAGGTTGGGGTCGTTCGCGGAAAGGAGTTGCACATGTTTGGGCTTGGTTATCAGGAACTTCTGATCATTCTGGTGATCGTCCTGATTTTGTTCGGCGCGAACCGACTGCCGGAGCTCGCCCGCTCGCTCGGCTCGAGCGTCAAGGAGTTCAAGAAGGGCGTCAACGAGGTCAAGGCCGAGGACACCGCTGCCGCCGCGAAGAAGCCAGAGGAGAACAAGACGTAAGCTCGCGCCTCGATTTCCTCGTCGCGACCGCCCTCTCGCTTCTCACGATCGCATCCCGGCTCCCGTACCGCGCCCGGCTGCTCTACAACTGGGACGCGGTGCAGTTCGCGCTTGCGCTCCGCGAGTACGACGTCATCAAGCACCAGCCGCACCCGCCGGGCTACATCCTCTACGTCGTCGTCGGCCGGATCGTCAATGCCTGGCTCGACGACCCGACGGCGACCTACGTGGCGCTCGCCGTCCTCTTCAGCGGACTGACGACCTTCGTCGTCTACTATCTCGCCCGCGCCGTCTATGACCGGGCCACCGCGCTCGCCGCCGCCACGCTCCTGGCGGTGAGCCCGCTCTTCTGGTTCTACGGCTCCGTCGGACTGACCTACGCCGGCGAAGCGCTCTTCGCGTCCACCGTGGCGTTCTTCGCTTTTCGCGCGCTCAACGGAAGCCGGAGCGACGCGTACCTGGCCGCCTGGTATCTCGGCATCGCGGGCGGGATGCGCCAGTCTCTCCTCGTCCTGCTCCTTCCCCTGTGGTGCGGCTGCGTGCTCGTCGGCGTCCGCCGGCTCCGTGTCCTCGCCATCGGACTCGCCATCCTGTGCGTGTCGGTCCTGACCTGGTTCGTGCCGATGATCTGGCTCACCGGCGGCCTCGAGCGGTATCTGGCCGCGTCGGTCGAGCTGGCGGGGTCCGTCGTCAAGCCCACATCGATCGTGGGCGGCCCCCTGGAGACCACGCTGCGGATGTCGCGCTATCTGCTGGAGTCCGTGCTCGTCGCGCTCGGGCCGCTGGCCGCGGCGGGGTTTCTGTCGGTCTGGTACGTTCGCCGCTACGGCTGGGGCGCGCGCGAGTGGTTCCTCCTGGGGTGGACGATCCCGCCGGTGGCGGTCTGCATGCTGGTGCACTTCGGCCAGGCCGGGTACGTCCTGACGTTCCTCCCGGCGCTGGTCATCTTCCTCTCGCGGGTGCTGGTCACGGCGCTGGGCCACGCCGGCGAGTCGCTTCCCCATCCGCGCGCGCGCGCCGCGCTCACGGCGGCGGTGCTCGTGCTCGTGGTGCTCGTGAACGGCTCGTTCTTCGTGTCGGCGCGGCCGGCGCCCCGGGATTTCGACACGCCGCGACCCACCTGGGTCCGTCAGGCGCACGACGAGGCGTTCGACTGGATCTTCAGCCGGACTGCCGCGGCGCTGCGCGAGCACGAGGACGTGGTGCGCGGATTCGTCGACTCCATCCGCGGGCTGTACGCGGGCGCGGAGACCGTGGTGATCACCGAGCAGGGCAATTCCCGCTCGTACCCGTGGTACCGCCACGCGATGTTCTACCTGCCGGAGTACGCGGTCTACGAGCTGCAGGTTGGCGGTCTGACCCCTGGGTTTCGAGCGTCCCGGCTTTCCACGACGATGACGACGACCCCCGAGACCCTGATCCGTCTGCCGGCGTCGGTGGAGCGGCTGGTGTGGTTCGTCGACCACTGGAGCCCGACGACCGTGCGGCCGGCGGGCCTCGTCGAGATCGAGATTCCCTACGGCCGCTATCTGTACGTGCTGCCGCTGGGCAAAAAGCCCGTCGCCTACGAGGATTACACCTTCGTCCGCGTCGAGCCCCCCCGCCGTGCCGTCGGCGCCGCGCGTGCCCGATCGCGGTGAGCGCCCCGCGGGCCGAGCCCTCCGGTGGCGCGATGATGTCCTCGTAATCGCGGCAGCGCTGTTCCCGCTCGCGCTCTTCTCCCTGCGCGAGCGGCTGATCGCGGGCGCGCCCGGGTTCCCGCTCGACGACTCGTGGATTCACCTCCAGTTCGCGCGCAACCTCGCCGAGGGCGCCGGTTTTTCGTTCAATCCGGGTCGGCCGGTCGCGGGCTCGACGGCGCCGCTCTGGACCTTGCTGCTCGGCGCCGGCGCCACCGTGTTCTCCGCCTCGCTCTGGACGGCGAAGGTGCTCGGGATCATCGTGACTCTGGGCGCCGGCCTCCTGACCCGCCGGGCCGTGCTCGCCTGGGGGGCTCCCGCCGACGCGGCGCTCGTCGCGGCGGTGGCGCTCATGTGGATGGGACCGGTCGTCTGGGGCTCGCTCTCGGGCATGGAGGTCTCGCTCGCCGCACTCTTGGTGGCTGCGGCGCTCCTGGCGCACGGGCGCGATCGCCCGCTCGCGACGGCCGGGTGCGCGGCGCTGGCGGTCCTGGCGAGGCCGGAATCCCTTCTGCTCGTTCCTCTCTTCGTCGTGGCGCGTCCGGTGACGCTCCGCCGGGTCGCGACCTTTGCGGTGGTGACCGGCGTGATCGTCGCGCCGGCGGTGCTGTTCAGCCTGTCGACCGCGGGGACCCTGTATCCCGCCACGGCCGCGGCGAAGATCGAAGGCGGGCTGGTCGGCTGGCTCGGCGGCGTCACCGAGCCGGCATCGCTCACCTGGATCGCGCGGCCGCGGATGTTCTTCGCGGAGTGGATTCACTGGCTCACGGCCACCCACTGGCTCATTCCGCTGGCGCTCGCGGCGGGGCTCGTTCAGGTCTGGCGCGTGACGGGCCGCGCGCTCGGTGTGATCACGCTCGGCCTCCTCGCGCACCCGCTCGGCATGGCGCTCCTCGCGCCCTACCGCGGTCCGGCGTTTCAGGAGGGGCGCTATTCGATCCACCTCCTTCCGCTCGCCGTGCTCACGGTGGCGGTGGCGTTCGGCGGCCGGCGCGACGCTCCGCCGGCCGCCGGCCGGAGAGCACGCATCGTCGTGATGCTGGCCTGGCTCGCGGTCGCCGCGGTCACGCTCGGGCCAGCGGCCACGCGCTACGGGTGGGCGGTGCAGAACATCAACGCCATGCAGGTTCACCTCGGGCGGTGGGTCGACGCCAGCGTGCCGAAGACCGCGCGCATCGCGGTGAACGACATCGGCGCGATCGCCTACTTCTCCCGTCGCGAGGTCATCGACCTGATGGGGCTCGTGACGCCCGAGATCATTCCCTATCGACGTCAGGGTGAGGGGGGAGTGATCCGGTACCTGAAGGAGGCCTGCCCGCAGTACGTGATCATCTTCCCGGCATGGTTCCCGCGGCTCGCCTCGAGTTCGGACACCCTCGAGCCCGTCTATCGCGTGCGCCTCGAGCGCAACGAAGTCGCGGGCGCGGCGGAAATGGTCGTGTATCGGCTTGTGCGCTGTGCGGTATGATCGCGTCATGCTGCGAACCGCGTTGCTCCTCGCGGTCTTCGGGCTCGTCGCCGCTCTCCCGGCGCGCGTCGACGCCGAGATCTACAAATGGGTCGACGACAACGGCGTGCCCCACTTCGCGGACGGTATCGACAGCGTTCCCGATCGCTATCGCTCGCGCGCGGCGCCGGTGGGGCTGAAGAACGAGCCGGCAACCTCGACCGGCCCCAGCAGTGGTGCCAAGGGTCCCTCGGGCGGCACGACGATCAACTTCACGCCCGGTCAGCGGATCCTCGTGGACGTCAAGATCAACGGCAGCGGCGGCGCTCGGCTGATGCTCGACACCGGCGCCGACCGGACGCTCATCAGTCCCCGCGCGCTCCTGGCGGCCGGGGTCCGGATCGCGGGGCCGACGACGACGGGCCAGATCGTCGGCGCGACGGGCAGCGAGCGGATCGAGTTCGTCGCCATCGACAGCCTGGAAGTCGGTGATGCCCGCGTGGGCCGCATGTCGGTCGGCTCGTTCAACTTGCCGACCACGGACGTCGGCGACGGGCTCCTCGGTCGCGATTTTCTTGACCAGTTCAACGTCAATATCGATTCTGGCAAGGGTGTGGTCACGCTCTCCCCGAAGTAGCCCGTCGCGCACGCTGTGATACGATGACGCCCCGGGTCATGGACTACAAGGCCACGCTAAATCTGCCGAAAACCGCCTTCCCGATGAAGGCGAACCTGCCGAAGGCCGAGCCCGAGATGCTCGGCTGGTGGGAATCGTTCGGCATCTACAAGCGCCTGCGTCAGGCGGCGGTGGGCCGGCCGATGTGGATCCTCCACGATGGTCCGCCATACGCAAACGGCAACATTCATCTGGGGACCATGCTGAACAAGGTCCTCAAGGACATCATCGTCAAGTCGCGCTCGATGTCCGGCTTCAACGCGGTGTACGTGCCGGGCTGGGATTGCCACGGGCTCCCGATCGAGCATCAGGTCGACAAGGAGCTGGGCCTCGACAAACCCGGCATCGACGTGCGCAGCGCCATGGATCCGGTGGAGAAGCGCCAGAAGTGCCGGGACTACGCGCTCCGGTTCATCGACATCCAGCGCGCGAGCTTCAAGCGCCTCGGCGTCTTCGGCGACTGGGACAACCCGTACGTCACGATGGAGCCGGCGTACGAGGCGGTCATCGCGCGCGAGTTTGGCCGCTTCGTGGGTCGCGGTCTGGTCTACAAGGGCCTCAAGCCGGTGCACTGGTGCATGTACTGTAGGACCGCCCTGGCGCAGGCCGAGGTCGAGTACGAGGATCAGCGGACCCCCTCGATCTGGGTCAAGTTTCCGATGACCTCCGTGCCCGGCGAGCTCCAGTCGGCGCTCGGCGGGCGGCCGGTCTTCGCGGTGATCTGGACGACGACGCCGTGGACCCTGCCGGCCAACCTCGCGATCGCCGTCCACCCGGCCCAGAGCTACGTCGCCGTCGAGATCGCGGGCGAGGTCTACATCGTCGCGCGAGCGCTGCTGAACGATTTCCTCGGGCTCTTCAAGGAGCCCGGCCACCGCGTCCTGGCCTCGGTCGACGGTGAGCGCCTCGCCGGTCACGGATTCCGTCACCCGTGGATCGCGCGCGAGGGTCGGATCGCCGCGGCCGAATTCGTCGGGGTCGACCAGGGCACCGGCCTCGTCCACATCGCGCCCGGCCACGGCGAGGAGGACTACGAGCTCGGCAAGGCGCTCGGGCTCAAGATCTACAACCCGGTCGACGACGCGGGGCGCTTCGTGGCCGACGTCGAGCACTTCGCCGGGATGACCGTGTGGGACGCGAATCCGCGGATCATCGAGCACCTCAAGAGCGTGGGTATGCTGATCGCCCAGCGCCCGCTCGACCACACGTATCCGCACTGCTGGCGCTGCAAGAACCCGACGCTCTTCCGCGCGACCGAGCAGTGGTTCATCGAGCTCAACAAGAGCGGCTTTCGCGCCCGCGCGCTCGAAGCGATCAAGCGGGACGTCCAGTGGATCCCGCCGTGGGGCGAGGATCGCATCTACAACATGGTGGCGCATCGCCTGGAGTGGGTCATCTCGCGCCAGCGGGTCTGGGGTGTGCCGATCGTCGCGTTCTACTGCACCGCGTGCGAGACGCTCGTGCTCGAGGAGCGCGTGGTCGAGCACGTCGCGTCGATCTTTCGCCAGGGTCGGGGCGGCGACGAGTGGTACGCGCGGCCTGCCCGCGAGCTCCTGCCGCCCGGCACCCGCTGCGCCTCGTGCGGCGGCGAGAGCTTCCGCAAGGAAAGCGACATTCTCGACGTGTGGTTCGACTCGGGCTGCAGCCACGCGGCGGTGCTCGAGACGCGCCCCGAGCTCCACTGGCCGGCCGAGCTGTACCTGGAGGGCTCCGATCAGCACCGCGGCTGGTTCCAGTCCTCGCTGCTCGAGGCGGTCGGCACGCGCGACGCGCCGCCGTACAAGAGCGTCGTGACCCACGGGTTCTTCGTCGACTCCGAGGGGCGGAAGATGTCGAAGTCCGTCGGCAACGTCATCACGCTCGACGAGGTGCTCCCTAAATATGGCGCCGAGGTCCTGCGGCTGTGG
>WNGH01022811.1_pt1 | contig 10679 bp, 8 predicted proteins | sample 5400631 | NCBI WGS metagenome assembly WNGH01 (sample SAMN13153373, study PRJNA577476) | soil metagenome | isolation source: 115 cm soil or saprolite under Garry oak tree replicate 1 | place: USA:California | collected 2016-06-15 | reverse complement strand
CTGGGCCGGATTCCCCTCCACTACTACACGGCGCCGTTCGAGGACGTCCGTCTCAAAGGGCCCTGAAGGCGGCGGGTGGGTATTTGGGACCTCGTTGGCCTCGAGCCTGCCCTACAATGACGTGGCCATGAGCCGAGCGGGGACGGTGGCCATCGATGTGGGCGGCACCTTCACCGATATCACGTTCGCGGATGCCGCTACCGGCGCCACCTGGGCCGCGAAGACGCCGTCGACGCCGGGCGATCTGTCGGGCGGCTTCATCACCGCGGTCCGCAAGGTGCTGGCGCTGGCGGGCCGCGCGCCCGGGGACATCTTGCACGTCTTCCACGGGACGACCACCGCCACCAATGCCATCCTCGAGGGCAAGACGCCCCCCACCGCGGTGGTGACCACGGCCGGCTTCAAGTACGTCCTCGAGATCGGGCGTCACGACATCCCGCGCCACGGCAACCTCTACGGGTGGAGCAAGCCCGCGCGCCCCGTCGCGCCCGACCGCGTGCTCGAGGTGACGGAGCGCCTCGACGTGGGCGGCGCCGTCCTGACCCCGCTCGACGAAGCCGAGGCGCGGGCGGTGGCGCGTCAGCTCGCCCAGCTCGGAGTGCCCGCGGTGGCCGTGGTGTTCCTCCACGCCTACGCCAACCCCGCCCACGAGCGACGCATGCAGGCCATCCTCCAGGAGGAGCACCCCGGTGTGCTCGTGTCGCTCTCCTCGGAAGTGCTGCCCCAGTTCCGCGAGTTCGAGCGGACCATGGCCACCGCGCTGAACGCCGCCGTCATGCCGCCCGTGAGCCGCTACGTCAGCGTCCTCCGCGACGCGCTCGACGCCGAGGGCGTCCGCGCGCCGCTCCTCATCATGAAGTCCGACGGGGGCGTGACGAGCGCGGCCACGTGCGTGCGCCAGCCCGTGCAGACGGTCCTGTCGGGACCGGCGGCCGGGGTCATCGGCGCCCTCAGCGTGGCGGGCACGGCGGGCCATCGCGACATCATCTCCATCGACGTGGGGGGGACGAGCGCGGACATCTGCCTGGTCCGTGAGGGCCGGCCGGAGATCACCAAGGAAGGCATGATCGGTCCCTTCCCGCTCAAGCTTCCCATGATCGACATTCACACCATCGGCGCGGGCGGAGGCAGCATCGCGGCCGTCAGCGCGGCGGGGCGGCTCACCGTCGGCCCGCGCAGCGCCGGGGCCGAGCCGGGTCCGGTCTGCTACGGCCGCGGCGGCGCCGAGCCCACCGTGACCGACGCGCATCTCGTGCTCGGCCGCATTCCCCCCGCGCTGCTGGGCGGCGAGCTGCCCCTCGACGGCGCGGCGGCGCGCGCGGCCATCGACGCGCGGGTGGGCCGTCGCCTCGGCCTGGGCGTGGAGGAAGCGGCGGCGGGTATCGTCGAGATCATCGACAACTCGATGGCGCGCGCCATCCGGACGGTCTCGGTTGGGCGCGGCCACGATCCCCGCCGCTTCGCCCTCGTGGCCTTCGGGGGCGCCGGCCCGCTGCACGCGTGCCGGCTCGCCGAGCTGCTCGAGATCCCGACCGTGATCATCCCGCCCCGGCCGGGGGTGCTCTCCACCTGGGGACTGCTCGACACGGACATGCGGGCGACCTTCGTGCGCACGGTGGGAACGGCGGAGCGTCACCTGGGTGAAGGGCCGGCGGCCGCTCGAGGCGTCGACGTGAAACCGCTCGAAGCGACGTGGGGTGAGCTGGAGGCGCAGGCGCGCGCCTGGCTCGACACGGAGGAGATCCCGCGCGACCGGCAGCGCTTCGAGCGGTCGGCCGATCTCCGCTACGAGCACCAGAGCTTCGAGCTGACCTGCCCCCTCGGCGAGGGGGTGGTGACCACGGCCCGTCTCGCGGAGCTGACCGCGACCTTCCACGCCGAGCACCGCCGCCTCTACACGTATGACCTGCCCGACGCGCCCATCGAGCTCGTCAACCTCCGCGTCACCGCCATCGGGGCTCTGCCCCGGCGCAGGGCGCCGGCCGCGCAGGCCGCAGGGGCGAGCCACGCCATGACCGATCGGCGCCCGGTCTACTTCCGGGGCACCGGCTTCGTGGCCACGCCCTGCTACGCGAGGGGCGCCCTGGCGCCGGGGATGAGCTTCGAGGGCCCCGCCATCGTCACCCAGGACGACTCGGCGCCGCTGGTCGCTCCAGGATTCCGCGCGCGAGTGGACGACGCCGACAACATCCTGCTGGAGCGCAGCCGTGGCTGACGCCCGCCGCGTCGATCCCGTCACCCTCGAGATCATCCGCGGGAGCCTCGCGTCGACGATCCGCGACATGGAGCTCCTGATGGAGCGCTGCGCGATGTCGCCCTTCATCAAGGAGAAGAAGGATTTCTTCGTCGGCGTCTTCGACACGGCGGGCCGCATCGTGGCCTGTCACATCTCGGGCAGCGGGCCCGGCATGGTCACGGCCATCCTCCGCGAGTACCCGCTCGACACCATGCGGCCGGGCGACGCCTACTGGTTCAACGATCCCTACCTGACGGATGGCGCCGTCCAGCACCACCAGGACATGGTCTTCGTCGTGCCCGTCTTTCACGAGGATCGCGTGGTCGCGTTCGCCGCGACCTTCGGCCACTACCAGGACATCGGCGGGCTCCGCGCGGGCAGCATCTCGCCCCACGCCACCGAGATCTACCACGAAGGCGTGCTCGTCCCGCCCATCCGCATCATGCGAGAGGGGCGGATCAACGAGGAGGCCTACCGTATCTTCCTGCGCAACTCGCGGCTGCCCGACCTCGTGGAAGGCGACACGCGCGCCATGATGGCGTCCTCGCGCCTCGCCGAGGCCCGCCTCGGCGAGCTCTTCGCGCGTTCGAGGAGTGCATGGCCCTGACGGGAGAGCGCGCCCGCGAGCTCTTCCTGGAGATGGTTCCCGAGGGGGAGTGGTCCTTCCACGATTTTCTCGACAGCGACGGCGGCGTCGAGGCCCGGCCCTTCCGCGTCGATCTCACGCTCAGCCGTCGCGGCGACCACGTGACCCTCGACGGCTCCCGCTCCGACGACCAGGCGCGGGGCCCCATCAACTTCGTCACCAACCCGGGCCTCCTCCGCATCGCCTTCGGCCGCTATCTCCAGTCCCTCGACCCCGAGCTCGACGTCAACGAAGGGCTCCTCCGCAACCTCGACGAGTGGATCGCCCGCGAGGGCAGCCTGCTCAAGCCGCGCTTCCCCGCGCCCCTGGGCATGCGCGCCAACACGCGCTTCCGCGTCATGTCCTGCATCTTCGGCGCCCTCGCCCAGGCCAACGGCGGCAAGGTGCCCGCGGGATCTCCCGTCTACGTCCTCTACTACTTCCGCGCCTGGGACGAGGCGCGCCGGCGGCCCATCCTCTGCATCGAAGGCCTCGGGGTGGGCCTGGGCGCCCGGCCTTTCGCGGACGGCGTGGACGTCATCTACTACATCGCCCAGGAGAACTACCCCGTCGAGTACGTCGAGCGCGACTTCCCGCTGCGCATCGAGCGCTACGCGGTGCGGCCGGACTCGGGTGGGCCCGGCTTCCATCGGGGCGGGGCGGGCGTGATCCGCGACGTGCGCGTGCTCTGCGAGCGCGCGGAGCTGGCCACGCGCATGGAGAACACGCTCGTGGCGCCCTATGGCGTGGCGGGCGGCCTCGCGGGGCGGACGGGACGCATCGTTCTCAATCCGGGCACCCCGCGCGAGCGGGAGCTGCCCGCCCTCGGCGACGGCATCATCCTCGAGCGCGGCGATCTCCTGCGCTTCGAGACCTGCGGCGGGGGCGGCTGGGGCGATCCTCTCGCCCGGGATCCCGAGCGCGTGCGCCAGGATGTGGCGCGGGGGATCGTCACCGCCCGCGGGGCGCGCGAGGACTACGGCGTCGTACTCGACCCCGCCACGCTTGAGATCGACAAGACGGAGAGCGACGAGGAGCGCCGGCGCCGCTCGCGCGAGCTACCCCTCATCGACCGGGGTCCCGGCTTCGACGAGGCAGAAGCGCGCTGGCGGGCCCGCCAGTCATGACCACCCACGGTGCAAGGAGACCCTGATGCGAGACCTGGTCACGCGGATGAACGCGCTGTGCGACGCCCTCCCCTTCCAGACGAGCTGGTACCTCAAGGACCTCGCCACGGGCGAGACGGCCAACCGGCTCGGAGACACCCCGGTGCCCTCGGCGAGCACGCGGAAGATCTCCATCATGATGGCCGCGCTCAAGGCCGTCCACGACGGCAAGCTCGCCCTCGACCAGAAGGTGACCATCGACGCCAAGTACCAGGACAACGACTCCGGCACCTTCCAGCACCTGACCCCCGGCTTCTGGATCACCTTCCGCGACGCCCTCGTCATGATGATCATCGTCAGCGACAACACGTGCACGGGCACCGTGGTCGACCTCGTCGGCCTCGGCGAGATCCAGCGCTTCTGCGAGTCGATCGGCATGAGCCGGACCGTCCACCGCTTCGCCATTCCGCCGCGCCTCGGCCCCGATCACTCCCTGGACCAGGTGACCACGACCACACCCAGCGACCAGGGGCTGCTCCTCGAGATGATCCTGCGCGGCGTCTCTGACAAGACGGCGGCGGCGCGACTCGGGAGCACGCCCGAGCTCTGCCGCCTCGGCCTCGACATCCTGAGCTGGCAGAAGCTCAAGACCCGCCTGCCCTCGCTCCTGCCCCTGGGCACCAAGGTCGCCCACAAGACGGGCACGGGCTCTCGCGGCTTCATGGATGCGGGCATCGTCTTCAAGGACGATCACCCACTGTTCATCCTGACCGCGTATACGGAGCACGTCCCCGCCGCGCTCCCCGACGGCACGCCCGGCTTCGCCGCGGCCTACCAGGTCATCGGCAAGATGGCGCGGCGGCTGACGCCGCGTGCGCCCCGGACACCGCGACGCCCTCCGCGTGATGGCCTGGTGGATGACGAAGGCGCGCCGTCTGCTCGGGGGCGGCGCCCGTCCGGATCTGAAGCGGCAGGACGGAATGACCGCGGAGGAGCGTTTTCTCTTCGACCTCGAAGGCTATCTGGTGATCAAGGGCGTGCTGAGCGCGCCCGAGGTCGCCGGCCTTCAGAGAATTGCCGAGCGGAACATGCCGGCCTCGTCCGAGCGGCCGGCATACGGCCGCCTCTTTCGAGTGTCGGCCTGGGGGGCGCCCTATCAGTCGCTGATCGACCATCCGAGGATCGTGCCCTACCTCGTCGAGCTCATCGGCCCGCGATTTCGGCTCGACCACGACTTCTGCATCTTCACCAGGAAGGGTGGCCGCGGACAGGATCTGCACGGAACCGAGAGCGACGAGAACCCCGATCACTGGTACGAGTACCGCGACGGTGTCATGCGTAACGGTCTGACTGTCGTCACCTTCTTCCTGACGGCCGCCCAGGTCGGCGACGGCGGGTTTTGCTGTGTGCCCGGAAGCCACAAGAGCAACCTGCCGGGGAGCCTGCCTGCCGACGTCCGTGACTTCCGGCGCCGGCCTCACTACGTGGTCCAGCCGCCGATCGAGGCGGGGGACGTCGTCATCTTCACCGAGGCGCTGATCCACGGCACCGCCCCCTGGACGGCCAATCACGATCGCCTGGTCCTCCTGTACAAGTACAGCCCGGGCAACTCGGCGTGGATGGGCGAGTACTACCATCTCGACGACTATCGGGATCTCACCGAGCAGCAGCGGCGGATCCTGGCCCCGCCCTCGGTCGGAGACCGGCCGCCGACCACGCCCGGGCGCTAGCCGGAGCCGGCCGTCACTCTCCCGAGGCCGGCCAGCGACGCAGCGTGCGCATCCGATCGATGAGTGGGACGAGCGCGGCATCGCGCGCGAGCACGACGCAGCCGCGCCGCTCTCCCGTCTCGGTGCTCGAGGTGCCGGCGGGGAACCAGACGGCCACCGGCGGAGCGGCTCGCCGCCCGAGGTAGGCGAGGGTCAGGGCTTTGCCGGGCCCGTAGTCGTCGAAGGCGTATCCCGGGTCGTCAGGAACCGCGAAATCGTCGATCATGATCACCGCCTGAGGCCAGTGGGCGAAAGCGAGATCCACCTCTTCGCTCAGCGGCAGATCGGCCTGCCCGTGCGCGTCGAAGTAGAAGAAGACGGGCCCGGACGGGAGCGCCTCGACGGCGGCAAGCCGGGCAAGCCCGGCGCGGCTGTCTTCTCGGTACAGATACACGCCGCGGGCGCGCCAGAGGTGGGCGCGGGCGAAGCCGTAGTGGCGGGGCTTCGACTCGAAGGAGTGGACGGGCACGCGCGTGGTCCGCCGAAAGTACATCGTGGTCGTGCCGCGATACGTTCCCGTCTCGACGACCGCGACGAAGGGAACTCGCGAGCATAGCTCGACGAACAGCTGCTGCCGGAATACCTGTCCGTTGAAGGGCCCGCCCCAGCTCGCTCGCCAGCCGGGCTGCCGCCAGTAGTCGAGCATGCCGACCCGCTCGTCGCCCAGCCATGCGCGGAGCCGCCACAGCGCGGCCGCTAGAAGTCTCACCAGGAATAGCCGTGGGTAACCGGTGGCGGGGTGTCGGGGGAGGAGCGGCGATCGCTCCCCCCTGACTCAGGAGACCCGCTTCCGGCCTCGGACACGGTGGCGCCCGGCGCGGCAGTCACCGCAGAGCCGGTTGGCCAGGCCGCGGCGGGAGAACCGAACGATCTGGGGGGCGACGCGGCAGTGGCAGTCGCCCGCCTCCCCGACCAGCTTCGCCTGACATGTGCAGAGGTGGCTGACCGGCACTGCCGAGCGGGGCGCGCCGGTCGAGGCGTCTTCCGAGCCATTGGACGACCGTGGAGACATGTGGGCCCTCCCTCCTGCCCACGTATGACCCGTTCCCTCGCGGAAAGTTCCCGCCGTTCGTCCCGACCCCCCTCACCTACTCAGCCCTCGCCTTGTCGCCCGAGGCGGGCGTCTCGGCTCGAACTGCGGATCTGAGGCGAGCATCAGCTCGAGGTGGGCCAGGTCGTCTTGATCCAGTTCACGGTGGCTGACGGATCGTCGTGCCCCTTGCCGGGCTTGGGCCACGTCGGGGGCGCCGTCATGGCCTGCACGGGGACCGTGATGATGCGCTCGGGATCCCAGACGGGGAAGGGATAGTCGGGAAGGTTCTTGCTGAACCCGACCTTGACGTCCTTGAAGGCGCGGTGGTCCTCCTTGCGGATCGTCACCGTTCCCGACGGCGCGGACAGGCTCAGCCCCTCGAGGGCCTTGCTGATGGCATCGTCGTCCGGCCATCCCCCGCCCGCCTTGTTCGCTTTCTCGACGGCGGCCTTGAACAGGTGGAGCCCCGTGTAGGCGGCCTCCGCAATGTAGTTCGGGTATTCCTTCCAGCGCTGGTGGTAGCGCTCCACGAACTGCTTGTTGAGCGCGGAGCGGGCGGGCGCCGGGTACGTGAAGTGGTAGTTCGAGTGGACCCCGGCGAGCGCGCCCTCGGGGTGATCCTTGCCGATGGCGTGCGGCACCACGCCGAAGTTGATGTTGCCCGCGAGCTTGGCCTTCGTGAACAGGCCGTGCTGGAGGGCCTGCTTGTAGAAGGCGATGTACATGCCGCCCCACATGGAGGTCACGATCAGGTCGGGCTTGGCCGCGCCCGTCTTGGTGATGTGGGAGGTGAACTCCGTGGTGCCCAGGGGCGCCCACGCCTCGGAGACGATCTGCGCCTTCGGCATCAGCTTCTGGCGCGCCGCCTCGAAGTGGAGCTGGAACCAGCGGCCGAAGGCGTAGTCGGGATGGATCACGGCGATCCGCTGCGCCTCCGGCCAGGTGCGTGCCACCGCCATGGCCGTGGTCACGCCGTCGGCGGACAGGATGTTCGTCATCCCGAAGAGGTAGTGGGGATTCGGCACCTCGACCTCGAAGAGCCGGTCGATGCAGCCTTCCGTCATGATGGTGAGGAGCTTGAGCTCCTCCACCACCGGCCCCACCGCGAGCTGGTTGTTGGCGGCGATGATGCCGGAGAAGAAGTCGATCTTCTCCACGAGCTTCATCCGCTTGACCTCCTTCACGGAGGCATCGGGCCCCGCCGCCTCGTCCGCGGTGATCGTCTCGATCCGGCGGCGTCCCAGGAGCCCGCCCGCCGCGTTGATCTCCTCGGAGGCCAGGGTGTGCCCCTTGAGCGAGGGCGCGCCCAGCACGGCGCCGGGGCCGGAGAGGATCGTGATGTGCCCGAACTTGACCGGGGTCTCGGGCACGCGGCCGCGGGGCGACTCCTGGGCGACCGGCGCGGTCACGTCCCCGAGCGTGACGGCGCCCACGGTGACGCCGAGCGAGGCGAGGAAGGTCCGTCGGTCGACCGTCGTGCTCATGGGCGTGCCACTCCCTGGGCGGCGCGGCGCTTCACCGCACCGTCACGTTGACCGCGTGAATGCGATTCCGCCCCGTTGCCGGCTGCGTGCGCCCATGCTCGTCGGTGGCGCGGCACTGGAGCACGTAGGCTCCCGGCGCCGCGGGCGCCCAGTCGAGCGCGAAGCGCTGCCACGTGTATCCCTCACGCCGGGGCTCGAGCCGCGCCTCCCTCCAGGCCGCGCCGCCATCGACACTCACGTCCACCCGGCGCACCGCTCCCGCGCTCCACGCCCAGCCTTCGACCGAGCGCGCGCCCAGGGCCAGCGCATCGGCCTCGGCGGGGGCGACGATCACGGAGTGGACGTCGAGGTCGCGAACGGGCACGACGTGCTCCTGCCCGTCGACCACGAGCCGGCGGTTGTAGAGACGCGTCGTGAAGAGGCTCTCGGGCCGGGAGTCGGCGAGGTAGACGCGGGTGACCCACTTGACGGAGTTGGTTCCGAAGAAGCCCGGCACCACGGCGCGGACGGGGAAGCCATGCTCGGCGGTGAGGGGGGCGCCGTTCATCTCCCAGGCGAGGAGGACCGGGCGCGTCCGCGCGATCTCGAGGGGAACGTCCTTGATGTAGCGCTCGCTCGGCGTTCCCGCGAAGGAGCCGTGATCAGGCGCCTCGAGCCATAGGCTCGAGGCCCGCGGCTCCGGGCCCGCCTCCTCGAGCAAGGGCCAGAGCGGGGCTCCCCGCCACGACACGTTGCCCACACGGCGCGTGGCGACCTCGGGCTCGACGGGGTTGCCGAAGCACTCGAGGACGCTCTGGACGGTTTCCGCAGGCCGTCGCAGGATCTCGGCGTACGTGAGACGCAGGGGGCGCTCGACGGCGCCCTCGATCCTCAGCTCCCATCCTTCCACGCCCACGTGCGCGATCCCCATGTGGGCGATCACGTAGACCTTCTCCGTCGGCGTGAGAAAGCTCGTGAGCTCCGAGACAGGCACTTGCCGGCGGTAGGTCTGCGCCGGATCCATCAGCGGGGGCGTGGGCGCCGGCTCGCTCACGACATGTCTCGCCTCGGGCGCCCCTCACCCTGCCCTCTCCCCCAATGGGGGAGAGGGATCAAGAGGAGCGGCGCGCCGGGATGAATCCCTACTTATCCCTCTCCCCCGTCTCGGGGGAGAGGGCAGGGTGAGGGGGTCGCCCGATAGGACGGACGCGTTCATGAACAGTCCCGGCTAGACGGCCTGAGCCACGGTCGGCCCGTCGCCCATGAGCGTGGTGCGGCGCATGTCCCGCGGCTCGTGGGCGGGAAAGGGCCGGGCGCGATGCATGGTCCGGCGGTTGTCCCACATCACGAGATCGCCCACCGTCCACTTGTGAGCATAGACGAACTGGCGCTGGGTGGCGTGCTCGACGAGATCGCGCAGGAAGGCGCGCGCCTCCGGCACGGGCCAGCCGAGGATGCCGCCCGCGTGCGAGGCGAGATACAGCGACTTGCGCCCCGTGGCGGGGTGCGTGCGCACGAGGCGCTGGCGCACCGGCTTGAAGCGCTCCCGCTCCTCGTCGGTGAAGTCGGTGAAGCCGAGCTGCTGGCGCGAGAAGATCTGGGAATGCTCGCAGATCAGGTCCTCGATCTCTGCCCTGGTCTCGGCGTCGAGGGCGTCGTAGGCCGCCCGCATGTCGGCGAACTCGGTGTTGCCGCCCTTGGAGGGAATGCTGCGGGCGTGGAGGAGCGAGTACTTCGCCGGGATCACCTTGAACGAGCTGTCGGAATGCCAGAGGCGGTTGCCGATGGCGAAGAGCCGCCGCCGGTCGTCCCGCGCGTACACGTTGTTGTGCTTGTCGAGATTGGACACGTCGGCGAAGCTGGTGGGCAGGCGGTACTCGTCGGGGGCGCGGAGGCTCGTGCCGATGGCGTGCTCGATGTCCCCGAGGCTCTGGGTGAAGGCGAGCTGCTGCTCGTCGTCGATGTCCTGGTCGTGAAAGACGAGCACCGCGTGCTCGTTCATGCCGGCATGGATCGCGTCCACTTCTTCTTCGGACAGCGGCTTGGTCATGTCCACGCCTTCGACCTCGGCGGCGAAGCACGGCCCGATCTGTCGTGTGGTGACGGGCATGGTGGCGGCCTCCCTATGGCCTGCGCATACGGTTCCGGCCCCGGCCGGGCATGTCGATTCCCGGCGACTATCCTAGCGCAAGAGCGTGGATGACACTTGCCGGATTTGAGGAAAGGACGGATGATCCACCTCGGCCCCACAGTGACGTGGGCCCGGCCATGACCTCGCCAGCCCCGGACGCGCCCCCGGTCTCTCCCGCCCGCAAGTGGGCCATCACCGTGACGGTCATGGTCGTGGCCTTCATGCAGATCCTCGACACCAGCGTCACCAACGTCGTCCTCCCCCACCTGCAGGGCTCGCTGTCGGCGGGGCTGGACGAAGTGTCGTGGGTGATCAC
>WNGH01009135.1_pt1 | contig 10679 bp, 11 predicted proteins | sample 5400631 | NCBI WGS metagenome assembly WNGH01 (sample SAMN13153373, study PRJNA577476) | soil metagenome | isolation source: 115 cm soil or saprolite under Garry oak tree replicate 1 | place: USA:California | collected 2016-06-15 | reverse complement strand
GGTACCGTTAACGCGCTTCTTGGTGGGGTGGACCACGCGACTGTGGATCCGACTACCGGGGACGTGTACTACGTTTACGGTAATCGTGATGCAGGCACTGGCAACGACCGCCTCGCCATCCGCCGAATCTTCGACAACGGAGGGGGCGGCGTGACTGTGGGACCAGAAAACTTCGTGACGGGTCAAGTGGAAGCCGCCATTCCGTCGGTCGCAGTCGCAGTAGCCAGCAACGGACTCAGCCACGGGATAGTCGGTGTTTTCTACTACACTTTCGATGGCTTCTCGTCAGGCTTCCCGATCTTCTCGGCCCATCTGGCACAGAGCAGCGATCAGGGTGTTACTTTCAGCGATCAGGTGCTGGAGACGTTCCTGTCCTCTGCTGCGGATAACGGTAATCCCAGACAGCGGGTGCTCGGAGACTATATGCAGATGAAGGCGGTGGGTACTTGCTTCTACGGAGCTTTCACGGGAAATGGCGTTCCCTTCGGTCGGCCTTTCTCGAACCACGACCCAATCTTCTTCAGAGCTTGCCCAGCATCTCCAAGACCTAATCCAACACCAAGGCCCCGTCCGACGCCAGCGCCGCGTCCTTGATGAATATTGATGACTGGTGCGGCAGCAGATCCATCGGTTCTGTGGCCACCAAACCACAGGGTGGTGAATGTGACTGTCAGTTACGAAGCTACGAGCAATTCACCTAGCTTGTGCATCCTCACTGTCGACGTGGAGGCAACTCCTCGAGCGAGAGAGTGACGATAACGACGCCCCACGACCGAGGCAGCAGGTGCGTTAATCCTGAGACTGAAAAGGCCCCTCTCCCGGGCGGGAGGACCAAGGAGCGCTAAACCCGCGGTTTTAGCGACGAGCAGATCGAAAAGATCCTGCGCGGAAACTGGCTACGGATTTTCGAAGAACTTCTTTAATCAGCGATCTACCGGGCCGGAAGAGAAATGGTGTAAGTGATCAATGCACAAACGACCACCATCCCGATCATCGCGATGATAAATATCGCGTCCGCGATCTTTTCAAGGCGATGCATTCTGCGCAGACCTCGCGAGCGAAGGGCCCAATAAGAAAGCAGACAAGAGAGCAGAAACAGCAGCGCGTCCACGGCAAGCAAATCATCGGCTAGCGTATCCGCGGATCCAAGTGTGATGACAACGCGGATCAATCCAATGACGGTCAGACAAACGCCGACCATTGCGGAGGAGACCGTGAAGATGTGGATGCAAATATCCTGCTCCAGATGGGAGTTTGGGTCGCGCCGCCCATTCGTTTCTCCTTTCATTGCGAACGATAATCGTGTGAAATTCCTTAATCTGACACGGCGCACGGAGATTGGCGCGAACTCGTACTACCTTGAGATCGACGGCCACAGGCTGGTGCTCGATTGCGGGATGCATCCAAAGAACACAGGGGAGGATGCGTTGCCTTACTTGAAGGCAATCGCTGGCCGGGACATTGAAGCAATACTGATTTCGCACGCGCATCAAGATCACATCGGCACTTTGCCTCTGATAATGCGACGCTTTCCAAGTGCACGTGTGTTTATGACGGAAGCTACGGCCGAGGTTGGCAGCGTCCTTTTGCACAACTCCGTCAACGTCATGACACGACAACGTGAGGAGGTTGGAGAGGCGTCCTATCCCCTTTTCACCCATCGAGAAACTGACAGAGCGTCGGAACGCTGGCGTCGCTGTCCGTTGCGCCAGCGAATTTCCATTGCCGGCGAACGGGCGCCTCAGCGCGAAAGAGAGGCGCTGACGTTCGAGTTTTTTGAGGCCGGACACGTGCTCGGTTCAGCCGGAATCCTGGTGCGGGCCGAAGGCAAAACCGTCTTTTACACCGGCGACGTCAATTTCGACGATCAGACCATCATGCAAGCAGCAGTCTTCACCGAAGAGAAAGTCGATGTGCTGATCATGGAATGCACGCGAGGTGATCACGCGAAGCCCGGCGGCTGGACGCGGGCCGGTGAAGAGCGACGGTTCGCTGAGGCGCTCGAGAGCGCTTTCGAGCGCGGGGCGTGTGTGCTCATCCCAGTCTTCGCGTTGGGCAAAACGCAAGAGATCCTGGCAATGCTTTACAAGTTCCGCCGTCACCGGCTCCTGCCGGAGTTTCCCATTTATATTGGCGGCCTTAGTTCGAAGTTCACCGATATTTATGACCGGCGCGCGCATACGACGCGCCGACAATTGCCGCGCCTGCAACTCATGAGGGAAGCGGGGCCATTCATTTTGAATGATGAAACCGTACGTGATGCGCCGTTGCGCGCGGGACGCGCATATGTCCTTTCCAGCGGGATGATGATTCCAAACACGCTCTCTAATGTTCTTGGGCGCAGACTGATCGAAAATCCGCCGCACTCGATATTTTTTGTCGGCTACGCGAATCCTGAATCGCCTGCCGGTCTTCTGCGGGAGGCGGGCAAGGGCGGCGAGGTCGCTCTTGATCCTGACAAACCACCCCAACGCGTCCGCTGCAATATCGAACACTTCCAGTTCAGCGCACACGCGACCCGAGAGGGACTGATCGAATACGCCAGGAAAATTTCGCCGCGCAAGATTGTTCTGGTGCACGGTGACCCACCGGCGGTGGAGTGGATGCGCGCGACGCTGGCTGCCGAGCTTCCGAACACAGACGTGATTGTCCCGACGCCAGGCGAGGAAATTGCACTGTAGCGGCGCTCTCGGAGCGCCGACCGGAGCATTGTTCAACGCAAGATTGGTGCGACGGTCAGAGACCGTCGCTACAGCCAATGCGCATCGCTTCGTGGAATATCAACTCTCTTCGCAAACGACAGGATCGTCTGTTTGCGTGGTTGGACGAGACCAAGCCGGACATCGTCTGCCTGCAAGAGACGAAATGCCCCGATGAACTGTTTCCGGCACTCGCTTTGCAAGCGGCTGGATATCGCTGCGCCTACCATGGGGAGAAGTCGTACAACGGCGTGGCCATTCTCGCGAACAGTGAGCCGCATGACGTCCGCCCGTCACTTTGCGATGAGGTACGCGATCCGCAGGCGCGGGTAATCGCCGCGACGATCGGCGACATGCGCGTCTTCTCGATCTACGCGCCGAATGGTCAGGCGGTTGGTTCGCCAGCATATCAGTACAAACTGCGTTGGTATCGCGGGCTCCGTAATTGCATCGCGAAAGAAAAATCGGCCGATGTCGTCGTCTGTGGCGATTTCAACGTCGCGCCGGACGACATTGACGTTTACGACGCAGACCTGTGGCGGGGAGCCATCATGGCGTCGGATGGCGAACGCGCGGCATTCCGCGAGCTATGCGAACTCGGCTTGCGGGACACCCTGCGAATTCATCACAATGAAGGCGAGCTTTTCAGCTGGTGGGATTATCAGATGCGCGCGTTTGAAAAAAATCGCGGCCTGCGGATCGATGCAATTCTGGCGAGCGAAAAACTGGCAACGAGATGCAGCGCATCAGGAATCGATATCGAGATGCGCAAAGGCAAAGACCCTTCCGATCACGCGCCGGTATGGGCGGAGTTTTGAACTCAGTAAGACTTGAGAGGTGAGTAGTAGAGGGAACCCAAACTAATTTCTCACTTCTCACATCTCACCTCTGACGTTCTACTAGCCCGATCAACAATCGCTAATGCATCTCCGCATTTCTAATCCGCCGCCGAAACCGCTGATGATCTGGGACGGCGAATGCCATTTTTGCAAGAGATGGATCGAACGGTGGCGGGAAATCACTGGCGGTAAGGTTGATTACGCTACATATCAAGATGCAGCGCATCGCTTCCCGGAGATTCCAGTCGAACAATTCAAACGCGCAGTCGCTTTGATTGAGCCAGACGGCGAAGCTTTTTTTGCCGCGGAAGCCGTCCATCGCTCGTTGGGATACAGATCTTCAAGAAAATGGCTCGCCTGGAGTTACGATCACATTCCGGGTTTCGCGGCGATTTCGGAAATCGCTTACAAGTTTATCGCTCGGCATCGCAGTATCGGCTCAACTGTTACTCGATTGCTATGGGGAAAAGACGTGCGGCCGCCGACTTACTTTTGGGCGCGGCGTTGGTTTCTGCGCGCGCTCGGCCTGACCTATCTGGTCGCGTTTGTGTCGCTCTGGGTACAAGTGGACGGGCTGATCGGCAGCGATGGTGTGTCGCCCCTGAATCAATTCCTGCCGGCAGTTCGGGCACAACTTGGACGAGACGGCTATGCTTTTCTGCCGACACTTTGCTGGTTCGACTCGAGCAACACCTTTCTCCATTTCCTTTGCGGCGGCGGTGTTGTTCTTTCTTTGCTTTTGATTTTCGGGATCGCTCCGGCGATTTCGCTCGCCGCACTTTTTATCTTTTACCTGTCGCTCACCATCGCTGGGCAAACGTTCCTGAATTTTCAATGGGACGTTCTGCTGCTCGAGACCGGTTTCCTGTCGATCTTTTTTGCGCCATGGCGACTTTGGCCAAAGGATCTCATGTGGTGGCCGGGGTCAACGTCCCCGGCTACAGCGGCTCCTGTTTCGCGTGCGGGTTTGTTTTTGCTCAAATTTCTTCTGTTTAAACTGCTGCTGATGTCCGGCGTGGTGAAGCTCACCAGCGGGGACGACTCATGGGGTTGGTTGGATCATACCTTTCACTGGAGCGCACTGATGGCGCTTGATTATCATTACTGGTCACAACCGCTGCCAACGATGTTCGGCTGGTGGGCAGACAAAAGCCCGGAATGGTTCAAGCACTTTTCAGTCGCATTTTGTCTCGCGGTCGAAATTGTCGTGCCGTTTTTTATCTGGGCGCCGCGGCGCCCGCGGTTCATCGCCGCTGGATTGATGATCTTTCTTCAACTCGCGATCGCCATTACCGGCAATTATTGCTTTTTCAATCTGCTGACGATTGCGTTGTGTCTGCTGTTGATTGACGACGCGTCAATCGGGCGGAAACATGCGACGGTCAGAGACCGCCGCTACAGTGATCAATTGTGCAGCTACGCGGCGATTGCCGTGATCGTTGTAACGTTGCCGATCAATGCGTGGTTAATCTTCAGTGCGTTCAAACCACGGGCTCGCCCCCCACACGCGCTCGCAAATCTTTACGAACAACTCGAAGCGTTTCGAATCGTGAATGGCTATGGGCTGTTTCGGGTGATGACAAAGGACCGCTGCGAGATCGTGCTCGAAGGCAGCGCGGAAGGTGTTGAATGGCTGCCCTACGAATTCAAATGGAAACCGGGCGACGTGAAACGTGCGCCGGGCTGGTGCGCGCCGCATCAACCGAGGCTCGATTGGCAAATGTGGTTTGCGGCTTTGGAAAGACCGCAGCAAAATCCATGGTTAGTCGGGCTTATCGTCAGACTCTTGCAGGGCTCAGACGACGTGAACCGGTTGCTTGCGCATAACCCATTCCCAGAGAGGCCGCCTCGCTACATCCGCGCAGTGTTTTATCGTTACCGATTCACGACTGTGAGCGAGCTTCGGCAAAGCGGCGCGTGGTGGAAACGTCAGGAGCTTCGGGAATATCTGCCGACGGTCTCCCTGGATCAGCTGCGCCAGCCTTGAGAAATGGGGTGTCGCACGGTATAGTTCGCCGCGATGGCGAAGGAAGGACCGATCGTGACCGAGGGTACGGTAACGCAGGTGTTACCCGGCACGATGTTTCGAGTCGATCTTCCCGGTCAGCGCAATGTGCTTGCCCATATTTCTGGTAAAATGCGGAAGCATTTCATCCGCATTGTGCCCGGCGATAAAGTCGGCGTCGAGCTGTCTCCCTACGATTTGACGAAGGCTCGCATCATTTTTCGCGAACAATAAACGCGAAGTGCGTCCGTGATGCGATAACTCGGTGTTTGCTGATTTACCAAAGCACACGGATAGTTACGGCGAAAATCAACTGGAGATTACCAATGGCAGAAGAAAACAAAGCAGAACAGAAACCGTCCACGACCGCGGCCGCCCAGGATAAATTGCAAAGCAGCAGGGACCACGCGCGCAGAGCAGCGGAAGATTTGAAATCAGCCGCAGGCGCTTTGGCCGGAGAGTACCGCGGCAAGGCAGAGCAGGCTTGGGACGAGGCACGTGGCAAGGCAGAACAAGCATGGGGTGATGCGAGGGATCGCGTCCGGACGTTCCAAGAAGATGCAGAGCAATACGTGCGCGAAAATCCTACAAAGGCAATTTTCACGGCGCTTGGAATTGGGTTCGTCTTGGGTTTGATCTTCCGGCGCTAACTCCGAAACACCTCGGAGATGATCAGCGAGAGCCCTCGGTCGCGCAATCCCGCGGGGCATGCCGGTTTACTCGAGAATCTCCTGGCGCTCGTCACCGCGCTCGCCGAGTTTTTTGAGAGCCGCTTTGCTCTTTTTGCCCAGGAATCGAAAGCGGCCGCGGTTCAACTGCTCATATTGGCCGGTTGCCTGATTCTTGCGCTGCTCCTGTGCGCGTTGGGTTACGTTTTTCTCATCACCGGCGTGGTTGTGGGGCTGGCCCACTTGCTTGGAATTTCATGGGCTTGGATAGCGCTGGCCGCTGCCGCAGTGCATTTCATTATTGCGATGGTTTTGCTTCTGGTCGTGCGCAGCCGCATCACCAAACCGGTTTTTCGCACGACGCTGGCTGAATTAAAGAAGGATCGCGAATGGCTGAAAAATCTGGACGTAACAAATCAATCGACGAGCTGACCTCGGAAATCGCGGAGTCCCGTGAACGTGTAAGACGCGATTTACGCGGCCTGCAGTACGAATTGGATTTCCCCGCGAAATTCCGCAGATCATTTCGAGAACAGACCGGTTCATGGCTTACAGCCGCGACGGCTGTCGGCGCGTTGATTGCGTTGGCGCCAATGCGGAGGAAAAAGATTTATGTTGACGCAAAAGGCGCCCGTAATCACAGAGGAAGCTGGTCGAAACCGGGTTTGCGCTGGCAGTGCTCAAAATCGCTGCAAACATGGTTCGACCGGTGATTGTCGAGTTTCTGAAAAATCGCCTCACGGGTTTTGCGGGGCAGTCGCGCCGTAAAACATGAGTCCCATGCGTCGAACGTCTTGCATGGCGCGCGGCTCTTTTTAGCATTTACGCGCGCAGCTGGGCCGGGTAATCATTCCGGCAGTTTGCAATGGCCCCAAAGATTTCAGCTCCTCCCGTCGCGTCGCATCCGCTGCCGAGCGTCGATGATTATCTAGAGATCGGCCAAAAGGCCGGCGCCTCGGACGTTCATCTGGGCGTGGCCGCACCGCCCATTTGGCGGATAAATGGAAGTTTGGAGCCGATGTGGCAGGACGTCCCGCTTCTAACCCGAGAACAAACGGCAATCTTGGCAGAGGCTTTCATGCCCGACGTGTACAAGGAGGAGCTCAATTCACGCGGCGATTCCGACTTTGCCTATGCAAACCAGTTCGCTCGTTACCGCGTCAGCGTGGTTCGGCAGCGACTGGGGGTTGAAATTGTTTTTCGAGTGATCAACACGCATGTCCGCACGATGGACGAACTGGGATTGCCGGAGCATCTCAAGCTGCTCACTCGATACCAGAATGGCCTGATTCTCGCCACAGGTTCGGTTGGCACTGGTAAATCAACCACGCTCGCGGCGATGATCGAGTACATAAACACGGAACGGCGCGATCATATCATCACGCTCGAGGACCCGATTGAATACGTCATCAAATCGAGAAATTGCCATGTCAGCCAACGGGAAGTTTTCACGCACACTGAGTCGTTCGCCACGGCGTTGCGCGCCGCTCTCCGGGAAGACCCAGATGTGATCATGGTGGGAGAAATGCGCGACTTGGAAACGATTTCACTCGCCATTACTGCGGCCGAAACCGGGCACCTTGTCCTGGCAACATTGCACACCAGTAATGCTTCGCGCACACTTGATCGCCTGCTGGACGTTTTTCCCACCGAGCAACAGGAACACGTCCGGGTGATGGTAGCGGAATCGTTGCGCGGAGTCATCAGCCACCAGTTGATACCAAAAAAAGACGGAACCGGTCGGGTGCTCGCGCTGGAAATTCTCACCAATACGCCCGCGGTGGCCAATGTGATTCGCGAAGCGAAAACGTACATGTTGCCGGGCATCATTCAGACCGGAAAAAAACAAGGCATGCGTTTGATGGACGACGCACTGATCGATCTTTATGACCGCGGCCTGATCAGCGCTGAGGAAGCCTACGAGCGCGCCGACCAAAAACTACTTATGCGGCAGCATGTGGGAAAATGACAAAGCGCGAATGACGAAAACCCAGGCATCTCCGAATCAGGAAGCTCGAATGGCGTGTGCCATTAGTAATTTGTCATTCATTCGGCATTCGGCATTCGGCATTCGGCATTAACCATGGCTTCCATCGATCAATTTCTTCAGATCGTCGTCCGGCAGGGCGCATCCGATTTACATATCGGAGAAGGGCAACCGCCAAAAATACGCACGCATGGCGATATCATGCCCATCCGAGACGAGCCGATTTTGCGGGAGGAAGCCGCGCAAATGCTCAGTGAAGTTTGCGGCCCGCAGAATTGGGAAATTTTCCAGCAACGCGGCGATCTCGATTTTGCTTACCAGATGGATGCGGACTCTCGATTCCGCACCAACTACTTTAAGCAGTCCGATGGTTATGCCGCGGCTTTTCGATTGATTCCTACCAAGATTTTGAGTCTCGAGCAGCTGGGTGTTCCAGTGGTGATCAAGGAATTTGCTTATTTGCGCGGCGGGCTTGTTCTCGTCACTGGCCCAACGGGTTCCGGCAAAACGACGACACAGGCGGCGCTCATCGATTTCATTAATCAAAACTTTTCCAAGCACGTTGTGACAATCGAGGAACCGATCGAGTTCGTGCACGATAGTAAGCGCAGCATCATCACGCAGCGGGAAGTGCCGGGCGACTCAATCTCGTTCGCCGCTGGGCTTAAGGCCTCACTGCGCGAGGACACCGATATTGTGCTCATAGGCGAGATGCGCGACTTGGAAACGATTTCGCTCGCCCTCACCGCCGCCGAGACCGGCCTTCTCGTGATCGGCACGCTGCACACCAACAATGCCCGTAAGACGGTGGATCGTATGATAGACGCTTTCTCGGCCGATCGGCAGGCCCAGGCACGCGCCATGCTGGCGAACTCACTTCGCGGTGTTGTAGCTCAATTGCTTTTGAAAAGGTCGGACCGGCCAGGCCGCATTGCCGTCAATGAGATTCTGATCGCAAACGCAGCCGTTGCCGCCATCATTCGCGAAGGCGCAACACAAAAGCTTCAGGACGTCATCGTTTCCGGAAGAGCGCAAGGTATGCAATTCATGGATGACGCGATCTTGGCGCTGCTCGAAAAAGGCATCGTCTCCGCGCATGAAGCATTCATGAAAGCCATCGACAAAAACCGCTTCAAGCCATTCCTATCACCAGAGGAAGCAGCGCTCGCCAACGCGGCGGGTTCCGCGCCGGACGATGAAAAGCGGCTTCCGGGCAATTTTGTCAAAGCATTCGCCACCCGCGCGCGAGCGGGAACACGCTGAAAAACTGACGCTCAGCAATCACACCTTGGCTGAAGCCGCCATTCGGCGAGCACAACCCAGAGGCGAGGTATTACAAATTAACGAAGCCAGCACTTCTTTCTTGCGAGGCTAGCGGAAACTATTCTGTTGAGATCTGCTATGAGATTGATCGCTCCCTCCAAGATGACCGCTGTTGGATATTAGAAGAACAGCGGTCCCGCTTAATCCGCCGGCGCGAAATCGATCCAGCGCGGTATTGGCTTGTTCCAAGGGGAATGTTTCCGTCTTTGTTTGCACCGGAACGCGCGGCGCGAGATCGAAAAATTCTTCGCCATCGCGTCGGGTCAGGTTTGCGACTGAAGTGATGACGCGTTCTTCCCAAAGATCGGCGTAGGGAAATGAAGGGATATCGCTCATGTGAATTCCTCCGCAAACCACAATGCCGCCCTTGGCGAGCGCGCGCAGAGCCATTGGCACGAGCGGTCCGACGGAGGCAAAAATAATTGCAGCATGGAGTTTTTCCGGCGGCATCTCGTCTGAACCGCCAGCCCAGACCGCGCCGAGTTTTTTTGCGGCTTGCTGCGTTGTGATGTCGCCCGGCCGCGTAAACACGAAGAGGTCGCGCCCTTCGTAAAGAGCAATCTGTGCGATTAAGTGCGCGGCGTTGCCGAAGCCATAAATGCCGAGCCGGCGCGTGTCTCCTGTTTTGCGATACGAACGATAACCGATCAGTCCCGCGCAAAGCAGCGGCGCAACTTCGACATCGTTATAACGCTCGGGCAGATGAAAACAGAATCGTGCATCAGCGATGGTGAATTCGGCGTAACCGCCGTCGATGGTGTAGCCGGTAAAACGCGCGCGATCGCAGAGGTTTTCCCGATTGGATCGGCAATAAGCACATTCGCCATCGGTCCAACCAAGCCATGGAATGCCAACGCGATCTCCGACTCTGAATTGCGGATTAGGGATTGCGGATTGCGGATTGAACTCGTCACCAATCTCTTCGACGTAGCCAACGATTTGGTGGCCGGGAATCAGCGGTAGTTTCGGATTGGCCAATTCGCCATCGACGATGTGAAGGTCAGTGCGGCAAACAGCACAAGTACTAACACGCACCAGCATTTGTGCCCTGCCCGGCTTCGGCTTTGGCACGTCACGCGATTCCAGCGGGTGCATCGGCTTCTTAAGAACCATCGCGCGCATGGCCTAAGTATAAGTGACGAAGGTCGAATGACGAAT
>WNGH01010344.1_pt2 | contig 10680 bp, 9 predicted proteins | sample 5400631 | NCBI WGS metagenome assembly WNGH01 (sample SAMN13153373, study PRJNA577476) | soil metagenome | isolation source: 115 cm soil or saprolite under Garry oak tree replicate 1 | place: USA:California | collected 2016-06-15 | reverse complement strand
TGCCAAAGTGGTCACGGATCAGGTAGACCGGGTCAAAGCGAAAGCGATAGCGGGCGTTGAACACAGCATGCTGAACGAGAGGCACATCGATCTGGCCAAAGAGCCGGCCGTTGTCCACCAGCGGATCATAGATAAACCAGCCAAAGATTTCGTTACGCCACTGGTCCCAATCAAAGTGTTGTCCCCCATCCGTGTGAAACGTCTGCCGTTGCCGATACCACAGTTGCAACTCGGCATCGCCCACCCGCGTCGATGCCCAAACGGCGGTGCTCCAGATCAGTAGGCCGATGATACCCAGGAGCACACTGAGAACCGCCTTTTTCCCGGTGGTTGCTGCCCTTGTGTACATACTCCCTCCCTAACAGGCTCTCTAGCAGGTTGCCGAAAAGCCCTCGTTCGTGCTTCGACATGCTTAGTACGAACGGTCGCCGCACGGAGTTTTGTGATCCTCCCCAGTCACCCTGAGCTTGTCGCAGGGCGACCACTCCCTGCCTCCCCTTCACAACAACGCAGCTCCCTTGTTTCGCGTAATGTGCGCGTACCTCCTTTCCGGGCGAGCTAGCATGTGAGCGGCCAGCACTGCAGCCCAGGTCAATGCGGGGGTATAAGAGATGACGCCCGTGTCCCTCAACAGGCGTGTTGGCGATGCGCGAGTCATCAACAGAGCCCCTCCCTATCGGTGACGAGCGGCTTGGATGCATCGCGTCTTATAACGGAAAGTCGCTAGGTGTGCAAGTTTTTTTTGCGGTTCTGGCAGGATTGTCAGGAAGGGATAGGGTGAGGGGGCGTACGGGAGAACTAAATCGAAGACTGCGCATAATTCGCTCGCTGCCTGAACAAGGTCCGTAGCGGGTTTCCCAGACTGAGCGAACACTGGATGCCCGCCGGAGCCTGTCCTGAGTCCTTCGACAAGCTCAGGATAAACTCCGTCGAAGGGCGGGCATGACGTCATTCCCGCGAAAGCGGGAATCCAGAACAATGCGGCGTCGGAATTACGCGCATGCTTCAACTTATTTTGTGCGCGGCTCCTGAGCGGAAAGCTTTCTTTTATCCTGCGCTTCGTGATAGAGCGGGTCTGAGCCAAGTCCCAGAGGTTGTAGCAGTGCGCTGCTGGAAGAACTGTCATACAATTGTAGGCATCGAGCAGGAGGAATCCTGAGCATGAAGTGTCCTCGGTGCCAGGTGGAAAACAAGGCCGGACGGAAGTTTTGTGCGGCGTGTGGGCAGGGGCTGCCGCTCCCTTGCCCTCAGTGTGGCTTTATCAATGAGCCTGGCGATCAATTCTGTGGAGGCTGCGGCCAAGCCCTGAGTACCTCCCCACCTCTGAGGCAGCCTCCAACCCCCAGAGTCAAAAGCCCTCCAGGGGATCAGGCAGTCAGACGGTCAGGCGGCAAAGGCCGTGAACGTCGGACCTCGGAAAGTGGCCTTCAGCCACTGGCCACTGGCCCCATTCACTACACTCCCTCTCATTTAGCAGAGCGCATCCTGGCCGAGCAGGCAGCCATAGAAGCCAGAGGGGCCACAGATGGAGAGAGAAAAACTATCACCGCTCTCTTTGCCGATATCAAGGGCTCCATGGAGTTGATCGAAGACCTTGATCCCGAGGAAGCCCGCCATATTGTTGATCCAGCCTTACAGCTCATGATGGACGCGGTTCATCGCTATGAAGGCTATGTGGCCCAGTCCCTGGGCGATGGCATCTTTGCTCTTTTTGGTGCCCCTATTGCCCATGAAGATCACCCCCAAAGAGCCCTCTATGCCGCCCTACGGATGCAGGAGGAAGGCAAGAGGTATGCCGAGAGGCTGAGGCGAGAGAAGGGGGTGAATGTACAGATCCGGGTGGGGGTGAATACGGGGGAAGTGGTGGTGCGTTCGATCCGCAAGAATGATCTCCACACGGATTATGTTCCCATCGGGCACTCCACCAGTTTAGCGGCGCGGCTGGAGAGTTTAGCCACTCCGGGCACGATAGTGGTGAGTGAGCACACCCATAAGCTCACTGAAGGATATTTTGAGTTTCGTTCTCTTGGGGAAGCGCAAGTCAAAGGGGTCAGTGAACCAGTTCCTATTTATGAAGTGGTCGGGATAGGACCATTACGCACCCGTCTTCAGGTAGCGGCAAGGAGGGGGCTGGCACGCTTTGTGGGCCGGCAGAGCGAGTTGGCACAACTGCAGAAAGCTCTGGAACTGGCCAAAGCAGGTCATGGGCAGATTGTGGGGGTGATGGGAGAGCCCGGGGTGGGGAAATCTCGCCTGTTCCATGAGTTCAAGCTGCTCTCGCAGAGAGGCTGCCTTGTGCTGGAGACCTTCTCGGTCTCCCATAGTAAAGCCTATCCGTATTGGCCGCTCATTGAGCTGCTGAAGAACTATTTCCAGATCAGCCCTCAGGACGATGAGAGGAAGAGGCAGGAGAAGATTACCGGCAAGGTGCTTACCCTGGATCGTAGCCTGGAGGACACGCTGCCCTACCTGTTTGCTCTGCTGGGAGCCTCCGAGTCCGCTTCTCCCCTGCAGCAGATGGATACTCAGATAAGGAGGCGGCGTACTTTTGAGGCGATCAAGAGGCTGCTTTTGCGTGAGAGTCTCAATCAGCTCCTCCTTCCTATCTTTGAGGATCTCCACTGGCTGGACAGTGAAACTGAGGCCTTCCTCAACTTCCTGAGCGAGGGGGTGGCCACAGCCAGAATCCTGCTGTTGGTGAATTACCGTCCCGAATACCGGCATGAGTGGGGCAGCAAAACCTATTACACCCAGCTGCGGCTGGATCCCCTGGGGAAGGAGGAGGCGCAAGAATTACTGACGGCGTTGCTGGGAGACGGGAAGGGCTTAGAGCCTCTCAAGCAGCGTATTCTGCAGGAGACCGAAGGCAATCCCTTCTTCATCGAGGAGATTGTCCAGGAGCTGCGTGAGCAGGGAGTATTAACCGCAGCGGGCCGTGCGCCCCTATCGACGGATCTCCGCATCCCGCCCACGGTGCAGGGGGTGCTGGCCGCCCGCATCGATCGACTACCGCCAGAGGAGAAGGCGCTGCTTCAGACCCTGGCGGTGATCGGCAAAGAGTTCTCTTTGAGCCTGCTGCAGAAGGTTGTGGACCAGTCCGCAGACACGCTACAGCAGTTCTTGTCCCACCTGCAGGCCGCCGAGTTTATCTACGAGCAGCCGGCCTTCCCGGAGCCAGAGTATATATTTAAGCATGCCCTCACGCAGGAAGTGGCGTACACCTCGCTGTTGATCGAGCGGCGCAAAGGGCTACACGAGCGCACGGCACAGGCAATCGAAGATCTCTATCGAGACCGGTTAGAAGACCACTGCAGTGAGCTGGCTCATCATTACAATCGCAGTGGGAACGCCCGGAAGGCGGTGGAGTACTTAGGGCTGGCCGGGCAACAGGCGGTACAGCGCTCGGCCTATACGGAGGCGATCAGTCACTTGAGCACTGCTCTGGAGCTGCTTCAGACCTTGCCCGACACGCCTGAGCGCGCCCAGCAAGAACTCTCGCTACACATCACTCTGAGTGTACCACTGAGGGTGACCAAGGGCTTTGCCGCCCCTGAGGTAGAAAGGGTCTACACCCGGGCGCGAGAGCTGTGTCAGCAGGTAGGGGAGACCCCGCAGCTCTTCCCCGTGCTGTGGGGACTGTGGGAACTGTATTTTGTGCGGGCAGAATACAGGACGGCGCATGAGCTGGGGGAGCAGCTCCTTACTCTTGCCCAACGCCAACAAGACCCAACCCTGCTCCTGCAGGGCCATCACGCGGAGTGGATCATCCTGCTGTTTCTTGGAGAGTTGGCCGCTGCCCGAGAGCATACAGAGCAGGGCAGTGCGCTCTACCGCCGCCAGGAGCATCGCTCCCATGCCTTTCCCTACGGTGGACATGACCCTGGGGTGTGCTGCCTGAACATCGAGGCCTTGGCGCTGTGGTTTCTTGGCTATCCAGATCAAGCCTTCAAGAAGAACTTCGACGCGCTCACCCTGGTCCAGGAGTTGGCTCACCCCTTCAGCCTGGCGTTTGCCCTGAGCTTTGCTGCCCTGCTGTATCAGGTTCGTAGGGACGGACAGGCGAGCCAAGAGCGGGCGGAGGCTGCTCTGACCCTGGCGACCGAGCACGGGTTTCCGACCTGGTTGGCGTTGGGGACTATCCTGCGGGGTTGGGCGTTGGCCCAACGGGGACAAAGAGAAGAGGGGATTGCGCAGATGCGCGAGGGTATGGCCGCTTGGCGGGCCATAGGAGCAGAGCCGTTCCGCCCGCACTTCCTTGCCCTGTTAGCAGAGATGTACGGGAAAGTGGGGCGAGCTGAAGAAGGGCTAGCCGTGCTGGCCGAAGCGCTGGCAGTGGTGGACAAAACTGGGGAGCGGTACTACGAGGCCGAGCTGTATCGGCTGAAAGGCGAGCTGATGCTCGCCCAGTCTAGGGTCCAGCGTCTAGCGTCTAGCGTCCCCAACACCCAGTTACAGTCCAAAGTCCAAAGTCCAAAGTTTCCGACACCCAACACCCGACACCCAAGCGGAGGCGGAAGCCGAAGCGTGTTTTCAGCGGGCCAGCGAGATTGCGCGGCGGCAGGGGGCGAAGTCGTTGGAGCTGCGGGCGGTGGTGAGCTTGAGCCGGCTGTGGCAGCAGCAGAGCAAGAAAGCAGAAGCTCAGCAGATGCTGGCGGAGATTTACGGCTGGTTCACCGAGGGGTTTGATACGGCGGACTTGCAAGAGGCTAGGGCGTTGCTCGAAGAACTGTCGTGCCATTGAGAGTATCCGTATCGCCGAGCAGGGTCCTTGGAGAGGAGGGTGCCCCGTGAAGGTTCTCGTCACTGGAGCAAGCGGACTGGTGGGCTCAGCCCTAGTTCCCTTTCTGACCAGCAGCGGACACCGTGTCACCCGCCTCGTGCGGTCACGCCCGCGACCCGGTACCGCCGAGGTGCAGTGGGACCCGGCCGCAGGGAGCGTCGATACGGCCGGCCTCGAAGGGCTGGACGCGGTGGTGCATCTCGCTGGCGAGAACATTGCTGCCGGCAGGTGGACGGCTGAGAAAAAGGCCAGGATCCGCTCCAGCCGGGTCGAGGGAACCAGAACTCTCTGTGAATCCCTCGCCCGGCTGGCGCAGCCGCCCAAAACCGTGGTGTGTGCCTCGGCCATTGGCTACTATGGCGACCGCGGGGACGAGGTGCTGCGAGAAGAGAGCGCGCCGGGTACGAGCCTTCTCGCTGAGGTCTGCAGCGCCTGGGAAGCGGCGACCGAACCGGCGGCGCAAAAAGGGCTGCGCGTCGTGCCCCTGCGTATTGGCGTTGTGCTCAGCCCCGCGGGCGGGGCGCTGGCCAAGATGCTCCTGCCCTTCAAGCTGGGTGCCGGAGGCGTCGTCGGAACCGGGCAGCAGTACATGAGCTGGATCACACTGAATGATGTCGTCGGCGCCATTCACCACGCCCTTATCTCCAATACCATCCAGGGGCCGGTCAACGCGGTAGCGCCGCATCCAGTTACTAATCATGACTTCACCAAAACTTTGGGGCGAGTGCTCGGGCGGCCCACGCTGTTTCCCATGCCCGCCTTTGCCGCTCGTCTTGCCTTTGGCGAGATGGCCGACGAACTGCTCCTGGCCAGTACCCGCGTAGAGCCCGCCCGGCTGGTGGCGACGGGGTATAGATTCCGCCACTCGGACCTCGAAGGCGCGCTGCGGCATCTACTGGGGAAGGCGTAGCGCAACGGTCAGCAGGACTTGGGAGAGGTGAGAGGTGACAGGTGACAGGGGGAGAGGTTGGGGATCTGTTCCCTATCACCTGTTCCCTGTTACCTGTTCTTGCTGAATGCTTTACTATGCATAAGCGTATTGCCCCCGCCTTCTTTCTTTTTCTTGAGACCGTCGGAGCGGGGGGGTGGGTCGGTGCCATTGTGGCATTCGGCTTTGCGGTGGCAGGGACTCTTTTCCGTACCCTGCCCAGTATCACTCTGGCGGGTAGCGTGAATGCCCAAATTCTGCACAGGCTCAATCTGCTGGAGGCCGTCGCAGCAACATTGATGGCGCTGTCCGCTCTCTATTTTCTCTTGCAGCCGGCTGAACGTACACCAATTCGCCTCGGCAAAACTGTGCTCGTGCTCCTGATGGGCGTTGCGCTCTTCTGCTACGGAACGATCCTCACGGATCGCCTGGAGTATCTGCGCACGGTAGAAATTCGTGACTTCGATCATTTTGACGTCGCCAAGCAAGCCTTTCGTGATGAGTTCAATCGGCTGCACACGCTCTACACCAGATTAGTCGGAGTGAACCTCGTGCTGGGACTTGGTTTTCTCTTGCTCTCAGCCTTTGAGAGAAATAGGCCCTACTCTATCCTCAAGTGAAAAGGAGGTAGCCATGCAAGTTGGAGTTTTTATGCTCGCTACAGAATCCTCGGCTGATCCGGCGGTGGTAGCCAAAAGAGCGGAGGATCTCGGGTTTGCGTCGTTCTGGGCGCCCGAGCACCCGATCATCCCGGTCGAGTATACTTCACGCTACCCCGGCTCGGCCGATGGTCGCATTCCCGCAGCCGCAAGCCGCATCGCTGATCCCTTTGTGGTGTTGGCACGGGCCTCTGCGGTCACCAAAACCATCAAGCTCGGGACCGGGATTTGTTTGGTCCCCGAGCGCAGCCCCTTGTTGCTGGCCAAAGAGATTGCCACCCTCGATCATTTCTCTGGAGGCCGCTTCATCTTCGGCATTGGCGCCGGTTGGCTCAAAGAGGAGACCGAGATCATGGGGGGTGACTTCGCCCATCGCTGGACGCAGACCCGCGAGGCGATTGTGGCGATGAAGGAACTGTGGACTAAGGACGAGGCCGAGTACCATGGGAAGTACTATAACTTTCCGCCCGTGCGGTCCTTCCCCAAGCCTGCGCAAAAGCCGCATCCGCCTATTTTGTTGGGTGGGGCTGACAAAAATGTGTTCAAACGGGTGGTCGAATGGGGAGATGGGTGGATGCCTGTGATTGCGTCGGCGGAGGAGATACAGCGTGGCCGAGCTGTCCTCCGTGAGCTTGCGCAGAAGGCAGGTCGAGATCCTCAATCCATACAGATGTTAGCCTTTGGCCAGCCTGGCCAATTTAGAGAGCGTGAAGAGATCAAGGCTCTGGAAAAGGCGGGTGTCAACCATGCGACCATCTGGCTGACACAGACCGAAGGGAGTGGAGCCGTCGCCGAGCTAGAGGAGTTAGCCAGCCGGGTTCTCGTCTAGCGGAAACCGCGGGGAGGATGATGGCGGAGGGGCCATCACAACTCGCGCTGAAGAGATGAGCGGTGCCACAATGAGGTTGGCGCTCCTGAAAACAGGATTACGGTTCCATACGGAACATGTCCTGACGCCCCGGGGCAAAGACCTCGTCCCCGGTTCTTGGACCCGTGGTCACCGCTCGGCTGCAGTTTACTACCCAACCCTCACGCGTCAAGTCGAAATAACTTATATAATGCCTCCCTAAAGGGCGATCACAAGGATCGCCCCTACACCAACGCGTCAAGGTCGTGCGGCTTAGTTTGAAGCATGCGCGTCATTCCACGCCGCATTGTTCTGGATTCCCGCTTTCGCGGGAATGACGTCATGCCCGCCCTTCGACTTCGCTCAGGACAGGCTCCGGCGGGCATCCAGTGGTCGCCCAGTCTGGAAACCCCACTACGGCCCTTGTTCAGGCAGCGAGCGAATTATGCGCAGTCTTCGCTTCATTTAGCTGGCAAAGGCGTCGCGGCCACGGGCATAGGCCCGGATGTCTTGCGCCGCGTTGCGATTCACGAACTCTCGCCCATACATGGGGTGATACAGGCTGCGGACTTCGTGTTCAATCACGAACAGCTTGCGGCCCGTCTCGGGGTGGACGATATCCTGAAAGCGGTACTGATGGGCATCGCTCTCCTGCGTAACCAGGTTATGGCGCTTCAGGAACGTATGAGGCCCTGAGAAGTTCGCCAGATACACGGCGATATGATGGCCATCGTAGGTCGGGATGTCCTCGCTGGTTTCGCGAAAGATCAACGCTTGCGTGCTCCCCACGCGCACCCGGGTCACTGCGCCTTGCAGATCGTGCGTCAGGGTATAGGGGGCCTGCATGACCTCCTTATAGAATTGCCCGATGCCCGCGGCCGTGCCGGGTTTAACCAGGAATTCTATATAGGGGATACCCAGGGTCATATCGCCAAATTGCGGGCCAGGCGCATAGCAGCGGAAGTGATTCCCCCACGGGCAGGTGACCGCCACATGCCCGTCCTCGACCGCGCAGGTGAACGCGGTGCCGGCCAGCTTGGTTTGCACTCTCTTCAGGCGCGTCTGCAACCCTTCGAGGTCCGGGACCACAACCCCAATATGGCCTGGAACCACCTGCGGGTCGCGGGTGGGCAAATGGAATTGTTGCTGTCCGACATTGATCCACATGTTCTCCGGGCCGACCATCATATAGGGATCTCGCGTGAACCCTAACCCTGAGACATAGAACAGCAGGGCGGCGGTCTGGTCGGGAACGGTGACATTGACATGCTCCAGGGCGAGGATGTTACCAACGTCTTGGGTGGTCCGATCGTACGTGGTCTCGTTCATGGTGTCCCTCCTTAGTGTTCGTTCGGGCCGATTATTCCAACCGACCAGGCGTTTTGCAAGATAAGATTGGCAATGCCTACATGCTGATGGTACACTGCCGTGGGCCATAGCTCACCCAGGAGGAGAAATAATGTCAGCATTGGACCATGTGTGTATTCTCGACCTGACCCACTTCGAGGCTGGACCGTCCTGTACCGAACTCCTGGCCTTCTTGGGTGCGGACGTCATCAAGGTCGAACCCCCGCACACTGGCGAACCAGGCCGCGCGATCTTCAGGGGCGGCAGCTCTTCCGCACGCTCGTCACCCAGGTGGATGTGGTGATGGAGAATTACTCCCTCGGTACCATGGAGCGCCTGGGGCTGGGCTATGAGAGCCTGCGGGAACTCAACCCCCGGCTCATCTATGCCACGGTCAAAGGGTTTGGCACCTACGGCCCTTGGAGCGCCTACAAAAGCTTTAACCTGGTGGCCCAGGCGACCGGGGGAGCGATAAGCATCACTGGCTTGCCTGACTCGCCTCCGCTGAAACCGGGTCCCACCATCGGCGATACGGGCACGGGCATCCACTGCGCGGTGGGCATCCTGGCGGCGCTGCTGCAGCGAGCCAAGACCGGGCGGGGACAGCATGTAGAAGTGTCCATGCAAGACGCGGTGGTGAACTACGTGCGTGTGCCCCTGCGCCACCATCTGCAGACCGACAGGGTCGTCCAGCGTTCAGGAAACCGCCTGAGTCACCTCGCCCCGACTGACACCTATCCGTGTCAGCCTGGCGGCCCCAACGATTACGTCTATCTCATGGCAACGACACGCGAGATGTGGGACAGTCTCTTGCGGGTGATCGGCCGGGAGGATTTGATTGGGGATCCGCGCTATACCGAGCAGCCAGAGCGGAACAAGCGCTTTGACGAGGTCTATGCCTTCATTCGGGCCTGGACGGAAAAACATGACAAGTTTACGGTGATGGACAAGCTCGGGGCAGCCGGCGTGCCCTGTGGCGCGGTGTTCGACTCACAGGATGTGTTGACCCATCCGCACCTGCGCGAACGGGGCATGGTTGTGACGGTTGAGCATCCGACCCGGGGGGCGGTGACGATGCCGGGCTGCCCGGTGCAATTGACCGATTCCCCCGTCAAGGTCAGGCCGGCGCCGCTGCTGGGTCAACACAATGCTGAGGTATATGGAGAATTGCTGGGTCTGACTGCGGACGCCCTCAAGGGGCTGGCAAAAGAGGGGGTTATCTAATCTCAGCCTGCAAGCCAGCTCTGGGCTCCTCAGAGCTCCTAGGGTGCGCTCCGCGCACCACATAGCCAAGGCAAAGAAATGGTGCGCAAGCGCACCCTACAAACTTCCGTCTGCAAGCTGGATGCCCGCCGGAGCCTGTCCTGAGCGAAGTCGAAGGGCGGGCATGACGTCATTCCCGCGAAAGCGGGAATCCAGAACAATGCGACGTGGAATGACGCGCACGCTTCAAGTAAAATACGGCAGAATCTCTTTCCCGTACAACTCGATCTGTGACACGATCTGCGCAGGCGGACACGCCGGCCGCAGCACGAACTTCACACAGCCCGCCTCGACAAAGCGCTGGAGCTTTTCGACACACTCCTGCGGCGTCCCGAGGACACAGCGCGCGGCGACCTCCTCAGGCGGCAAGGGCAGTCCCTGCAAGAAGGGTGCGACGGTCCGCCAGGCTGTGTCCCGGTCCTGACTCACATGGGTCAGCAAGAGCACGCCCGCTTCACGCGGGTTCATCGGCCGTCCATACTCCTCGCCGTACGCCAACAGCTTAGCCATATCTGTCTTGAATTCTTCCGGGCTGGTGAGCGCGGGAAACCAGCCGTCGCCCAGCCGCACCACCCGCTTGAGGATGGCGTCACTTTTCCCACCGATCCAAATATCCAGCGCTCCTTTGCGCGGCTTCGGCTCGATGGTCACATCGTCAAAATGGTAGAACTGCCCGTGATGAGTGACGTGGGACTCGGTCCACAGTTTACGCAACACGACGATCCCCTCGTCCAGCCGCTTGCCCCGTTCCTGCGGGGGCACGCCACAGGCCACGAGGTCCCGGGGATCGCTGCCGCTGCCTACGGCCATGATCATCCGTCCGCCAGAGAGATAATCGAGCGTTGCATAGGTCTTG